>OFQY01000551.1_pt1 | contig 14303 bp, 11 predicted proteins | sample 1542991 | NCBI WGS metagenome assembly OFQY01 (sample SAMN07774224, study PRJEB24372) | wastewater metagenome | isolation source: Exp Tend VB 10WW | collected 2016-02 | reverse complement strand
CTTAATATCAAAAAATACGCTATTGTCTATATCAGGCGTAAAATATGGATCCGGCTCCGTATGAGTAAACCCAGGACCAACTTCATCATTGGCTGCTTCTCCATCATTATACCCTGAACCAATGCCTTTTGTCTTAGATTCTGGATCTTCTCTATCATCTCCCATTCCAGCCCCAGGATTTGTTGATCTCGAATTCCCTCCGAACCCAATCTCTGTCATGGTATTTTTCTTCTTGCTTCCATCTTCTTCTGTTTGTTTTCCTTGGTCTTCATTGAAGATGCGCCGACGTATGTCTCGAAAGTATTCATAATTCAAAATATCCCCAGGATCATCGAATAAAGCTGTAATTTGTTTGCTAATGATTGTTCTCATGCTAACAATGCCGCTGTGCGGGCTTTTTTGAGATCTGTAATAGTTTTTTGTTCAACTGGTGATAGCTCTCTTTCGTTATCATCAGCCTGTTTGAGAATAGCAACAATTGCTGTATCATAATCTAGAGTTTCACCAGTTTTAATTGCTCCTGCAATTTTATGCACATCAGCAGTTGTTATATTGCCAATTAACGGTCTCGGATTATCACTTTCAAATCTTCTAGGATCGTTATTTAACACAATTTTACCAGTAGAAATGTCATTTTGAGACGGATGCTTTGGCCAAGCAGGCAATGCTCCTTGTTGGTCTTTGTTTTCGCTTTTCTGTTCGATAGTCCAATTATCAACCTTGTCGGTTTTATATTCTTTGGACATTCTGTCAATCCGGTTCTTCTCTACTAAGGCACTTAAAGGAGGAACTAAAAGATTAGATTCTGCGCTGCGATGGTCCACATAAGAACCGGTTGCTTCATTGAGAACTTTCTCTATAATATGAGCATCGTCTTTGGAAGCTACATGGGCGTCATCTATCTGATTTTCTGTAATAGTATTAATAATTCCAGTTCTGTGAGGTACAGTTTTTTCAGTAATTGTTTGAGAATCATTAGCTTCTGGTATAAGTTTATCTTCGCGAAGCATCTTTTCAGTTGGAATTATTTGACTGTGTTTTTTGTGGTTATACATTTATATTTCTCCAGCTATAATATTACTGCGATTATACCCTTATTTCCTTTAAGGCAACTTATTCCTTAGCATTTTGTATTGGGCGTCAGTATATTGACCGCGTCCCATATTCCATTGTCCATGATTGCCTACAGATGGATTCAATGGCATATAAACAGTACCGCTTCTAGCATATCCTGAGTGTTCTTGTACGGAAGCAGCTCCGCAAGCTCCTGCCAACGCATCCGCCAAATCATCCGTGGTAACTTGACCATCGGAGTTTGGCATAATTTTATAACCACCGTCACGATACGCCTTCTTCAAGCATTTAAGTTCCATTTCTAACAATTGAACATAATTACCTTTGCGAGGAAGAGCTAGTTGTTTGTTTATTAAAAGTTGTTCTAGGTTATCATAAATATGCATTTTATATTGTCGTCTAAATGGAGTAATTCTGGTTGGAATGCCTCTGCTTCTTAATTTTTGAGTACTGGCCAAAGATTCCCATGTATCATAGGTAACAGAAACCAATCTGAATAATTTAGCAAGATTGCAAATGTAATCATCGATCTCGGATACAACTATCCCCTTGTCTAATGTTGGAGTCCAAACTTTTACGTGATCGACTACAAACATTTTAATTCGCTCTTTTTTCATTATTTTAGAATCTTCGTTTTCGTGAATTAATCTAGTTCTCTCTTCAATATGTAATACTACCAGAGCATAATTGTGGCTAGAGGTAGCAGGATCAAGGTGGGCATAATAAGCAACTCCAGGAATGCCTCTTACATTTTGAGCGTTCAGACCTAGCTGAGCACCAATTTCGAAAGCGATGTCAACATAGTGATCTGGAATGAATTTTTCACCAGATGTTCCAGAGAACTCTGCTCCAAATTCCATGGCGAATTCCGCTGGTGACATATATTGATTTTCTTCTCTTAAGGACTTTTCTGTTAAAGATAAATTAACTTTCCACGTAGGTAATTTAAATCCCAATCTGTTAGAAATTGTTGGAGTTTCATTGTATATTTGAAATAATTTACCTTCTTCAGATTTAGGCGAAGATATGCTGATAATTTTTGAATCAGTAACAGTAATAGGTGTGCCTGAGTCGCTAACACCTATTTTCCTTTTAAAATCAACTGTTCCAGGGCCAAGAGCAGTATAAATACGATCTCCAGACATTGGACCACCAGTGTTTTTGTACGATGCCACTTCATCGAAGAGTAATACATAATATCGTTTTCCGAGTAATGAGTCACTATTACTGTGTCCTGCTCTAATAGCAATAGATGTTTCCATTTTTTGGGCTGTTTGCATTAATTTAGCATCAATAAGTTTTTGTTGCTTTACTTTGTCTCCCTCTGTTTTGAGCCAAATTGTATCAGATGTCATATGACCTATTTTATCACTGAAATATTCAGAAGCAGTAATTTTTGTTTTAATTTCATTAAATAGAATCTTAGCTTGGTCGGCAGCGGTAGCAACAGTTAAAATATAAATTGGATTTCCTGGATCTATTCCATAGAATTTGAACGGGTCTCCTTCTGGCAAATCCAGCAAACGCATTGCTTCATAAAGAGCAATAAGTGATACCATGAAATCTTTGCCTGAATTGTGCATGATAATATCATTGGCTATGAAATTATGTTGATTATCATAAGGAACGCTAATATCAAAAGTTCTTTGATTTCCAACATATTCTATCGATTTTATTTTAAGCCATAATATATTGTCATTGCATCGTTTTCTTATGTCGTTAGAATTTAAGACGCTAGCTATCTGCAAGCATTTTTTTCTATTAGGAGAGCAGCTCCTATAACATCTGTTGTTACTATATGATTCGACTCCTAGCAATTCTTTATCTGTATACTTATTGTTATTTTCATTGTCAATTAACTCCCATATTTCTTTTGGTATTGAATAAGTAAAATTGTTTTTGGAATTTTTGTTGATATATTTTTCTTTAATTAATTTGAGCTTTTCTTCTTTCCCCGTAAATGATATCATTTCTAAAAATATCGATATATCTTCAGGATTATGTATATCAATTTCGTAAGCAAAACTGTTTTTGAAATTAGATTTTATTTTACGATAACGTAAAATTGAAAATATGCCAAATCTTGTTAATAAGTGATGCACAGAACGAGCTAGACGTTCAGATACCGTAGTGTAGGATATACTTGGTTTATTCGTTCTGTCTCTTTTGCTATATCTCATGTAAATCCGCCTCCATTTCTCGTGCTCGACGAAACCGATGCTGCGCTTGATGAAGCCAACTCTCGTCGCTATGGTGACATGGTAGAGCGTCTGAGTGAGTATTCTCAGCTCATTGTCGTGACCCACAACCGCGAAACGATGTCTCGAGCCTCTGTACTCTACGGTGTGACCCTCGGCGCTGACAGTGGATCCAAACTCCTTTCAATCAAGTTCGACGATGCGGTAAAGGTGGCAAAGTAGCGTTTCTGATAATTTCCTTGTATAGTGCACAAAAAGCTCTATAAAATGGAAATAAAAACAAACTCGGCTATTGGTAAGATCAGCGATTTTATCAAGCCTTATATCGGACACTTGTTCCCGGGGTGCATCGTTGGGTGTGCTAGTAGTTATGGTAAATATACATTTGCTATGGGTACTCAAGACGGTTCGATCCCAGTTAAAGAATCAGACATATTCGACACGGCATCAGTTACCAAGGCATTTTTAAATACTCTCGCCCTCAAATTGATACCGCAGTACGAACTGGATCAAAGAGTGGGGGAAATTATAGAGATGAAGGGGAGATATCGTGACCAAATCACGGTGCGACATCTTATTACCTTTGGTGCTGAATTTGGTGACCATGTAAAGTTGTCACAGATCAAAAATAGAGGCGAACTAATCTACATGATTCGTAATGGGGATCTTGTTATCCCTCCTGGGTCAACCTATCGATACACAAATGTATCGAGCATGCTATTGACATTCTTTCTACATCAGAAGTTTGGCCCTACTTTTGAAGATCTTTTAGAGAAAGAATTATTAAACCCTCTTGGAATTTTAGAAACATGGTTTTCCCCTCGTCATTACTGTGATGAGTTTAGAATTATCCCTACGGAAAAATCTATCCCTAGAGGTACTGTTCAGGATGAAAGTGCCCGATTGATTGATGAACCCGTTGGTTCTGCTGGGCTGTTTTCCACGATTAATGACCTCCTGGTATTTGCTCAGTCTTTTCTTGGAGACAGCACTTATTTACCAAAAGAGATTATTAAAAAAATGCACATTTCACAGTTTGAAAATGCCGCAGTGTCTTTTGGTTTTGGTATGGGGCTTAGGCACCAGAATGAATGTGATCTTTGTAATGAAGATGGCTCACCCATAATTGTTTTAAAGAAGAATGGTTTTTCAGGTGTACATTTTTGTGTCCTTCCAGAAAATGATTTCTGTTTTGTTGTTTTTGGTAACCTTTGTTATCACAAGCGTCCGAATGGAGAAGTGAGAGATCAGTTTTCACTGTTCCACAAAAAATTGCTTCGGTTGTTGTATGAAAATCGAGCTGAATTGTTATGACAGACCTGCAGGTGCCCCCTGCAGGTTTTTTTGTTATGCTAAATAGGTGAAGCAAAATGCTCGAGATTATTTTTTAAAGAAATTGCAATCAAAACCAGACGCTGTTAATCGGGTGGTGAATACCTCTTTTGACTTAGATACAGTAAAAAAAATTCATCTTGTCGGGATCTGTGGTAAGGCTATGGCATCTTTGGCAGGGCTCTTGGTAAAAGCTGGATACAACGTAACAGGATCAGAAGCTAGTTGGAATCCTCCTATGAGTACCGTGCTTGAACATTTAGGAATTTCATTCAAACCATTTTCAGAAGAGAACCTGGAAGGGGTTGATTTAGTTGTTATGGGTAACGCTTATAGCCCTTCAAATATAGAAGCCCAAGAAGCGAGGAAAAAAAATATTCCACAAATCTCTTCTGCTGAGGCGTATAACATCTTTTTTATAAAAGATACCAAGTCTATAGTTATTGCAGGAACTCATGGTAAGACCACAACTTCTGGACTAGCCAGTCATGTTTTTATTGAATCAGGAGAAAAGACTCACGCATTAGTTGGAGGTGTGTTATCTAATATCGGAGAGAGCTACTATTATGGTGGTCCACGGGCTAAGTATTCTGTTGTTGAAGGTGATGAATACGATACTGCCTATTTTGATAAAGCTCCAAAATTTTTACACTATAAGCCGACTATCGGAGTTGTTACTTCTATTGAGTTTGATCATGCTGACATATACAGTGATATGGATGATTACCTTGCTGGTTTTGTATTCTTTGCGGCAGAGATACCAGAAAATGGTTATTTGTTAGTGAACGATAATATAAAAGAAGAGTACTTAGATAAACTTAAAAAGGCATGCCACGGTAGAGTTTTAAGATACGGATTTAAAAGTGGGTCCGATATTAAGATACAAAATATCCGTGTTGATCTAGAACAAGGAGGGCAATCTTTTGATATCGATTTCTCGGGGGTAGAGTATAAAGATTTTTTCGTACCGTTATTTGGAAAGTATAATGTAGAAAATGCCGTAACGGTTGTGGCGATTACGATAAAAGAAGGTATAGGAATTGAGAAAATTAAAAAGGCACTCTCTACATTTTCAGGTACAGAGCAAAGACAGCAAGTTCTTTTTAATAGAAACGACATTATTGTTATAAGCGACTTTGCCCATCACCCAACGGCTGTTGAATATACAATTACTGGGATAAGAGATCATTACCCTGATAAAAGGATTATTGCTGTATTTGAGCCACGATCTTCAACAAGTAGAAGAAAAGATTTTGAAGAGAGATATGCCGAATCGTTTGACAATGCTGACATTGTTATCATTGCTAAGCCACCAATTAAAGAGGTAGATGATCCTTCAAAAATGATGGATATAGAAAAGGTGTCGGAAACAATAAATACAAGAGGTGTTCATGCGAGTGCCATTAATAGTGTCAATGAAATCTTTGAGAACTTAAAAAATACTATTGTTGGTGACGATGTTGTACTTATTATGAGCAATGGAACGTTTGACGGTTTGGCTGAAAAAATAGTTACTTGGTTAGAGAATTAAGATTGTTTTTTTCTTGCCAAATAGTGGATATCATTGTACTATCTCAGAAAATCGATTAACAATGAAAAAAACCAAAACACTTGGGACTCTTTTCAAGACTCCCGAAGCCGCTGCTCTAGTGGTTGCGATCTTATTCCTTTGTGAAAAGGTTAAGAGAACAGCAATTAATGTTCATATGAAAGGTACCCCGAAGGGCACTGAAATACGGGATCAGGAGAAGAAAACCCTTTTTGTTATGGATGAAAAAGAGCTTGTGAAAAAGTTGTTTAATTTCCCTAAAAAAACACTCTATTATGACAGTGTGGACACAGCTCGTTTTGTTGTTGAGGGCGTCTCAACTGTTGTGTCCTCTAAGGAAGAACAATCTATTTTATTGGAGCGTTTATTAAGTACTATAGAGGCTATTCACCCTCGTCCTTGGGTCCTCGGTGCTCACTACGATCGCCTTATTGACGCAAGAGGTAAAGCTTTTTCGTTTCTCCCTGATCCAAAAGCAGGTCTTAGTTTCCAGCATTTAGAGAGCCTCATCGCTTGCCGTAGCCAGCCAGTCGTGGTTCCAGAAAACAGGGTTAGTGGCGCCCTGGTATATTAATTGTAAATAAACGTATTAAAAAGCCCCAAAACTGGGCTTTTTTTGTTAAAATGGGCCTTATTTTATATGGACAGAACAAAAGGTTGACTTTAAATCTCAGTTCTATATAATAGCCCTTACCTCCCAATTGGGAGCCGTTTTTTGAAAATTGTATAGAGAACGCGAGTTCTCAAACCTCCCCACCAATTTGGTAGGGAGGTCAAAGTCTATTTATGTTATTGAGTATCTAAAGTAGGCAAAAGACCCTTCCATAGGAGGTTGGGGGCCCCAGCAGGTCATTTTTCTTTTGCCTCATTCTAGTTCCTCCATTTTTATGGGGAACTTATACGAAGAGTTTGATCCTAGCTCAGGATGAACGCTGGCGGCGTGGATAAGGCATGCAAGTCGAACGGACTAGTCCACTGAATCAACGAGTTGAGTTTCAAGTAGCAATACAAGAAACAAAGCGAGTTGTGGATGTGGTTTGCTAGTTAGTGGCAGACGAGGTAGTAATACATAGGTATGTACTCTTAAGTCTTGAATAACGTACCGAAAGGTGCGCTAACACAGGATGGTCCCTCCGGGGTAAAGATTTATCGCTTAAGAAACAGCCTATGAAGTATCAGCTAGATGGTAAGGTAATGGCTTACCATGGCTATGACGCTTAGGGGAGGTGAGAGCCTGACCCCCACCGATGGGACTGAGACACGGCCCATACACCTACGGGTGGCTGCAGTCAAGAACCTTCCACAATGGACGAAAGTCTGATGGAGCGACGCCGCGTGATCGATGAAGCGATTCGTCGTGTAAAGATCTTTTATGAGGGAAAAAGTTTATTGATTGTACCTCATGAATAAGGGGCTCCTAACTCTGTGCCAGCAGGAGCGGTAATACAGAGGCCCCGAGCGTTATCCGGAATTATTGGGCGTAAAGGATGTGTAGGTGGCGTTGTTAGTCGTTTGTTAAAGATCCGAGCTTAACTTGGAAAATGCGAACGAAACGGCAATGCTTGAGTATGTGAGAGGTAAGCAGAACTCATGGTGTAGGGGTGAAATCCGTTGATATCATGGGGAATACCAAAAGCGAAGGCAGCTTACTGGCACATTACTGACACTGAAACATGAAAGCGTGGGTAGCGAATGGGATTAGATACCCCAGTAGTCCACGCCCTAAACGATCTTCACTAGCTTTTCGGAGTATCGACCCTCTGAGAGGCGAAGCTAACGCGTTAAGTGAAGCGCCTGGGAAGTACGGCCGCAAGGCTAAAACTCAAAGGAATAGACGGGGACTCGCACAAGCGGTGGATTATGTGGTTTAATTCGTAGGTAAACGAAGAACCTTACCATGCCTTGAAACCTAAGTGAAAGCTCGCAGAAACGTGAGCCCTCGCAAGACTCTTAGGCAGGTGTTGCATGGCCGTCGTCAGCTCGTGGTTTGAACTGTTCCCTTAAGTGGGCTAACGAGCGCAACCCTCGTCGTCTGTTACAAGTGTCAGGCGAGACCGCCCAGCACTGTGCGCACAAGCGCGCAGAAGGTGGAAAGTAGAATGTGGAGAGTAGCGAAAACTATTTTCTACCTTCTACTCTCTACTCTCTGTGTTCGTTTGCGAACACTGTGCTGGGAGGAAGGAGAGGATGACGCCAGGTCAGCATGACCCTTTGATGGCATGGGCCACACACATAATACAATGGCTACTACAGTGGGTCGCGACGCAGTAATGCTGAGCCAATCCTCAAAGGTAGCCCTAGTTCGGATAAAAGTCTGCAACTCGACTTTTTGAAGCTGGAATCGCTAGTAATCGCAGGTCAGCCAAACTGCGGTGAATACGTTCTCGAGTCTTGTACTCACCGCCCGTCAATTCAAGGGAGCCGGTAGTACCCGAAGGCTCTCCACACGGAGGGACTACGGTAAGATCGGTGACAGGGAATAAGTCGTAACAAGGCACGGCTAGCGGAAGCTGGTCGTGGATTAACTCAAATTGAGATTGTTCTGATTGTACCTTTGGTACCAGGATTGATACGGTTGATCTTTTCGCAAGAAAAGGTGTTGTGGTAAGTGACGTAATACTTACTCCGTGCGCCACGGTTATGGCGCAAAAATCCATGGTGTGTATTCTATAGAGCACAGCATGGTAGAATGAGGCAATAGAAAGATGATTGCTACTCTACTCAAAAACATCATAGACAAGACAAGAAAGACTCGCGTTCTCAATACAATTTCAATTCTCGCAGGAGGAGCACTAATTTTAGTGCTCCTTTTGCATTCTAGGGTAGTAGAGTCTCCTTTAGTAACTATAACTAGTGACTACGATGCTCTTATTTCTATTGGCAATACAACTATCCCTGTGACCATTGCTGATACTGATACTGAAAGAGAGCAGGGGCTCGGAGGGACACCTTCTTTAGCGCCAGGAACAGGTAAGCTATTTGTTTTCGATACCCCAAACATCTATGGCTTTTGGATGAAGGATATGGCATATAGCCTTGATATTATATGGATCGATGCAGATTTGCGTGTTGTTGGTATTTCTAAAGATATTTCACCTAAAAGTTATCCGGAAATCTTCTACCCACCATCAAATGTTGCTTATGCACTAGAAGTGAATAGTGGCTTTTCCACAGAGTATGGCATCACTGTAAACCAATTAATGAACTTTCACTCAGAACTCACTTTCTAATCTCCAAAAATCTTTTGATACAAGGCTCTCTCGGTAGAGCATCTTTACATTCTCTTTTTTTATTTTAAGAGACAAAAAATAGAAGCATTTATTTCTTATTACTAGTTTGATTTGTGTATAATACTTACACAGTTTTTTATTAGAGGTTTAAACACGCTGTTGTTTCTTATGGTAGTACACTCAGTAAAAAAGAGAAGTGGCTCAGTTGTTGATTTTGATCGATCTCGTATCGAATCAGCCATTTCCCGCGCCTACCAAGCCTCAAAGGTTCTTATAGACATGGTCTCCCTGTCTGATCTTGTTGATCAGGTTGTTTCTGATATTGAAAAAACTTATACAGGAGGGAATATCCCAGAAGTTGAGGATATTCAAAATATAGTTGAGAAAGCCATTGCTGATAAGGGCGATTTTGAGGTGGCCAAAGCTTATATTTTGTACCGGGAAGAACGCAACAAACAGCGTAAGCGGGATATCTTTAAAAAAAGAATTTACCTAAAGCCATATGAGTATCCGGAGCTATATGATTATGTTAGCGCTATTCGACACTCTTATTGGATTCATACAGAGTTCAACTTTGTAGGCGATGTTCAGAATTTCAAGGTAAACGTGGATGAAAAAGAACGAAATGCTATCAAAAACGCAATGTTGGCTATCGCGCAAATAGAGGTAGCCGTGAAGACATTTTGGGGAGATATTTACAAAAGAATCCCAAAGGCAGAGGTAGGGGCTGTGGGAGCAACGTTCGCGGAAAGTGAAGTGCGACACACTGATGCATATTCACACCTTCTAGAGATACTAGGGTTAAACGACGTATTTGAAACTATTGGGGAAATACCGGCTCTTATGAAGCGTGTTAATTATCTGGAAAAGTCACTAGCCACCGCTCGAAGTGAAGATAACAGAGACTATAGTCAGTCTGTTCTACTGTTCTCACTCTTTATTGAGCATGTCTCTTTGTTCTCTCAGTTTTTGGTCATAATGAGCTTCAATAAGTATAAAAACCTTTTTAAGGGTATCTCAAATGCTGTTGAAGCTACCTCAAAAGAAGAACAAATCCATGGGTTATTTGGGATTGAACTTATCAATATAATAAAACATGAACACCCCGAATGGTTCGATGCGGAGTTTGAAGAAAATATTATCAAACTCTGTGAAGAAGCCATGGAGTCCGAAGAGCAAGTCGTCGAGTGGATTTTTGAAAAAGGTGAGCTAGAGTTCCTTCCTAAAGCAGTGGTTATAGAATTTATTAAACAACGATTTAATAATTCCTTACAAAGTATAGGTATCCGAACTATCTTTGAAACCGATGAAAAGCTTCTCAAGGAGTCTGAATGGTTTTATGATGAGGTTATTGGGACAAAGCACGGAGATTTCTTCAATAAAAAATCAATTAACTACAACAAAAAAGGCAAAAGTATTACTAGCGACGACTTATTTTAAAAAATAATTAATTAAAAATCCTCATTATGTATTGGTTAAACGAAAACAGTAGAAAATTCTTAGCAAAAGGTTATTTGATGAATGGTCAGACGGCAGAAGACCGTATTCGTGAAATTGCGGAAAATGCAGAGCGACGTCTAGGTAAGCCTGGATTTGCTGATAAATTTTATGACTACATGTCTAAGGGTTACTACTCTTTAGCCACTCCTATTTGGGCTAACTACGGGCAGACACGAGGTCTCCCTATTAGTTGCTTTGGTAGCTACGTAGCGGACGATATGTCTCGTATCTTGTATACACATGCAGAAGTGGGGATGATGACAAAGTATGGAGGTGGAACCTCTGCGTATTTTGGAGCACTTCGCCCTCGTGGAGCCGAAATCAAAGGCAACGGCCACTCATCAGGATCAGTACACTTCATGGAGCTCTTTGATGAGCTTATCAACATTGTCAGCCAGGGAACAGTTCGTCGTGGGCACTGCTCGCCATATCTTCCTGTTGAACACGGTGACATCGAAGAATTTTTAAATATTGGAAAAGAAGGGCACCCTATTCAAGAATCTACCTATGCAATTACCGTCGGAGATGAATGGCTCAAAGCGATGGTAGATGGTGATCAAGACAAGCGTAAGATTTGGGCAAAGATTATCCAGCGTCGTACTGAGATCGGGTACCCGTATATTCTCTTTAGTGATACCGTCAACAACAACACTGTAGACGTTTACAAAGATAAGGGTATGAGAATTCATGGAAGTAACCTTTGCTCTGAGATCTGCCTTCCAACGAGTGATGAAATTTCGTTTGTGTGTTGTCTTTCTTCTATCAACCTTCGTCACTATCATGAGTGGAAAGACACCGATGCTGTTGAGACGCTCACTATGTTTCTAGATACCGTTATCAGCGAGTTTGTAGAGCGTCTTGAGAGCTTCCGAGATAGTGAGGATCTCCAAAAGCAATCCGCATTTTACTTCATGCAAAGAGCTCACAAATTTGCAAAGGAGCATCGAGCACTCGGGCTCGGCGTTCTGGGTTGGCATAGTTTTTTACAAGAGAACAATATACCTTTTGAAAGTACTGAAGCGTCATTGCTTAACCACGAGATCTTCTCTCTTATAAAAGAAAAGGCGTACAAAGCTTCAGAGCAATTGGCAAAGGAATATGGGGAGCCAGAAGTCTTGAAAGGTTACGGTCGCCGAAATACAACACTTTTAGCTATTGCTCCTACCACTTCTTCTGCGTTTATTCTTGGCCAAGTGTCTCAAGGCATAGAACCTCTCATGTCCAATATATTTGTGAAGGATGTAGACAAAATGAAGGTCACTCTTAAAAACCCTATCCTTGAAAACTTACTAGAGGAAAAGGGTCAAAATATAGCCAATGTCTGGACTAGTATTCGTGACAATGATGGCTCAGTCCAACACTTAGAATTCCTAACAGACCATGAAAAGAAAGTCTTCCGTACCTTTAGTGAAATAGACCAAAAGGCTATCCTAGACCAAGCGGGTGATAGACAAAAGTTTATTGACCAAGCGCAGTCACTGAACATCATGATAGATCCTGCTATTTCAACCAAGGACCTCAACTCTCTATACCTCTACGCATGGGAAAAGGGGATCAAGACTCTTTATTACCAGCACTCTATGAACGCAGCCCAACAGTTTGGCCGAAAGAAGCTCCAAGAGAATGAATCAAAGAAGCCGAAAGTTATAATTGCGAGTGAAGAAAATATTTGTGTTAGTTGCGAGGCTTAGAGACAGTAGAAAGTTGAAAATAAAAAAGCCACAGAAATTTCTGTGGCTTTTAATTTTCTATGACTTACACATTTTAAGAATAGTTTCTCCAAGCTTCCTTCGGTAGTCCTCACCTATATTTTTTGAGAGAAAATTTGAAAAACCCGCCTTTGATGCTTGTTCAGGAAAATTCCAACTAGCAGTATGAACCAATGTTAATTCTTTAGCTTTTTCTGAGAAAAGGTTAAATATTTTTTCTGAACTTCCATCGCTTAGATCACCATCGAGAATAATTACAGTTTCTTGTGGTAGCCTATCGGGATATTTGGTCACAACTTGTTTATTTGAATAAAACTCCTCAACATTGAAACCTGCACCTTCGATACGTTGCATCATTTTAAGGCACCATTCCTCGTTGTGCGTTCTATCTTCTTCGTTGAAATAAATTGCCCCTAGGCAGCCAATTATTTGTAGTCGTATAAGATAATGATCTTCAATAATTATTAAATTTCTCATTCCTAAATTTTTCTTGTACTTTACATTTATTGCAAATTTTGTCAAATCAGCTTATAGTAGTTTTGTTGTACCGAATGATCGCTCTTGCTAGTAATAGTAGGGGAGGAAAGTCCGAACACATAACGATTTGATTCGTACAGGTAGTGGGTAATACCCATCGTGGGCAACCATAGGGCTGCGAACAGAAACGATCCGATTTAGTTCGGCTGAAACGGCTAAATGCCTATCCATGTGCAAGACCGTGTCCCACATAGTTCGCAAGAACGACGTGGGGAGTGTCGCTTGAGGTGTATGGCAACATACATCCTAGATAAATGATCATCAAACAGAATTCGGCTTATGAGTACAACAACATGAAAAAACACTCCTTCCCGGAGTGTTTTTTCATTGTAGATATTTACTAACTCACACTCCCTAAAAATCTGCGATAGCATAATATTTGGGAAACTGGTTAAGATAATTTATACTAGAAACATGAGCATTGATGATGTGATACTACAGGTACTATCCAAGCCAGTGGCGAGACGGTCAGGTCTGTGGGTGAATATGTTAGGATTCCCGGTATTTGCCAAATACAAAAAGAAAACGATTCAAAACAGTCTTTCGAAACTGAAACAAAAGAAGCTTATTACTTTTGAGGGCAGGTCGATGACGATATCACAAAAAGGGAAAACGTACCTCAAAGAGCGTAGGGCACAACTGAAGATATTCGATTCGTCATTCACAAAAGATTCCCCAAAGAGCCTTATGGTGATGTTTGATATACCAGAAGCCCGGAAAGCAGAGAGGGAATGGTTCCGGTATCATTTGAAGCAATTTGGATATGAAATGATTCAGCGCAGTGTATGGTATGGCCCATCGCCCCTGCCAGAAGCCTTTGTTGAATATGTACGATCCATTGGTTTAACAGGTGCGGTCAAAGTGTTCAAAGTCAGCCCGTCATCGATAGCTGATTCTTATCTTCCCTAACTTTCTGCTATCGCATGTTTTTCGGGAATGTATTCTTTTGAACTCTGAGTATCTTTGCCCGTGGTATAATTTTTTTATATGGAATCAATCGCAAAGGCAGATATATTTTTTGTTATCACTACTGTGGTTGTTGTAGTGCTCGGAGTACTCTTTGCTATTTTATTGGTCTACGCTATCCGGACTGCGCGGATTATAAAAAGAACAGTAAAGAGTGGAAGTGAATACGTTGAAGATATAAAAAACGATTTAAAGAAACAAGGCGCCC
>OFQY01000549.1_pt1 | contig 14310 bp, 19 predicted proteins | sample 1542991 | NCBI WGS metagenome assembly OFQY01 (sample SAMN07774224, study PRJEB24372) | wastewater metagenome | isolation source: Exp Tend VB 10WW | collected 2016-02 | reverse complement strand
TACGCTCTGTTGACCGGACATCCGCATGTTGACGACGCCCGAAATTTTCTGCTGCACGACTTTCTCGACACGCGCTGCACGGACCTGTTCTTTCTGGACGCGGACGTAGCGTGGCAGACGGACGCCATCGAACGGCTCTTGAAACACGATTGCGACATCGTAGGCGGCGTGTACCCGGTCAAGGACTTCCCTGTTCGCTTCCCAGTGCGCGTCGGCGCGCAGGCGGCTAACGGGCTCCATGATGCCGACATGCTGCCCACGGGCTTCCTACGCATTCGTAGGGACTCCCTGTGGCCGCTGGTCAAAGACGCGCCCAAGGTTGGCATGGCCGCTCGGATGGTCCCGATCATCTTCGAACGCGGGTCGATTGAAACCGAACACGGCCTTGAGCGCGTCGGCGGAGATGCCAATTTCTGCCGGAAGGCAACTGCCGCAGGGTTCAAGCTCTACTGTGACCCCACAATCATATTCACCCACCAAGGGCCGGTTGATTTTGCCGGTCGCTTGGCGGATCACCTCGGAGAACGCAATGTCTGATTACCCCCGCGACCTGAAAGACAAAGACGGCAACCTTCGCGAGTTCAAGTGCAAAGAGGACGTTCCGCCCGGTTGGTTCGTTCGCGACACGGGCGAGGAAGTGAACCCGCAGGCGGTTGACGCGCCGGCCGATCTTGCCCCGCCGAAGAAGAAGGGCAAGCACGCACCCGTCGAAGCGACCACCGAAGAACCCGACGCCGAATAATGGCCTCGCACAAGCGATACGTCCTGTACGCCGGGACAGACCGCACCCTTTCGTTGGTGGCGCGGGACGATAACGGGGACATCCTGAACCTGACGGGCGGAACGCTCGCGTTCAGGCTTGCCCGTAATCCCGGCGACAGCACGGAAGTCAGCAAGTCCGGCAGCATCACGACCGCGGCTTCTGGAACGTACACGGTCGCGCTCACCGACGGCGACACGACCGACCTTGAGGGCGATTATTACTACAACGTGCTCGCCTCGATTTCGGGGACAGACACGATGTGCACGGAAGGCGTTATTCGCTTCCTGAACCTGAACCCGGCGTGATCCATGAAAACCGCAACGCAGATAATCGAAGCCGCGTTCAAGAAGATCGCGGTGTACCAGACCACGGACGACATAGCGCCAGAGGACTACACCACGGCGCTGGATTTGCTGAACGGGTTCCTCAACGGGATCAATTCGCGAGGGGCGGTGTTCCCAAGCGTCGAACTCGCGCTCTCAACCAACGTCCCAATCTATGACCACCAGACCTCCGATCTTGAGTGGGCCTTGGGCAAAGCGATGGCGCCGACCTGGGGGAAGGTCTTGCAAGGACAGTCGGCGGTTGAAGCCACGCAAGGCGAAACCCGCTTTATTGCCCAATACACCCGCGTCTACGGGGCAACGCCCGACGCAGGGCTGACACGTATGCCGTCCCAGAGACGGGTTTAACGAACATCTGAGAGGCTAGAAAATGAGCGAGATGCAAGTTGGCGGGCTGACGCCTGATGTCTACGACGAGATAACGCGCGCCACGGGCACGACGCAGTACACGGCGAACGATGTCATCACCGAGGCGACGGCTCGGCTTTTGAAGTTCCCGGCGTGCAGGAAAAAGAACGGGTCCGGCATCATCACGGGCGGGCGCATGATCAAGAGCACGGACACGATCACGGCGGCGAACTTCCGCCTGTGGCTGTTCGCGGCTGCACCGTTTGCGACGGCGAGCTTGCCCGCTGACAACGCGGCAATCACCTTCACGTATGCGTCGATGGCGCGGTTCATCGGCTACATCGACTTTGCGACCTGGATTGACGCGGGTTCGATGGCGGTGTCGATCGGTCTGCCGGCGCGGTCACAGTTGCCCTTCTCCAAGGCGAACGTGGGCGACGGGTCAGACTCGACCGCCGATCAGAGCGTTGTGAAGGGCATTCAACAAGTCCCAGCGGCCCAACTGATCTACGGCATGTTGCAGGACAAGGGCGGCTACACCCCTGCCGACAGCGAGAAATTCCGCATTTGGCTGGACGTGCAGGCCGATTAATGGCCCGCTCTATCGTCCGTAGGCGGACGCCAACCCCAACCTATGACGGCATCCACTACGACGCTCGGTTAAACCCGAACGCTGGCGGGCGGTGCATTGTGAAGGTTCCGGGGAGCGGGCCGCGCGTTGGTACGCTCACGGACTTCTTCACCTTCACGGGCGGTAACCAATCTTTGTACCGTGGAGCGGCTGGGCTTCTCGTACAGTCCGTCACGAACACCCCGCGCATTGAATATGACGCAAGCGGTAATTTGCTTGGGCTGTTGATTGAAGGGGCGAGGACGAATCTTTGGCTCCAAAGCCACACGTTCGACAACGCATCGTGGACTAAAACGCAATGCACAGTTAGCGCGAACGCTACGACCGGACCCGATGGGACGGCTAGTGCCGACAAGATCGTTGAAGACGGCACGACTAACTTTCATACGCTTTCGCAAGCGGCAACAGTGGTTGCAAGCACCGTCTACACGGTTTCATTCTTCGCCAAGCCAGCCGAGCGGACGTGGCTGTTCTTCGACATGAACGGTGGCGCGGCCCCAGGGCTCGACACAGCATACATCAATCTCGGGACGCCCGGTTACGGCACGGTTGGCGCAAACCTAACGAGTTTCACGGCGCAACCGTATGCGAACGGGTTCTATCGGTTCGCGCTCAAGTTCACGACAGCGGGCGCGACTGATCTTAATTGCATCCTTGGCCTTGCGACTGGCGACGGTGGCGGCAGTTACGCTGGCAACAGCGCATCTGGCGCCCACGTCTATGGATTCCAAGTCGAAGCCGGTTCCTTCCCCTCTTCCTACATCCCAACAACAACTGTGGGCGTGGCGAGGACGGAAGATGCTTGCGCGCGGACGTTTGGCGGCGAGTACATCAAGACGGCTGGCACGGTCAGCGTTGAGGTTCGGCCCGCCGACGTTGTGAACACCTACGGCGTGTTCTCGCAGGATGCGAACGCTCGTCATTGCTACATCATTTCGGCGCCGTCCATCCGTGCGTTTGACGGCACGAATGCGGCGACGGCTGGCGTTGCCCCGGCTGCGAACACGTTCATCAAATATGCGCACGCTTTTGATTCAGGCGGGCAGTCCGTCACGGCCAATGGCGCAGCGATTGTGACGGCCTCATACGATGGCTCGTGGGGTGCTGCGTCAACCATCAGCATCGGTGCTGTGTCGCCGGGTACAAATCCGATGTTCGGCCACATCCGCCGCCTCTCATATTGGCCTGAGAGGAAGACGAACGCCGATTTGCAGAGGTTGACGGCCTAGTGCCGCGCATCTCGCTCCCCTTGGCGACGACGCTGACCCGTGGCCGCTCATCGGCTGCGGGGATGGCTGGCCTGGTCAACTGCTTCGCCGAGCCGGTCAAAGGCGAAGGCCGCACGGGCCTCGCAGTCTATCCGATGCCAGGCCGGACGCCGTTCTCCACCATCGGCGGGACGTTTCGCGGCACAACCGACTTCGCAGGCTATCACGTCGCTGTTGTGAATGACCGGCTGTACACGATTGACAGCAGCGGCACGGAGACGGACCGCGGCGAGATTGAGGGCACCGAGCGCACCGATTTAGACTTCAACGGCTCGCAACTGTTCATTCAGGGTCAAACCAAGTCCTACACCTATGTCCCCGGCACGGCACTTCTGAGTGAGATTGTAGACAGCGATTTCCTCGGGGCTTCGTCGGCGTGTTCCCTGGACGGGTTCACGATTACGACCGTCCCCGGATCGGACCAATTCCAGTGGTTCGATGTTCGCAATGCGGACAGCGTTGACGGGCTCTCGTTTGCCACGGCTGAATCGAACGGCGACATCAACATCGCGGGCCGGGTCGCGAACAAGGACCTGCACCTGTTCGGTGAGAAGACGGTAGAATTCTTCTACGACAGCGGCAACCCGGATCAGCAGTTTGAAAGCAAGTCCGTCCCGCCGCTCGAAATCGGGTGCTATGCGCGCGATTCCATCATCCTCATGGATACGGGGTTCAATTGGGTAGGCCGTGACGGCAAGTCGGGCGGGATCGGCGTTTACCGCATGGTCGGCGGCTATCAGGCCAAGAAGATCAGCACGCCGGCTGTCGATCGCTACCTGGAAGAATACCCCGAGTCCCTTCGCTCGACCATTCACGCGCAGGGCTTCCAATATGAGGCGCACCAGTTCTACTGCCTGCACCTCCCCGGCACGGTGTCGCTGTATTACGACCAGGCAACTGACACATGGGGCTACATGAAGTCGGGCACGTACCCGATCACATCAGATCCATTGGGCGGCTACGATGCAATTGGCTTCGCTGTAAACGGCGGCAAGCGCATCGTCGGGGCGAGTGACGGAAATCTGTACGAACTGAGCGGCACCACGTACAGCGAAAACAGCGAAGCGATGGTGCGCGAAATCATTTGCTCGCAGGCATCGTTCAAGCAATCCGACCGTGGCGCAATCGTTCATCGCATCGGTATCGACATGGAGATGGGCGTCAGCCTTTCCACGGGTCAAGGCTCAAATGCGACTGTTATGGCAGCCCTGTCGAAGAATGGTGGCAAGACCTGGCGCGCGCTCGGTGATCGCAGCATCGGCCTGATTGGCGAATACAAGAACCACATCTTTTGGCCCCGGCAAGGTGCCGCCGAAAACCTCATGATGCGATTTCGGATGACAGACCCGGTTCCGTTCAACGTGTTCGGCGCGTTTGCAGATGTGGAGCCGTTGGTCTGATGGCCGATGCCCTTTCGAGATACCGGCAAGCCGAGCCGAGCAAGGACGCCTTGAAGCGTTACCGGCAAGAGCCGTCAGGGGACACCTTGGGCGCGCTGGCGAAATATCTCGGGCTCCAAGGCTACTGGGACCGACAGGGACAGATTGCGCAAGACGGCCTCAACATGGCCGAGCAAGGCGCTCAGACGGTCAGGGGCGGCGATCCACGCGGGTTCGCGGGGATGTTCATGGGCCCTGCCGGATACCTGGCCTCGCCCATCACAGCGCTGCTACCGACAGAAGCGGAAACCTACGCGGCGCGCGACCTCCCCGAATGGTTCAAGCCTGGGGCTGCGGCAGGCATCGGGACCATGATGGCGGTGATGCCGGGACCGAAGGGTCTGAAAGGGCTTGGCAAAGCTGAAGAAGTCGCCGCCGATGCGGCCGAAGTTGAAAAGCTTCGCGCGCGCATGAGGATGTTCGAAGACGCGGCACCAGTGAAGCAAGCCACGCCTGAGCGGATAGCGCAACTCAAGGCAGAAGCCGAGGCGCAGCGCGCTCTGGAAGGTCCGGCCAAGAAATACGAAGTCCCGCCGATGGAAGATTTTCTTCCACGCGACCAAGCCTTGCGCAATCTGACGGAAGCGCCGGATAATGCGGGGATGAAGCCAATAACCGTATATCACGGGTCGTCCGTTCGTGGGCTGAAGCCTCACCAAATCAGCACGCGCAACGCTATCGAAACGCGCAACACTGTGTTTGCGGCAAGTAACGAAGACGTTGCTAGCACGTTCACCGTTCCGCGCGAATATGGCGAGCCGATGTACTACGACGAGATGGGGCGCGAAGTTAAGCCCGGCAAAGTTCATAGCCTAAACTTGCTGCCAAAAAATCCCTACGAAGTCCCCGCCGCTGACGCGCAACGCTTTATTGATGACACCACGTTTCAAGGCCAGGTGATCGAAGAAGCTCGCCGCAAGGGCCATGATCTTGTGATTGCGAAAAACGTCAAAGAGGGCATAGGCGAGACGTATCCGGGGGACGTGTTCGCCATCCTTGATGATGGTGTCATTCAGCGCGGTAAGAAATGACCGACCTCGCCGCACAGATGGGGCCGCAGGGATAGATGGCCGCGACAAACCCCGTCGATACGCGCCCCCTAACGGCCAACCAAGGGCCGCAGGGTCCGCAGGGTGATCCTGGGCCGAAGGGTGACAAAGGCGACCAGGGCCTTCAAGGGATACAAGGTCTTCAGGGCATACAGGGATTGCAAGGCATCCAAGGGGTGCAGGGCAATCCAGGTTCAGATGGCGGGTGGACCTACATCACCCTCGCCAACGACTTCACGACCAGCAGCGGGACAGCCGTTGACGTAACGGGCCTCGCGTTCACGCCTGCGCTCAACAAGCGATACGAGTTCTTCGCGCACCTTCTCACGCGCACGGCGACAGCGACGGTAGGGCCTCGGCCTGGCGTTGCATGGCCCACAGGGATGACTGACGGCGTTGCGTCGATCCGGCAAACGTCGGCGGCTGCGACAGACGTAATGCAGCGCGGGAACATCTCAGGCGCGGTGTTGGCCCCGGTCGGTGGCGTTCCGACCACCACGGGAAGCTGGCCCGCCATCATCGAAGGCGTTGTCGTGGCGGGCGCATCGCCGTCGGGAACGGTCAAGGTTCAACTCGCCAGTGAAACGGCTGGCACGGTCGTAACGATCAAAGCGGGGAGTTATCTTCGCTACCGGGAATTCTGATGAGCCGCGACGACGTTTTCTATATCGGCAAGCCGAAGCGGAACATTCCGGCGGACCTGACCAAGACGCGGGATTCGGCAGATTTCTTTCAGTCGATCCTTGGTTGGCGGTCGCATCTGGTTCGCACGGGTCAGCTCATCCGGTGGCCTACGGGCGTTCCAATTCCTGACGACACGCTGATTGCGGATGGTTCGGCGGTGAGCAGAACGAAATACGCTGCGCTGTTCCAGGTGTACGGCGAAACGGTTGGACCTGGCGACGGTTCGACCACGTTCGAAATACCAAACGAAGTTGGCTATGTGGTGCAGGTTTAGGAGTTCGCATGAAAACCCTACCATCGCAGGCTCATCTGCGAAGTGTTCTTGACTACGATCAAGAGACTGGTGTTTTCCGTTGGAAGCATAATCCCAACCGGTCAGTTCAGTGGAACGGTCGGTATGTCGGAACAGTTGCTGGTCGAGTTCGGTCAGATGGGCGGTGCATTATCTCGATTGAAAAGCAATTTTACCGCGCTGCGCGTCTCGCTTGGAAATATGTGCACGGCACTGACCCCGTTGGCGAGATCGATCACAAGGACACGAACGCAAGCAACGACGCCATCCAAAATCTCAGGGAGGCGACATCAAGCCAAAACAAGCACAATCGCTCCCGGCGTAGCCTTAGCGGCCTACCGAAAGGCGTTGTCGTCACGGCGTCTGGAAAGTTTGGCGCACAGATAACCGTACATGGGAAAAACAACTGGCTTGGCTCGCATGACACACCAAGCCAGGCGTCTGCCGCATATCGTGAAGCGGCGGTGCGCTTGTACGGCGACTTCGCCCACGCCGGATGAGTACGCAACCATTCTTAATAACGTCGCTACCTCGCAGCCGCACGGCCTGGTGGTCGGTGGTCGCGTCAACTCCGTATTCGGTCTGCCTCCACGAACCGGCGAAGACGTGCGCGACGTTCGATGAGTTGAAGGACCTGTGGCTTTCGCTCCCCGTGTACCGGGGCATATCGGACAGCGGGCTTGCGTTCCAAATGGGCCGCATCATGCACGAGATAGAGCCGCGGACGCTGATCGTGGAGCGCCCGCCGGCGCAAGTGCTGGCATCGTTCCGCAAATACTGGGGCGAGCCGTTTGATGAAAGCCGGGTCGGAACCATGCTGCACGATGCAGCGGCGATCCTGGCAGACTTCCACTCTCACCCATTGGTGAAGGTGGTCAAGTTCGAAGCCCTTAACGACTACGACACGGCGCAAGAGTGCTTCCGCTGGCTTATGCCGGGGAACCCGCACCCGATGCGCGAAGACTTGTTTCATATGCGGGTGAACGTGGACCGCGGACACGCGGCCAAGGTCTTCCCCGCATCTCACACCGATTGGCACCTAAAGGGGTCACGACATGCCGTTTCTCATTAGCGGGCTTGTAAGCTGGATTTCAGGGAGCGAGGCGGCGGACGCTCAGAAAGATGCGTCCAACGCCGCGCTCGCAAACGAACGCGCGATGTTCGACACGACGCGGGCCGACCTCGCGCCGTATCGCGACACGGGCACAAGCGCACTCACGAAGTACGCGGACAGCCTCGGCTTGAATGGCAATGCGGCGCGCGATCAGTTCCGTACCGACTTCAGGGCCGACCCTGGCTATCAATACGCCTTTGACGAGGGCCAGAGGGCCGTGCAGGGCTCGGCGGCGGCTAGGAGCGGCCTGCTCTCTGGCGGCGCTCTGCGGGCTCTACAGCGAACCGGGCAGGGCATGGCGGATCAACAATACGGCTCGTATCTCGATCGCTTCAGCAACCTCGCGAACATGGGCCAGAACTCGGCAGCGATGACCGGGCAGCTTAGCAATGCGAGCGCAGGCCGGCAGGGCGGATACATCAACGACGCTGGCGCGGCGCAGGCGGGCGGCTACCTCGCCCAAGGTCAGGCGGTGAACGGCGCAATCACCAATATGCTCAAGACTGCCGGGCAGTTGATCGGCGGCGGAGGGTACGGCTAATGCCCAGCCCCTTTAACTACGTGATTGATCAGCCGGACGCGAATTCGTACTTCGACGCGGTGCGGCGCGGTCGTGCCGATCAACAAGCCGTTGTGCAAGATCAGCGCAACAACGCGCTGGCGAGGTATCTCCCCGGCGCGCTGCAAGGTGACAAGGTTCAGCAAGACCTCGCCCTTCAAAACGCCCCCGTCGATAAGATGGCAGGGCTGAAAGCGCAGTTCATGCAGATGGACGCGCCCAAGCTGGCGGCGGTGAAGGAATTTCGCGCCACGAACGCGTCCGCGGCGTATGCCATCAAAGACCCTGGACAGTGGGCTGCGTTCCAAGAAACGCAGCGGGCAGAGGCACAGCGGCTTGGCATCCCATTTGCGGACGTTCCTTTCGAGCAGAAAGATACGCTCGTTGCGATGGGTCAGACCGTCGATAGCCTGATCGACCAGACGTGGAAGGAAAAGGGCTACGACCTCCAGCGCGCTCAGTTCGGCGAAACTGTGCGCCACAACAGGGCACAGGAGCAGGTAGACCGGGAGCGCGCGGCTAAGGCGGCGGCATCGTCAGGCGCGGCCAATCAAGATTACGTCACATCGGTCGCCAACTATGACGCACCGTTACCGTCGCCGCGCTCGCCTGACTTCGCCGCGGTCATTTCGGCAGCGAAGAAGCTAAACCCCGATTTCAACGTGGCGGAATACAAGCTGCGCGCGGATGCGAAGGGTGCTTTCCGCAAGGGGCCAGACGCGCGGTCGGTGCAGTATATCAGCACGGCCTTAGACCATTTGGACACTCTCAAGCTCACCGCAGAAGCCCTCGGCAGCACCGATGTGAACGTAATCAACAGGGCAAGGAATGCCTGGTACAACCAGTTTGGTAGCGAACTGCCTACGAACCTAAGCGCTGCAAAACAGATCGTCGGAAACGAAGTCATTAAGGGCATCGTCGGCGGTCAGAATGCTCTGGCCGACCGGGAAGAAGCCCAGAAGATTTTCGCGGAAGCAAACAGCCCCGAGCAGATCATAGGCGGCATTAAAACGGTCAAGCACTTACTCGCTGGTCAGTTGCGTGGCTTTGAGCGGCGTTATAAGGCATCGACCAAAGCGAACGACTTTCAAGAATTCATCAGCGAAGACGCGCGCAAGCTATTAGGCGAGGGCGCCGCGGCAGCGCGTCCATCAATTGTCGGCCCCAAAGGTGAAAGGCTTGTTCTCAGCGAAGACGGTACACGTTGGATACCGGCACCGCGATGAGCAAGCTTCCACCTATCCCGCAGGGGTTCAAGCTTGAGGGCGAGCAGCAACCCGCACAGGCGTCTGCGCTCCCGCCGTTGCCCCAAGGCTTCACGGTTGACGAGCCCACAGCTCCGCCGCCAGAGCCCGTCCAAGCGAAGCCTATGGGCCTGCGCGAGCAAGTCAACGAAGGCGCGCGTAAGTTCATGGCCGAAGACCCGCGCGCACAAGCCGCTATGGGTATTCAGGAAGCCGCAGCATCACTGCCCGGAATGCCACTGGACGCCATCGTGGGCGGCGGCAACTTCCTGCGCCGTCAATTCAACTTGCCCGAAGTTGACCCGGCGCACTCTGGCCTTGGCGATATTCGCCCATGGATGGGTCAGGGTTGGACAGACTTCGCGGCTCGCAACGGATTGATCGACAGCAACCGGCCAGCGCCGACGACCGAACTAGGTCGTGCATCGCGCAAGGCTGGCGCCTTCGGCAGATATTATCCCTAATGTTGTAAGTAAAATTGGATAATCTTTTGCTAAAGTCTTTTCTTGCGGTCTATATTGATCGTAAATCAATTTAGTACCATCAGGATTTACTCTTAAAAGTTCTACTGCATGATCAGAAGATTTTCTTGAACAAGAACCTACAAAAGTATTATTCCATGTATTGGGACAAGCAGGTACACCAATTTGAACAGGAGCTTGTAATAAAGCTGCCTTTAAAGCGACATCATCAGGTTGTTTATATGGAGGAAATATCCATTCATATTTTATATCTATGTACTTTAATGACTCGTAGGCTTTATCATACATTTCTTTTGTTATAAGAGACTTATTTCCAATTTCTCTACACATTTCTTTCTGAGTGTTGAACTTCATACTTTGTTCATTAGTAAAATCAAAATCTTTTTGAGGTAAGATACCGTATTTTGATATGATCCTCCAAAATTCCTTCTGACTGTTACCATTTTCATATACTCCTGATATTGCATATACAAACCTCCAAGAAAGTTGAAAACAATCCTCACTATTAATATATCCATTATCTCTAAACCACTTTACTGTCTCATCAGGGAAAGAACCTCTTCTTAAAAGGAAATCCATTTGATCTTCAACTATATTATTACCTGATATATCCCAACAAGAATTTGAATCAAAATTAAATCTCTGTGGCTGATATATCATATAGTCAGTATCCCAATCACCTGTCTCATTTCTCACTACATAAGGAATAGGGGAAGAAAAACCTTTAACATAGTCTCTTCTATCAGGTATTGGTTTTTTATTACCCCTAGGGGCAAATTTTACTTTTGACATGGGTTTTCTTTTTCGTTACCAGTAACAACTTCAACTTTTAATGCTTTACCGATAGCAATAATATTTTTATCAATTCTATCTGTTTGATTTATAGAATAAGTACAAATCTTATCTATCATAGAATCCTGAGCTAAATCAGACTTTCTTATTTGTTCTATTTCATCAGAAGTCTTTGTTGGAAAATCTATTATTTTAGTAGTAACCGCACTCACTACCGCAGTTAAAGCCATAATTCCTATAGTTGCTATTGTTATTTGTCCGCTTTTCATACATTTAATTCTATTAAATTTTAATGTCTTCTTTCGTATCTACTGTTATTGATTCTATAGAAGCGGAAATATTTGCTTCTCTTGCATCAATAACTCCATTTTTGACTGATTCTTCAATTTTTGTATCAACAGCCTTATTCACTTCATTTAAACTATTTTCTAATGAAATTATTTCAGATAAGGTATTATCTCTTTGTTTATATAAGAAAGATAACCTTTCTTTTATCTGACCTATACTTGTTTGATAAACATATTTAATAGATAAATTATCGCCTGTTATTGTGTTGCCATCTGGTAAATCATAAGAAGAAACGGGTACTTGTTTTGTTATGACTACAGGCAATTCATCTTTAGTAGAATCTCTTATAACTTCTGCTTCTGAAACCTCAATTTTTATATCATTCTCGTTTTTCATAAAATTATTATTTTTGTATAACCATCCAACCTACATCACTTGTATCTACAATACTTGTACTTTCTATATCAAATGATGAGCTTGTTCTTGAATTAACAGAAACTTGACCGCAAGAACCTCCACAATTTTGTACTGTTAAAAACACTACGGAATTTGAATCGAGTGGAACTGTAACTGTGGCCACACCTGCGACTAATGTCACTACTCCTGATCTTCCATATTTTAACGCACCAGCAATTGTTGAAGTTGCAGTTGTCGAAGTTGCGTTAAAACTGGACATAACAACCTCTCCTACAACAGAAAGTTTTGCATAAGGTGATGTTGATCCTATACCGACGTTACCAGTATTATTTTTTATAACCATTCTAGTTGCTCCCGTTTGTATAGTTGTTCCTGAACCTAAGATTGTTCCTGTCTTAAATAAAATATCTCCTGGTGTTCCTGCTCCTTGTCCTAGTCCTCCTTGGATACTTAAGTTACCAGCAGATATATCACTACTTGCTACGTTATATGTTTGTCCTGATATTAAAGAAGGTCTAGCTGAATCATTTGTTGTTTTACCTCTACTTCCAAGATATACGTCATTACTTGAAGCATCACCATACAAATTGAAGACAGTGAAACCATTAGTATCATCAGTAAAAGATAGACCCCCTCCTCCTAATGCCCAAGAAAACTGAATAACTGCTCCTAATGTTCTTGCGAGAGTAAACATTGGTCCTCCAAATTGACCACCTTTTACTTTTACTTGAGCACTTGATGCTGATTCAACACCGAATGTAGCAAGTCCATCGACATCTAATAAAGATTCAGGTGAACTTGTTCCTATACCTACACGACCATTAGCAATAGTTAGTTCATTACTATAAGTATTAGCAGCACTAGCAGATCCTAGTTTTAAATAACTACCTGAATATCCAGTAGTAGTAAAACCTGAAGTTATTGCACCAGAAGAAAAAGGTCTTGTATCACCAGTAGTAGGTGATTTAAAAACAATGCTTGAAGTAGCAGATACAGTACCTGAATTAGAAACCAATAATCCTGCTCCAGCACCACTTGATTGATCATTAACTGAAGCCCTATAGGTAGGTAAAGCATCTCCAAATGTTGTAGCAACAGAACCTATATCTAAAAAACTTCCAGGGTTTGTATTCCTAATTCCTGTATTACCATTTGCTAGTAATGTCAAAAAAGTTGTGGTTGCAGTTCCATTTGTTGTTGAAGCAATTGTAAGTAAAGGTGTATTCGCAGGTGTAAGTCTTGTATTTGAGATTGATAGAACTGAATATGGGCTAGTTGAACCTAAACCAACATATCCCCCTGTAGGTTGAGTTATGAAATAAGCATTTCCAGTTGTTGAGATTACAGTTGAAGAAGCATAAGGAAATGAAGAAGCTACTGATGTAGAAGTTGCAATAAATCTATTTGATGTAACATCTCCTGCAAATATTGCTGATGATGAAGCAAATACTTGATCCTTAAACCAAACTGGAATTGTGGTTGTTGGAGTTAAAGACAAAACATTATAATTAAATTGTTTATTCCAATCAGGACTAGCACCTGTTGGCCATGTTGTTCTACATATATCCCCAGTAAAACATATTGTTCCTGCAGATATTGCTGTTGTAGAAGCGTATGGGAAAATAGAAGCTCTAGTACTTGTTGCTGTAAAAATCTGAGCAACTATATTTCTATAAGCTGACAATGTAGTACTTCCGACATCCATTAAAGAAGTAGATGGTTGTAATGTATTAGTAAAAGTATAAGGAGGAGCACCAAATACAACTATAGGTGATATTAAAGCTATTATAACTGCAAATATTTTAAGTATTTTTTTCATTATGAATATAAGATTATTCCAGTAGCTCCTGTTGGTGGTGCTTGAACCTGACTTGTGACTAAAGCAACTGTTGTACTTGTAGGTGTTGTAAAATCTACAGTTGGTCTTAAGTTTCCGTTAGGTGGCCATCCAGTTATTGTAAAAGAGAGTATTGTTGAATAATTAGGTATTGTAAAAGTCGTTGCAGAGCCATTAAATTGATTTGAAATATCGACAGTATTTGTGGATGAACCAGTATTACTGTATCTTGTTGTAGCGTAAGAACGACTCATAATATTATTCTATATTAGATACATAAAATGACACTTGGGACTTGGTATATCCAGCTTCTCTAAGGTAATCAGCGTAAGTCTTTATCTTCTTTGTCTTTAAACCAACTATCTTTAAAATATTACCAGTTGATAAAACTATTCCAGCTTTGTTTGATCTTGTTGCCTTAACTGGTGGTTCTACATGAAACTTTTTACATTCATGATATATAGAACTAAAATCTACCCCGTAAAGAAGTCCTAAGGAGACGTAAGTCCAGCCTTTTTTCCTAAGCTCTAACATCTCATTAAGTTTCTTCTTATCATCAAAGATGAATTTAAACGGGTTTCTTTTTTTCATAATTATTTAATTCTTTATAAATACCCTTATCTCTATCGAAGTACCTAGATTGCCATGAATCGTATCTTGCTGCCGTTCTTCCTATTTTACCTCCCATTTTACAAAACTTTAATAGGACATCTGTGGGTATCCTGAACTTTTCAGGGATTCTCATTTTTAAGGCAATTT
>OFQY01000547.1_pt1 | contig 14377 bp, 14 predicted proteins | sample 1542991 | NCBI WGS metagenome assembly OFQY01 (sample SAMN07774224, study PRJEB24372) | wastewater metagenome | isolation source: Exp Tend VB 10WW | collected 2016-02 | reverse complement strand
TAGTTGTGAGTTAATTTTTTGGATTTTGTTTTCTCCATGTTGTAATAGCTTCTGTTAAAGAATATTCTAAATACTTTGATCCATTTATGTTTATTACTCCATTTCTGTACATATAAGCATAAATTCCATTTCTTACTTTTCTGCTTGCTATTGGTGTTTCAAATAAATCTTGCATGATGTTAGTATTTTATTGTTGTTAATTTTTTATAAATAGTGTGAATGTGTAAACGTGTTTACCTGTTTTCTTTGAGTAAATTTTTACTACTTCTATTATTTGCTTTTTCATGCTATTTGATTTTGTTAGGTTAAAAAATTGTAGGTTTAAATACTTCATGCTTATCGAAAATGAAAGTAAAAATGCCTTACTTTTTATGCTTCCTGCAATAGTATAGAAGTCTTTGCCTCTTTTTTGTATTCCGTTTTTCCAGTATTTTAATTCTGTGTTTTTCATGCTATTTGATTTTATTGTTATCTATAAATTCAATATCAATACATTTCTGCATATCTTCTTTAGGATAAATTCCTAAATCAAAGTACTTGCCTACAAAATATTCTTTTGTTGTTTGTTCGGTAGCGTTTGCAGATACATTTGTTTCGTAATTATATTGACTGTTTGAAAATATTACTTTTACGTTGTTTAAATTATTTGTTTGCATTGTTTTGTTGTTTGTTATTAGTGATAGGTTTTAAAATAGTGGTGACTGCAACCTCTTAACAGTCACCACTTGACAAATTTAGTTCTGTCTGTAAATGTAGAATGTTGTTCCGTTTACCGTTTCTTCGTTTTCGTTGCCGTCGTAAGAAGATAAAAAATGCCCTCTGCCGTCTGCGCTTATTGCATCACTTACAAAGTCGTCTAAATCACCTAATTTTTTGATAAGGTTGTGTATAGTATCGTTGTTACTTTCGCATTTTCCGTTGTCGTGTATTGCCTGTATTACTTCTTCGTCTAAGTCTGTATGATATGCAATAAAAGACGCATTGAATGCCCAAAGGCTGTCTAAAATGTATTCTTTTGTCTTTTCGTCTGCTTCTTCATCTGTCAATACAAAATAGTCGTTATTGTAGTTATCTTCATCGTATGGCTCTATTTCTGTTAAATTTTCAACGCACCATTCTGAAAATATTAGTTCGCTTTGTTCGTGTTGGTGCTTTTGGAGTTCTTCCATGTAATTGCCACAATAAGCGGTATTATTTTCGATAAAAAAATCTTCGCCGTTGTGTTGCATTAATGCTAATGCTTTTAATGTTTCAATTGATAATTCGTTGTTTGTGTTTTCTGTGTTTTTTGCTAAATTTGTCATGATAGTTATTTTTTAGTGTTTAAAATATTGTTAGTTGTGAATCTATTTTTAATTATTTAGGTAGATACATATTATAAGTATTGCCATTTTTTGAAGTTCTAATGACAAACAATTTTCCGTTTTTACTTTCGTAAATAGGATAAATTTTACTGCTTTTATCCGTAAAAGTTTTATCAGTTTTCTTTGCAGTTTCAACTGTAGTTTTCTGACTGCTTAATTGTACATAATTGCCTTTATCGTCTTTTACAATTCCTTGCGCTTTTGCTTCGCTTATTAATCCTATTACTATAATAGTAAGATAGATTAAGATAAATTTTAATGTGTTCATGTTGTTTGTTTTTATTTGTGAAAGGTTAATGTTAATTTTTGCGTACTCTTGCCGGAGTGCGCTTTTTTTTATTTTAGTTGTCCGTATTCTGTAAAATCGTATTCATTCGCTTCTATTGTTTCAATAATAGATTTTTCAGAAGTCAAATAGTTGTATTCATTACTTAATATTATTCTATAATCTTCTGAAATTGACTGTAAAAATTCATTTTCTAAATCGTCTGCTTCGTTATCAAAGTCGTATTCATTACCTTCTGTTACTGTATCTGTTTTTATTCCGTCTGAGTATTTAGATACTAAATTATTCCAATCTTCAATAAAACTTTTGGCAGTCTTGTATGTTTCGCAACTTTCACCATGATTAAGGATAATTAAGTTTGCTGCATTATATGCACTTCCAATAAATTCTGCTTTTACATAACTTCCTCTATCAATATCAAAACCTTTTATTTTTAAGTTTACCTGTTCCGCGTCTTCATAAACACTATTCCACCAATCAAAATTTGTATTAATATCGTATAATTCTTTAATAGCATTTTCTTTTGCTTCGTCGCTTAATTCCGAAAATTGATAAATATTAATTATTGCTGTTTTCATGATGTTTAATTTTTATTTTGATTAATTAATTTGATACGTTCCAAATATATAACCCATCTTCTGTAAATATTGGACTTGTTACTAATCTTACATAATTGTATTTATTATACAAACTGTTTTGGAATCGTTCCGCCTGTTTTAAGGATTTAAGGTATTTTCTAACTTCGTTCATAATGTTTGTTTTTAATTTGATTAATTATTTATTGTAGTACAAAGATAGTTAACTTTTATTAATAGTCAAGTAAAAAGATGTATTATTGTTTCTTTTTAACAATTATTAACAATTAAGAAAATAGTAATGTATTCAAACTATCAATAAACATTGACTGTTTCATTTTTATCTGTATCCCTACTAAATAATAATTGTGGAGGTTTTAACTAATAAAATTTGTATATTTACACTTAATAGCGTTGAAATTCGGAACATTCCAACAAAACAATATAAAATAAAATTAGTAGCCTTACTTTTGACTGTTAAGTAATCCGAATACTTGCGCCAGTCATTAGTAAGGTGAAATATGGACAAATTTGTCCAATGCGAAAAACGCCAAAACATTAATAAACATTGATAGAATGAACCAAAATAGCATAAATTCTAGTTGTGTATTATATATTACTATATACACAACACAAAAACTATATAAAATCAACCGAAATACCAATAAACACTATATGTTTCAAAGAATTTAACGTGGACAAATTTGTCCAAATGAATAAAATAAATGAATAAACGAACATCATACCTAGAGTTAAAAAAATCAATTCACTTGAAAATTAACCCTATTGTTAATGATGGAAATTTTTATATCTCTGTATCAATCTTAGAAGATAAAAAAAACTATGTAAAAGATCCAAAAGAAAACAAAGCATTGCACATGCCGAAACAGTTTTATTTTGAAAGACAAATAAAAACTAAACTTTATAGGTCCGAAATAATTAAAACAATGCTACTCGAACTTGATAGAAATGCAAAAGATTTAATATTATGGCTATTGCTCGAAATTCAACCTAATATTGACTATATAATCATAAATAAAGAAGATTATAGTAAGCAAATGAAAGTATCAATTAAAACTACTCAACGCGCTATAAAATCATTAATAGATAAAAATATCATTGCAATATCAAAAGAAATAGACGTTTATTTTATTAATCCAGCTATATTTTTTAATGGTAATAGAATTAAACATTATCCTAACAACATACAAATTTATAAATCTAACAAAAAGTAGCATTTTAAACCTATTTGTGGAGGCAATAACTAAATAAGCCAATAATGTATAATAATGGCTTAAATCAATACTATTACAACATAAAACATAAACCTGGCGCAAATATAAAAACTCTACCCTCTACACTATACACTTAATCAATATCAATATCAATATCAAACTATCTAAACAAGCCAATTAATAATAAATAGCAATATCAATATCTAACTATCTTTAACCATCTGTATTAATATCAATATACAATACTAATACACAATAGCAATAACAAACTATCTGTATCATATTATCATATACTCAAATAAATAATGTGCTAATGTATTGTAATAAACAAAGCAAAAGAATAATAAAAAGAATAGTAAAAGTGGAGGACTATAACACATAAATCTATACTGTTTAATAGCTTATTTATTTAATTAGCTTACTATCTGTTAATCATTTAAGCTATTATAAAACTGTATTATTTACTAGCATTATTATTTATTATCTCGCTAACTTCAACGCTGCAAAGTATATATCATAATAATTCTCTATAAATTCTATACAGTCTATTATTTTAGTATAGTAATGCAACTTCACAATAGCATATCAAACTGTAAAAATTACAGTCCAATAATACAGTTTATTTCCAAACATATAATTTATATTTTACTTTATTAAAAAAGTAGCGATAACGAGTAATAGCGCTACTTTTTACTTTTACTTTATCGCGCGCTTTACTTCTGGCTTTTGGCTTGAATTGATAGGATTTTAAAAATAAAAAAGTCAATAGTTGAGGCCACCCGGTTTGCTATTCCCTTTTTCCCAGCGATACCGGGTACTATAAAAATACATCACTTATTCAAGACAGCGAAAATATTTTACAAAATCGCTTTCCAATACATTAGTATATTCTCTATATGTTAAATATTGAAAAATGTTAAAAATAATAGTGCTACTTTTAGGATTTCAAAAATAATAGAATTAATATTGTGGTGTCAAGATTTTGGTTATATATGTTGTGGATTTGGGATTTGGTGTTGAGTATTGGTGAGTGGTTTGGGTGTGTTATTTAGTGTGTGTATGTGGTGTATTTTTGTGTGTATGTGTTTGGTTATTTTGATTATTATTTTTGTTTGTATAGAGATGATTTGGGTTTGGGATTGGGATAATGAATATTGATAGAATATTGCTAAAAAAGTATTATAATAAAAGGTTTAAAAAAGGATATTATGAGAGAGATTAAATTTAGAGCATGGGATGATTATAATAAAGATTTGACAACTAAAATATAAATTATGATAAAAGTTTCGACATTTTGTAGTGGCATTGGTGCTGCAGAGCAAGCGTTTAAGAATTTAGATGTTGCGCATGAAGTTGTATTTGCTTGTGAAATTGATAAGTATGCGAGAATGAGTTATGAAGCAAATCATTCAGCAGAAACGATGTATGAAGATATGACACAGCACGATTATGTTGATGCTAAATATTATTCAGACATCAATATTAGCGGAATTCCATGCCAGGCATTCAGTTTAGCTGGATTGCGCAAAGGTGAAAATGACAGTCGTGGGTTATTATTTTACGATTTTTATCGATATGTAAAGAATCAGCAGCCAAAAATATTTATCATAGAAAATGTGAAAGGATTATTAAGTGCTGATAAAGGCGTTATTTTTCAAAATTGGATAGAATTATTAGGTCGCTCGGTAAATGGACATGAGAAAATGTTTTTACATGAGGACAGTTTGGAATACAATTTACATCATACAGTTCTAAATTCTAAGAATTTCGGAGTTCCACAGAATCGTGAACGTGTGTTTATTGTAGGTATAAGAAAAGATTTACCGAATGATTTTAGTTTTCCTATTGGCTGGAAATTGGACAAGAGGTTGCGTGACGTACTCGAACCAGAAGTTGATGAGAAGTATTATTTGAGTGATAAGATGCAAAGTTATCTAATCAACAGAAAGGATAATTTTAATGGTGGAAAAATTAATTACAAAAGCGAAAATGATGTTGCAAGTTGCATAAATGCAAGTTCTAAATCAATTGATATATCAGATAATATTATCGTTGAAAAAGTAGGGTTTATAAATCAGGATACGCAAGCAAGTCAAGTATATGGAACTAATGGCATTTCGCCAACACTTTCGGCTGGCACACATGGTTACGCGCAAGGTTACATCAAAGTACCAGAAGCGACAAAAAAGTGGTATGATATTGCGGGACCGGGCGACAGTATAAATATTTCAAATACTAATAGTTTAACAAGGCAAGGTAGAGTTGGCAAAGGAATTGCGAATACTTTAGAAACTTCATGCAATCAAGTTGTTGTTGAGCCACAATTAAATCAAGTCGCACAAATAGATGGATTTGAAAGCGAAGAAGATTGGGTTGTTGGTGGGTTACAAAAGAATCAAACACCACGCACAGATGGCATTTGTCCAGCATTGACATCTGCTATGGGAATGGGTGGAGGACAAACACCGATAGTAAAAGTAGCAGAATTAAATTTGGTTCATACATTAAATGGTGGCAAGTGGGATAAAATTAATGAGAGTTGCAGGCGAGTTTACGATGTTGATGGAATAGCACCTACTGTAACATCTATGGGTGGTGGCAATCAAGAGCCAAAAACTGTAATTAATTCAAGAATAAGAAGATTAACACCTCTTGAAGTATTCAGACTTCAAGCGTTTAGTGATGAATTTTTCCATAAAGCAAAAGCAGTTAATTCAGATACACAGCTTTACAGACAGGCTGGAAATTCGATAACGGTTACTGTAATCGAATCAATAATAAAAAATTTACTACACTTACTACAATAAATTGAATAACAACTAAAATAATTATTATGAATATTACACTAAAAAGAGGTCGTGAAGTAGATGTAAAATCTATCATTGCAAGTTTAGATTTATCAGAATCTACGGTAAAGAATTATAATTTGGCAATTTCTATATTTTCCAGATGGAAAACAGAAGAAAAGCCAGAGAAGCCATTTGCAGATTTGAGTATGTACGATTATATTGAATATAAGCGTTGGTTAAATCAGCAGCCATACAGCACAAACACAAAAAATTCGTATTTAACAGGCTTGATGGCCCTATATCGAATTTTAGAAAAGCATGGTTACGTAAATATATGTGCTGGCGTTAGATTATTCGATACGAAGTCTGAATATTCTAAAGATGGTGTTACTATAGATGATTGGCGACATATTTTATCGTTGATACCGGCAAAGAAATTCAATAGCAAGAAGCATTATTTGATAATCTACATGTTATTTACGAGTGGAGTTCGCCAGATGAGCTTGCGCGATTTGAAATGGGGAGATTTTGGGTTTAGTAGTAGTGTAAATGCATTAGTTATGAATGTATTGTTGAAAGGCAGAGGGCAAAATCGCAGAGAAAAGGTTGTTTTGAACAATGAGTGTGTGCGTATTTTGGAAGAATATAAGCGTATGTATATGATGCATTACAACTTAAAGAACGGAACTATGCCAGAATTAGATAAGGATTGGTATGTATTTGGCAATAAAGACAGGAAATTGGCTGATAGCAGTATGCGTAAGATTACGACTACGTGGTTAAAGCGTGCTGATGTTTATGTTCGTGGCGAGGTAACTGGCCATTGTTTCCGCCATGGTATTGCGGAACATCTGATAGATAAAGGTATGCCATTGACTGCAGTTCAATCTTTGTTGTGCCATAAATCGTTAAATAGCACAAAGATATATGCTGGCAAAAAAGAGAAAGTGCGTATGGATAAGGACCTTTTGATGAATTTAAACCAAATAAATTTAGGGTAGAAACTTGCTCTATAAAATAAATTTTCCTATTTTATTATAATATTGATACAATGTAAAAATAATTGTGTATAAATTTGCTATTGTTACAAATACGTGAATTTATGACAGAAAATGAAATAATACCAGCAGAAACACAACAAGTAGAACAAGTACAAGATATTGAAATTGTAGAATTTACTCGTGGTGAAGAAAATCATCATAGACCGTACATGGAAGCTGTTAATAATGATTTTAATAAGCAATATGAAGAACAAACGCAAGTTGAGCCTGCAGTTCAAGTAGATAACAAAAAAGTAGTTGTACCAATTACAGAAGAAGTAGATGTATATAAAACGCTTACTGAAAAGCATGGCAGAACGATAGATGAAGAATATTTATCTACAGATTGGCGTGAGAAAGCGACATTAGCAGAAAAAACATTAGAATCTTCTAAAGAGAAGATTGAATCTTTCAAACATATTTTTGAGAATAAAGACTTATTGCAGATTGCGGACCTAATGAAAAACGGTCATTCTGCAAAAGATATTTTAGAATCAATGGCTATTGAGCCAGACAAAATTCCGTCAGACCAATTAATCATAGATTACATAAGACGAGAAAAACCCTTTTTATCTAAAGAAGATATTGAATTGTTTGCAGAGCAAAATTATGGTGTTGGTGAGGACCTTGCCGAATTAAAGCTGCACGATCCACAAAGATATTTTCAGTTGATAGAAAACATTGACAAGGCTACATCGGCACAAAAACAATTTCTTAGTGATAGAAAATTAAGTTTATTGAATACTCCGACTGTAGCAACACAACCAAATTCAGATAATCTGATTACGGTTGAAAAAGTAAAAGATTACAAATCTTCACTTGGCAATCATCTTGAATCATTGAAAGAAATTAAAGTTTCAGACGATTATTCTAAAGCGTATGACAAGGCAAAATTACAAGAAGTGTCCGATAATATCGTCTTTTCAGGCGACTTAGGAGATAACAAAAATGTAGTTATGCTTACAGGCTTAGATGATAAAACCATCCTTGAAGCATTGTATTTCCATAAAAACAAAGAAGCACTAATTTCTGAATTAAAAACGAAACTTGAAACATCAATTGCTGAAAAGAAGTCTGTTGAGGCTTTTCAGAAGGTAGGTGATTTATATAATAACATAGGTGGTGCAGCACAGCAACAAAATGGACAAAACGCAACTTTAGAGATCACAGAAGTTAAAGGTCGCGCTAATTCATCAGGTTGGTAAATTATTACAAACAATTAATCACTATTAAAACTCAACAGACATGTTAATCGCACAACAAACAGACTTTGCTCCCTTATTCACAGGGAACACAAACTTAATAAATACTACTCTACAGACCTATGGTAAAGGTGTAGATTTAGGTGGGTTCTTGAATATTTCAAGTATCACAGATTCCACAATCAGACGATATTTAATGCACTCTACATGGATGCGCATTAGAAAAACAAACCTTTATAACCCAGAGCAAAACTTTTTATCTGCTTTGCGTTTCTTAGGATTGGTATCTACCTCCACAACTTCCGACTATAAAGTTGGTTTTGAAATACATGAACGTCAAAAACGTTACATCACAGGTGCTACAATCACGAATACAGGTGTAAACAATGCAGTTAAAATTGTATTGCCAGCAGCTTATTCATTAGCATCTGGAATTGTAGTGGACCTAAACCAAATCTTAGAAATTGACGAAACTCGTTTCCAAGTACGTGTTGTCGGTATAGATAACGGTACAGGTGCAGGCTTAAAGAACTTAGGCGTTACAGATGCAAACGTTGCAATGACAGGCGGTGGTTCTGGTGGTACATCATCAGCGAATGTATTAATTGCAGTTCCGTTGACGACACAAGCAGCACCGGCAGTTACAACAGGTGGAAAATTATTCTTCGTTGGTAATTCAAGAGAAGAACGTTCTTGCAGCGACAACGCATTGATGCAAACATATCCTAATATTTATGAATCAGGATTTACAATCTCTGATGCTACTATAAATTTTAGTGGTACAGCAGGTGCAACAGCAAGAAATTTTAAATGTCCAATTTCAAATGCTCGTGGTGGAACTGTTGATTTAATGGTTTCTGAATTAGACTTCCAATTGGAAGAAGAAACTCAAAATCGTTTAGTATCAGCAATTTTGTTTGGACAAAAAGAAACTGCTACATCTGTTTTAAGTAATTCTCGTCAGACACGCCAGTCAAATGGTATTATGACTGCAATTGCGGTAAACGGTGGTACAATCATCCAAACAACACCAGGTTCTATAACGTTTGCAAATACATTGAATCCAATTGTGGATTTCTGTATTGCAAGAGGGATTAAAAGCGGTAAATTATTCGTAGGTAGTGGCTTGTATGCTGACTTACAAACATCTACAGCATTAATTCCTAGCTCATGGTTGACAAACATGCGTGTAGAACCATTTTCAAGCACATCTTCTGGATTAAATTTCAACTTCACATCAAATATGATTGATTGGAGAGGTGTAAAAATCGAATTGATACCTTTCAACATGTTTACGGACAGCAACCAATGGGGTATTGGCTACAACAATACAGGTATGTTCATTCCTAACAAAATGACAACTGTTAAAAATTTAGCTAATGGTCAAATGATTGACGTTCCACCAGTACAAGTATTGTTCAAAAAAGATTACGCAGGTCGTATCAGAGATGAGCAGTATGAAATGGTAGATGGCGGTGCAGGAGTACCACAAATCGGTACTTGTGATTTCGCAGAAAAACGCAGATTGCCAGAATTTACAGTAGTAAGTCCACTAGCAAGCGAGTGTATTTTGTTACAACCTACAGTTATTTCGTAGAAAATATTAAGTTGGCATCATTAATTTGGTGCCAACTGATTTTTTAAATTATAAACTTAAATTGAATTAAATTATGGCAAAGGTAAAAACACCAGATGCAGACAAATTAGCTGTTATTGAAGCAAGATTAAAATTTGCAGAAGCAAATACAGACGTTCCTTATTTATTTAAAGTAAGTTCTGGTTATGATAGAACATTGACAGATGCTAAAGACAAGCAAATGGCGAATGGCAACTATTTGTTACCAGCAACCTACAACTTAAATTACGACAAAGGCGATGGAAAAGGATTGAGCAAGCATATCATTATCTTTAAAGGTAGTGATAGCGTTACAGAATCACACGTTTTTTATCGCAACGCAAACGGTAAATTTGAAGAACCAGGCGATGTTTCGCCAATTGTGTTTGAAGATTACCAAAAAGCAGTTTATGGAGATTCATTACCAAACTTACGATTAATTGAATATCTTTCATTGATTGAGCAGTTTAGTGGTAGTGTACATTGCCAAGATTTAACAGAATCATTCAAAAATTCTCAACCAGTTGATGTTTTAACTGCTGCAGAAGTTGTAAAAGTAATCTCGCTAATTGGCGATGTTGCAAGCACAGAAGCAGGATTTGAAATTATCAAAGCAATGGCAAAAAATCCAAAATTAAACGATAGCTACCAAGCAGTTGATGGTTTATCTAAAATGGAAGGTGGAAATGCTCAAATAATTGGTGTTGTACAACAATTATTGTTGAATCCTGTAAAATCTAAAATTTTCTTATCAGAATTTAGACCGTCAAGACATGCGACAGATTTAGTAAATAGTTCATTCTCTAAAAAAATAGTAGGATATAACAAAAAAACTAAGTCGTTCCACTTGTTAAACGGACAAGATTTTGACAAAGAAGCGTTATTTACCATTGATGCTGAAAGTGATGATGTAAAATTATTTATGTTCACACGCGAAGTTTCAACAAATAGTGCATTAAAAGTTAAGCTACAAAATATCCTTTCTGAATTATCCAAATAGGATTGTTTTTAAAAAATTATAATGGAGTATAGGTAGCAATTGAAATACTTATGCTCCATTATTATTAAAAAAAGTAACCAATGAACAAACCAGTATTAAACATAGTCGCAAATTTCATTTCTAATGATCCAAATAATGTTATCATTACCGATAACACTAATTATGCAGCATTAGGATTAGATTCTACAAAGGTAAAAATCAATACCAGGATTTATATTGCATCTGGAACGTTATACGTACCTGCATATTATAATACACCTGCAGTAACGAATGATTTTTCGCCAGCAGTTCCATTTAATTATGCAACAAAACTTGGTGGTAGTGCAATTCCAGACTTTTTATTAGACAGCAAAGGTTGTTTTATTGATGGAGTTTATAAATTCGATATTAAGTGGTACTATATAGATACCGAAGAAACATTCGACTATAGCTTTACGCAAACTATTAATTTCGACAAACCAAAGGTTAATATTCAACAATTGGCAGGTTGTTTTTGTGCTACATTCCAATCTACCGACAAAACAAATTATAATGGCACAACAGAAATTAGCTATTTACACACTATAAATTATCCTGCAGAAACAAACGAAGCTGATATTGAAACAACATTAAAAGATTATACAGACCAAAGGCTAGCTAATGGAACGTATGTTTCGGAAGTAAGTACAGAACGTGTTATTGCTATTTCTTCAAATTTCACAGTTCAATGTTTGATTTATGGCAGAGAGTCAATAATTGTAGATTGCGATTCGATATGTGATATTAAATGTGGTATTAACAATCTAAATGCAGCATACGAAGCAGAGTGTGGAAAAAACTCAAAAGAAGCAACAAGATTAAAAACTATGCTTGATAACGTATTGCGTTATTACAGCATCATATATATAAACAACGCTTGCGGAAGTAAGATTGACACCGATAGTTATATCGTTAAGATAAAAGCTATCTTGGGAGATTGTGATTGTGGTTGTACTGATTGTGGTGATGATATTTGGGTTAGTGGTGTGTGTGGAAGCTCTGGTGGAAGCGCTTACGATCCAACTCCTATCTATACTTACATAGATGGTATAAATACAGCGCTTACAAATCTTATCAATAGTTATATTGGCGATTTAACATCACTTACAACAACTGTAAATGGACTGTTAAATGCAAGTTGGTTTACAGGAATGACTATACCTGCATGTTTAAACTTCTTGGGAGGTGATACTGAAATTCAGAAGAAAGATAAGATATTGGCTAAAATATGCCAGATAAATGCAGCAGTATTTGCACCACCAGTGGCAAAGAATGATGTCTCTACTACACAGATTAATACAGCGGTAAGCATTTTAGCTACTGCAAATGACTTCTTTACATCTAATCCAACCATTACGATAACTACAGCACCTAGCAATGGTACAGCGGTGGTACAGCCGGACGGAAAAACAATAATCTATACACCAGGTACCGGATATACCGGTGTAGATACCGTTGGTTATACATTGACAGATGCAAATGCACAAACATCTACAGCTGTTTGGACAATAACGGTAAATGCGGTGCCAGCGGTGAGCTGTTCAACAGTGGAGGCAAGTTATAGTGCATCTTTCTATCCAATGGGTACATTCCTGCAAATTGCAATACAAAACCTAAGCTCAATTGGAACAAATGTTCTTACAGCTAAGAATTACATCATAGAAATTCGTGATGTTTCGAATACTATTTTATTATCATATCCAGTTACTGGTTCATTGACTGTTGATCCTACAATATTTACAACACCGGTGCCATTTGCAGCGAATTGGAATAATGTAAGAATCCAACAAACAATTACGACACAATCAGCAACCGGTGCTGCATGCGGTACTGTGGTGTATGAAACACCAACACCATTTTTATTGACAGATGTAAGTTTGTCTTGGTTTTATGGAACAACCATAGCACCATGTTTAGGTATTTTAGATTCAGATACCGAAATTCAGAAAAAAAACAAGTTAATGTCTAGTATCTGTAAGCCTATTTATGTTGAAAATGGCTTAACTGGAAATGGCTTAACTGGCACACCGATAAAACAAGGAGGAACATTTACAGAAGATACAACAATTGATGCTAATAATAAAAATTATGCTCTAAATAATTATAAAAAATTATCATACCTACATGGAGGTGCTGTAACAAATGGAGCAGGTGTTTTATCTGAAAATGTTGCCAAATTAAACAATTTTAATGAAAGCAATGGATACGTTGCTTTTGTGGAAGATGCAGAAAGTACGTTAGATGATTATACATTAACAAACGGAAAGGTTTTAATCTCTAAAGTAAATAACCACACAGTTAAAATACAATCCAATATAACAACAGCTCAACTTGGAAATGGAAGTTTATTGGGTAATTCATTTGACGGATTTACAGTAGATAGCGTAGCTGGTGATTATAGCATATCGCAAGACCAAACGAGTGGAAGAAGAAATGTTGTAAACAGATGGATTGCAACACAGTTGTCTCCATTAGGATTAGTAAACAAAGCAACAATAGGTTTTTTTGCAAATCTTGAATTAATTACAAATGCAAATAATGTATTCTGCAACACTTGGCAAAATTTCGTGCAGCTTTACATCAGAAATGCAAAGGGTAGCGGTTCTATTCAGGCAACACTAACAGATATGCCGCTTACTTATGGTATCTATCAAGAAGGAGTAGCAGATAAAAATATATTTTTTGGGGAAGTTCAAAATGCTTCTGGTTCTGTACAATTTACATCAGATATTCGTGTAAAAGAAAATATACAGCCTTTTACAAAATCATTAACTGAATTAGAAAAAATAGAAACAAAAACATTTGAATATAAATACAATAAAGGTAAAACCATAACTGGTGTAATTGCTCAAGAATTAGAAGAAGTTATTCCAGAAGCGGTAGAAAAAGGAAAATTCACAAGACCAGATAACAATGAAACGTTTGATGATTTTAGAATGGTTGACCAAAGTATAATTTTCTATACCATGTTAAATTCCATTAAAGAATTATCCGCTAAAAATAAAGAATTGGAAGCAAGAATTATTGCACTTGAAAATAAATAATCAATGACGAACATTAACGAAATAATGCTAGATTTTGATGCATTGATAAACTATGCACAACAAGGAAATTTAACTCCACAGGTGCGTAATATATTCGTTAACAATGCTGTTGAATCTTTGTATAAACAAAGGCTTGGATTGCCAGAGCAATATGATTTCACTACTGCAGTTCCTAAGATAGCTTATGCGCGCACAAAAAAAATACATAC
>OFQY01000546.1_pt1 | contig 14405 bp, 23 predicted proteins | sample 1542991 | NCBI WGS metagenome assembly OFQY01 (sample SAMN07774224, study PRJEB24372) | wastewater metagenome | isolation source: Exp Tend VB 10WW | collected 2016-02 | reverse complement strand
CTGGGAAAAAGGCTGTTTCCCGAATTCCAGTCCGTTTGTGTTCGGATGGTATGTCTTAGCGGTGGTTGCCGCCTGGTCATTCGGTCCTGTTATTGACGCGGTTTGCAGTATCCGCGGGATGATGTTGATCGTTCCGGGTCAACTCGGTTTGGCTTGTCGGCCTGTTTCTGTGTTTTTGAAGGAGATTCGGGCGATCCGCCCCGGCCTTCGTTTGTTTTGCTCCTTGAGGATCGGGCGATTTTTGGAAGCAGTCGATGGCGAGAAGTTATTCTGGTGGTAAAATGTCGTCAACTCAATTCTTCCTTGATGGGGATTTGAAGCGGACGATTCACTGAGACCCTTGCGTGACGGGCGTCCCGCAGGGGTCTCTTTGCGTAAAGGCCTTGAAATCCCGGCGAAATCGAGCAATCTACGGAAATCGATTTTGGTAGAATTGTCGCCTCGAGTCGGTTCCTGAACCTTTGGCGGTTTCGGGTGTCGCGGTCGGCGCAGGCTGAAAGTGGGAAACGGGTTGCGGCGATTTGGGAAGAAATTTTGGAATTCTTGGAAAAAAGTTTGATCAGGTCGGCATGAGGAAGATAGCCGGAAAGTGTTTTTTCTTGACAGAATGGCCCGGGAAGTCGAGAATTCCCGGCGTGAACTCAGGACAGGGCGGACCCGATCACTTCGATCGGCCGCCCTTTTTTCGTTTTTGGAGGTCGCCCAATGGCCGATGGAGATAAAGTCGGGCTGCTCGAGATTCGTGCCCAAGCGTACGACGCTCCGACGAACACTTACGTTTGGCATCCGTGGTGGGTGCCGGATTCGTGGACGGTGTTTGATCCTCAGACTGACCCTGGGAACTATTACACGGTCAACGTCGCCCACTTCAAAATTCCGAACAAGAACGCTGACTTCACCTGGAAGATCAAGGGGTCCGTTCTGGACATCGGGGGCAGGTGGAAAGTGAAAGTGCGGGTCGGCGACACTGTGCAGGATTACCTTGAATACCCGGTGTATCCTGACCAAAACGGCGATTTTGAACTGACGCTTCCGGCACTTGGACCCAACAACGCGTGCTGGGTGTGGTACTCGCTGTATCAGCACAATCCGCCGAACATCAATGGCCTCGTCGTCCACAACTGCATGCGGGTGCGGACGATGGATTAGCCAGAAGGGGAATTTTGTTGATCTGGTAATCGAAAATGGAATAATCGGCGTGCTTTGGGAGTGAAGAGATCCAGTGTGGCCCGGGCTTGTTGCTCGGGTCACACTGTTTTGATAGGCTGAAATCGCCTCACGCAAGGGGCTTCCAACCTGGCCGGCCCGCCGGACTTCGCAGCACGGCGGGCCGTCCTGTTAATCAGCTTCGAATTCAGTCCATCAGTGCTGGGCTGTAAAGAGCGCCTGCAGAAAGCCCTGGTTTTGTAAAATCCCGCAATTCCGGAATACCGGGATTTGTCGTAACTCGAGTACATTCGCCGGGTTTACGTTCGAATCGCGAATGCGCCTGCACATTTCCGATTGACCTGCTGTGTGATTGTTGTCATAACGACAACGCAAGGCAGCCACCCCGCCATTTCATGAGGAAAAACATGGTTATCGCCTCGTTCGTCGCACTTTTCTGCTTTCTGGTTGTGATTTGGTACTTTGATCCGCTGTTCGCCTGGCTCTTGAAGATCTTCGCGTCTTCGCCGTCGGAAGAGTTTCCTCCGGAGTCGCGGGAATGCTCGCATGCCTTCTTCATCGGCGCGAGCGATCAACGGGTTATCTCCATCAAAATCGAAAAGAAGTGCATTCTGATTGCCGTCGAGAAAGACATCGACACGATCGAAGACGTCGAGGGCGAAATGCTGGCCCTGTGCACGCTGACGAAAGAGATTTGGGGGACGTTGACGCCATCGGCCGCGGCGTTCCTCGAGCGGCATCGAAAAAAGGTCTCTGAGTTGGTGACTGCGCTGGCGACGGCGAATATCAGGGCCTCGAAGGCGGAAGATGCAGAGGCTCGAGCACGGCAACACGTCGAATCTGTTAAAAACCAGAGAGACGAATACCAGAAAAAATTCTCCGATTCGCAAAACGAAATCGCGTCGATGACAATGCAGATTCGGGGACTCCGCGCGGCGATGGCGGAATTGAATACTCGGCACGACAATCACGATCGCATCGTCCAGCGGCACATCCAAAAGTCTGACCTGCTGATGCGATGGTTCGACAAGATGAAAGAAGCGTACAAGCAAAAGCGCCGGACCTTGATGGGCGTCGAATACGAACTGGCCCACCGCCGGCAAGAAGTTCTCGATATGCGTGAAGATCGACTGCAACTCAGCGAGTTGTTGCTGTCAATGGGGCAGCGGATTGTGAAACAAGCTGAATCGCTCGCCAAGAAGGCAGAGAAAGTTTAACCATCACGGAGGATGACCATGCTATCGATCACACAGAAGAAAGACGGCTACGTTGCGATCGGCATCATGCCCGGTGTTGAAATCATCATCCACGTCGCCCGAATCGAACTCAACACGGTTCAACTCGCGATCGACTGTCCTCGAGACTTCCCGATTTTGCGGAAAGAGATTTACGAAGAAACCGGCGGCTTTACTGCGGCGGATTACGAACGCGCACAGAAGAGCCACCATCAAGCCAAGCCATCGTCGGGCATGGGCTATCGGTATTCAACACCGGAGAAATCGACCGATGAGAATTGAACTCAAATCCATTGTTGAGAAAAAAAAGACAGTGCTGGCCGACGGGCAAACGCTCTATCGACTGGTGTGTAGCACTGGTGAGGTACTGAGTTACTACCTCAAGCCTGGCAGTGCCAAGATCGCCAAGATCGATGAATTGGAAAAAGGCGGGCGAATGTTGATTGATCTTAAATGGTGTCAGATTCGCGAAGGCGAAGAAGAGCCAACAAACCAATAGCGATCCGCATTTCGCGGTTCGATATTCACCCCGGAGAGTTGAAATGAGTCAGAACGGCGAATCGATCGGCCTGGGCCTGCAAGGCAAAGCGATTGCGGACCCATCGATTCCGATCATTACCCCTGAAGATGCGGCCAAGCGACGATTCAAGGAAGAGGAAGACAAGCAACGCGAGAAAGCGAATGCGTTCAACAAGGAACTGGCCGAACTCATCACGAAACACAAGCCGGACAATTATATGTCCGTCTTCTCGTACGTCGGTTCGATCGAAGGCGCTGGCGGGAAAGATGATTTCCCGATTCCGGTTCGCATTAACGGGACGGTTTTGATCGGCGAACAAATGGCGAACGTCGGCATCGCGGAAATGCTGAAGCAAGAGGCGAACCGGCGGGCCGGCGTGACGCCTCGGCCGTCGATCTTCGGATAAACCGTAACTCTCCCACCCCCGGAGTCTCGCCGTGTCTGATCTGCACGTCTCTGCGCATCTCGACATTCCCCGTTCCTTCGCCGGCCGCTCGGCATTCGTCGCCGGTACTAAAGGCAGCGGGAAGACGTACACCGTCGGCGTCATCGCGGAAGAATTGCTGGCCGCGGGCCTGCATGTTCTTTTGCTTGACCCGACGGGTGTCATGTGGGGATTGCGAAGCGGTGCGGACGGTGGGCCCGGGGGTTATCCGGTCATCATCCTCGGCGGTCCCCACGGCGATGCTCCCCTTTTGCCAACTGCCGGCATCGCCGTGGCGGACTTCATTATCAAGTCGGGGCAGTCGTGCATTCTGGATATGAGCGGGTTCGATTCGGACGCGGCCCAAGATCGCTTTGTCGAGGCCCTGCTGTCTCGGCTCTATCGATCGAAAGCCGACGCTCGAGAGAATCTGCATATCGTCATGGACGAAGCGGATATGTTCATCCCGCAGAATCCGATGCGCGGGCAAGAGCATTTGATTCATGCCGCGAAGACGATCGTGACGAAAGGCCGGTCTCGGGGCCTGGGCATGACGATGGTGACGCAACGGCCGCAATCGATTTCGAAAGCCGTCATTGAAGAGGCCGACGTCATCTTCTGTCATCGCATGCAAGGCATGCGTGCGGTCAAAGCCATGCAAGCGTGGACGGACCTGTACGCGGATAAGGATCAAGCGAAAGCGTTCTTCGATTCCCTGCCGCAATTGGCGGACGGTGAATGCTGGGTCTGGTCTCCGAAGTTTCTTGCCAAGTTCGAACGGGTGAAGATTCGCAAAAAGAAGACGTTCGACTCAAGCCGTACGCCTGAACCTGGGGAACGAACGCGGAAACCGAAATCCGTGGCGGCCGTTGACCTGGCCAATCTGACGGCGGAGATTCAGGCCGCGGCCGATGAGGCGAAAGCGAATGACCCGCGAACGCTGAAAGCGGAGATTGCCCGGCTCAAGAAAGAATTGGAATCCAAGTCGACGGTCAAGCCGGAGATTCGCGAAGTGGCAGTGTGGACGGATGAAGAAAAGACAGTCATGACGTCGATGCTGAATTACATTGAAGAGTTGAATAAGGATTTGCCTCTTATCTCTCGAATCATGCGGAATGCCTCAACTCATTTTGGCGAATCAGGCACTCCGAAACACGACCAAACGAAATGGAAGTCAGTCCCCAACACGGTTGTCGTCAATCCGTCTCCTCGCATTGCGATGCAACCGGATCGAAACGGGCAAGTCACCGTTACCGCCTCGGAAGGCGCCATCCCCAAAGGCGAGAAAGCCATCCTGATTGCATGTTCGCAATATCCCGACGGCGCTGACCGCTCGCAACTGACTGTGTTGACCGGATACAAGCGATCGTCTCGAGACGCCTACATTGCTCGGCTGAAGGAAAAGGGATTCGTGACGACGGCCGGCAACAACGTCTTTGCAACCGAATCCGGTACCGTCGCACTTGGCGACGACTTCGAACAACTGCCGACGGGTGAAGCGCTTCGCCTTTACTGGATGAATCGATTGCCTGAAGGCGAACGGAAGATCATGTGTGCCATCTTCGAATATGACCCGGCGTACGGGGTCTCGCGTGACACGCTGACGGATCACACGGGTTACAAGCGGTCAAGCCGTGACGCCTACATCGCTCGCCTCAAGGCTAAGAAACTGGTGGAGACGATCGGCACAGTCGTCAAAGCCAGCGATCATCTTTTCAACTGAGTACCATGCCAAGCGAATCGATTCAAAACACCTGCCCCCTTTGCCAAAGCCGGATTCTCTTCCGGTTTCCGCAAGACTTTCCGAAGCTGTCGGAAGTCGAGGCCCTGTACTGTCATGCCGTGCTGCACGCCTCTGGCGATCGCAAACGGCTGTCGATGAAAGTGCTCGGCATCGGGTACCGGGCGATGATGGCTCGAGTCAACGAACCGCTTCCGAACCTGGCCCGACGGCCGATGAATAGCGATCAAATAGCGGCTGCGCTGGATTCGCTCGAGCACTCGAATCATCTGGTCCCGGTCGGTTCACCCGGCGTCTGCTCGGGCACGTTCGCAAAAGTGGCCGGCAATGAACTCGCGACGATCTATGACGTCCGGTTCAACGATGGGCCGACGGGTGTCGGGCAGCGGGAAGACGTGGACGCTGGCGGCCGTCCGAAAGTTCTTTTTGTCGAGGCGGACGGCACGGAAAGAGTGTTTGAATTCGGCGACTCGTGCCAAGATGATATGACGGTCTTTATCATTCCCGTACGGCCGCAACACTGCATGGCGGTTGCGATCAAAACAGAATTCGACGAATGACTGAAACAAAAAGACAAGCGCCGCTTTTTTATCGATCGGGTGAAGTCGCCCGATTCCTGGGGCTGTCGTATCACTCCGTCCAGCAACTTTTCAATCAAGGGATTCTCACCGGGCATCGCACACTGAAGGCCGGGGACCGTCGCATTTCCCGATTCAGCCTCTTGCAATACGCGATGGCGAACAAAATCCACATACCGGAAATCGGAATGGACCCGTACTCGGTGGTGATGATCGGCGTGAGTTACCCGATTCAAATGGCGATTATCCGCGCGGCCGCGAAGACGAAAGCGATGGTTCAACAGGCCGATAGCGAAATGGAATTCGGAATGATGATTCGAGGCGGGGACCAATGTTGTGCGGTGGTGGACACGTCGATCGGAACGACGAATGCAATCAAGGCGGCCCGAACGATTCGGGGGAATGACCGAACGAAATCGATGCTGCTGATTGCGATCGCCGCGGATGACTCGGTTCCGACTCGTGTTGCTCAAGCCGGGTTCGATCATGTGTACCGATCGCCGTTCAACGTCTCCGCCCTCGTGAGGCGGATCGCGATGGCGGCGCGGAAGTTTCAGGAACGAACGGAAGCATCTTGATGAAAAACGAGTGGAATCAAATTCAATCTGGCGACTGCATTGAATTGATGTCAAAACTGCCTGCCGAATCGGTTGGCCTTGTCTTCGCGGACCCTCCTTTCAACATCGGCTACGAATACGATCAATACCAAGACAATCGCGAGAAACCTGAATATCTGTCGTGGACGGCGAAATGGATTGCGTCAGCAAAACGATTGCTCAAGCCTGACGGTTCTTTTTTCGTTGCCATCGGTGACGATCATGCTGCCGAAGTAAAAATGCAACTCGATGCCGCCGGCCTGACGATGAGAAATTGGATTATCTGGCATTACACCTTCGGCGTGAGTTGTACGAAGAAATTTGCGCGGAGTCATACTCACATTCTGTACTACGTCGCAAACCCGAAGCGATTCACGTTCAACGACGATGCGATTCGCGTTCCGTCGGACAGACAAACAAAGTACGCCGACAAGCGGGCAAACCCGAAAGGGAAGATCCCCGACGACGTTTGGAAATTCAGTCGAGTGTGCGGCACGTTCAAAGAACGAACGGGGCATCCGTGCCAAATGCCTGAATCTGTTCTCGAGCGAATAATCAAAGTCGCCAGCAACCCGGGAGATGTCGTGATTGACCCGTTCGGCGGTTCATTTACGACGGCTGTAGTCGCGAAGAAACTTCACCGAATGTTTTGGTCATGTGACCTTTCAAAGTCGTACGTGAAAGACGGAAAGAAACGAATAGGAGACGCATGATGTCGATCGCAATCAACCTGGATGATCTGGACGACGCGACAAGGCTGGCTGTGCTCGGCGAGAAACCGGCCAAGGTATCCAAGCCGAAGAAAGCGAAAGTACCGATCGTTCCAGAGAAGGATTTTCAGAAGCAATTTCTTCAATTCGCGAAGCTGATGGGCTGGCATCGCGCGCACTTCAGACCGGGAATGAACGGCCGCGGAACCTGGCAAACGGCGGTCGCTGGCGATGGTGCCGGATTCCCTGACGTCGTTCTCGTCCGCGAACGCGTGGTCTGGATCGAATTGAAAAGCGACGTCGGCAAACTCAGCGATGAGCAAGAAGTTTGGCGGGATAAGTTGTTTTTGGCGAAACAAGAGTGGTATTTGTGGAGGCCTCGAGACTGGCCCACAATTCAAACTGTTCTCGCGCGTTGAAACTAGCAGAGAAATAAGCCCGAAATAGCCATTTCTATACACGCACAAGTCGCGCAGCACTTTTCAAGAAATCCAACTTCTGACGACGCATAAGGGTTTACGGCGACACTCTACGGCTTAACGCCGTGGGGTGCATCGCTTTATCCTTACGCCGTCGCCGATCGATGTCGTCGATACCACCCCCGAGGTTAAACCATGACTGGCTCAACAACTCCAATCGCGCCATCCGCACCGGCCCCAGCGCCGGCTGCCGCCGCGCCTGCCCCGGCTCCGGCCGCTCCTTCCGCCCCTGCCTACGTCCCGCCGGCCGCCGTGCCGGTTGCGGCTACCGTACCCACTACGGGGGTGGGTGCTACCGCGCCGGCGCCGGCAACGGCGCCGGTAGCGGCTCCCCCCGTGAGTGATGCCGAAGCTCGCCTGGCTCAGTCGCAAGCCGAACTCGCCAAGCTGAATGCCTACCTCCGGCAGAATCAGCAATACGTGCAACTCGGCCAACAAGCGGCAGCCGCGAAGCTGACCCAGCCTCCGCCCGCGGCGAACGCAGCGCCGACGCAGCCGGCGAATCCGTTTGGCCTTCCGGCCTTTGACCAAAATCTCAAGTCGTACATCGGCGTCGATTCAGAAGGGAACGAAGTCGAACGGCCGGGCGCTCCGTTCGGAACGCTCGCCGCGTACAAGCAATACCAGCAAAGTTTGATGGCCGCGATTCCGAAGTTCTTTTCGGATCCGATGGGTGCGATCGGCCCGATGATCGAAAAACTGGTGGCAGAGAAGGCCGCACAGATTGCGGATTCTCGTCTCGGTGATTACGAGAGTCGTCAACGGTCGAATCAGATTTACGCCGAAATCGAACCGTGGGCAATTCAGCACGGTGCGGACGGAAAGCACATTCAAGAATTCAACCCGCAGACGGGACAGTACGAACCGGCCTTCACTCCGCTCGGCAACCTGTACTCGCAAATGGCGAATCACGCCTACCGCAATTTCGGCGTGCGAGACCCGCAAGCCCTGCACGATTACGCGATGTCGCAAGTGGAGTTGGCGAAAGCGAAGATGCCGACAACACCGGTAGCCGCGGCCGCGCCCGCCGCGCCGATGCCGGTTGGCCAGCAATACTCGCTACCTGGTCAACCGGCATTCCCCGTCGCTCCGAATCGGATCGCACCGCCGGGAAACGTGACAGTGCCGGTTGCGGTGGCTGGGCCTCCGCAGACCGTACCGACGCGATTGCTGATGCGTCAAGCCGCGATGGCTCAAGGGATGATCCCCGCCACGGCTCAGTAAGTGAGTGGAACCGAAGTAACCTCTATCGGAGAAAATCATGCCTGGTCCGCTGGCGAACATTAGCGCCGCAACGACTCCGCAGTTCATGCGGGGTATGACGGACGCCACGTTCCGAAAGTACAAATGGCTCGCCATGCTGAAGGCATTGGGTCGAGTCACGTACGGAAACTCCGGCACGCGAGTCGAACGCGTGGTGAAGTACCGGCAGAATCAACTCCGCCAGTACGAAGACGGATCGGGCATCAACTTCGCGCGAGTCGCACGCCATAAGCGGGCCGTGCAGGATTGGGCCGCGTACATCATGCCGGAATCGATCAGCCGGAAAGATCGGCTGATGAATAAAGGGCCGGAAGCGCTGGTCGATATTTTCGCCGACAAGATGGATCAACTCAGTAAGGAATTCACCGACCAATACCACAGTCAGTTTTACGTCGATGGTAACGCGACGGGATACGAGAACTGCATCGACGGTTTGGAAACGATGTTCTCAATCTCGGGCGCCGCGACGAACGGTTTCGTCGGCACGCCGAACGATACCTACGCGGGTATCTCGACGGCGCTGCAAGCCTCCGGCGGTAGCTGGACGACTTCCAGCGGTTCAACCACCTGGCCGCTCAACTCGGGCGACCCGCAATACGATTTCTGGTCTCCGATGGTTGTCTTGTACGACGCCACGGGCTTCGACATTACGACGGCGACGTGGGCGGCCCGCGCCGAAGAAGTGTTGCGGTTTGCGATGACGCATACCGACCGGAACGCCTCACAAGACGGCCGGCCGAACGTCGTCCTGCTCAACCCGGAAATGTGGCGGAAGTACAAGAACCTCGTCGCCGGGAAAGAGCGAATCCAAGTCAGTCGCGGGGAAGGCCTCTCGCTCGTGTCGATGGGCTTCACCGACACGATGAATATCGACGGTGCCGAAGTGACTTCGGAATTCGGCATCCCGTCGAACACGGGTTACGGTCTCAACTTCTCGCGAATGGAGTTGAAGAGCCAGAACGCCGACCTGTTCGAATTCATCGAACCGACGTTCCACCAAGACCACGACGCCGACCTGTTCTTCATGGCGTTCGATGGTCAACTGCTCATCGACACGCCGCGTGATCACTTCAAGATCCGCAATACCGCCGGGACGTGATAATTGAGGCCGGCTACGGCCGGCCTCTTTCCCCAAACCATCCTTCCAAAACCATAAAGGGCAACCGCCATGAAATCCGCTGACAGTTCTCCTCCGTTTGGCCGGGGCGAGTTTTTCGACCCTTTGGCAACGGACATCGGGACGGTCGGGGCATCGATCGTCCAAGCGCTCGGCCGCGAGTGGGATTTTCAGGACATCAACCTGCTCGACACGACATTCCCCGCGAACGGTCCAAAGCCGATTCGAAGCGGGCATGACGTCACCGTTCGGCTGATGAAAAACAACTCCGGCGTCATCCTGCCGCCGAAGCGAATCATTTACTACGATCGGGACAATCCCGGTCTCGCCTCGGGCCTGGCGGCCGTCGCTCAACTCGGTGTCTACAAGGGCATCGTCGATGAGTACGTTCCGGCGGCCGGCGTTCCGGTTGGTGCCTACTTCTGGATGGTGACAGAAGGCCGTTCGCTCTGCGTGACGAGTGCAGCCGTTTCGGACGTGTCCATCACGTCGGGCATGAACATCGCTCCGGCAACCGGCGGCTTCGCCAACGGTACCGCGACGATCGTGGCTGACGGTGCTCTGACGTCCGCTTCGCTGAACATCCTCCGTCACTGTCGGATCGAGGCCCGAACGGCTTACACCGGATCGGCTGCCGCGGCTGACATTACCGTTTGGGTTTACCCGGAGTAATTCAGGCTTAACAGCTTGGCTCGCGTTCAAGCCGGCGCTTGCCGGCTTGTTCTCTATAAGGGGATGTTCATGTCCGCGAAACCAGCGGTAGATATTCGATTCGCGACAACGCGGTTCGCCGTTTTTGCAATCTCGGGGACGATTGATACTTTGACGGCGAAACTCGTGGCCGTGACGGAATTGAATACGGCTGCGAAGTGGAAAGCCTTCTTTGAAGTCGATGCGAACGGGAAACTGCCTGAAACGATGATGTTCTATTTCAACGTCGGGGCAGTCGCCGCGACGTTAGGATCTGATGCGAATGCGACGGTGACAACGCTCCCTCAAAGCCAGCCGACGCCGTGGTTCACCGGAGTCGATGGCGCGAGAATCAAAATCAGTGGTTCGATCGAAATCGTCATGATGTGGTGATAAATGCTTCCGCCAATCTTCATGTTCAGAAAACCTCCATCATCCGGCGGATCGGGCGGATCGAATACGTTTAGCACTCCCGGCTCGGGGACGTGGACATCGCCCATCACCGGCAATGTTCTAATCGAGGCGTGGGGTGGTGGTGGCGACGGGTCTACCAACGACACCATCAGCGGCGGGGCTGGGGGCAACGGCGGCGGGTATGCGTCTGCGACTGTCGCCGTCACGATCGGAATGGAAATCGACTACAACGTGGCGGACCGAAATGAAGGCGAAGCGCCCGGCACTTACGCATTCCCGGCCACTGGCGCTCACCCCGACAATGACTACGTGCTTGCGACAAGCGGGCAGGACATCGTGACGAGCGGGCAGCGGGGCATTGGCCTCGCGGGGTCAACCCTTTTCGACGGCGGCTTCGCTGGCTCCGAAGGGAATACGACCGGTGGCGGTGGCGGCGGCGGGGCTGGGTCAACCGCGAACGGCGGGGATGCAACTGCTGGGAATGGGGTAGGCGGCGCGGCCGGAGCCGGCGGTGCAGTCGGCGGCGGGGCCGGCGGGGCCGGCGGAGGAGCGGCTGCCAATGGCGCGGCTGGCACGGCTCCCGGTGGTGGTGGTGGCGGTGCCGGCATCGGGGCCGGTACAACTGGCGGCCTCGGCGCTGTCGGCCGAATCAAATTCACTTGGTAACTCAACCTCATAAGGAGTTTCGGTCATGACCAATTACAACGCACTCGCGGCAAGCCCGACGGCGGTCGCAAGCCTCTCCGGCAGCGACATCATCGTTCTCGGAAACCCGGACAGTCCTCCGGACAACAAGGCGACGACGCTGGCTCTGCTATCGACGAAACTGAATCAACTATCAAGCCCGTCGATGACGACTGGTGCCGGCGCTGGCATCACTGGTGGAACCGGCACGATTTACAAGAACAGTGTGACGATCGAAGGCGGCATTCGCAAAGTCGAGATATTAATCGACCTCACGGGCCTGGCCTCGAGCACAACCGATCTCGACATCATCGGCGTAGGTGCTTCTCCGGCTTACATCGGGCGCATCCTAGCCGCCGAACTCGGGACCGTACTCGCCATCCGCATGACGTGTCTCGAACTGCCAGCCGGCGGGGCCGATGACATCGACCTGTACTCGGCGACGGAAGCGACCGGCGTTTTTGATGCTGGCATCGGGACGCTGGTTGAAACGGCACTCATCACGTCCGGCGGTGCATGGGCAAGCGGCACGGTGAAGGCGGCGGCGGTTGTGCCAGCGGCAGACCAATACCTGTATCTGACTGGTGGTGAAGCTGGCACGGCGGCAACGTATACAGCCGGCAAGTTCCTCATCGAAATTTTCGGGTACGACGCCTAATGAGTCTTTGGAACGCCAAACGAAAAGACCATTTCTCGGCCCTGGAATTTACCGGGGCCGAGGCCTTTACCATTGGCGATCCGTCTACTTCGAATTACGAAGTCACAACTCTGCAAGAAATCTGTGCTTGGATAAGCGGACAACTCGGTGGTGGTGTCCAAGGGCCTGCCGGGCCGCAAGGGCAGCAAGGCCTTGTCGGTCCCGCCGGCCCAACGGGTGCTACTGGTCCGGCTGGCCCAGCCGGCGAAACTGGTCCGGCAGGCCCTACTGGTCCGGCTGGATCGCAAGGGCCGAAGGGAGACACGGGTAACACTGGACCGCAAGGAGAAACCGGTGCACAAGGAATTCAGGGTATACCTGGCAACGCCGGTCCCGCTGGTGCTGACGGAACTGACGGAATTCAAGGGCCTCCGGGCGATACCGGACCACAGGGGCCTCAAGGCCCTGCTGGTGCGACCGGATCACAAGGCACTCAGGGCATTCAAGGTATTCAGGGCATCCAAGGCCCTGCCGGGTCAAACGGTTCGAATGGTCTGAACGGCGGAACAATCCCGACAACGGTCCTGACGTTAGCCGGCGACGTCGCAACCGGTGCGAACGTCACCCCTGTCTCCCTGACGGGACTGACGTTCAATTATGAAGCGAATTCGAAATATCGTGTTTGGTTTATGGGACGTGTTTCGCCTGCTGCCGCGACAACAGGCTACGGGTTTCAGTTCGATCTCTCGAACGCTGCCGGCGTCGTAGTCGATCTTCAATTCTTCCATCAACTTGCCAGCACGGGCACGTTGTCGGGCGGACATTCGATCGCGGATGATGCGAGTGTTGGCGTCTCTTCCGGATTACCGGGGACAGGGAATTATCCGGTCACTGGCTTCGGCCTCATCGTGACTGGTGCGAACGCCGGTTCGGCTCAATTGCGGTTCCGCTCAGAAACGACGGCCGTGATTACCGCTCGTGCTGGCCTTGTCCTTGTCGTCGAGAAGATCGCGTAGCGGTACGATGTTTGCATCAATCTTGGCATGGAGTGCTCAATGCCTGAATCCGAAATCTTCAAAATGGCCATTAACGGCGGGATGTTCGGCCTGTGGGTGCTATTCCTGCTGTGGCTGTTCAATCGCGGTATCCCGATGGCTAAAGAGCATGTTGAGAAAGTCATTGCCTCTAATCAGATTTCACTAAAAGAACTGGCCGCCGATTTTAAGCTGCACACTCAAGATTTGAACGCAACACATAAAGAGCAAGTGAAGGTTTTGTCGGACACTCACCGGGACGCGGTGAATACACTCGACAAGTCGCACCGGGACGTAGTGACCCACTTGGCGAATGAATGTCGGGAAGAACGCAAGGAAATCATGTCGATGCTCTACGCCAAGATGGGCGCGGAGCCGAAGCCGAATCTCATCGTGCCGGTTGGGCAAACTCAATCAGTATGAATGGGGCGTTGAACGGGCAGTCTTCCGGCGTCTCGTCTTGAAGCCCGTAGCAGTAACCGGAGAACACGGTGCAATCAGCCGGCGTGTTCGTAGAGTCTTTGAGGACGATGACGAGATCATGCCGGCTATCGACGCCAGCTTTGAACCGAATGTACTTCCCAACTCGTTCGCCCATAATCGCATTGGTGACGATCACGCGACGATAGCCGAAGTCGGCTGACTTCTCTGCCACACTTCCGAGAGTCGCGCGCACCGGAGTAGGCGGGATATTGACCCAATAGACGAAAATGATGTTGATTGAGAAGAACAGAACGATTCCAATCTTCAGGGCGATCAATCGCATGGGAGTTCTCCAATGAAAGACGATGACACGAAAGAGATTTTACCGAATCCAATTCCGCTTGAAGTAGTCGTCGGTCCTCCGATCGACGACCCTTGTCAAGGCTTGCCGGCCGCGGCTGGCGAATACATCAGGCCTGGAACTCGCAATGCTGATGGGACGTGTTCATTCGGCTCGTGGGTTCCGAAATAAGTTGACCAATCTCGCGGGGCGGACTATTAAGCCTTTGGGCCGATCGGCTCGAAGGCTTTTCTTTTTAACCCCGGAGACAGTTATGCCCGATGAACCGACCCCTGGCTTGCCGTGGTGGAAGGATGTCAAAAGCATCCTGCTTATCATCACCGCGATTACAA
>OFQY01000544.1_pt1 | contig 14413 bp, 16 predicted proteins | sample 1542991 | NCBI WGS metagenome assembly OFQY01 (sample SAMN07774224, study PRJEB24372) | wastewater metagenome | isolation source: Exp Tend VB 10WW | collected 2016-02 | reverse complement strand
GCACGCTCGATCCCTACACGCAGGAGTTCACGCCCGCCACGCCGCGCTGGACGCTCGCCTCCGGCAAGCTCTCGGTCATCAGCGAGGGCGACGTGCTCCTCGGGATGGGCGGCAAGTTGCAGGTTGGCGACTACGCCGCGAAGTTCTACTACCCCGACGTGATGCCCTACGTGGACGTGCAACAGGTTCGCCGCGAATCCACGCAGGAGGTCTTCTCGGTGGAGACGCGGATGCGGACGGGCCTCGGGCCGCCGTTCACGCGGCTGGAACTCGGCCTCAAGCGCAAGCCGAACGAGTAGCCGTGGGCGCCGTCCTCACCACCGTCCGGGGTCTGTCGAACGACCTTCAGAATTCCCTTGACGTTCGCAAGAACGTCCGGCGGTGGTTCGACGGCATGGGGCGCGAGGCCGAGAGGCTGGCCAAGGAGCGCGCTCCGGTGAAGACCGGCTTCCTGCGCGGCTCGATCAATTGGGCCATGATCGGCACCGACCTGTCGGCGGGCGGCGTGCTCACGGGACGCCTCGCGGTCGGCGCTGTCTACGGCCGCCGCCAGGAGTGGGAGCACCGCGCCAAGTCCTTCTACATGTACCGCTCCGTGCGCGAGATCGCGGACCTGATCGCGTCCACGCTTCAGTCCGACGCTCCCTCGGTGTGGCTGGGCGTCGGGCGCGGCTGGAAGGGCTCGTGGTCGTACAATCCCGGGATGCAGGGCAGCGGCGGCGGCATCCTGCCCCGGTCGCTCCCGCCCGGCATCGGCGGCGCGGCGGATGCGCCGGGCATCGCCATGGGCGGCGGGGGCGCACCGCCCGCCATGGCAGGCATCGGCATGCCTTGCGGCGCACCCGCGGGCATGGACGCCTGGCCGGGCATCGGGGGCTGCGGCGCGGCCATGGCATCGGCCATGCCCGCCTGCGCCTGGCGCATGCGATGCTGCGCGGCCATGCCCTGCAGCTTTTGCATGATGTCGGCGCCGTTGTTGAAGCCGTCAGCCGCGCCGCCGGCCAGGCCGCCTACGAAATTCATGTTCATGGCGTCGCGCCCCTAGATAAGTTTCGAACCGGCCTGAGCGCCGACGATGGCGCCGAGCGGACCACCCGCGAAAACCTCGAGCGCCAGGTCGTCAAGTTCAAGGACATCGACCCCGACAAGGCCCGGACCGCCCTGGCCGAACTGGAGGAGCTCAAGAAGCTCGACCCCACGGCCGAAGCCGACAAGATCGCCAACACCAAGTTCGAGGGCGCGAAGGCCCAACTGCTGGAGAAGCACGCGGCAGACCTTGGCGCCCGCGACGAGCGCATCGGCCACCTCTCCAAGACCGTCGACGTGCTGGTCCGCGAGCAGCGCGCCACCGCCGAGATCGCCGAGGCGAAGGGCTCCATCGACCTGCTGATGCCCATCGTCCTGGCCCAGACCCGCACCGTCGAGAAGGACGGCCGCTTCGTCACCGAGGTCATCGACGACAAGGGCAACGTCCGCATCGGCGACAGCAACGGCAACCCGATGACCATGAAGGAGCTCGTCGCCGAGCTTCGGGCCTCGGAGAAGTTCGGCCGCGCCTTCGAGGGTGATGGCCACTCCGGCTCCGGCAAGGAGGCCGACAGCGGCCACGGCGGCGTCGTCACCCTAGGCAGCATGGGCGGCACCGCTGAAGAGCGCCGCGCCGCTATCGCCAAGAAGTACAAGGTCCCCGCCAACTAAGCGCGGACTAATAGACGCCTGGGTTCTCGGGATGAGGGCCAGCGAAAACAGCGGGCCGGGATAGCCCGCAAGTAAAAACCCCGAGAACCCAACGCGAATAGAAGGAGAAGACAGATGTCTCTCACGCAAATGAAGGTCTTCAACGAATACATCATGCCCGCCACGATCGAGACCCTCGGTCAGATGGTGGACAAGTTCAACGCGGCCTCCCGCGGCGCCATCCGGCTCACCATGGAAGGCTTCACCGGCGACTTCCTGCAGGAGTCCTTCTTCGCGGCGGTCCACTCCGCCCAGCGCCGCGTCGACCGCTACGCCACCAACGCCGCCGCCTCGGTCACCGACCTGTCGGAACTGAAGCGCTCGGCCGTCAAGGTGGCCGGCGGCTTCGGCCCGATCCGCTACGAGCCCTCGCAGCTGACCTGGCTGAACCGCCCGACCGCCCAGGGCATCGAAGTCGCCTCGCGCAACTTCGCCGAGGCGATGCTGAAGGACCAGCTGAACACCGCCATCGCCGCCCTGGTGGCCGCCATCGAGAACCAGTCGACGGCGACCTACAACGGCCTGACGCCCTCGCCTGACCTCGGCATCAGCTACGCCACCATCAACGCCAGCCACGCCAAGTTCGGCGATGCGTCGGGCAATCTGGTGGCCGAGGTGATGACCGGCTCGGTGTTCCACAAGCTGATCGGGCAGAACCTCGCCAACGCCGCCCAGCTGTTCAACGCCGGCAACGTCACCGTCGTCGACGTGCTGAACAAGTCGGTGATCGTGACCGACGCCCCGGCGCTCTACCTGACCGCCTCGCCGGTCTCCAAGGAGAAGGTCCTCTCCCTGGTCGACGGCGCGGCCGTGGTCTTCGATGGCGGGGACGTGATCTCCAACATCGAGACCAGCAACGGCGGCGAGCGCATCGTCACCACCATGCAGGTCGACTACTCCTTCGGACTCGGCCTGAAGGGCTACACCTGGGACGAGACCAACGGCGGCAAGTCGCCGACCGACGCCGAACTGGCGACCGGCTCCAACTGGGACAAGGTCGCCACCGACATCAAGCACACCGCCGGCGTCATCGCCGTCGGCGCGGCCAACATCGGCAACTAAGACCCACGGCGAACAAGGGGAGGGGCGGGAAGCCTCTCCCCATTGCCATTCTGGAGGACCGACCATGGCCGAGAAGATGATCGAGCTGATCTACAGCCAGCAGCACACCGACTTCATCGAGGGTCGGGCCTATTCCAACCCCCGGTTTTTCACCGGCCCCCGCTCCGGCGTGAGCAAGGTCTACCTCGTGGGCGACTGGCCCGAAATCGAGGCCGCCTATGCCGCCATCGACGTGCCGGTTGAGCGCCTCGACGCCGTGGCCGCGCTCGGCGTGCCCGAGGTCAAGGATCTCGCCATCCCCGCCGCTCCCATCGTGCCGGCCGTGACCGCCGATGAGCGAGCCAAGACCCACATCCCCGAGGACTGGCAGAACCTGCCTTGGACCGGCGCGGCTGACGCCGGCCTGACCCTCCGCAGCCTGGCCGCGCTCTTTTCCGACACCCCGGTCCTGAACAAGGGCCAGGCCAAGAAGGCGATCCAAGCCGAGCTCGACCGCCGCGCTAAGGCCGGGCCCGACATCGACGCCCCGAACGAAGACGCCGGCGGGCTGACCCTGCGCGAACTGCACGCTGACCTCGCCGCGCTCAACGTCGAGTTCGACCCCGCGGACTCGGCGGCCGACCTGCTGGTGATCCGCGACGTGGCCCGCGCCGAACGCGACGCCGCCGAGTGACCAAGAAGCCGGACGACAAGCTCGCCAAGGTCGTCTGGCTCGATCGTGGCTGGCAACCCACCTTCATCGGGTTCTGCCCTTCGCGGAAGGCCTGGAACCGCGAAATGAAGCGGCTCGGCGTGAAGGACGAGCCCTACCCAAACGACGCCGCCGGCCGCTGCACCACGTTCGACAGCAAGGGCAAGGTCTGCATCATCGTCACCATCCGCGAGGCCTGCGAAAAGCACCACTCGCGGACGGAGATCGCCGGGCTGATCTGCCATGAGGCGACCCATGCCTGGCAGAAGGTCCGCGAGGTGATGGGCGAGGCCGAGCCGTCCATCGAGTTCGAGGCCTATTCGATGCAGGCCATCTTCCAGAACCTCTATCAGGCCTGGCTCGACACCCGCTGCCCGCCCGACATGAAGGCCCGCAACGTCAAGACCGTGAGGAGCGCCTGATGGCCCTGACCGTGGAAGATGGAACCGGCCTGGCCGGCGCCGACAGCTTCGTCTCGCTGGCAGACTGCGACGCCTACTGCCTGGCCCACGGCCTCACGGCCTGGTCTGGGGTCGCGTCGTCCCCGAGCACGCTGAAGGACGCCGCCCTGCGCCGCGCCACGTCCTACCTCTCGAACTCCTTCACCTGGAAGGGCTACAAGCTGAACGGCCGATCCCAGGCCCTGGCCTGGCCGCGGACGAGCGTCGTCGACGATGAGGGCGAGGACGTCGCCTCCGATGAGGTCCCCTCCGAGGTCATCGCCGCCTGCTGCGAGATCGCCAGCCGGGAACTTGAGACGCCGGGCTTCACGTCGCCGGACGTGGTTCTGACTGACAGGATCCGCCGCGAGAAGGTTGGCCCCCTTGAGGTCGAGTATGCCGCCGCGCCGGTCTCCGCCGACGCCGCCCGCCCGGTGCTGATGCTGGTGCGCGACATGATCGCCGGCCTGCTCTCCGGCAGCGCCAACGCCCTGGTCGGGACCGCGGCGCGCGGATGACCGCCTTCGACTACGCCCGCTCTCAGGCGACCGCGCTGCGGCTGATCACCCGCTTCGGCCAGGTCGGCGCCATCCGCCGCACCGCAGCCGCCACGGGCACGCCTCACGCCCCGATCAAGGGCGCTCCGACCGCCCACCCGGCCAAGTTCGCGGTCATCGACTTCCGGGCCTCGGAGATCGACGGGACGCGCATCCTGGCGACCGACAAGAAGGCCCTGCTCTCGGCCTCTGGCCTTGCCGTGACGCCGGCGCTCTCGGACCTGTTGGTGGACGCGGCGGGATCGGCCTATAAGATCGTGAACATCGAGACCGTGAGCCCGGCCGGAACCGTCGTCATGTACACCCTGCAGGTCCGCCGCTGACCCACGACCACCAGACCTCCGTCACCCTCGCGACCGCCGCCCTGATGGACATCATCGGGCGCGGTCAGGCCATGCAGGCGGCGATCATCCGCGGCGCCGGCCAGCAAGAGACGGACGTGATGCGGGCGGAAGCCCACCCCCACGACGTTCTCGACGCCTACCTCGACCACACCACGCAAGCGGCCCAGGCTGTCCGGGCGATCATCGAGCCGTAGCCCATGCCCCGCAAGCCGACGCAGCAGCAAGTCTTTGACGAGCTGCTCACCCAGTACGAGGGGGCGATAGCTGACGCCTTCCGGGCGGCTGTCGCTGACCTCCGCTCCGCCGTTGACCTCCAGCGTGTGATCGCGGCCCTGGAAGCCGGGAACCTCTCGGCGGCCATTGACGCGCTCCACATCGACCCGGCCGCCTACGGGCCGCTGCAAGACGCCGTGCAGGCCTCCTACATAGCGGGCGGGACCTCTGGCGCGGGGCTCGCCAATTCACAGACCGACGCCAGCGTCGTCATCCGCTTCAACGCCCGCAACTTCCGCGCCGAGGCGTGGCTTCGGGACCATTCCTCGACCCTGGTCACCCGCATCGTGGAAGACCAGCGCACCGCCGTCCGCCAGGCCCTGGCCGCGGGGATGGAGCGGGGCGTCAACCCGAAGACCACGGCCCTGGACATCGTCGGCCGCGTCAACCGGGCGACCGGCCAGCGTGAGGGCGGGATCCTGGGGCTCACCGCTCAGCAGGAGGCCTTCAGTCGGTCGGCCCGTGACGAGCTGGCCTCCGGTGACCCGGCCCTGCTCCGCAATTACCTGACGCGGACCCGCCGAGACGCCCGGTTCGACCGCTCCGTCGCCAAGGCCATCCGAGACGAGACCCCGGTCCCGGCCGACATCATCGGCAAGGCCACCGAACGCTACAAGGCCCGACTGCTCGAACTGCGCGGGACCACCATCGGCCGGACGGAGGCAATGGCCTCGCTCCACGCCGCCAAGCAGGAAGCCTACCTCCAGGCCGCAGACGCGGGCCAGGTCTCCGAGGCTGACGTTCGCCGGGTCTGGGACTCGGCTGGCGACATGCGGGTGCGCCACACCCACGCCATCCTCGACGGCGAGACCGCCGGCCTGCGCGAGCCTTTCCGCAGCGTGAGCGGCGCCCTGCTGATGTACCCGGGCGACCCTAGTGCGCCGGCGGCCGAGATCATCGCCTGCCGCTGCAATCTGACCTACCGCATCGACTTTCTCGCCAATCTGAGGTGACCCCATGGCTCAAGGCCCCTTCGCCGCATCGGTAGGGGACTGGGTCGCGGCAACGCAGCAGCGCATGGACGCGGTCCGCAAGGAGAGCGCCCAGCGCGTCGTCGAGATCATGCAGACCCCCGTCGCCAAGGGCGGGAACATGCCCGTTAAGACCGGCTTCCTCCGCGCCTCGCTCCAGGGCGCGATAGGACAGGGGGCGTTCACCGGGCGCGTCAATCCCAACCCCGAGGGCGCCTTCGGATACGACGCCGCGCCGATCTCGCTGATCATCGCCGGCGCCAAGCCTTCCGACGCCATCACCCTAAGCTATGTGGCCGTCTATGCCGCAGCCGCGAACTACGGATCCAGGGGTCGCGCCGGTCGCCAGTTCGTCGGCCTCGCCGCCCAGCAATGGCAACGGGTCGTCTCCGAAGTCGCCGCCGAAGCGCAGCAGAGGGCCGCCCGATGACCTACAAGGCCGCCGAGGTCTACGACGCGCTGATGATCAAGGCCGGGACCCTCGCTATCGGGTCGCCGCCGCTGCCGATCGACGTGCCCGAGCCGGACGTGGTGTTCACGCCCCCGGCCGACGGGAAGTATCTCTCCGTCACCGAGTTTCCGAACCGCCCGCGATGGGAAGGCCTCTCGTCGGGCGTCCTCGACCAAGGCCTTCTGCAGATCACCGTCGTCTGGCCGAAGAACGCCGGCCTCTACGCCCCCAAGGTCGTCGCGGGCCAGGTCATCGCCCACTTCGCCAAGGGGACCGTCATGGTCTCCTCCGGCGGGGTCAAGGTCCGCATCGTCAACGAGCCCTGGATCGCGCCGCCCATCACCGAGGGCTCGGAAGTGCGCGTACCCGTAACTATCCCCTGGCAGGCCTAGCCTCCACGGTTCGCCCTAACGCCGACTGGGCCCCGGCTTCATCAACTTGAAAGAGGGAGCCATCCCAATGACTGTCAACGCGCAGGCGTCCGCCAACGCCAAGGTCTACATCGGCCCGGTCACGGCCGCCGCCACCGTCTCCGCCTATGCCGCCCTGACCTGGGTGGAGATCGGCGGGGTCGAGAGCATCGGTGAGTTCGGCGACGCCGCCGGCCAGATCACCTTCACCGGCCTGTCCGATGGCCGGGTTCAGAAGCTCAAGGGCGCTTTCGACGCCGGGGACATCGCTGTCGCCGCCGCCTGGGCTCCCCGCGACGCCGGCCAGATCGCGGCCCGCACCGCGGCTGGAACCAAGTTCGACTACGCCATCAAGATCACCCTGGAAGACAGCCCCGACGCCAACGACACGGACTCGGTCTTCTACTTCCACGCCAAGGTGATGAGCGCCAAGAAGGCCATCGGCGGCGCGAACAACATCCTGATGGAAAACTACAACCTGGCGATCAACACCGCGATCTTCGCCAGCCTGTCGGCCCCGGTCTCCTAAGACCGCCCCGGGCAACGACCCGACCCCTTCACCCCCCTCAACTCTACGGCCCCGGTCGCGCCGCGGGCTGCTTTTTCCAACGAAAGCACACGACCCATGTTCGACAACCTGACCCAGTTCGACACCTCGGCCGCCAACGCCGGCGCCAAGATGGAACTCCGCGACGCCTCCGACGCCCCGGTGCTGAAGGCCGACGGCTCGCCGATGACCATCACCCTGCTCGGCAAGGACAGCGACGCCTACATCAAGCAGGAAAACGCGGCCACCAACCGGCGCCTGGCCCAGGGCACGCGGATCAAGCTGACCGCGGAAAGCCTCAAGGCCGACTCCGTCGCCCTGCTGGCCCGCGCCACCACGGCCTGGGACTTCGAGGAGCCCTGCACCTACGAGAATGCCGTGGCGCTCTACACCCGGTTCCCGGCCATCAAGGATCAGGTCGAGGCGTTCGTCTCCGAGCGCGCCAATTTTACGCCGGCCTCGCCGACGAGCTGATCGCCTACGCCGAGGCCTTCTTCCGCGCCAAGGTCGGAACCCAGCCGGACATCGACTGCCCGCCGGAGCTTGCTGACCTCTGGCGCTGGTTCCTGCACCTCTCCAACCGCCGCCAGAACGGCATGGCGGCCAACCCCATCAGCTACCAGGAACTCGACGCGTTCTGCCGAGCGCGGCTGGTCGAGCTCACAGCCTGGGAAGCCGGCCTCCTGATGCGGCTCGACGACGCCGTGCTGGCGATCTGGGCGGAGAAGTCGGCGAAGACCAAGCCGACAGGCGCGGCGCCCGAGCCTATCCCCGTCTCCGACACCGGCAGCGTGCGGGCCCTGCTGATGGACCTAGCCGAACGCAAGGCGAAGGCGTAGCGTCCCCGGCGTGATGGGGAGCGGAGAGCGGAATGGAGCGGTCAGAGCTGCGCCTTGAGATCGACCGCCTCCTGGCCGTGGGGCTTCACGCGTTGAAAGGAGGCTCCGATGGCAGACTTTGCTGAACTCGGGATTCGCTTCCTGCCGGTCGGTGATGCCGAGGCAGAACGCGCCTTCAAGGCGGTAACGACTGGTGCGGAGAGCGCCGAGACCGCCACCAAGCGCATGACGGCCACCCAGGAATCCGCAGCGCGCACCCAACGCGCTATGGCTGAGGCCAACCGGCTCAACGTCTCGGCGCTCGGCCAGATGGCGCAGGCTATCCAGGCCGCCGACGCCCAGCAGCGCGCGGCAATGAAGACGACCGCCGCGCTGTCCGCCGAGGTCAAGCGCGCGACGGTCTCCTTCGGCGATTTCTACGACGCCGCTGAGCGCGACTTCGCCAGCCAGTACGTTCGCTCTATGACCTCCGTGACGAAGGCCCATGTTGCGGGGGTTGGATCGTCAAAGGCGATGAGCCAGGCGACGTTGAATTTGTCGAGGCAGTTCGCCGACGTGGGCGTGACTGCGGCGATGGGCATGTCGCCGCTCATGATACTGATTCAACAGGGTCCCCAGGTCGCCGACGGCTTCGCGATGGCCGCGGCGCAGGGCGTCACGTTCAAGGACGTGCTGATCGGGATCAGAACTCAGGCACTCGCCCTACTCGCGGCTTGGGGGCCGCTGATCGCCGCCGGCGCGGCCCTGGCTGGCGCCGTCTACGCCATCTCCGAGGCGATGAAGGCCAGCAAGCTCTCGGCCGACAATGCCGCGAAGTCCGCCCACGACTACGCCGTGGCCATGCAGAACGCGCGAGACGCGATCGGCGGCGTTGTCGTGGCGACCTACAAGCTGGCGGATGCCCGGAAAGAGGCCGCGCGCGCGAGCCTGGAGGAGCTTCGCGCCAGCAACCAGAAAGAGATCAACCGGCTGGAAAACCCCAGCATCGCGACCCGAGTTGGCCGCTTCATCGGAACGCCCTTCACCGGCGCCCCGGCGGCCCTCCTGGCCCGCGCCGACGAGGAGCAAGCCGCTCGCCTGAAGGCGCAGAACGCCTCTATGCTTGCCGAGGGCATCCGCCTGGCGATGTCCGACAAGCTGGCGGTCGATAGTTCGGCCAAGGCCCACGTCGCCGCCTCCGGCGCTGTGCGCGGCCATTCGGCGGCCCTGCGCGACTACAGCAAGGCCGCCAAGGAGGCGCTCGACCGAACCGCGCCCCTGACTGCCGACCTCTCCAAGATGGTCAACCTCGACGCGCCCGCCAGTACCAAGGGCTTCGAGCGGACGCTCAAGGAGATCAACGGAGAACTGAAGACGCTCCCCGACATCACGGCAAAGGCCGTCGACGTGATGGAGGCCTTTTACGCCGCCGCCAACGACGCGGGCTCTGGCGTCGACCAGATGTTCAACGGCCTCAAGAACCGTGACTGGATGAGCGGCGTGGCAGGCCTGCTGCGGGCCGCCAAGGCCGTGCAAGACGCGTTCGGCAAGAACGGCACGAACAAGACGACCGCCGGCAAGATCGGAGCCATTGCTGGGATCGCCGATGGCATTGGCCAGGCGGTTGGCGGCACGGCGGGGTCGGTGCTGTCGGGCGCGGCTGGCGGGGCGATGGGTGGCGTTTCTCTGGCCCTGGCGCTCGGCGGCCCGGTCGGCTGGATCGCGGCGGCCGGCGCCGCCATCGGCGGTCTGTTCGGTCTCTTCGGGTCCAATTCCAAGAAGCAGGCTGAAAAGGAAGCCGCGCGCCAAGCCGCCGCCGAGAAGGAGGCGCAGCGTCAGGCCGACATCGCCAACCAGCGCCGCGAGATCGAGCTCAACATCGTCGCCCTGTCCGGCGATGCCGTGGCGACCCTGGCCGCCCAGCGCGAGGCCGAACTCGCCGGCATCGACGAGAGCAACAAGGCCCTCGCGCGCCAAATGTACGCGCTGCAGGACGCCAAGAAGATCACCGACGAGCGCACGGCGCTGGAGGTCCGCTACATGCAGGCCACGGGCGACGAGGCGGGCATCCTGGCGAAGGCGCGGGCCGAGGAGATCAAGGGCATCGACGCCACGAACCGGGCGCTGCTCGATCTGGTCTACGCCCAGGAGGACTATGCGGGCCGCCTCGCGGGCGCCAAGACCGACCTGGCCGCCGCCTATGAGCGCGAAGCCGCGGCGATCCAGACCACCCAGGACAAGTTCGCGGGCCTCGCCAAGACCCTTCGCGAGTTCGGCGACAGCCTCGACCCGGCGAACCAGGCCGGCGGCGGCTCCTACGGGGCGGCCAGGTTCAAGTTCCTCAAGACTGCCTCCGGTACGGACGCGGAATCTCTCGCGGGCATCCCCGATGCTGGCCGCGCCTTCATTGCCGCATCAGCCGCCAACTCGCGGACCCTGCTGGCTTTCCAGCGCGACGTCGCCACGGTGCGCAACGCAACGCGGGCCGCCGAAAACAGCGCCATGAGCCAGGCCAGCATCGCCGAGCAGCAACTTGCGGGTATCAAGGCCCAGGTCTCAGGCCTGATCACCCTCAACGATAGTGTTCTGAGCCTGCCAGCGGCCATTGCGGCGCTCCTGGCTGTCCAGGCGACCGCCCCGACCGCAACGCCCGCCAGCGTCGCGCCTACAGGCCCCAGCGCCACGTCCCCGAACTGGACCTCGTATCTCAACCGCTATGCGGACGTCATGGCCTGGGCGCAGTCGGGCCACGGCGACCCCACCAAGCCCATCGACGGCCAGACGTTGGAGGACCGGGCGAAATATCACTACTACAACAGCGGCATGACCGAGGGCCGCACGCCCTTCGCCACCGGTGGCTCTTTCACCGTCGGCGGCATGGGCGGCGTCGATAGCCAAAACTTTGGCCCGATTGCGCTCAGCCCGGGCGAGGTCGTCAACGTCCGGCGGCCTGGCGCGGCGAATGACGAAGACATGGCCGGGGCCCTGTCGGCGCTCGCCGCCGAGGTCGCCGCCCTGCGTCAGGATGTCCGCGCCGGCAACGCCAACACCAAGAAGACCGCCGACATCCTGACCCGCGTCACGCCCAACGGCGACACGCTGCTGACCGAGGCTGCCTGATGCGCGTGATCCCGCCACTGACGATCACCGACGCGATGCTCACATCGAGCACCTGCGCCGAGCCCCATGCTACCGAGGCCGCTTACAACCCCGCGACGGCCTACGCGATCGGCGACAGGGTGATCCTAGGCTCCCCAACTTCGACGGTGACCATCACCATCGCGGCGCCGGCGGTCGTGTCCTGGGCGACGCATGGGCAGGCGGACGGAACGCCTGTCGTCTTCACCACCACGGTAGCGCTGCCGACCGGACTGATCGCGGGGCGGGTCTATTACGTGGTCAACGCCGCGGCCGGGACGTTCCAAGTCGCCGAGACGCCGGGCGGGGCGCCGATCATCACGACGGGCTCGCAGTCGGGGACGCATACCGCCAAGACCCAGGTGCACCGGCTGTTCGAGAGCCTCGTCGGATCGAACACCGGCAACTACCCGACCCTGGAAGCCTCCGCGGACAAGTGGGCCGACATCGGGCCCTCCAACAAGTGGGCCATGTTCGACCTGCTGCGGAACACAGGAACGACCCAGGCCTCGCCGCTGACCGTCGTCCTGACGCCCGGTCAGCGCGTCGACAGCCTGGCCCTGGTGGGCCTCGTGGCGGACTCCGTCACGGTCAGCGTCTCGGTCTCGGCGGTCGAGGTCTATTCGCAGACCATCAACCTGAGCACCCGCAACGTCCTCAACTGGTACGACTATTTCTTCGCGCCCTTCACTTTCCGCACCGCGCTCGCGCTGTTTGACCTGTCGCCCTACGTCAACGGGGTCATCACCGTCACCATGACGAGGGCGGCCGGCGCCGTCACCTGCGGGGGCCTGATCACCGGGCTCTCCACCTATCTGGGGATCACCCTCGGCCAGGCGCTGTCCGATGCGCTGAACTTCTCGCGCATCGAGCGCGACGACTTCGGCAACACCACCCTCGTGCCCCGCCGCTCCGTGCCCAAGGCGAGCCTGCAGATCCTTTGCGACAAGGCCAACGTCAACGCCGCGCGCGCTGTTCGGGACGCCCTGAGCGGGGCTCCGGCGCTGTGGTCGGGCCTGGACGACGCCGACGACGGGTTCTTCGAGGCGGTGCTGATCCTGGGCATCCACAAGGCGTTCGGCATCACCATGGATCAGCCGGCCCCCGAGTGGGCCACCATCTCGCTCGAGCTTGAGGAGGTCTAGATGACCATTCCATCCCTGACCCCCGTCTCGACCCCTCCGAGCACCAGCGATCCGACCAACTTCTCGACGCGCGGCGATGACTTCCTCGGCGATCTGCCGCTGCTGCAGACCGAGATAAACGCCATGGTGGCGGCCACCAACCTGGCCGTCGCCGAGGTCGATGCGGACAAGACCGCTGCGGCCGCATCAGCCTCGACGGCTGCCGCCGCCGCCAGCGCCGCGGTCAACGCGCCGGGAACCAATGGCACATCCACGACCAGTCTCGCCGTCGGGACGGGATCGAAGTCCCTGACCACGCAGACCGGCAAGGCGTGGGTCGTCGGGCAGTCGGTGAGCCTAGCCAGCGCCGCGGGGCCCACGAACCGGATGACGGGCATCATCACCGCCTACAACAGCGGGACCGGAGCGATGGACGTGCTGGTCTCGACCACTTCGGGGTCCGGAACACACGCCGATTGGGTGATCGGCCTGACCGCGGTGTCATCCATCGCCGGCCGCCATGCGATCTGGATCCCGGCCACGGCGATGATCCCGCGCACCACCAACGGCGCCAGCATCGGGACCGTCGAGACCACTACCAACAAGGTGATGGTCAAGACCCTCGATCACGACGCCTCGACCGTCGAATACGCCCAGTTCGCGGTGCGGATGCCCAAGTCGTGGGACCGGGGAACGATCACGGCGGTCTTCGTCTGGTCCCATGCGGCGACCGCGACCAACTTCGGCGTCGAGTGGTTGCTCCGCGCTCTGGCCATCGGGAACGGTGACGCCTGCGACGCGGCTTTTGGTAGCTGGATGGGGGTTCCTGACACGGGCGGAACCACGGACGCACTCTATCTCAGCGACGAAACTGGCCCAGTTACGGCCGCCGGTTCGCCGCAGTCAGAAGATTGGGTGGTCTTCGAGATCGCGCGGGAAGTCACCAATGGCCTAGACACCCTGGCCGTCGACGCCCGCCTGCACGGGGTCACCCTCTACATCACCACAGACGCGGAGAATGACGCGTGACCGATTTCGCCCTAGTCCGCGGCGGCGAGATCGTCCGCGTCCAGACCTTCCCCGATGGCGAGGAGCCGCCGGCCCTCGCAGTGAACAAGGGGGCCTGGCTCCCCATCGTCGAGGAGACGGCGGGCTTCGACCCCGCGACCCAGGTTCAAGAGCCGGTCACCGCCACGATCGAGGCCGAGCGCGTGGTCATGGCCGCGCCGGTGCGCGACAAGACCGGCGACGAGATCGAGGCGATGCGCGCCGAGAAGGTCGCAGCCATCAAGGCCCAGGCCAGCCAGCGAATCCTCGCGCTCTATCCAGCCTGGCGGCAAGCCAACATGACCGCCCGGGCCATCGAACTCATCAGCCTGCGCATGGACGGCGACCTATCCGAAGGCGAGACGGCCGAGCAGGATGGTCTCCGGGCCGCGTTCGCCGCCATCAAGGCGATTCGCCAGATCAGCAACGAACTTGAGGCCGAGGTCCCCGAGATGCCTGCGGCCAACCCGTTCATCAAGTTCAAGGCCGGCAAGCAGTCGTTTGACGACGCCGTGCGCGAGGCGGCAAGCCTCACCCTACCGAGTACGGTCGGCCTAAAGCAACCGCACCCGGAGGCATCTGCTGAGCAGCGCCTAACGACGGCCATCGACAACGCATCCTACCTGTCGGCTACGCTTCCGAAAGCGGTTGTGGATCAGGTCGAGGCCGGGTTCACCAAGGGCGTCCCCGAGCAGCAGGTAGGATTCACCGACCCGCTGCGCCGGGTCCAGCAGGCAAGTGATGGGAAGATCGGCACCGCCCTTGAGTTGTCCACGGTCCACGGCCAGCAGCACGTTGAGGGG
>OFQY01000543.1_pt1 | contig 14452 bp, 26 predicted proteins | sample 1542991 | NCBI WGS metagenome assembly OFQY01 (sample SAMN07774224, study PRJEB24372) | wastewater metagenome | isolation source: Exp Tend VB 10WW | collected 2016-02 | reverse complement strand
TGCGGCTTTCGGCGGTCCCGATGTCTTTGGATTTTCTGCTGAGTACGATCATTGGAAATCCTTTCAGGTTTGTGGTTCACACTGGAAACTAAAACATTCCGTCTTCTTCCTTCACCCGTCGTCGTGCTAACTCAACTTGCGATTCGCGCAGATCGCAACCGATCCCACGCCGCCCCCATCGATGAGAAACGGCAACGGTCGTTCCGCTCCCGTTGAACGGGTCGCATACGATTCCGTCCTCGGGGCAAAACGAGCGGATGAAAAACTCACAAAGCGATTCCGGATACGGCGCTTCGTTCTCGTGACACAATGGGTTCCCCATCACACCGCCACCCACGAGGCAATGAATGATGTTCCCAGGATTCGCCTTCACGGGCGGATCGTAAGCGGTTTGCGTTTCGGTGTCGCCATCTCTGATTCCGCTACTTGCTCTGCCGATGCCTTTCTTTCTGCCAGTCGCCTGCCTGGTTCCGTCTGGCCTTCGACAGTTGCCCGACGCCATGCCAAACTTGTCCCGATGCTGTTTTTCACCTGGCGTTCCGCCGTCGAATAATCCGCCATCAACAGGATCGGTCATAAGAATATGTGACGGCTTTTTTGTGTTCGTTTTGCAGTTACCATCAGCGCTCGATGTTGGGCCGCCTTTATCGATTCCGGACCCCAGTTGATTGACGCGCCTTCCGTTCGCAAGCCGGCTACTCATCTCTCCACCCGGAGCCCATTTCGGCGGATGGCCCATCGCAGTGTTATCACTCCACGGCAACTTGCCGGGACGCGAAACACACACGATGAACTCGTAGTCGTTCCGCAACCAATCCGGCCCGCCACTGCCGGGAATACCGATGCGAGAAAACATCGGCGGCTTGCGAAGATTGAATCCGGCGCGGTGAAGGTCCGCCATTAGCAGCACTGGACCAGATGACCACTTGAAGCCCCGCGTTTGGCCCTCGACGACGAACGCCACAAGCCCACGGCAGACGCGCACGCATTCGCCGATAACTTCGACGAGCCACGCAACCCATGCATCGGTCTTGCGTGCAATGCCGAGATTCTTCCCGCCCTCAAGGTAGGTTCGTGCGAGTTCGTAGGGCGGGCTCGTTAGCACTAGGTCCACGGAATCATCTGGAAGCGAGCGAAGCCACGGTAGGCAATCAGATTGCTCGATTGACCATCGCGATTTCCCGTTAATAACGTCGGCTGCCTTCACGCCATCACCCTCGCTTCACACGGTTTCTCGCACTCCACCGCCACCGGCAACGTGCCGAGCCGCTTGCGTTCCTCTACCGGAATCACCAACACCAGCACAGCGCGCCCGCAACGATGGCAGGGTCGATCTTCCAGCATTGCTTGGATCGGCAGGCGCTTGGCGGCTTCGTCCTCTTTCGTTTCTTGATTCGCGGCCCGCTCACGAGAGGCCTTGAATTTTGCGGAGTGCTCCGTGCGCTTTGGCTTGCGGAGTGATTTGCGTTTGCAGTCCCAACACATGCTGGCGCGGCATAGTCGAACGTGGCATTGTTGGCATTTTTGCAGGGTTGTCATGTCATCCCCTTTACTTCACGATTTGCAAAAAGTGTTGAGCGACTACCCCGAAACACAGCCCGCCGAAAAACGCGAGGGCGAGCATGATTTTGATTGTTCGCCGCAGGGTTTTGTTTTCGTCGCCGCCAAGATCGTTCATTTGGTTTCTCCGTTGTGTGCTCCATGTGCCGGCCGCCTTCCGTCTGCGTGACCCGCCATGGCCAGTCTTCCCCGTGAAACGCGCGGCACTTGTGCGAGTTAGTTTTCTTTCACGACACACGTCTTTGCGTCGGTATCAATCTCCACGGCCAGATATTCGCCGTAGCGAAACCATTTGGCGCAGATTTCTGCGACTTTCCGACAGCGAATCTCCACTATCGATTCGAACTCATCATCGTCGACTTTCATAGACTCGACTTCCGCCTCAACAGCCTCGCGGATTGCATCCGTGAGCGTGTCAGGATCTTTCATTTGGACGGTGAATTTCATTTTGTTCTCCGGTTAATTTTCCAGTTCACGCTGAATCGCGTCAGCTTCGGCCTGAATCGCCTGAATCTGGCGATAGACCGATTCGAGTTCCGTCGCCGCGTCGTGGTCGTTCTCGTGGATCGACACCTCGGCGGCAGAGGCGAGCAACGCCAATGAGCGCCCGCCCTGACGGATGGCTCGCAATCGCTCCTCGATCATGCAGCGTTTGATGGATTTCAGGCTCGTTAGGTCTTCGATGCGGGTCATAGTGTCCCCATTTCGTTTTTGATTGCCGATATTTCATCATCCATAATCCAAGCAACTTCGGCAATCGCCTTGTAGCTTGACACCAGCCTATCCATGCTGATCTGGTGCGATTCTTTGATCGCAACCATCGCGATTCTGCTGATCGCTTGGGCGCTCTCGTACACATCAGCCATCAGTGAGCAAATCTTTTGTCGATTCTCGTGCGTCATCATGCCCCCAATAAAAACCCGCCGGAGATGTTGCGTGGTTATCCCGAGAGCGCGACATTGCTGCCGTGTTCTTGTTTTTCCCGCAGCCTCACGGTTTGCGGCATCTCCGACGGGTTAGAGCTACGGGTGGAATCGAACCACCTGCGACGGGTTTGGAATCGCAGCCACCCAGGGCCGTAGCTTCGTTCACCATGCCGGCCAGTAACACACCGGCGCGGAAGAGTTTGATCGATTGAGTCGGCGTGTTTTTACAGGAGCACGGAAACCCAAGGTCGATCACCAATGGAATTAATGCTCACTCTTCGGCTCCTCAGCGGGAGCGGCATGGGTGTACCAAACGCGGGTTGCCAAATATTGATGGAGGCACTCCCGCTTTGTTGCCACGCCGCATGGCCGGCAATACTTTTTCCTCTCGCCACTTCAGCGCGTATTTCAGACAGTTTGCGCACTTCTCATGCTGGCAGCCGGGAAGCGGCTCGCCACGGCGAGCGTCGAAGCTCCAAGCCATCGAATCGGCAGAAGCCAGCCACTTTGCACTACGCTCTATGCCACGGACCTTGAAGCCGAATCCGTGCAGGTTGATTCTGTAGTCGTGGAGTTCGCGAATCAACTCTTCAACCATTGCGGTATCCTGGCGGCGGCACACACTACCGAGGCCGACCACCGGACACACCCTCAAGTCAACGCCAGCGTTTTCGTATTGGCGCACACAATCCCAATACTCAGTGTGCGTGAACCCCTGAATCACCGGGCACCACGGCAGGTCTGGCGCAAGCTGATTGAGTAAACAATAATTGGCAACAGTTCGCCGCTGATGTTCAATCACGGATTGGCCGGTTTTTTTGACTACGAACGGCTCGCACATCCAATCTTGAATTGCCGCGAAGCGCATCCTCCCCATTTCCTGCGAGTATCGACGAACCTCTGTTGAATACTCCATGGCCGTGATGGTCCACCTGCCGAATTTGGTAAGCTCAGTGAACGCTCCTGAGTCAAGCGCCCACGGCCCGCACGGTTGCGGAAGACGCTTGATTCGTGCTAATCGGCGGCGCGAGACGAACAGGGGGACGCTCGTTTTGCGCAAGTCTTCCGGGTTGCACGTTCCAAGAAAAAAAAGGTCCACCGTTCGTCTCCAAAATTTGAACGCGGGTTGCGGCTATATGTGAACCGCACCGGAACGCCCGGCCCCGCGTTGGTTCGCGGTTACTTCTTGCGAGGCTTCGGAGATTCGATGGCCTGCGGTCGCATCTCCGCAAGCGCGTCCTCAACGCTCTCCCCGAATTGTTCGAGTTCCGCGACGATGGCCGCACCTTCGTCGGCAACGGCAGCGTTCCAGGTTGCGCGGATGGCCGCTCGGAAGGGTAGGTACATGGCTTTGGCTGCAAGCGTGAACGGATTGAACATGGTCTGAGTCTCCAGAAATTCACCCTGCCCCATCACCGGGACTCACTCCGTTGATGGGCTATTCGCCGTGCTGGATGGCCACGGGCAGGGATGTACGGTTGGTTTTTTAAGTCTCCAGTTTGTGCGATTATCGGCGATGCGACTTCAGAGCTTCCAACACGTCACGACCGACTCGGCTTTCCGGCCTGGGGTCGCAGTCGATCGGTTCGATAAGCGAGCAGAACGTCCACCCACAGAAAAACGGGAAGACCAGCGAGAACACCGTGCCGATAGCGGAAACGATCGCTTCCAACGTTCCGTACCCGTGAATGGTTGCTGCGCGGCACGCGATGCCGAAGAGAACGGCCAGCGAGAAATAGAATCCGACCATGGCCACGGCGACGATAACGCCGTTGATGATCGTCCACTTTTTGCGGTCTGAATTGGTCATTGCGAGTCTCCAGTACGGTTCTATTGAGCGGCACGAATCAACGTGGTGCGCACCCAAGCGGACAGAGAGAGGCCGTGACGTTTCGCGGCCTCGGCCAGTTTCTTCTTTTCGGCTCGATCAACCCGGACATGCAGGGTTGATCGTTTTGACTTAGTTGTTTTTTTCATCGCGATGGTATCATAGAAATGTGTGTTGCAGATGTCAACACACATTTCCGGAAAAAAACAGAAGGCCGATTCCCGCCGCGCGAAGGGCGCGGCGGGTTGGGGTTACTGCCAGACGCCGAATCGTTCGTCTTTCCCGCTCTGCCGGAAGCCGTTACCGTCGAGGCTGAGCCGGAAGCCGATCACTTTATCGCCACCACCTTCGTAGTTTCGAGTCACATCAACGGCCTCAAGGCTGACATCGTGACGATCGGCATAGTCGTTGCAGGCTTCGGTGATCTCAATTTCGCTGATTTCAATCGCGTTCATCTCAGTCTCCAGGTTCGGTGTGCGAAACAAAGGGCGATTGCGTTGTTCAAGGGCGAACCAGATCCCCGATTAGAGGTTGCGGCCCGTGGCGAGCAAGTGCATCGACCAGATGGCCAGGGCGAAGTCTTTTGCGGCTCGGCAGATGGCTTTGAGGATTCGCATTTCGTTTCTCCGGTTCGGTGTTTCGTTCCCTTGACATAAGTAATATATACCCGTCTTTGCAGGATTGCAATAGGTCTTGCAAAGAATTATCAAGATTGTTCAAGATTCTTTTCCGCTTCCCTCACCGCGTAGATAATCGCGGTCGTCATGCTGACTTTTTCGCCTGGGCGCTGGTCGGCGATATGCTGCCGGATTCGCTCCAATTGCTTCGCGGTCTCAGCCGGGACGTAACCGCCGATGTGCTGGGTTGTTGCTGGGGTCGGTTTCTTCGCTGCCATGGGTGGTTTCCTTTTTTTTGGTTGGCGCCCGGGGAATATTCGGTCGTTTTCGGCACTTTTCGCATAATTCCTCGCAAATAGTGCCCGGGAAGATCTCCCGCCGCGCGACGTGCGCGGCGGGCGTGGTGTCTGGCTATGCGTCCACTGGTGCGAGTTTTCGAGCTATCTCGAAAGCTCCGAGATGGTTCGTTGTCCCGGTCACTACCATGTAACGTCGTGGCCCCTTGACGGCTTGCAGGCGAACGGCGATTCCACGGCATCCAAGATCGATGGTTTCAAAGTGCGTTCGGCTTCCAAAGTCGTAGCCACTGATTCCGTTCGCGTTCTGCGTCGTGGTGATTTTTGTCGTCTTCATTTTCATCTCTCCAGTTCGGTGTTTGCGTCCTTCACTGATAGTATCTTAACATGGTTTCGCAAGAAGGCGATAGGTCTTGCAAAGATTTATCAAAATAGTTGAGAGATAACCGACCGGAAAATTAGCCACGGGGCTTGACGGTCGTTCGGTGGATTGACAGAATGACATTGCTGTCGGCCGCCGCGCCCCGCAAGGGGCCGGCATCCGATGGCTCATGTTTGGCCGACAGCAATCAGCCAAACATACTACTCAACCAAATCAGCCACGGTTGCGGCCGTGCGTCTCCCTGCACGTCGGGAGCAAAGCATAGACGTGTTTCGCGATTCCGTGGAGAGTGACGACGTACGGCCACGGGGTGATACATGATGTTGAGCTAGCGACGTTGCCGGGGGTGATGCACGGCGCAACGAAAAACAAGCCGCGCGAACGAAAAGCCGCCACCAACTCAACGGGAACGTTTTTCGCACCGATTCCGATTCTGTCGGGGTCGGTGCGCGCCGAGCCAATCTAACAAGAACATCTACCGGATTTGGCCTTGTTCGGGGTTTTGGATTTGCTGGGGCCAACGAAAAAACCCGGTGACTCTCACGAGCAACCGGGTCTTGCGAAGAACCCCATCGGAGAAATGGGTACGACTTATTTTGTGATAGCCAGCGGGTCAAACTCGGCGCTGGCGTGAAGAATGATCGGCTCGTCACACGCTGATTCCACTTCGCAGGCACACGAGCAGAGCGGGCAGTAGGCCAGCCCGTGGACCATGTCCGCTTCGCTGAGCGAGCCGACCCAGCGGCACGTTGGCAGCGTGCAGATTGCTAGGCCGGCCGTCGGTGGCGATGGGATGCGTTCCATGTTGCTCCTCAGTTATCCGGAAACTCCGGATAGCTCGATTCACCTTCATCGGCTCGTAGGACAATTCCCATCGGGGCAATCTTGACCGCTCAACCGAAAAGACACTGGTTTCCGTTGCTCACTCGGAATCGGTTTGCCGAGCACCGCCCGCACGCTCGAAGCGTCGTACACCGTGCCAAGCTGAGACTTCGGAAAACACCAGTTTCCGCCCTCGCTTGGCACGCACAACCGCGGCGTTGCCGAGCCGTTGAAGCTGTCCTGGTGGCAGGAAACGCAATCGCGTAGCTTCTCGCACACCTCGGGGCAATCAGAGCACACCATAGCAACCCACACAACCAATGGCTTGCCCGTGCGTTTGGCTTCCGCCTGCGCCGCTACCAGATCGGTGAAGCACTTCGCAGCCGGAGCGGGAGTCGCCTCACGTTTCGCGGTCGGTTGCGTTCGCTGGGCCTTCGACTTGGCGAGTGCGAGCGCTGCCGCTGCGTCGTCCTTCGGTGCGGCGGTAACGGGTGAGATCAAAATCAGCAACACAAATGCGGTAGCAAAGGATTTCATGATTGTTCTCCAACGGGCGAAAAGTCGGGTCATCCGGCGAGTCTCAGAGGTTGGAATCGAACCAACGACCTTCGCGTTATGAGCGCGACGAGCTACCGCTGCTCTACCCTGAGAATAAATTCAGCCGACCGAATGGCCCCTCTCCCGAACCGCGTAGACGGCCGGCTGAAGTTTCAAAACGTCTCAGCAAGCCAACGCTTCCCCGTCCGCGACTTCAAAAACGCGAGCGCGGCGCCTAGCGTTTCGGGCGGCTCGGGCAGTTTGCCGAGTTTCGTCAGAATCGCTCGCAACTTCGGCGAATACTCGAACGCTTTCGCTATTCGTGGATCGCTGGCCCATTTCTTCGCGCTGTCCAGCGTGGTTTCCGTTGCCGGACGTTTCAGCATCAGTTCCAGCAATTTCAGGAACAGTTCGATCAGCATTATCCAGACGTTCAATTTGTGTCCCCTTTTTGGTTTCGACGGGCGGAACAGCCGCCGGCCAGATGATTTTGCGTGCGGGAAAGCCCTTGACCGTGGAGAAAGCCCACGAGTCGCCTTGCTTCAGCATGCGGTCGATGGTCCGAGAATCGGTCCAGAATCCGGACGGTGGCGGTGATCCCCAGCCCACTGGCCCCGTGTGAGCGTTCGCGCCCCATGAGTTCTCGATATGCCCGTACTCTGATGCACCATCGATATGGTAGCCGTCCAACGCCATGCAATGAGCCCACGAGCCGGACGCGCGGCAGATGCCTTTCGCGTCGCGCTGCATCGAGAACCCTTGGTTCGAGCAGATCGCGATTCCGTAGCCCTGAGCTAATGCGAGCTTCGCTTCTTCCCAGTCCTTGATCTGGGTGATCCCCTGAACCGGATGTTCACGCGCCAGCGGTTCCAGGTCATCGGGAACCCCGCGTCGTCCCCAGTCCCGGCATCGCTGCGGGTCATATTTCGATAGATCGTACTTGCCGTCAGCGGTCGGCTCCCGCGCGATGACGCCCCATTCCTTCACGAACTTTGCGGCCCATGCTCCTACGCTTCCGTCGCCGGAGATTCGGCCTCCGCCGACTTCAACGCGACTCCCCGCATAGGTCACTTCCTCGCAGATAAATTTGAATTTGAGCGGCTTTTTCAACACGGCGATTTCATACGCCATCGTACGTTCAATGGCCGTGTTCGTGCCAAAACTGACGCATGAGCCGATGGGGTTCTGATCTTTGCTTGGTGGCGGCCGAGCGAAGAGTAGCTCGTAGTTTTTCCACAGGTAGATATGGTCGGGAATCGCCTCAACGAGTTTCCCGGCCGGCGTGTCGGAGAAGACTTTGAACTGCTCGGCCGCAGCAACCTGAGCCACCATCTCGGGATTGTTCACCCAGCCAGTGCGATAAACGGGACGCGGCTCGTTCGGGTCGACGTGGTTTTCCGGCCCGACGAAAATTGGGTCAGGGTTCGTAGATTCGACCGTGACGACGATAGGCGGGAGAACGATCGTTCCGCCGGTCAATCGCGCGACAATGAACGAGACTAGCGAAGCGGCCACAACCACCGCGGATTGCAGAAGCCATTTTTTCATGGTGGGATTCATTGATTACTCGATTGGTAGCAGAACGATCTTGTTAATGCAGCATTTCTTGAACTTCCTGCCGCTCTTGCACGGGCAAGGATCGTTGCGGTTTGCTCGATAGGCTTTTATTCGCCGGTAAGTAATCGCATGGCCTTTGCCGCTGCGATTGTTTCCGCCCGCAGCCATCGCTGCGAAAAGTAGTTGAATTGGTGGTGTTTTATCCATTTTATTTCCCCTCCAGTGCATCAGCCGCCGCGGTGTAAATTGCTTTCGCCTTCAGCCTCAACGCTGGGCTATCGGCCTCGGTAAGCTGGCTTGCCAGTTCTTCGCGAACTCTGGCCCTAATCGCCACACACGACGGAACGATCAGGAAATCAGCGGCTTTCGAGATCACCGCCAAAAGATCCTCAATCGTGGCGTACTCTGGTTTCGTCGCCTCTGCTGCCGCAAATCGGTAGAGAGATGCTACTTTCCCCACCTCATCGACTACGGCTGATTCGGCCAGCTTCTTGAGTTCGGCTTTGAACGGATCAACCGGTTTCGGTGGCGGTAGCGGTTCGCTTCCCTCGACGATGAGCACGCAATCCGCCACGGTTATTCCGGTGTCGGTGCACGCGATGCAGGTGAGCGTGTACGATCCTGGCAGTGCCGTGCAGAGCAATTTTGGCGAGCGCATATCGTCGACGTCGACGCCGCTCGGCACGCGCCAGAGGATCGTCTTGGCCGTGGTTTTCGCTTCCACTCGGCAGAGTTTCCCCGCCGGGAATTTGATCTCTTTGGGCAGCGTCAAGTCCTGCGCGCAGATGATGCACGCGAAGAAGAGCGTAGCGAGCAAGGCGAGAATAAAACGCATCAAATAACCTCAATAGGCTTGAACGGGGAAATCCCGCATGGGGCGATTGGCGGCATCGTGTGCCCGTGAACGATAATCCAGACTCGCCGCGTCCGAATGATCTCCTCCATCTCTTCGGCGGTCGGCTTCCAGCACGAAATCACAACCGGATTGCCGGCTTCGTCGTTGCCGCGAAACACCGATAGCGGCGCGCATTCGTCGTCAGTCATCCCCGGCGGCCTGCCCAGCGCGGTATTATCTTCATCGAATGCGGTCGGGATCATATCGTGAACTTCTTTCCGCATCGCTTGCATTCGTGTTCGTAAAAATGCCACGGTCTGCCAGTGGTCCCGTCGGGGTAGTCGTGGTAATCAATCAGCCCTTTGCTTTTGGACATTTCACACACCGCCGATTCACTCAGGCGGAATCGGGCAAGAAACCAGAGCCACAATCTTTTCATTACGCCACTCTCCTCTTCAGCGAAACCTCAACCCATGACCACGCTTCGCCATCGACGCTCACCCACGCCCCCTGGCCGATCATAGTCTTCCAGTCGATCACCATTACATAGCGAGCGTTCCCACCGCGTTCCGTAAACCAGATTGCTCCATCCTCACCCGCGTACCATGTCCCCGTCCCGAATTGTGGTGAGTCACAAGTTCCATCAGGCCGGAACGTCGATTGCTGCAACCCGGTGCCCCAGGTGAGATCCCATGAACCTATGATTGTGGTCGGTTTGTCTCGCGGCGCAGGAACTGCAGTAAGCAGCCCGGAGCAAGCGATAATCACGACTAAAGATAGATGCCTCATTCCTGGCTCCTCTTCTCCGCAAGATCCTTCCCGCACGTCTGGCATTCCGTCCCCTTTAGCCTGCGATGCGGACATGAATCCTGAATCTTCCAGACCTTCAGTCTCAGACTCTTTTTCGCTGCTTCGTGTCGTTCGATCTCTGCTTGCCACAGTTGCAGCAGCCGGGTTGTTTCGAGCATTATTCGCCGGTCAACTTCATCGGGCTGTTTCGAGAGCATCGGCAACGCTCCGTCAGTCGGTCTCTTCGTTGCACGCCTCGCATTTCGCAGCCGGCACAAATTCAATCGGCGTCATATCCACGCGCCGCACGCGATACGCTGGCGTGTCGCCAAACTCATCGGTTGGTCCTTCGATCTGCTCGCCGCGGCGCTCGGCGGTAATCCATCGCTGATTGCAGGCGTTCCACCCGCGGCAAGCGCCGATCAGAAGGCCAGCGATGAACGCGATGCCGCCGACAGCAATCAGCATGTTCTGCATTTCGATGTTCATGCTGCCCTCGCTTGAGAAAAACCGTGGTGGCCCCTCGATAGAACCACCACGGCCACACTATCCCTGAGTACCGAGCCTGAGCCCGGCGCGGGTATTCTATCACGGCATTTACCGAATCGCAATCTGTTTGTGAATCTGCTATTCCTTTTTCAGCGCCTTCAGTTTCGCCTCTAGTTCAGCGATCTGCCGCTTCGTTTCAGCTTCTGCTGCTGCCTTCGCTGCCGCTTTGATTTCTGGGTCGTACTTCTGCGCGAGAGCGTCAGCGCGATTAGTCTCCTCGTTGAGTATCTTTTTCACTTCGGTCAGTTCTGCCGCAAGTCCGGCCATATCTACGGCAGTCGTCGCGACTTCGCTTTCCGCTTTCGCGTACTTCGCCTTCCAGCCGTCGATTTCGCGAGCCAATCGCGGTAGTTCGGCTTCCAATTGCCGCTTGAGCCCATCGATTTCCTTGTCTCGCTCGGCGAGCAGTTTGCAGATCCGAACAATTTCAGCGTTCAGCTTGGTTGTCAATTCTTCACATCCCGAGTTCCGCGCGTGTAATTCGCCGTATGATTTGGCGATCTGTTCGAATGCCGATATCACCATTTTCGGGTCCATATTGCTCCTCAGTTAATGATTTGGTTTGCGCTCGCATCAAGCAGAGTTTCGCGCCACATCTCCGCCGCAACAAACTGGCCAATGTCTCCGAGGTGGCATCCATCCCATCGACTCGGAGCGGTGGCCGCGATGATATCCAGATCTGGCCCACGCTCCACACCGGCCCACGCCAACACGTCCGGCAGTCGTGATTGTTCGAGCCTGAGCGATGCCACCCGTTTGATTTTCGCCGTTCGCGTTGGCCCATCAATCAACTCGAACGACGGACCCACTCCGTTCCGGCAAGTGGTGCAACCAGCCGCGAAGAACGGCGCATCGCAACCCTGAAGCCGAATGCCTTCCACGAGGTTTTGCACGTTCGCCGTGTGCTGGCCATAGCTCATTGATAGGTCCGCTCCGTCGGTCTCCCCGTTCATCCAGAGATAGCCACCGATGGACAATCCCAGCGCTGCCACTGCCGCCCTTACCTGAGCGATGCGCGGGAATGACGGCCCGTCCTGCCGCCACACGGCCGAGCCCGCAGAGGCATGGCCGATCGGAGCGATGCACACCATGTCCGGCCATGGCTTACGCGGTCCCGCCGGCTCGATGGACAGCAGATACATCAGGCGAGTCCAGATTGACCCGCCCCAGCCGGGACATGGGATAGTGAAGCCCGGCAACGGGTCTGCCGCCGGCGTGAAAAGCCCCGTAAGAAAGTTGTAGAAAACCGCCCCCGGCGCCGTACTGTTCCCCGGAAGAGGCCACGGCGACTGTCCGTAGAAAATGGAGTTCGATTGCCCCAGTGCAACGAGAACGATCTTGCTCACGGCGTCCCCTTTTCAGCACTCCCAAACGCCTTGTAAACCGCTCTGAATCAGCGTCGGCGCTCCAGCATCACCGTAGAACGTGAAGCCGGTATTTCCGTATTCGATTTGCGCGTAGTAGTGGTAGCCGATGCCTGGATGTTTCACGAGGTGCGCCGATCCGGAAGCGACGCCGTTAGCCGTGCGGATGTACACCGTGCGCGGGACGCACCCGGTTGCGATCGCGTTTGTCACGTCCTCGCCGATGCCAACGAACGACGCAAGGTTGCCCGATGTGCTCGATGCGTAAATGTGAGCCCACAAGTCGAGGCACGAATGGCCCGCATAGCCTTGGATTACTTCCACTTGGTTCGCGGCGGAGTTGTTCATCTGCCGCCATGCTGCGGTGGTGTATCCCCATGAGTCGGTTGATTCGTATTTTCGGATCGGCCGACGAACGCGGCTGAAGAAATTCCACACGAAACGCTTGGCTTCAGTGTCATCGGTGGTCGTCGCGCTCACGGCCCGGATCGTGCCGAGATACACGCCATAGCCTGCGCTCACGGTCCCGCCGCCGATGACTCTGGTGAAGCTGGCATTGTTGACCACGAGACCATGATCGGTAGACAGCGCGAGAGCCCGCGTCGTGTCGTTCGTCCACGCTGTGCCGAGATCCATGCCACCCACGGCATCGAAGAACACGTCGTAGTTCTTCCCGGTGGTCAATCCGCTGAGCGCCACCGATGACGGAGGTGTGGTCCACGTCCACCCGTTGGCCGTTTTCCCCGGCAGCAACCCATCACCGACCCAATAGAGTGTTGACTGCCCGGCGCGGTCTGACGTGCTCACTGGCACGCCTGATTCCGTGGAGATTCGTCCATGGATCATCGTCGCCGTTTGCTGGGCTATGTAGCCTGGATAAGCCTTCCGGTTCGCTGCTGCTGTCACGTCATAGTAAGCGATGGTGTCGCTGCCGGACGTGAAGTAGCCAAGCGTCAGGCCGTTAATGTCTAGCGTTCCCGCTGGCGTTGCTTGCGTGCCATCCGACCGGAAGAACGTCGTGGTTGATCCGGTCAGTTTCGGCATCAACCCATGGCTCAACGCCGATGCGTTCAAATCCGTGTTGTCGTCGGGCGCCGCGAGGTCATCCAGCTTGATCGAATCGCTGCCGCCGCTGACGTGCTTCGATGCGTGCCCGGTGTTTTCGAGCGTGTAATCTGCGTCCTGCGGAGTGAGAACGCGAGCCGATGCGGGGAGAAATCCGCCAAGCTCGAATCGCATCGTTTTCGTGTTGTCGGCTGCGTCTTGGATCAGGACAGTCGAATCGTTGAAGGGTGGAGAGGAACCGGAAACGTTTGACGTTTCCTTCCACACTGCCGCCGTCGCTGTCGCATCAACGCAAACGTATGCTTTGTCGTTTGTCGTGTCGACCCACACAGAACCAACGCTGAACCCATCATCGGCATCGTCCGTTGCTCCTGGTGCCGCCGTTCCGTCCAACTTCATTCGGCACGCCATCGGCGCGTTGCCGTCGTCCGTGTCCCCAATATAGAGGCGGTTTTGTCCAGTGGTAAATGCGGGCTCGCCTTCGGCCAGTGCTGAAGCACCTGGACTTGCTGCTCGCTTGAATTGGATGATGGTGGCCATTAGGTCCAGGTGCCTCCGTCGATTGCGGTTGGTGGCGGTAGCGTGCCGCTGATCGTGTGTACAATTCCTCCCTGGAATGTGTTGCCGATCGCGTCAGCACCAGTAGCACCAGCGTACGTTGTCCCGCTGTGAAAAATGCTGTAATACGGAGCGGCAGACCCGCACATAAGTCTCACGTTTGGCGCGGCTGGGGTATTGTCGAATTGCAGAAGAATTTCCGGGTCGGTAGCGTTGTGGCTTGCGTGAATCTGAAGCAACCCGGCAGCGTTTATTCCGAGCGTCCGCGTTGTCAGGCCTGGGTCAGAAGAGACAAATTCTCCCACTGCTGTTTTCGTCCCTGTCCATGTTTGATCGCCAACGCTCACAATCCCCGGCAAACTCGCGCTCGCATCGTCCGGCGTGAACACCGCGGCCCCGGCCGTGCCGCTTATCACGCCGCGCAGGATTTGCAGAGCAGTCACGTCGGCGATGGAACCGGTGCGGCCGGTGAGGTCGATAGCGCCGCCAGAAGCTGGCGGAATAAACCGCATCTCGCTTCCCACGTCGGCGAACCACATCAGGACTACCGAGCCGGTTGCAACCGTCGATCCATCGAGAGCATACGCGGGGAGGACGTTGCCCGATCCGCTGACCGTCCCCTCCAGCCCCCACCCGTCCTGATCGTTATCCCCATCGTCCATGGAAACGAGTTTGTACCACGAATGAGCGCCCGCAAGATTCCCGGAAATGTACGCCATGAATGGTTTGTTATCGTCGGGGTACGCGTTGCGCCCGCGAACAAGATC
>OFQY01000541.1_pt1 | contig 14458 bp, 12 predicted proteins | sample 1542991 | NCBI WGS metagenome assembly OFQY01 (sample SAMN07774224, study PRJEB24372) | wastewater metagenome | isolation source: Exp Tend VB 10WW | collected 2016-02 | reverse complement strand
AAGAAAAAAAACCCGATTCCGACGTAAAAAGCGACACAAATCCTGGAACGAAAGAGTAGAAAAAAGAACAAGAGGAATCGTGCTCGACATGTACCATTCCTTTTGTTACAAAGCCTTTACAGGTGGTATTCTCAAAGATTCCATTGACAATTCACCTTGGCAAGACACTGCAATTCTATTGCATGAGATGAAGATTGAACAGGAAGATAATTTAGTTCAGATTCTCGAATCAGAAGAAAAACACAGCAAACATTAGCATTTAAGACAGGAGCGTATCACCATGGGTGCATCCCCAGTTGCAAAAGAAATAAAGATTAGCGTCACGGCTGATATCAAAGCCATGGCTACTGAAATTCAGAAAATGTCTGCCATGTTTGCTGCTGAAATGGGAAGAATGAAAGATGAGTCTCGTAAATTTGGAAAACAGATGACATCTGCCATTCAACAAATGACATCTGAGATGTCTGGACTAAATGCCACTTTTATTAGAAATAATCAGCAAATCTCAAAAATGAGAGGTGAATTCAAAGAAGCATTTGCGGGGATGGGTCAGCTATTAGTTGAGAACAATGCAAAAGTTCTCAAAATGGTTGGTAATCTAGCTGCTCTTCACCAACAAACAAGAAAGATTGCTGGTGCAAATAAGGAGGTAAAAGAAAATGATCCATTTAATCCTGGAAAGCTTGCTGCTACATTCGCTGGAATGAAGCTTCTAAATATGGCTTGGAATACATTACAAGCCGCCGTTTTTAAAGCTAAAGATGAACTACTTGAATTTGATAAACAAATAAATCAAATTGCAAGTATCTCTGGAGAAAAAATATCACATGTTTCTAGGGATATTTTTGATTTAGCAATTAAGTCAGGAAGAGGAATTAATGAAATTGCTAAAGCCATTCAAGATTCTTCAAATGAAGGAAATAATCTTAGAGATTCATTCACAAAAATTAATGCGGCTATTCTTTTAAGTAATAAAAGTATGGTACCTCTTTCCACTTCCATTGCTCGTATTGATGATATCGTAGACCAATTTGGTGTTACTGCTGAAAAGGCTGCTGGAACATTGCTAGCCCTTAATCTCTCGTCAGAAAGAGCCCAATCAGTTTTTTCAAGAATGATCAAGGATTCTAAAGAAGCTGAGATTGGATTTGAAAGACTCTCTGCTATTTTTAGCGTACTAATTAATAAATCTGGCATTGCGGAAAGAACTCTACAGGTTGGATGGCGTGGTGTTGTAAACGGTTTGCAGGATATGAGTGAATCTTCTAGAAAGGCTTTTTTTGACGAAATTATTCCTAATTGGAAGAAGCTTAATGAAGAACAGCGAAAGTATATCACTACTCAATTAGGAATACGACAAGGGGATGTGATTATCACTGAAATTGCAGATAAATGGGGAGAAGTTCTTGAATTAGAGAAAAAAGTAAATGAAGAACAAGAAAAAATGACAGCAAACGTAATGAAAGATGCTCCATCAATGTCTAAAAGTTTTTCAAATCTATGGACAACTTCTCTTGAACAAGTGTACGCATTGGGTGGAGCATTAGAAAAAATATTTGGAGTATCAAGTAAGATACAACGTTTTGTTGATACTCTTGTTGAAGGTAACAGGAGAACAAATGCAAATTTAGCTGGATTTGCACATCCAGACATTGAAAATGCTGCTGTCAAAAGAATTGAAGAAGTCGAAGCAAAAATTAGAGATCTCAATGAAGTATATCAATTTCGAAATAATGTTCTACAACAGTCCATTAGATTGGGAGTACAAGATGTTGAGCTTGCAAAATCAGTTAATGACCTTGCAAAACAATTAAACAGTAAGAAAGCACTATTACAATCATTTTACAATAATGAAGAAGGAAGTAAAAAAAGACTAAAAGAAATTGATAATGAATCTCTTTCTACATTAAAATCAACTGTGGATTTTAATATCAAAAAAGTTAAAACAATTAAACAATTTGATAAAGAAGTTGAGGCATGGACTAAAAATCAGAAAGAATTATTAGAATCAGAAGTTAGAGCTACCGATCTTCAAGATGGTAAATTAGCATCTCTAAAATTACAAGTTAAATTGACAGATAAGCTTTTGGCTGCTGTGATTCAGAAAACAAATGAAGTTAGAGAAGAACAAAAAACTGAAGAATTTACTATTAAACTTAATGAGAAACAATCTCAGATATATAAGGACGCTTTACAAGCTAGACAAAAATTAAGAGACTATGAAAATAGTCAAGATAAAAAGGATGATAACGCTTCTGGCAAAAAAGAATTAGAACGACAAAAAGAAATTCTTGATATTTATCAAGAACAACACACTAAAATCCTGGAGCGCCGCTCTGCTGGAGAGATTGGTGCTATTCAAGAAACAACTCAATTAAGAATGATTCAAGGGCTTTTATTTGGAGTTGCTGATTCCAAAAATCAGATTGCAAAATCGGATCTAGAAATCACCAAGATCAATGCCCAAAATACAAAAGAATATGAGAAACAACTTCAGCACATGACTGAATTGTCAGCAAAAGATAAAGAAAGAATGCAAGACGCTGAGTTGAAATTTGAAAGAGGTATGATCAAACGACAAAAGGGTGGCCGAGATTTAACGGATCTTGAGAATATTAAATTTCAAGAGAAGGAAGTTGATTTGGCTAGAGCTAGATCTGAAATTAAAGATACAAAGGCTCGTCAAGATACTATTGCTAGAGCAGCTCAAGAAATTCAAAGAATTGAAGAACTTCAACGAAATCATTACCTCCATAAGAATGACGCTGAACAAGCACAATTAGCTATTGATTTGCAAAAAGTAATTACTGATCGTGATGCAAAACTTGCTGCATTTAATGTTTTATTTGATGCTGAATCGGATCTGATTGCAAAGAAACAAGCTCTATATGAAAAGCAACATACTTCTCAAAAGGAAATGCAAACAATTCTAGCTCAAAATCTACAGAACACAATGGGAACTGTCATTGACAAATTAATCTTTAATACTGGAACATTATCTCACATTTGGAAAGATCTTGTGAAAAATATCATCGCTGATATGGCTAAGAAAGTTGTTGCACAGTTTGTAACCAATATGTTGACAGGTGGAACAAGTGGAGCAACCGGAGGATTATTTGGATTGCTAGGTCTTTCAACTGGCACTGGAATGAACGGAGTTCCTGGCTATTCCATTGGCACTCCAATGAGTGGAACTGATACTGTTCCAGCAATGTTAAGTCCTGGTGAAATTGTTCTTGATAATAATGCTTCAGACATGTTTAGAGGTGCAATGAGTGGAGGTGGATTTGGAGGAAAAGGTGGAATCACAATTGTCATTCAAAATAATCCAAGTCTATTGGGAAATCGAGAGGAACTCATTGCTCTTGATAGTGCCATGAGTCACCCATCTGTTGCGAATGTGAATAAGAGGAGAAATTAGAATGGCAAAGTCAACCACATATAAAAATGCATTGACACAGGAAGTGACTCCTGATTTATTCAGGAAGGGTTACCTATTCAAACGCATTGACAAAGATGTGAATGGAAATGTGTCAAGCTTTCACGATGTAAAGACCATGTATAAGGGGCTTTACAATAACAATTCTCTGGCCATTTATAGTGACCTTCATTATACCGAATGGGATCATTCATATGGTACAGAGAATTGTAACTTGATTGTTACACCTGAATCAACATCGTTAGGTGTGGATGCATGGACAAGATCACCCTCATCTGGTGGAGCAACGACACGAATTGCTCCAATTGGTGCGGGTGGATCACAATCATCCGGTACGTTACTCATTGAAGCAACATCTGCCCAGACTTTGACCTATACAAGAACCAATGTGTTTGACACTGTTTCATCAGCAGTTGCAGATACGTCAGGTTGTGGAACTATTGAATTCGAGTTTCGTAAGGGTGTGTCAGAAGCTGCTAACAATAATCCATTCAGAGTACAGATCAAGTGTGGAACGTTCCAGATGAATCTTATCATCAATCGAGTTGATTTTGAACTCAAAGAAGTGGGAGCGGCAACTGGTGTGGGGCAATCAACTGTTAACTTACAGGATACGTCATGGGCCGCAACATCACCTGATGGACGAGGATCTTACGAATCTGGTCAGTACCTAGTGTTCCGAATCATTATCAATAAGAAATGTGCTGGAGCCCATGCATGGTTACTGGTTAATGGTCAATCTGTTGGAGTAATTGCACATACCATTAACAATGCTACTGCCAATTCGATTCAATTTGGTTACAATGCTGCACCGACATCAACATCACAGTCATTCATTGGTTATTTCAGGTACCATAATGCCCCATTCTTTCCAAATGATACGTACAAGTTCAATACGGTCATGTACTCATTGTTTGATAATAGCACCTCTCTACAACCTACTGCAAATAGATGGACAAACTCGTTAGGATCTACACCAGCATTGGCTCTGCGTGGCACTAATACGATGCCAAATAAATCTTGGTGTTACATTGATTGCACTGGTAATGCCCTGGATTCATTGTACACACAACTTACTGGATACTTAAATACCAATGCTGTTGGCAATGCATTGGAATTTGTTGCTGAATTACGATCACCTGGATCATCCAATATTGCCAATGCTAAGGCAGAATTTAGCATTGGAGATGGAACACGTCTTAATGTGGTGCAATTTCTTGGATCAGGTTCAGGATCTATTGTCATCAATCCACAAGGTGCATCACCTGTGACCATTGTTGGAGTCACTCCTATCACACAGAATGCCTACACGGTTCCAGTGATACGCATGGTTGTTAAAGGAACTAATACCTATATATTTATTAATGGGGTGCAGTATGATGGTGTAACTGGATCACCTGGCACCACTGCGTTCACTAATAGTACCGCAAGTGGCACATTAGTAATCAGCATGCGCTTTTATAGGCACGCATCGGCCTTTAATTTTTACTGTTTGCACCGAATTGGAATGCTATATGCTGCAACATTTCCAACAAGAAATTACAATAATGCAACACTCTCGAAACTGATTGGTTCAACTGTTGCAAATGAGAAGTACACATCTGATGTTGTGGTCAATAACGTTAACACAACACTCTTACCGCCCCAGCTTGGTTCACTCTTGCCAGTAGTGAAGGATCTTTCATATTCTGATACAAACAGTTTGACCAAGTTTGCTGGATTGCAATATAGAGGTTCTAATACTGCCTTTGTTGCCACTGATGTGTCTCCATCATGGACCACAATGACTCCATCTACTGACTTTAATGAACGAGACTTCTTTACTGTTCATAACTTCACCTATTTCCAAATAAGAGTCAATTTCGTTGATGGTAGTGAAGAATTAGAGTACATGCGGTTCCATCGGCAGATTGATGTGACTGATTACATTACCAGATGGGGTACATGTAGTTTCTCAAGAGACCCTATTACCAAGGCATTATCAGCAGGTAACGTTAATATCCAATTGATGAATCCTGATGGTGATTTCAACCTATTCAGAGATAATCCAGAGTTCTGGGTTGATGCTCAGTTCGAGATTTGGATTGGTGTGAGAGTATCAGGAACTGATTACTCTTATCCGGACTTTGTTGGAATCATTCAAGACATGACGTTTAACGAGACTGCTCGATTTGTGGAATTAGAGGTTGCTAATATCATCAAATTCTACAAAGATTTCACTATTGGTACTCAGTTCTCTAGGTACCCATTCAACCAATTTAAGATCTATGCTGGAACTGGATTGGAGAATATTCCACTCAGAGTGGACCCTACTAATCCATTGATTTACTATGCGGACACAAAGTATCCAGTAAGGATCACAAATGTGTACGTTGATGGTGTTCTAAAGGTATTCAATACTGATTACAGACAGGTATCAATTGGTCCATCATATATACGATTCATTACCTCAACAGTTGGTGGAACTGTCACATGTGACATTACGCCACTTACTGAGTACAATACGGCCAATGCTAATAACATCATGAAACTATTGTTTCAGAAAGAGGCAAACTTGCTTCTTAATCATGACATTGATGTGACATCATTCAATGCAGTTGATACCTTTATCAGTGCCGTAACAGTTGGTAACTTGGTCATATCTAATATCAAATTATTGGACTTTCTTGAATCCATGTGTAACCAAGTTGGGTGCACATTGTACCTGAAAGATGATTCACAGTGCCAATTGGCCATTGAAAAGACCAATGTGGTGCATGATACATATGAACTCATCAGTTACAATAACATATCTGATAGTTACATGGCATGTACTCAATTCTCCAAGAAGCATCCCATTGAAAACTTGATCAACATTGTGGATGTGAAGTTCAATTCAGTGGAGAATAGGGCATTTTACACATACATTAATAGGAACACTGTTGGTACATATGATGCATCATCTTCACGTAAGAATGACAAGATCATTGACGTGTATGGTAAAAAGTATGCCAATAAACTCGTATCTCAAGCAACTGGGCAGAGTAAAGACGTATCTGTTGAGTACCCATTTCTGACCAATATCGTGGATGTTGCGAACACAACTGAGATCAATTATTCACCATATGGTAACAGACCACCACTCTATGACATTGGTGGCATGGACATGTCCATCTTCAACATATCACTCCAAACGGTACTAGAGTTCCATCGTGATTCATCAACTGAAATCAGTGACTTCATTTTGATCACAAGGCTCGATAAGAACTATGATGATTTCACTGGATCATTACAAGGGATCTCAAATGTGTTTCGTGAGATTCCTGGTGGGGTCAATTTTGTCTTCGCTTTTGCAACTGATGCTGGTACAGGAACCATTGATGTTGATTACTGGACTGCTGTCAATGGCGCGCCAATGACAATTACAGGTATCACAAAGGCCAATCCAGCAGTTGTTACAACAAGTGGCACACATGGATTCATTGCTGGTGACATTGTATATATAGATAGTGTACTAGGAATGACTGAAGTAAATGACCTTTCATTCACTGTTGGAACCGTGACATCAACAACATTTCAACTTTCAGGGATTAACAGTTCTGGTTATACCACGTATACTTCTGGTGGGAATGTTGAAGATGTAGATACTGCATTTGCAAGAACTTAAAAGGAAATACATTGATACAAGTTTTGTTAATAAAAAGGATATAAAAAAATGGCATTCAACGCATCAACGGTACGAACTAGGTATATTGCAGCAGGTTCAATCGCCATCCTAAAGGGTGATTTTACCAAGCTGTGTGACGACATGATTTCCATAGAAACTTACATGGCAACTGCCACTGACCAAGTTGGGAAATTCAGTCGGATTCTTCTTGCTAGGGCATCAACTGGTGCCAGTTCTGCAACTTCAGGTGGAGCAGTATCAGAAGTAGGTGCATATCCAGGAACTAATATTGCATTAAGAGATCTTTGGTCAACAGCATGGCTAGAAACGTCAACGGATGGCCACTGGAAAGCATTATCACTTGCAACTTCTCGTGTAGGAGCAACAACTGCAACTGGCCTACCCAATACAAATATTGGTATTCTAAATCTAAAAGGAGCATCAATACTCGCATCAAGTCCAGTTGTGAGCACACATAAATTTAATGCTGAATCGGCATTTCAAGTTACTATTGTAGCGGCTGGAACATATGCAGTGACAAGAGCCAATTCTGGAATACATGCATACAATTCTGTTGCTGCGTTAGTAACTGGTGTAGCAATATCTCCTGGTGTATTTAAGTATTTTCTCTCTTCTGTATATATTTCTGGTTCGACTAGCACAACCCAACAAAGTTTAGTATACTCTATTGGTAATGGTGGTAATTGGGTTCAATCGGCCCCTAGTGCCAGTACTGCACAGTCTAACTGGGATCTATGTATTGCCGGATCATCTACAAGTACAAACGCTACTGACAATGGTGGAACTGGTAGTACAGTGACAATGCAGATCAGATGGATTAATATTGATGAAGTGTAAATAATAGGAGATAATATGTACAAATTCTTTGCTCAGATCAGCCCCCAGACTAACCAATGCATGGGAACATGTATGTATAATGATAATCAATTAGTAATTGACTATTCAGGTAAACCAGATAGAACAGGATACATCAATATTGAACTCAATGATGATGAATACTTAAGATTAACTAATATCATACATGATAATTTGCTGATCTCTAAGTATAATTTTGATAAGAAGAAGTTTTACACTATTGAAAATGAGGTTAATAATGTTTCAAGGAAAGAATAGTCAGAGTGTTGTAACACAGATAACTCCAAATACTCCTGCTGAATCTGATAAGACTCTTAAGATTTATGTGTGTGAGTTAGATGATGATAGGACTTCAGCATTTAGGAGCACTATGAAATCATTCTTGTTACTCAATGAAGAAGTTGAACTATTAAAGTCCCAGTACGTTGAACTAACACGTAAACTATTTGCATCAATTCAGAAACACGAATTTGTCTGTACTGAATTACATGACCATCTATGTAAGAAATTAGCTGTAGTTGGTTATAATGAATTCAATCATAAGGTTCATGTTGAAGACTCTGGTAAAGTCTATATTATTGATAAGTCAATTGAAATCAAAGCAGAACATCTATAATGAAAGAACAAGACATCATTTTCCTTGAAGGTAATTCATATAAGAATCGTAACATGATGGTGGGCATTCCAACTAGAGGAATGATCCATTATAAAGTTATATCCTCCTGGAAATCCTTATTATATCCTATTAATTCCAAATCAGTCATGGTATGGGCACCTAATATGGAGATTGGTGAAGCCCGTAATAAACTGGTTGAATCCTTTTTAAAAGAAAAAGACCTTGATTATCTATTATTCATTGATGATGATCTTATTCTACAGAATGAGGCATTGTTGAAATTATTTCGTGGATTAGATGAACATTCATTTGACGTGATTGGATCTGTGTACAGACTGAAGGATTCATCCAGAGATGTTGTGGCATACATTGAAAAAAATGGAATGATTGAATCTGTAAGTGACGAGGAATTACTACAGAATGAGTTCATGGAAGTCCATGTAGTTGGCATGGGATTCACTTTGATCCATAGAAGAGTTCTCGAACAAATGCCACTGGAATGTTTTAAAACTGTGCAGGAATCATGTTCATTTGGAACTAAGTTATTTACTGAAGATGTCTATTTTTGTAGAATGGTAAGAGATAAAGGATTCAAAATTGGATTATCATGTGAATCAATAATGGGACATATTGATACTAGAACACAAATAATCTATTAACAATCATAAATTTATTATTCAAACTCTACCATTAAATGTTATATTTATATTGAAATTACATGTAAATTCATACCTATTGTTCTTACCTTTCATAAGGAGGACGTAACAAACCTTAATTAAGGGTCTGCAATCCTAAGCAGGCTAAGGAGCATTATAATGGCTTTAACTACTCAACTTCGAGGTTCAACTCAGATTAAATCTGGTTCGATTACTAATACTGAAATTAATGCAACTGCATCAATTACCGAGTCCAAGATTTTCTTTGCAACTGGCACAGGTCATGATCATGATGGTACCAATTCAAAGACGATTGCTGCATCTGCAATCACTTCGCATTTAATTAACAATGAAGTTCCATCAGGAACTATCAATGGAACTAACACTGTGTTTGTACTTGCTAATACTCCAACTGATTCTGCTGGTGTTGATGCATCCGTTTCAGTCTTTCTAAACGGACTACATCTCCGACCTGGAACTTCAAATACTGACCAAGATTTCTTCATAAGCGGAAACGCGACAATCACCACAACTTTCATTCCACAGTCTGGTGACGTTATTCTAGTTGACTACATCAAGTAGGAATCTTTTATGTTTAAGTAAAACACTCCCATTTCTAGGAGTGTTTTTTATTTTATATATTGCTCTGAATAGTGATTTACTGTATACTCTTACAAAGAGATTAAATAAATAAATGAGGTAGATAATTGTGTGGTTATATAAAATCAAAGAAAATACAGAACATGGGCAAACTCCAACTAAAGTTATATTTGGTATTCCATTCATCAATGGTTTTGGATTTGTTGAGAAATGGAACGATCATCGATTTTTTAAAGAACGACCAGAATTTGAAGATGTAACTCCAGAAGAATTCAAGAAAATTGAAAATGAATGTAAAAAAGTGTTGATTCGGGTTCCTGGGGGGATTGGGGACAGTCTCTTTGCAACTCCATTGATAGACGCATTAAAAGAGAAATATGGTGAGAAACTCAAGATTGATCTATTTGGAAGCAAATATAGTCTTGAAGTTCTAGTCCATAATCCTCGCATTTCCAAGTTCATTGCAGAACCAGTCATGCACATTGATAAACTCCATCAGGAATACGATGATGTATTTGATCTTGGATGCACAATTGAAAATAATCCTGAAGCTGAATTTGAAAATGCATATAAAGTGACTGCGGATACTTTTAATCTCAATCCACCAGATTACAATCCAATTGTTTATCTCCAGCCAAATGAAGTGAAAAAAGCAAAACATTTCATTGCAGATCTAGCTATCCCTCTGGATGCAATCAAAATTGGAGTTCATATTGAAGCGACTTCTCCATTACGCACTTTTCCACGAAACAAAGTGAGAAGTCTATTGGATACTCTTGCTGAATTTGCAGATGTATTTGTATTCACAACTACAGGTCAACACAAAGGCCGTCAAGATTTCGAATGCTCAAAATGCAAGAGAAAGGATACTATTGTCCTACATGACAATGTTTCCAAACTCAATTTCAAATGTAATGGGTGTGCAAATCCAATTGAAATTGTGAAAGAAAAAGAGAATCCAAAGATTCATCATTTAGTTGGCAATCACATGAGACAAACTGTTGGACTTATCAATGAGATGAACGTCATGGTGTGTATTGATTCTGGTTTACTTCACATTGCTGCTGGACTGGAAAGACCCATTGTTGCTCTCTTTTCAAATTTTGATGGAGCATTGAGAACAAGTTTCTTCAGAAATTGCATCACAATGAACACACAATATCGATGTGCTCCATGTCATTTGAATAATGTTCCAAGATGTCCACCAATGATTAGAATGAATTTGAGTGAACCACCATGTGTGAATGAATTCAAAGTGGATGAAATTGTGAAGCAAGTGCAATTCATTATCAATCAACGTGGAAGAGACTTCACGTCAATGCATATTGGGGCTCCTCCACCAGTGAGAATTGAACGTAAACAATGCACTGTGTGTGGAAATGGCGATCTAAATATCATTGCACGTAAAAAAGATGTTGCCCATGCACGTTGTTTGCGATGTGAGTCAATTATTACTCTTTCACCCTCCCCCCAGGACGCCTATATTGAAGATGATTATCATACCATCTTTAATGATCCAAGAATTCTTGAAGAGAATTACACCTTTGGTAAAGCTCTTGCAAAACAAATTTCAACTCTCATTGGAAATTCAACTGCAAATAGAGTCATGGAAATTGGATGCTCAAATGGATCAACATTGAGAGGATTTCATGATGCTGGTTGGATTCCATATGGAATTGAAATTTCGCCTAAAGTTGTAGAGACAATTCAATATCCATGGAAAAATAACATTTTCATTGGTGACCTTTATAGTGTTTTGGACATTCATGGAAAACATCCATGGAATTGGCCAGGAAGAAGTCCAATTAAAGATATTAAGAATGATGATGGAACAATCGCTCGCAATCTAAGAACAAATATCTTTGAGTGTGTTCTAATGCAACATACATTTGAACATTTCGATGATCCACTAAAAGCATTCAGATATGCAACTTCACTTGTTGGTCCAAATGGATATCTTGTCATTCAAGGTCCATCTGCAAGCGCAATGAATAAGATTGGGACGTCTAAGAATATTCATTTGCAAACTCTAATTCCAGGTGAGCATCAGTGTATCATGTCAAAGAAAGCATTTATTGAATTAGCAGAGTCATCTGGATATGAAGTTGTTCAATATGAAGAAAATTCAATTAACTACTGCATGTTCTCAATTTTGAAAAGGAAATCTTAAATGAGAAATAAATTTAAAATTGCATTTATACTTGTATTATACATGCTCCCAATATTTTTATTGGGGGCGGTATCTACTGTAATTAGAAATAAAGCGCAATTGTTATCCACGATTGCTTACACTGATCAAGTCAATACTTTTGGAAGTTTTCTTCAAACATTTGGATTGTTTAAATTGACAACATCTACTGCTCCAGGAAGTCCTGTTGATGGTCAATTTTATTTTTCCAACGTTGATGGTAGATTGTATAGACGATATGGTAGTAATTGGATAACAGATCCATATGCATATCAAAGGAATTTAATAATTAATGGTGAATTTATTGTAGGACAAAGAAATACTATTTTCACTTCAGTTGCTAGTGCTGCATATACGCTTGATAGATGGCAATATAATAAAGTTGGTTCATCTTTGACAATGACACACGATGTTAGTCAATCTTCAGATGTACCAACTCTTGCTGAATCTGGAACAAGATTTAGAAATTCTCTCTTAATTGATTGCACTGCATCCGACAGTACTATTTCATCAGATAATGCTAATGAAATTATACAAAAGATTGAAGGATATCGATGGGTTTTAGGGGATCAAAAAGAACTTGTATTAAGTTTTTGGTGTAAACATACAAAAACAGGAACGTATAGTGTTGCAATCATAAATTCAGCAGCAAATAGATCTTGTATTGGAACGTATACTCAGACAACTACTAATACATGGGAGAAAAAAACAATCACATTTCCTGCATCACCTTCTGCTGGTAGTTGGAATTATGATACTGGAATTGGTGCATATATTGTTTTTGCAATTGCAGTTGGAAGTACATATACTTCTTCTACAACTGGATCATATATTTCAAGTGAAATACATGCAAACAATTCCCAAGTAAATGCATGTGACTCTACATCAAATAATTTTATGCTGACAGGAGTTCAACTTGAAGTTGGAACTAATCCCACAGAATTTGAACAGTTGAATTTTGCCCAAACTTTATCACAATGTCAGAGATACTATTGTAAGTCATTTTCATATGTAACACCTCCTGCACAAAATACTGGAATTAGTCCAGGACTTGAATGGACATTAGCTTCTGGTGCTAATGTAAATGCAACTATCTCATTTCCAGTAGAAATGGTTAAAGTTCCAACTATCACGACATATTCCCGTGACGCAGCCACTTCAAATTGGACTGGGACTGGAACTCCAGCATGTTCGACTGGATCAATCTCAACTCGGCGCGCTGAACTTTATGGGTCTGGAGCAACTGACGCGGCATATTATGGAGTCCATTGGGCAGCAAATGCAGAAATTTAAGATGGTTCACATACACGTTAATAGGAGAATTTAGATGGAAATAGAAATTCCAACTGGAACAATAAACGGAACAAACAATCTATTCACAGTTCAACATGAAATAAGTGACATGGTGATCACTGTGAATGGCTTGGTTTATACTTCTACTGATACTTATTTTGGATTTACCTTTACCGGAAGTATATTTACAATGAATAATGCACCATTAACGGATGATGTCATTCTAGTTGATTATACATATTAGGAGTAATAATGGCCAGAAAATATGCGATTTTAGAGGGAACTATTAATGGAGTGAATACAACATTCACTTTACCTTCTGGTCAAACATTTGTTGCAAACTCAGTGATCCTTATTCATAACGGACTTTCTATTCATAGAACTGACACATTTGGATTTACTGAAGTAGGGAACACAACCCTTCAATTAAATGTAGCACCACAAGCAACAGATGTATTACTTTGTTGGTATGATGATGGGGCTGTTGACGCAACAGTAATTGATATCGATGTCACTGGAAATACATTAAATTTTCAAACTGATTGGAATGGTCAGCAATATAAAATTGAATATTCAATTCAATTAGCTAGCGTTGAATATAATTCAAGTAATTATTCATTAAATTATAACACAAATAGTTTTGTTATCTAGGAGAACATGATGTCAAATAATTCAATTTCTGTTGTCTGTGGGGATAACAAAACTGAACTTTCATTTACTTTGAAAGATTCTGCAAATGCGGTTGTGAATATAACTGGATTTACAATTAGATTTGCTATCAGAAAACAAGGTGCAGTTGCTAATACAAATAATGCAAATAATACATGCACTTTAGTTTCCCCAACTCTAGGCGTATTTAAATATTCGTTTGTTTCAACTGATCTTCCATCCTCTGGAACATATCTAGGTCAACTAATAATCACATTTACAGATTCAAAGATTCATAAAGTTCCAGTATTCCTTAAAATTCAAGCAATAGAAAGCTATGTCTAAGGAAGTCCAAATGAAAAATAAAGTCTTATTTAGTAATGCATATGCCCTCATCACTATTGGAAGCACAATGGTTTTAGACGGCGAAAAACTCCAATTAGGAATCACCTATGTAATTCTAGGTTTAGTCCTATTTGGAGTTGAAGTTTACTTT
>OFQY01000538.1_pt1 | contig 14507 bp, 26 predicted proteins | sample 1542991 | NCBI WGS metagenome assembly OFQY01 (sample SAMN07774224, study PRJEB24372) | wastewater metagenome | isolation source: Exp Tend VB 10WW | collected 2016-02 | reverse complement strand
CTGTCGTCGTGGATGGGCTCGTCGTCGATCTCCACGTCGCCGGAGAACTCGTTGAGGCGGATACGGTCGCGCCACCGGCTGTCCAGCTCGAAGATCCGGGCGTAGTTGACCAGCGTCGCGGTCGCCCGGGGCTTGTCTCCGCCGCTGCGGTCGAGGCGGTTCCACACGTCCATCTCGCGCTGGTCGGCGTGGGTGTCCTTGTCGACGAGGCGCAGGCGCGGGGTGTTCTTCGCGCTGAGCTTCGCGTTCCGCTCGATCATGTTCCGCAGGCGCCCGCCCACGGCGCGCCAGTGCGAGTCGATCTCCTGGATCCGCAGGATGAGCACGCCGGTCTCGGGCGCCTCGCTCAGACCGACCGAGTCCTCGCCCAGCATCGGGAGATAGGCGTGGTAGAGCTTCTTCGCGGCAGCCTCGCTCTCTGCCGTTGGTCGGCGGTGGAGGCGCTCGATCTCTTCGACGACTTCGCGGAGCCGGCCGACCTCGTCAACGGCGGTGGACTTGGGGCGGCGGCTCATCGGACCAGCCCGCCCGACGCGATCGAAAACCACGCCTCCGCCGTCTCGCGTCTCGGGTCGCTCCCGCTCATGCCGTCGAGCATCATTGCCAGGATCTGCGACGACTCCAAACAGACCTTGTCCGGCGGGCTCTCCTCGTAGCTCTCGAACTCGTCGTCGATCGCGTAGGAGGTCAGGAACCCGGTGTTGAGCACTTTCCGACAGCCGGCGCAGAACTTGACCGTGTCGTCTCCGCCCCAGCACTCCATCGCGTACAGCCCGCGCATCCCCCGGCGCTTCCGGTAGTGGAACACGGCGGCGTCCGCGCAGCGCTCGCACCACACCTTCTCGGGCCAGGGCTGGCCGTCGTCGCCGCTGAGGTAGTAGCCCAGCTCTGCCGGTCCGAACTCCACAGACACGACACCACTACCCGCGCTTGGCGCGGTCTTCTGATCGTCCATCGCTTCTCCCTCGCCTTGTCGGGAAGGCGGGCTGGGTCATGACTCCCAGCCCGGTGGAGCGTTCCCCACGAGGTCCCGACACGGACGCCCACAGCTTACCCGATTCGCGGCGGCGGGTCTAGCCTTTGGTCCTCGTTCAGCGCGAGGTGGCGGGCGACGAAGCGATCCCAGGTCGGCGGGACCAGCCACGCACGCGAGCAGGCGAGGCGGCCGGCGATGCGCGCGCGCCACGCCCTGCCCTCGTCGCTCGCGAGCCAAGCCTCCTCGGTCTGGATGCGGTCCGCCAAGAGCTCGCGCCGCCGGTCGAGGGCGTCGTCGGTGCCGAGCCAGTCGTTCAGGCGGTGCCAGATCTGGCGGCTGGTGATGGTCACGGCGCCCTCACCAGCGACAGAACCGCCCGCATCGGCGGCGCCTCGCGCGCGTCCTTCATGCCCGGCCAGAACTGCCGATTGATCGGGAGGTGCGCGTGGCTCCGAGCGTAGTTGACCTGGTGCCTCCGCAGCCCGATGAGGAGCCGGAGGAGGTCGTGCATCTGCCCGCAGGTCAAGAGCCCAGGCCGCTGGGTGACCTTGCGGATCTCCTCCCGGCAGATCTCCGGAAGCGCCTTGATCGGGCTCTTGCGAGCGTTGGCAACGAGCTCATCGAGCGACTTGAGCTGCTTCGGCGTCGGCGTCAGCACCTCCCACGGCCCCGCGGGCTGGCGCGGCGCGATCTCCACGCCCTCCTCCTCGGCCTGGCGGATGAGCTTGTGCAGGTAGCTCGCGACCTGGCTGGCTGCCTCGGTCGGCGGGAGGAGCACCTCCTTCGGTGGGCCGTTGACCTCGTAGGCTGCTGCGGCTTGGAGGCGCTGCGCGGTAAGCTCGGGCGTGATGTTCGGGTCGTTGAAGATGCTCTCCATCACCGGGACGTACAACGGCATGAGGATCACCGCCTCCGTCTTCGGCCCCGCCCACGCCACCGACGGATCGTCATCCCGGCAGACGCGAGCGATGCGGCCGGCCTCCTGAGCGATGGCGACGGCTGAGCCGCGCTGTCGTCGAGCGGCGAGCCAGCGGAGCCCGGGGATGTCGCGGCCCTCGGTGAGGAGGTCGACGTGGACGATCGCGCGGTACTGGCCGGCGATGACGTTGGCGATGCGCCGGAGCTGCTCTTTCTCCGGCATTTTGGAATGCACGGCGACCGCCGGGATCCCCTCGCTCGTGAGGACGTCGGCGTACCACTCGGCGTCGATGATGTCGGTGGCCGAGACGAGGCCGGGGCCGGGTGGCGCGTAGTCCTTGATCATCTCGATGACCGCCTCGTTTGTGTCGTCGCCGTCTCTGGGCGCGGGAACGAAGCGGAACGGAACGAGGACGCCATCGTCTACCGCCTCGGTGAGCGGGTAGCTGAAGGCAATGTCGTCCCATCCCCGGAGCGCGGGATGAGCGACCGACCCGAACGGCGTGGCGGTAACGCCCAGCCGCGTGTACGGGTCCGCCGCGAGGATGGAGTCGACTACGGTGTCGCTGTCGGCGCGGTGGCACTCGTCGGCGAGCCAGAAGGCGACCTTCTTCCCCTGCCCCTGGATGTGCTCGACGTAGCCGGGGGCGCTGTTGTGGCAGACGATCGTCACCCTCGACGCCTCCTTCTTGTTCGCGTACCACCGGCCCACCGTTCCCACAGGGAGCACGAGGCGGGCCTCGTCGTAGGTCTGCTCCACGAGGCTCTGCTTCGGGACGGAGATGATGATCACCCACCCCGGCCTGAGCGTCTGGAGGATCTGCCAGACGATCGCGAGCTGGATCACCGTCTTTCCGGCGCCGGTGCAGGCCTGCATCACGACGGGCTTTCGGCTTCGGATGATCGGGATCAGCTCGGTGAACGCCCGGCGCTGCCAGTCCCGGGGCTCGCGGGCGCCCCAGAGCATGGGGAAGGGGATGGTCATGCGCGCCACGCTTCGCTACCGATCTCGGTGGTCGATCCCATGATGTGGTAGTCCCCCGTGGGATCGACCGTGTCCCAGATGTCGACTTCGGACAGCGTGAGCAGGGCGTCGCAGATGTCCATGGCGTCATCGTCGCCGCATTTCACCGCCTCGACGCGACAGTACTCGACGAAGTCGCGACCCATATTGATGTCGCCGATCACGATGTGCAGCGGGCCACCGTTCGGCTCATCCTTAAGGTAATCCGCGATCATCCCCACAATGCGTTCGGCGATCACAGCCGCACCAACGGCGTCAGAACCACCCGCTCCGGCCCCATCACCATCGTCGCCACGCAGCCCCACCGCTCCCCGTTCGGCGCCTGGATCCCGAGCGTCGCGACGCCCCCGCCGAACCACGAGCCGTCGTCGACGTCGAGGTCCCAGATGCACGCGGAGAGCGCGGCCTCTTCGGGGGTGGTGGGCTTGCTGTTCAGGTCGATGATGCTGGGCGCGTGTGTAGACCAGACCTGCCAGTCGGCGTTCAAGATGCCACCTCACGAAGCTTGCGCACGGCGTCGGCGGTGCTGATCGTTCCGGCTTCCATCCGGGCGCAGACGCTCTCCACGCCCTTCGCCATGTCCATCAGAACCGACGCGAGGAGCGCGTTGTCACCTCCGAAGGTGACGGCTTTCGTGGCGTGCAGTTGGCAGACGGCCGAGTCACGCCAGCGCCTGTTCTCCCGGATCTTCTCCCACCGCCACGCGCTAGCCTCATCCCGCGTCGCGAACGGCGGAGAAAAGCACGCGAAGACATCAACGAGGGTGAGCCGTCCACCGGGCCACATCGGCTCGGGGATCATCGCGACAACAAAGACGCCGTGTTCCGGGTCCATCGGTTCCTCCAGTGTGGTGGAGCCGGACTAACCGCTACCCTCGCGGCTGGCAACGTGCTGCTCCCACTCCGCCTCACAACGCGGCCCGCAGACGAGGACCACCGCCGGGTGCGCGATGGCCTCGGAGAGCGTCGGCGCCTCCAGCGGCCCACCCAGCGGCCGCGCGGCGCCGGGCTTCCCGCACCACCAGCAGCAGCGGGCGTCCTTGGGCGCTACGGGGCGCTCAGGCGTCACGGGCGGACTCGGAGCCGCCCACGATGCCCGGCGCGCTCGTGGGGCCGTTTGCGGCCCCCAGCACCGCCACGATCTCCCGCACCTTCCCGCGCCCCTTGCCGTCGCGGTTCACGGGCCGCGCCGCCTCGACCTCGACCACGCGCCAGCCGGGCACGAGGTCGAGCACGTCAGCATGGTGCGAGAACGCCACCACTGCCCCACGCGCCACCGCCACCCGAGCAGCGTCGATCAGCTCCACGAGGTCGCGCCGCTCCCACCGCGCGCCGCCCGAGTAAGCTTGCACGCCCACGTAGGGCGGGTCGAGGTAGACGCCGTCGCCGGCGCCGCACTCCGCGAGCACGTTGAGCGCGGGGAGGTTCGTGATCCTCGCGTCCACCAGTGCCGCCGCCACCTCCAGCCACGCATCCAGCGGTGGGAGCGCCGCCGCCTCGCGACCGCTCCACGGCGCGTTGAACCGCCCGAACTGGCCGCGCCGGTAGAGGCCGTTGTAGCAGAGGTTCAGGAGCAGCCAGAGGTCCGCCGGGTGATGGTCAAACGCCTCGGTGACGCGGAGCCCTTCAAAGCGGATGGGGTCCCAGGGGCCGGCGCCGCGCTGGGTGATGGCGGCGTAAAGTTCCGCCGGCACCCGCTGGACCTGCTCCCACAACGCCACCAGCGGCGCGTCGATGTCGTTGATCCACATCCTCCCGCCGCGTGCCAAGGCAACGGCTCCGGCGCCCACGAACGGCTCGACGTAGCGGTCGCAGGGGCCGATGGCGGAGAGGATCGTGGGGGCGAGTTTGCGCTTGCCGCCCATGTATTTCCAGAGGGGCTCGGTCATGGCGCCGCCACGGGGATCGCGCACTCGCAGTGCGTCGGGGTCCAGATTTTCACCCAGCCGCCGCACACCTCGCGGCACACCTCGGCCGGCATCGTGGGCTCGGCGATCATCCACGCCTTGATGTCGTCACCAACCAACTCCACCAGCAGCGCGGCGAGGAGCACGAAGGTCACGGCCCGCGGTGTGTCGGAGAGGTTGAGGTGGATGTTGCTGAGGTTCACGCCGCCACCTCCCGAATCCAGTGCGGCACACCGCGCCCCGTCGAGTCGAGCCACGCCGCCCAGCGCGCGAAGGCGGCGCGCGCCTCGTCGAGCGGGACGCGCCCGGCGAGGAAGCCGGCGATGGTGGCTTGGTCGGCGGCGCTCACCCCTCGCCCCGGATCATCGCGAACCACTGCCCGACGATCACCGTCAGCTCCGGCCGGTCCGGTCGGCTCCCGAGCGCCGTGGCGAAGAACGCTTCCCAGGCCTCCCCCGACCTGGCGAGGGTGGTGATCGTCTCCGCCATCACCGTCGCGCCCACCGACTTCCCAACCAGGTCCGCCAGCGTCTCCGCCGCCAGCTCCGGCGACGCCTCGACGTGCTTGAGCGCGACGAACACCGGGCGCAGCCTGGGCGCCGGTCCGACGATTCGGCTCCAGGTCATTGAGTCGCCGGTGGCGCTCGCGAGGCCGAGGTGCTCGACGTAGGCCGAGACGGTCATCTTCTTCTCTTTGCGGTCTGCTTCTACGATCTCTGCCAGTGTGGTCATCGGACCTCCTGGCCCGGAGTTAACCGCTATCCCTTGCACGGGCAACACTATCGGTTAGAGGGCTGGCACCACACTGGAGGGATGGGATGTTGACCGACCTGTTGGAGTTCTTGCGGCCGGTGGTCGCTGAGGCAAACGAAGCGCTCCCCGAGTGGGCCGTCGAAGGCGCCCGCGTCGGGATGTGGGCGAAGTTCATCAGCTGCGCCGACGCGTCCAAGTACGTCGAGTACGACGAGTGCGTGAGCGCGGATCTTCGGTGGTGCGTGTGGGTGACGAGCACCTCGCCAGTCTACGGCCCCACCCTCGCCGCCGCACTCACCGCCGCCAGCGCTGAGGGCTGGACCCTGTGAAGTCGCTCCTCGACCTCATCGAAGCCGGCCACGTCGAGACGGTCCGCGCGTCGCTGCGGCTCCATCCCCACCGCAAGGGCCTCCAGGTCACCGGCTCGATCGACTCGGCACCCGTCGGCACCCACACCCACCCCGTCGTCGTCCGTGACGCCGAAGCCGCTGAAACGTGGCTCCGGGCGCGGCTCAGGAGGAAGGCATGATCGAAGGCCTCAAAGGAATCGAGCCCATCGGCGCCGCCGTGAAGATCGCGATCAAGGGGCCGCGCGGGTTCCCCGAGCAGCGAGACCGGTTCCACATCCGCGAGACGCACGAGAGCCCCGGCGGGGTCTGCGCGCCGCATCCCTCGTTCGGCTTCTGGAACCAGCCGCCCGCCGACGCCTTCGCGAACGGCGTGATCCAGACGAAGAGCGATGCTTACCAAGCCTTTGCCCGCTCCCGCCGGGTCATCCGCGGCGTGCTCATCGGGCCTTGGGGGGAGACGGTCTGGGGCGACCTGCCCCGCTCGGACGGCATGTTCTCGCAGCTCTACCGGGCGCAGGTCGTCCCCGGTCACCGCCCGCCGCCCGGGAAGCGCCCGACGTGCTCGGGCGACGGCGTCCAGGCCCGCCGGTGGAGCGGCGAGAAGGGTCCGGGCGACTGGCGCACGATCCCTTGCGGCGGCGAGGCCTGCCCGTTCCGCCAGCGTCCCCCGGGCGACAAGGAGAAGGCGCCGTGCTCGCCGTCCACCTCGCTCCTCTTCCGCCTCTCGTTCACGCCCGAGGTGATGGAGAGGTTCCGCCCGCCCACGCCGGTCGTCCGGTTCTCGACGAACGCTTGGGTCAGCGGGCGCGGCTTGCTCGGCCTCAAGGAGTCGATGGACCGCGCCGCCAAAGACCTCGGGCTGGAGAGCTACAACCCCACCGGCTTCCGGTTCACGATGACGCTCGTCGAGCGCACCGGCACCGGCACCCGCTACCCCGCGATCGACGTGTCCCCCGACGAGAGCGCCCACGACTTCCTCGCGTCGGCCTCGCGCCGGCTTCTCTCGCTCCAGACGCAGGTCCGGGGCATCACCGCAGACGATCACCTGACCATTGAAGGAGCCTGAGATGTCCAACCTTCCCCCCGAGCCCGGCGAGTCCCCGTTCGACGACGCCGACGCCCCACCGCCCACGGTTCTCGCGGTCCACCGCCAGATCCCGCTGACGGTGAGCGACAGCGCCGTCGACGTGGACGGCCTCAACGCCACGACCTGGGCGCAGGACAGCGTCCCCGGCCGCTTGCGGGTGGACGTGAAGGTGCAGACCCGCGTCGAAACCCGCGAGCACGCCGAGCGCGTCGAGAGCGTCCTGCCCGGGACCGTCGACTACTACGAGCGCCGCACCGAGCGCGGCGGCGGCCACACCCAGCGCAAGGAATGGGCGACCGACCTGGACTGGCGTCTCGTCGAGGTCACCGAAACGGGCGAGGTCGGCGAGGCGGTCGTGGGCTGCGCGCCGATCCGCTCGCTCACGTTGACCGCGGGCGATCCCTGCACGCTGACGATCTCGGCCACCTTCACCGTCCCGCTCTCGCAGATCACCGCGGTCGATGGGCTCCGCGGGAAGCGCGTGCGGCTGGTTGGGATCGCGCGGCAGCAGCAACTGCTTCCCGCACAAAGCTAACCGCTATCATTGACGCTGCTTTGGGTAGCGGTTATCCTTTGAGCGTGAGTCGAACGCCCGTGATGGCACACCAAGGAGAGATGAGATGTTCGGTGCATTCAAGACGTACAATGTGATCGCGGCGCCCGTGACCGCCGTTCTGCTGGCATTCGACGACATGGAGCCGCTTCGGTACACGAAATGGGGCGGCCCGCAGGTCGCCAACCACGGCGACTGGCTGATCGCCGAGTCCGACGGCAAGAGCGCGTACACCTGCGCGGCCGACGTGTTCGCCGCCACCTATGCGCCGGTCGACGGCCAGCCCGGTCGGTTCCAGAAATTTGGGTCGGTCGAGGCTGCGGAGGCGACCGCTGACGGGTCGATTGAGACGCGCGAGGGGTTCACGTCCTACGCCGCTGGCGACATGATCCTGCGCGGACCGCTCGGCGACATGTGGGCCATGTCATCGGCCAAGTTCCGAGCCCGCTACGCCTGACGGCAGCGCCCCGAGGTCAACCGCCTCGGGGCGTTGCTCGCGACACCAGCCCGAACCACCCCACCCCCACGCGGTCCCGCTGCAACCTCGACGGCGCTGGGTGGGTTGGTTCGGCTTGATGCCACACGGGAGAACATGATGAGCGACGCACCCACGTTGACGGAAGCCCTCGCGGCGCGCGGCTACTCGCATGCCGCCGCTACCCGGAGAACTGGTATCCGCCCCTACGCCCGCGACGTGATGGACGCGGCGGGCAGAGTTGTGTTCACCGGTACCGCCCACGAGGTTTGGGCGTGGCTGGCGGTGAACCCATGAGAACCCACCGCCCCACCACCCTCGCCCTCTTCTTGGAGCACTGCCCCGCCGCAGTCGCCCACTACGAGAACGGCACCCCCCAGGACCGCCGGATCTTCGGAACCGGCACCGCCGCGCACGAGGTGCTCCACGCCCTCGGCGAGCACCGCAGCGTCGACGAGACGTGCGAGCGGCTGATCACGATCGGCCGCACCGGCGTGGACGCGGAAGGCCCGCTCCACCCCGATCAGGTCTTCGCCGGCCGCGAGCTCGCGCTGGCGTGGGTCGATGTGTTCCCGCTCTCCCCATCGGCCCTCTACGAGCAGCGGTTCGCGTTCGACGCGGCGTGGCAGCCCACGGACACCGAGCCCTACTTCGCCACGCGGATCGACGTGGTGGACTTCTACGAGGACACCGATGAGGACGACTTCCTGAGCAAAACCGCGGTGGTCGAGGACTACAAGAGCAGCTGGCAGGCCACCGACGACGAGCTCGACACGCTCCAGCGCCGAGCTCAGGCGGTGTGCGCCTGGCTGGCCTACCCCGACGCGACGGCGATCCTCTTGCGGGTGTCGTCGCTCCGGCGGCGCCAGCGGTTTGAGCGGCTGATCCAGCTCGACGAGGATGGCGTCGCGCTCCTCACCCAGTGGCGCGACGATTTGACGGTGGTGATGCGCGCCCTGGACAGCGACCGCTGCGCCCGCCCCTCCCCAGCCTGCGGAGGCTGCCCCTACGCGGGCGCCTGCGAGGCCGCCAGAGCGTTCCACGGCGGCGCGGAGGTGCTGGACATCGTCCGCGAGTGGCAAACGCTCCAGGCCGCCGCTGACGCCCTCTGCGCTACGGTCCGCGAGGCGGCGACGGATGCGACGCTGGTCGTCGACGGCTTCGAGGTCGGCGCACTGAGCACGGAGAAGCGGATCGCGGTCAACGGCGCCGGGGCCGAGGCGCTCGCGGAGTGGCTGCGCCGCGGTGGCGTCGAGGTCGACGAGCACCTCGCGGGGCTCTTGGCGTCCTGGGAGATGGCGGTGGGTGCGCCGGGCGTGCAGGCCCTGGAGAAGATGGGGCGGGCGCTGAACCGTTCGAAGCCCGAGCGCGAGGCTTGGGTGGCGGAGCGGGTGAGGGTGGTTCGGGCGCCGCGGTTTGGGTGCCGGCGGATCGAAGGGGACGGCCCGAAGCCCGCGAAGGGCGAGAAGCCCGGTCCGGTGGGGGATCTGTTTTGACCGCCGAGCAGGTGCTCGAATTCGTCGTGACCCACCCCGGCTGCAACAGCGCCGACGTGGGCTCAGCCTTCGCGAGCGACGCCAAAGGAGCCGGCGCCCACCTCTCGCGGCTGGCGGCGAAGAAGCTGATCATCCAACGTGGGACACGGAACTCCTACATCTATGGCCCGCTCGGGTGGACGCCCAGGGCAAAGCTCAAGGCGCCGTCGTCGGACACGGCGGAGGCCCGGATCGGGGAGATCGACGAGATGATCCGCAACCTCCAGCGCGAGCGGCGGGCGCTGGTGGCGTACATAGAAGCGTTGAAAGCCTAAAACGGGAAGAGCCCCCGCCGACGAATCAGCGGGGGCTCAGAGCGCGAAGGGGGCACCAGTTACCACACAGGAGGCACGACGCGCTCGGGGTGGAGGTAGCTACCTCAGCCGGCGTCGTCAACTGCGGGGATGGCCCAGCCCACGAAGATCGACTCTCCGGGGATCGGGCCGGGGGTGCCACCGCGCGCCACGAAGTCAGCGGCCGTCTCGTTCTGCATGGGGATGATGGGCTGCGGAGGCGCGGGCGGCTGGACGTGGGGCGGCTCTTCCTCGCGGGGCGTGAGCAGCGCGGTCTCGGCCTCGGAGATGAGGTCGGTGAGAGCGGCGAGGAAGGCGAGCGCGGCGGACTGCTGAGACGGCGACAAGGGGCCTCCTATGGCGTGCCCCACCGCTACCACATCACGGGCGCGGCGTGCCACCCGAAGCGATCCACGCCGTCACGATGGTCGTGGCGCTGGCGATGAGCCCGGCGACCATTCCCTTCGGCCCCGAGACGCTCTCCCACCACGCGGCGCGACGCTCCTCCACGGCGGCGAAGCGCGCGAGGATCTCGTTTGCCTTCTCGGCGATGACGGAGAGAGCGTTCTGCGCGGTGACGGCGCTCGCGATCCGCATGGTCAGATCGTGCTCATCCACCGCGGCCAGGACGCGCTCCATCAGCACGGGATCCTCGCGCATGAACTGCGCGATCCGTCTACGGTCGTCGGGGTTGATGCCGATCATCTCACACCTTCCGAAGCACGGCGCCCGCGTCGTAGAGCGCGGCGATCGTGGTCTGAAACTCGGCGCGCGCTACAACGAACAAACCGTCCCACCACGCCTGGACGTGCGACGGCATCGCGGCGCGGAACTGGGCCGCCGTGCCCTTCGCTGCGGCTCGGGCGGTGTCCATCGCGGCGTAGGTGGCGCTGGTGCAGTCGCCCCAGCGGACGAAGGTGTGGAGCGCGGGCGTGGTGCGCGAGGCGCTCCAATACGCTCCAGCAACGCCGGATTCCATGAAGTTGCTTTCACCGTCATTTACGACCGATCCGCCCATGATGTTCTCCCCTCAGTGCGTTTGATACGATTCAAGCAGCGCAAGCGCGCCGGCTTCGGCGACCTCGCGAACACGGAACGCGGCGCCGCTGGCGAGGTCGCCCGGGATGCTGCGGTCGCCAATCTCGTCGCGCAGGTCGCGCACGCGGTGCTCAGCCACGAGCGCGAGCACGCGCACCTCGGTGAGCACGACCGACGCCGCAGCCACCACCGCCCCACGCCCACGCTCAGCGGCCAGGGCGGCGCGGAAGGCGAACCCGACGAGGGCGGCGCTGGTGAGGACGACGAGGGCGGTGAGCATCACGCTCTCCAAACTGCATAGACGCGATCACCCGAGACCGGCGCCACCGACGTAGCCCACGGCAGCGTCGAGGCCCTGGCCCAGACGCCGGTGCGGATGGCGATGTGGAGCCAGACGCCGCACTTCGCGGCCATCGGCTTGTCGAGCGTGAGCAGGCTGGTGTGCAACGACTCGGCGATCACCTGACGCAGCGGGTGGGGCGAGGCCCCGCGGTGCTCGTAGACCAGCCGGAGCAGCTCCAGCGCGCTCATCCCGTCGACCTGGATGTCCAGGGCGTGCCCGGTGTCGTGCTGGGAGCCGGTGGCGTGAGGCCCCCGGTAGCCGCTGGTGATGCGGACGGGGCGCCCGGTGAGCCCGCGGATCCACTCGGCGACGGCCACGGTCTTCGTCATGGCGGCGCGGGCGTTAGCGTCGGCGGCCAAGCCAGCGCGGCGGACGGTGACGGCCTCGGGCGTGCCGGTGACGACCTCGTCCCAGGCGAAGTGGGGTGCGACGTTCGCGGTCCAGTCCAAGGCGCCTCCATTGGGCGGAGCGTACCACGTCGGCTACGATCGCGGCGACCCAGGAGGTCCAGATGTCTACCCCGCTCCTCACCGCCGCCGAGCTCATCCGCGCGCTCGGCACCAGCGCCGTCGCCTTCGCAGCCAAGCTCGCCACGTCGTCGATCTTCCAGTCCACCGCAGTCACCGCGACCGGCTCCGCGCAGAACGTAGCGCACGGCCTCGGCGCCGCGCCGCGCCTCTACTGGATCATCCCGCGCACGTTCGGCGTTGGCGAGCCGAGCCAGATCGTCAACTCGGTGGACGCGACGAACATCAACATCACCGTGCTGCCCGCTGGCGGAACGGTGATCGTGATCGCGATCCTCTGATCAGCCCGAGACGACCGGCGCCACGATCCCAACGGGCGTGGCGTAGGCGATCGTGGCGTTCGCGCCGGCTGAGTCGTCGGCGTGGCCGGCCAGGTTGGTGATGAACGGGAAGATCGCCGCGCGCCCAGGGCACGGCACCATCACCCGCACGCCCTGCCCGTTCGCGAGGGAGTACGAGCCATCGAAGCCGCTAGGGAGGTTGAGGATCTGCCAGCTGTTCCACGCGTCGGCCGATGCCTGCGTAGCCGTCGTCGGCAGCCGCACGTCCGCCCGCTCCAGCATGAACGCCGAGCCAGTCGCGTACTCGGTGGTCACAGCGACAACGCCGGTACCACCGCCCACGCGGCTGGGCACGATGCCGGTGGGAGCGCCGAGCCAGCGGAGCAGCATCACCTCGGCGTCGTCGGGGTCGACGGTGGCGACGACGATGGTGTTCACGTCGGCGTCGGCGTTGACGGCCACGACCCACGCCGCGATCAGGGCGGTGAGGTTGGCAGCGGCGGCGACGTAGTCCACGCGCTGGCCGGCGGTGGCGAAGTCGAGGCGGTACGTGTCGGTGAGCCCGACGGTCGAGAGCGTCACGCGCGCCGTGCGCCGCCCGCCGTCCTCCTGGAGCGAGAACTGGACGAGGGCCTGGAGCGCACCGACGACGCTGTACCCGCCGCTGCCGATGGGCGGGAGCACGGTGGGATCGATGGCGGCGGTGTTCATCTCGGGGACGGCGCCGCTCGCGAGGAGGGCGTAGCGGAGGGCGAGGGCTTGGTCGGAGCTGGACATGGCTGCCTCAGAGGGTCGGGTTCAGGAGGCCATGATCGGCCACGATCGTCACGGTCCGCAGGGCATCGGCGGTGGGCAGGCCAGCCCCGAGCGCCGCCGAGTACAGCTCCACCACGTAGTGCTTGAGCTGCGGATCGGTGACCTCGCCGGAGCCCGCAAACGTGAAGCTCGGGGTGGCGGCGTCGAGGGTGCAGAGGACGGTTTCGGCGCCGCTTGACTTGAGGATCTTGATCACGCGGACCTTGAGGTCGTTCGTGGCGCCGACGTAGCTCGCGGTGATGCTGACGAGTTTGGGGAAGCGCCCCGGCCCAGTGCTTGCCGGGTCGTAGGGGATGACCAGCGGGCGGCGAAACGACGCATCCTGCGGCACCGCGTTGGGGTTGTACAGCAGGTGGGACGTGCCGAGCGCGACCAGCGACGCAGGCAGCCCCGCGCCCACGAAGGGGTTGACGACGATCGGGGTGTAGCCGCCGCCGCTGGGCGAGAAGTCGTGATCCAGCGTGAGCAGGTCGGTGGAGTCGTAGCCGTAGCGTCCGCCGGTGGAGTCGGCGATCGCCTTCGGCCCTACCATCCCGGTGGGCTGGATCTCCAGCATCACGACCGGCCCGGTCGACTGGAGGATCTTGACGTAGCCGGTGGTGTTGTCGAAGAAGATCCCCGGGAGCCCGCCCGCGTTGCCGCCGACGACGAGGCCCGCGTTCCCTCCGATCGTCGTCCAGGTCAGCGCCCCGCGAGTCGTCGGCCCCGCCGGATCCACGACGCGGAAGATCTCGGCGGTGATGACGTTCGATGCGGGAACGATGCTCGCGAGGTACCCGATCCAGTCGAAGGCCTCGCCCCAGAGGTCGTTGCACTGCTTCGGATCGATGGGCTCGCCGACCGCCCAGCCCGTGCCCTGCCGGGCGAGGGTGGGGACGGTGCGGGTGCCTCCGTTGGTGGCCCAGACGATCGGCGAAGAGGGGCGGGTCGGCATGCGGAACCTCACGCCGACAGGCTACCCCGCGGCGGGCTTCGGCGTCGACCGAAGCGGTAGAGCGAGTTGCGGCCGCGCCAGATGGTGCGGCGGGTGGGAGCACGTCAGCCACTCCGGCTTGCCCGGCTGGCCGTCGCGCAGGTCGAGGCCATGCCAGCCCAGCGTGAGCAACTCGGGGAGCGCCTCGGCCTCGCAGACGATGACGGTCGCACCCAAGCGGCGGAAGTCCTCGGCGAGCGCGACGACGTCCTCTCGCGGACAGGTCGCCTCGTAGCGGGTGGCGCCGACGTAGGGCGGGTCGAGCATGACTACGACGCCGGACAGGTCGCCGGGCGTGCCAAGCCAGACGCTCACCTCGATCGCGGTCGGGTGCTGGCGGTCGATGCGGGCGCCGGCGAGGGCACGGCCCGCGGCGAGGATGCGGAGGGCGACGGTAGAAGGACGGGCGATGCCGCTGGTAGCGCTGCGCGAGCCCGTGGAACGCTGGGCGGCGTCGCCCGTCGTGCCGGGCTTGTCGGGCATCACCAGCCGATCCGGCTTCTCGTGAGCGCCGATGATGCCCGGCCCGCGCGCGCCGTTTGAGGGCATCACGATCCGGCCCTTCTGCGCAACGGGCTTTAGGACGCACTGACCGCCTCGTGGCGGGTCCGGCATCACCGCCCCGACGATGCGCTGCTCTCCCCCGCCCGACGATGCCG
>OFQY01000537.1_pt1 | contig 14525 bp, 16 predicted proteins | sample 1542991 | NCBI WGS metagenome assembly OFQY01 (sample SAMN07774224, study PRJEB24372) | wastewater metagenome | isolation source: Exp Tend VB 10WW | collected 2016-02 | reverse complement strand
ATCGTGTGTCGGCTCCATGATGGATCTGGGAGATCCGGCTTTCGATCCAGCTGACGGCATCGGGCAGGAAGAGCGCAACGATATGCGCTTCCGACCGATCACCCGCGAGTTCAAAAACGATATCGCCGGGCCGGTTGAACAAGAAGAAAACAGCCTTTTCGTCTTCTTCAAGACGATAGGTTTTTTTCGTATCAGCAGTAATATCGATGAAGTTCATACAAAGCACAACTTTCAAATTTTAAAATGTGTGTTTTTCATAATTTATCCCACGCTGCCTTCCATCTCGAGATTGATCAGTCGATTCAGCTCAATGGAATATTCAAGCGGGATCTCTTTGACAACCGGCTCGAGAAAGCCGTTGACGAGCAGTCCTTCAGCATCCGATTGCTTGAGGCCTCGAGACATGAGATAGAAGAGCTTTTCGGCTGAAATCTTCTCGACGGTGGCCTCGTGCTCTACTCGGGCAGTTGGTTCGTGGACCCGCATGGTCGGATAGGTATCGGAGCGTGATTCTGGGTCGAGGATGAGCGCATCACAGACGACGGAAGTCTTAGCTCCCCGGGCGCCTTTGCCGATGTGGACGACGCCGCGATAGGATGTCCGGCCGCCATCTTTGCTGATAGATTTCGAGATGATACGTGATGTCGTTTCGGGAGCAATATGGATCATCTTGGCGCCAGCATCCTGATGCTGATGCGCTCCGGCATAGGCGATGGAGAGGACTTCTCCATGCGCGCCGCGACCGGCTAGATAGACAGCTGGATATTTCATCGTGACGCCGGATCCGATATTACAGTCAATCCATTCCATCGAGGCGTTCTCTTCGGCTCGGGCCCGTTTCGTCACGAGATTGTAGATATTCTTCGACCAGTTCTGTACGGTCGTGTAGCGGACGCGGGCGTTCTTCTTGACGAAGATTTCGACGACCGCCGAATGGAGCGAGCTCGTGCGGTAGATAGGGGCGGTGCAGCCTTCGACATAGTGCACGGAACTGCCTTCATCAGCGATGATGAGCGTACGTTCGAATTGCCCGAAAGCTTCCGAATTGATGCGGAAATATGCCTGGAGCGGCAAGTCGACCTTGACCCCTTTCGGAACATAGACGAATGACCCGCCCGACCAGACGGCTGAGTTGAGGGCAGCGAATTTGTTGTCGTGCGGCGGGATGAGCGTACCGAAATATTCCCGGACCAGCTTCGGATATTTTCGGACGGCTGTGTCCATATCGCAGAAGATGACACCTTTAGCAGAGAGCGTCTTCTCGATGCTTTCGTAGACGACTTCGCTTTCGTATTGGGCGGAGACTCCGGCGAGGAATTTCCGTTCGGCTTCGGGGACGCCGATGCGATCGTAGGTCTCCTTGATCTCATCCGGCAGCTCCTCCCAGGTCTTTGATTGAGCATCGGTCGCTCGGAGATAGTAGGTGATGGCATCGAAATCGATTGCCGAGAGATCCGCGCCCCACGAGGGGAGCGGCATGCCGACGAAGCGCTCATAGGCCTTGAGACGGAAATCACGCATCCAGGATTTCTCATCCTTGTTATGAGAAATCTCCGCTACGACAGCAGCAGAAAGCCCGGTACCGGTTTTATGGACCGATCGTTCCGGCATAGAAAAACCGAAGCGGTAATCGTCGAGGCCGAGTTTTTTCGGAGAAGTTTTCTTCATAAGCTACGTGATCGATCGAAAAAATCAGATGGATTCGAATCCCCGGGCTTCAATCTTTTGAGCGAGTGCGGCAGTACCAGTGGCAGCGAGCCGGCCGTCCTTGATGACTAGGATCTCATCCGGCTGCATATATTTGAGGAGCTTGGCCGAGTGGGTGATGAAGACGAGCGTCGTCTCTTTCGGGAGCGACTTTCTGAGAAAGCCCGTGATCGTCTTGAGGGCATCGACATCGACGCCGGTATCAATCTCATCAAAGAGGACGAAGCGCGGTTCGAGCAGGGCTATCTGGAGCGCCTCGAGTTTCTTTTTTTCTCCGCCGGAAAATCCGTCATTGAGCGAGCGGGTGAGCAACTCGTCTTTGATCTTGAGCGCCTTCGCGCCTTCGCGGATTTTCGCATGCAGAGCAAAGGGGTCATAGCGCTTCTCGAGCGCGAGCCGCAGGAGATCCCGAACCGAGACGCCTTCGAGCGCGAGCGGATTTTGAAACGTCATACTGACGCCCTGTGCGGCCCGCTTGTCCGGCGAGAGTGATCGGAGATTTTTGGTGCCAGAGAGTATCTTGCTTCCGCGGGCGAGTTTGAGATTCGGGTGGCCCATGATGGCGCTCGCGAGCGTCGATTTTCCCGAGCCGTTTGGGCCGAGGATAGCGTAGGTCTTGCCCTTCTTGAAAGAGAAGGAAATATCATGGAGTATCTTCTTGCCTTCGATGGATGCGGAGAGGTGTTCGATGGAGAGCATAGGATCGATTAAGAATGGAGCGTATTAGTAGTTATCTGATCGAGGGTCATAGCCGAGAGGGTCTCCTCTATTTTCTGTTCGAGCTGTTTCCAAACCTGATTCGTCTGGCAGTGGGTGAGTTTCGGATAGGGGGATGCGTGCGTGAGCCGGGGCGGAGCGAAGCTCTTGAATCCGCCATCGAGCGTCGAGACGATATCCCAGACGGAGACGGTATTGATCGGTCGGGCGAGAGTGTATCCGCCGCCGGCGCCTTTCTCGGATGAGACGATACCTTGGCGCTTGAGGACCTGGAGTATCTTGTGGAGGTATTCTTCGGGCATATTTTCGGCTGCCGCCAGATCGTGCACAGACAATTCGCCCTGTTCAGCCAGTGCGGTGATGGCCCGGAGGCCGTAGTAGGCTTTTTTGGATATGCGCATATTTCCCTTGAAACCGCTGGTTTTCCTATATAGGACCTAATTAGTCCGAATTATAGCAAAATGAGGCTGATTGTCAAGCAGGAGAGTTGACAGGTTCGGCATTTTGGGGCGAGAATAGGAACAGTTTTTTTAAGCGCAAAGCTTCTTGCGCGGTTACTCTTTCGAGGGAGGGTTAGGATTATGGATATTTTCTTGATGGGAGACGGGAAACCGTTACTGCTGACGGAAGAGCATACTCATAAATTTAACGAGGAGTCCCTCGAGCGTCGGAAGCACTTGCCGATACTGCTCCGGCAGCTGCTCTTGGTTCCGGGACAGGGGAAATATCTCGATATCGTAGGCGGATTTACCCGCTTCGGCGTGCACAGCGAACACTGTCAGATCGATTTCGATCGAGCGGTCGGCTGGGGTATCGTTGTCGGCGGCGTCCCGAAGTTCCGCGGCGTCCTGTTTTCTGATTGGACGGAGGCTCCATTATCGGCGCAGAAGTTCATCGAAACAGTGAAGGCAAAAATGGGGCTATAACTATGGCCCTGCGAAGGAGTGCGGCGCCCACTCCTTCTTTCTTTTTAAGAATGTGAAGCATGTCGAATTTCTGGCAACAATTGAAGAAACCATTTTTCACGATGGCACCGATGGCAGACGTCACGGATGCGGCTTTTCGGCGTATGTTTGCCAAATACGGCCGGCCGGATGTGACCTGGACGGAATTCGTTTCGGCTGATGGGCTTTGTCATCCGGAGGGGCGCCGGGCGATGCTTGCCAATCTCGGCTATACCGAGGAGGAGCGGCCAATCGTCGCGCAGGTGTTTACAGCGCATCCGGACAAGATGCGGGAGGCGGCGCGGAGTATTCTCGAGCTCGGCTTCGACGGTCTCGATATCAATATGGGATGTCCGGACAAGAATGTCATGAAGCAGGGCGCCGGGGCCAAGCTCATGCAGGATCCGGCTCTGGCTCGGGCGCTCATCGCGGCCGCCAAAGAAGGCGTTGATGGAAAGATCCCGGTTTCGGTCAAGACGAGAATCGGCTTCAACAAGGATGAGCTTGATACCTGGCTGCCGGAGCTTTTAGCTGAACGTCCCGCTGCTATCACCGTGCATGCGCGGACGAAGAAGGAAATGTCGCTTGTTCCGGCGCGCTGGGAGCACGTCGCGCGCGCGGTCGAATTGGCACGCGGTACGGGCGTGCTCATCATCGGGAATGGCGATGTGAAAAGCATGGCTCTGGCCCGCGAGCGCGTGGCGGAGACTGGTTGCGATGGCGTGATGATCGGGCGAGGACTCTTCGGGAATCCTTGGTTCTTCGCGGAGAAAGAAGCCTCTCTCGATGAGCGTTTGGCGGCTCTGGTCGAGCATACCGATCTGTATGAATCTCTCTTCCGCGATCAGAAGAGCTTTGAAATCATGAAGAAACACTACAAGGCTTATATACACGGCTTCGATGGAGCGCACGGTCTCCGTGCAGCACTGATGGAATGCCACGATGCGGCTTCGGTTCGCGAGCGGGTTGAGGCTTTTCTCAAACATCGTTCGGAGGCGTCGATTGACACGCTTTCAGCGGCTTGATACGATAGCCGGTCTTGTTCTTTGGAGAAGAGAGGAGAGAAGTATGGCGCGCATACGCACGACGACTTCTGGGCGAACGCTCAGGAATATCGATACGTTTCTGCATGAAACCCGGGTTATTCTCACGGTGATACAGAGAAGGAAGTTTTTTGTCGCTCATCGAGGAGGAGAATTGATACGGCAGCCTGAATGGCTCGCGCTCCGGCATTTCACGGATGTATTGGATGCGAGGCGTCTCAATCGGAAAAAGCATGGCCGGGCATATGCGGAGTTCGTATTCGGCTGCATTGATTGGGCATTGCAGTCGTTTCCAGACTGGAAGAACGATATGCACTCCCTCGTACGGCATCTGGAATATCTGCTGAACCGGAAGTCCGAAGGTGTCTATATGTATCAGTCAGCCCTCGAACTTTTTCTTCTGCGGCTGCGCAACAAACTGCGCGAGCGGCTCGCCAATGCACGCGTCCGCCAGCGGGCGCTGCGGTTGCGTCCGGCAGCATGAATCAGGCAATGCAAAAGGCATGGAAATATCCATGCCTTTCTTTTTTGCTGGACGAATGTCTCTTATTTGTAGCGTAGCGCTTCGAGGGCATCGATGCGTGAAGCTTTGCGAGCCGGGAAGACGCCGGTCGAGAATCCGACGACGGCACCGAAGAGGATGACGGTTGAGATGAACCAGAGTGGGCTATAGAAGAGGTCGACGGATTCGCCGCCGAAACGCTGGGCAATCAGGTTGATGAGGATATTGAGCACTTCGCCTTCGAGCATACCGAGCGCAACACCGCCGAGCGCTCCGAGGAGCCCCATGAGCGTTGATTCAGTGAGGAACATGAGTGCGATACTTCGCTTGGCAGCGCCGATGGATTTCATGATACCGATTTCTTCCGTACGCTCGAGGAGGGCGATAGTCATGGTGTTGAACATGCCGATGGCCGAGACGATAAGCGCGATCAAGCCGAAGACCATGAGTACGATCTGGACCGCCCGGAAGACCTTGTTCGCCTGGTCGACCGTTTCGGAGATGGAGGAGGCGATGAAACCCTTGCCTTCGATTTCCGCCCGGACGCTATTGATAGTATCGGTTGAGCTGCATTTCACTTTGAGCTTGGTATAGGACACGAGCGGGAACTCGCCGAGCGAATCGAGCGAGAGGTAGACGAGGTTTTCCTCGCCTTCCACGACGCCGACGATCGTGTAGGTATCAGGCAGTACGAAGGTGCTGCTTTTCTGGGATTTTCCGGAGGCATCATTCTGAAACAGCGTGAGAGCGACGGTCTGGCCGAGCATATCTTCGGGAGCGGAATTGAAGACCTGGGCGACCGCCTTGGTGATGACGATGGAGTTCCTCTCATCTTTGGTGAAGAGCCGTCCGACATTGATCTTGAGGCCTTCGTTGCGGAGCAGTCCAGCGGTTGAGCTGACGGTATTGATATCGAGGGTCACATTGCCGAATTTTCCCTGGCCGGGAAGTTCGAGGACTGGGATGACATCAACGACGTTTGAGAGTGTGCGTATGGTATCGATAGCGGCGCTGTCCAGGATGGTATTGCCTTCGGTGCCTGAGGCGGTGACATCGAGACTGACCAGGGAATCGGAAGTGGTGATCTTTTGGAGCAGAGTCCGCTGGAGTCCGTAGCCGAAGGAGACGAGGAAGATGATGGCGGCGATACCGACGCTCATGCCGAGAATGGTCAAGAAGGTCCGCATGGTGCGAGCCTTGAACATACGGAGCGATAGTTTGATGAGGTCGAAAAGACGCATAGAGTATAGCTTCTTAGCTTTTAGCTGCCTTAGCTTCGTTAGCTTTGAAATCTGGATTCATGTTTCTTATCATAACATTCAGCATTTTCATGATTTCCTCGAGGAGTAGATCGGTATCTGAGTAATTGAGATGGTATTTTTTAAAAACTTCCTTTGATATCTCTAATTGAGTTTCTAGTTCAGCTCCGGAACCATAGGCTATTCGCAGAAAAGAGAGAAAGTCTTTTTTCGTACCTCGCATTCTTCCTTCGGCTATGTTGGAAGCAATCGAGACAGCACTCCTCCGCATTTGTGATGTCAATCCATATATTTCTTCCCGAGGAAATTTTTCAGTGATCTGATAAACGGAAATGGCAAGCTGCTTTGCTTTTTGCCAAACAATCAGTTGTTTGTATCCTTGGATCATAGAAGCTAACGAAGCTCGTGAAGCTAGGAAACCTACTAACTAAATTTGAGGAGCATGATCACTTCCACCTCGCGGGCGACTTTCTCGACGGTGTTCTTGTGGAGACCGACACCGTCTTGAGAGACCGGTGCATCGATGCGCTTGCGGAGTTCGATCTGGCCGATCGAGCTTTCGAGGCGCATTTTGAGGACGGTCTGGAGGCGGAGAAGCTTCTGCTGGTCGAGCTTGAGATGGAAGTGCGTGATGAGGTATTCGGCCAGAAGCGTCGCGCTTTTGGCTGGATCGTCTTTGAGTTTCTGGGCGATGGAGAGAATTTCCTGTACCCGGCCGGAGAAGGATTCGGCTCGGAGCCGGTTCCAGCCGGCACCGCCTTTCTCGAGATCGAGATCGAGCCGGTCGGTAAAGGTCGGATTGTCGATATTCTTGAAGAGAAGCTCCTTGAGAAAAGCTTCCGCCATGCTGATCTGCTCCTCGTTGAGCTCGGAGAGGAGGTGGGCCAGGAGCTGCTTGGCTTTGAATGGCACGAGCAAGACATCGACCTGCTGCGGAAGGAGGCTGCGGAAGGAGGCCATGAGCATCTTGAGCTCCTTGTTCTCTTCCGGTTCCGGCTCGTCCTCATCGCGCTGATGGTGGACGATGGCACGCTTCTCCTTGTGGACTTCTTCCTTGATGATGCGCCCGTCTTTCATGTGGAGCACGCGATCGGCATACTGGAGGTGCTCCGGGTTATGGGTCACCATGACGATCGTCTTCTGGTCGATTTCGTTGAGCTCCTTCAGGATCTTAAGCACGTTCTCAGCACTTTCGCTGTCGAGGTTGCCGACCGGTTCATCGGCGAGGATGATGTCGGGATTATTGACCAGAGAGCGGGCGATAGCGACGCGCTGCTTCTGTCCGCCGGAGAGCTGGCTCGGGAATTTGTCGGCTTGTTCAGCGATGCCGAAGCGGCGAAGCAGCTGGTAGCCGGCTTCGAGCCGCTCTTTCGGGGGTTCGCCGCGGAAGACTTTCGGAAGGACGACGTTGTCGATGATATTGAGCGATGGGATGAGATAGAAAGCCTGGAAAATCATACCGATGAAAGTCTGATGGAGTTCCAAGTCCTCCTTTTCGGTCATTTGCGCGATGACTTTGTTCTTGACGGAGACACTGCCATAGGTGGCGGATTGCAATCCGGAGAGTGAGTACAGGAGCGTCGATTTGCCGCAGCCGGATGGGCCGAAAATAATCACGTATTCGTGAGGATAAATAGACACGCTCGTCTCTTCGAGGGCGCGCATCTCGTTGGATTTTCCTTGGTTGTAGATAATCCGCAGTTTATCGACAACGATGATCGGTTCGCTCATCTGTTTTGTTTCTTGGGGGAAGAGGTCTGATGTCCTCAGGATAGCATAGCCGCCGCCTTTTTTGAATTTTTTTCAGGGTTTTTCTGGTTGCTTCGGCGAGCGGTGACGGGTATGATGAAAGAGCGAGAAATAAGGGACGCTATAGCTATGAAGCGTGCTATCTATATCCTGCTCGGCATTTCGCAGCTCATTATCCTGACGCTGCTCTATCTTTGGTTCGCGCAATCAGCCTAATCGCATATGAGTATGGAAAACTTCTTGAAACAGATCGATCCACTTCTGACCATCGCTTTTCGCGGGCATGATCTCTGTGCAGATCTGCTCGGTCGCTGGTATGTGCCGGTGAAGCGGATCATCCTGGTTACCGCGCACCTCTCGCTCCTCATACTCCTGGTCCCTGAGCTGGCTGTATTTCGGAAGGGGGCCGGCGAGCTCGCGGCTAATCTCCTTATCGCGCTCCTGTTCTTGAGCCCGCTTGCGACGATATTCCGGATGCGACTCCTCTCGCTCGGGATGGGATTGCGTCGCGAAATCGGCATACTCATGGGGTATCTGGCAGTCGTACATGGAATCGGGTACATGTCCGATCCGCAGTTTTTTGCTCTCTTCATCGAGGGGCATCTCGGATCTGATTTTCTTTCTATGGATACGAGTATCCTCGCTGGGATTATCGGTCTCTTGCTGACGCTACCGCTCCTGATTACTTCCAATGCTTTCTCGACGCGGCAGCTCGGCGGAAAGGTCTGGAAGCGGCTGCATCGTCTCGTCTACCCGGCCTTCCTCTTTATTGTTCTTCACCGCTTCTTCCGAGTTGGGGGATCATGGCAGCAGATCGGACCGCTGGTCGAGGCGGGCATACTTATCGGCGCGTATGCTTGGCTCAAATATCTGGCCTGGAAGCCGGTTGCCTGGCCGTGGCTACGCCAAATCATCAGCCTGATAGGGATGCGCTATACTGCGTATCGGCAGATGCTTACGGCGATGCGTTCATCCGTTCAGATTTGAATACACAAGAGTATGCGTATTTTTTTGAAAAGCAGCCTATTATTCGCTCTCTTGTCTATATGTATCGGAGCGGCCCCACTATCATCCCAAGCGGCTGATCGGGTATTGATCGAAGTCTTCGAGCGTCAGGACTGCGCTCATTGCCAGGCCGAGCGGGAATTTTTAGCAGAGCTTGAGACAAAGCGTCAGGATATCGAAGTCAGGAAATACGATATCGCCGATGTGGCTTCCAAAGAGCTCTTCGTGCGTTTTGCTGAAGCCCAGGATTTCTCCAAAGCGACACCGCTTACGGTAATCGGTATAGAGGCGATACAGGGATTTGATACGGATGAGACGACGGGCGAACTGATCATCAAGGCGGTGGAGAAGGCGCAGGATCAGGATCGCTTAGGTGTGGAGGCGCTTCTGGCAAAGGGCATCAAGACGGGGGTGCAGGAGGAGGGCGCGATCTGCGACGCGGAGACCGGTGTCTGCAAGAAACCGGCACCGGAATACCCGGTGCGCATACCGTTTTTTGGTACGGTTAATGCCTATGCGTTTTCATTGCCAGTGTTGGCGAGTATTCTCGGTTTTATCGACGGTTTCAATCCCTGCGCGATGTGGGTGCTGGTCACTTTTCTCCTCGTGTTGATGCAGATCCAGTCGCGCGAGCGTATGCTTTCGGTGGCGGGCCTCTTCATCGTCGCTGAGGCGGTCATGTACTATCTCATCCTCAATATCTGGTTCACGACCTGGGATTTCGTCGGTCTTGACCAGATTGTGACACCGATCATCGGACTGCTCGCGATCGGCGGTGGCGTCTTCTTCCTTTATGAGTGGAAGACCGCCAATGGCGCTTGCAAGGTCATTGATGCCGAGAAACGGGTTTCAATCATCGCTTCGGTCAAGAAGCTCGCACATGAGCCGCTAACCTGGGTCTCGGCTGCTGGCATCGTTGCGCTTGCGTTCTCAGTCAATGTCATCGAATTCGCCTGCTCCATCGGTATCCCGCAGGCTTTTACTAAGATTCTCGAGCTCAATCAGCTCTCGTTCCTGCGAGAACAGGCCCTGATGTTGATTTATATTTTCTTCTACATGCTGGATGATTTCCTTGTGTTCGGTCTCGCTCTCTGGGGTGCACAGCATCTGCATCTGACGCAGAAGTATTCCCGTTGGTCGACGTTCATCGGCGGTATCCTGATGCTCATCCTCGGATTGATTCTTATCTTGTCTCCAGAAGCGCTGCGATTCGTATAGTCATTTTTCGCAGAGTCAAAAAAACTCCCCTGACTGATTTCGGGGGAGTTTTTCTTTTCTTCTTGAGCGGAAGATTATTTCACGCTCTCGATGAATTTTTCGAAGGCAGCCGGCTGTTCCATAGCCATCTGCGAGAGGACCTTGCGGTCAAGCTCGATATTCTTCTCTTTTTCAAGAGCGATGAAAGCGCGATAGGTGATGCCGTGGTTGCGGAGCGCGTTGTTGAGGCGGACGATCCACAGGGAGCGGAACGTGCGCTTCTTGGCGCGGCGGTCGCGGCGGGCGTATTTGCCGGCCTTGATGACAGCCTCCTTCGCCTTGGTAAACAGCTTCTTGCGTCCCCAGCGGAAGCCCTTGGCTTTCTCGAGAATATTCTTGTGGCGCTTTTTGGTCATGACGCCACGCTTGACTCTGGTCATAGTGATGGTGCTTACAGCGGATAATTATACTACTTCTTGGGAAACGACAGCCTATCAGGTCTTCCGGTGCGGAGTCAAATGACTCATGCTTCTGGGATTAACCGGCGTACGGGATAGCCCGAAGGATATTCTTCTCATCAGCCCGGACAGTGATAGTCGAATCGATACGCTTGTTGCGGGTCGCGACGCCATTGGCCCGGACATTGTAATGATTGTTTCCGGTTGCGCGGCGGGTAACTTTTCCGGACCCGGTGACTTTCACTTTCTTGATGACTGACTTCTTGGTCTTCTGCTTCATAACATGCTCAGTTAGGGGTGATTTAGGCTGGAACGATGACGGCGGAGAATCCTCTCGGTGCGCGCTTGATCTCTTCTTCGAATTTGTAGGGGATGGAGAGGCTTTTGAGAAAGGTGGTCAGATTCTCTTTGGCTTTGTCAGCCATCGCTTTCTCCCGACCATGCAGCACGATTTCGACTCTTACTTTGTGTCCCTTCGTCATGAATTTCTCAGCCTGAGGTTTCTTGAAGAAGAGATCGTGGGTGTCGGTCCGGAAACCGATGCGAATGCCCTTGATATCGACTTTCTTCTGCTTCGCTTTGGCCTGCTGCTCCTTCTTGGCCTGTTGGTATACGAGCTTGCCGTAGTCGGTGAGTTTGCAGACCGGGGGCTTCGCGAGCGGGGAAACTTCGACGAGGTCGGCTTCGCGTCCTTGTGCGAGCTCGAGGGCGGCCGCGAGCGTCATGGTGCCGAAATTCTCGCCGCTTTCGTCGATGACGACGACTTCCGGCGCCAGGATTTGCTCGTTGATACGGAGCGTATCCTTCGGTCGCATCTTTGGCTTGGGTCGATTGTGTCTGCGTCTACGCATGATAGCTTCATTAGCTGCCTAGCTTCATTAGCTTCATTAGCCGGAAAAAGGTTTTCCTAAAAAGCTAATGAAGCCAGAGAAACTAAAAGCTGATTTATGTGGAGTTGATGGGAATTGCACCCATGTCCAGTCACGTTTTTCCAAAATATTCTACAAGCGTAGTCTGCTTTAAGTTCCTTCCTCTCTATGAAACAGACGAAAGAGAGCGGAAGACTGGTCTTTTGCAAAAGGCGATCGGAGGAGAAAAACAAGAAGAAAATCTCCGGACCTTCCCGAAGTATGACACCGGCGGTTCTCTATCGGGAGTTGAGGAGCCGATGGCTCGCGCGAATTAGGCGCGGGCGAAAGCGAAAGACGGAGCGAACGCCGAAGCGAACGTGGCCTTGGCCTTTGAGATAAAGTTTGCACTTATCATTTGATGGAAGTTTTTACGATCGTACCATCATGATCGGCTTGCCTATTTTGAAAGTACGCCCTGTCGAGTCTAAACAACCCCGGGAACCATCATCTGATGGATATTCCAAATTCCAAAGCCCAAATTCCGAAAAGGAAATATAGGATCTGGATCTTAGAATCCGCAGCCTTATTGATATTGGCGCATGACGCGCGCAATACGTCGTTTTGCCTCCCGTTCTCCGATATCGGAGCGCTTGTCGTATTCTTTTTTTCCCTTTGCCAGAGCGAATTCGAGCTTCACGAGTTGTTTCTGAGTATACAATCGAATAGGGACCAATGTCAAGCCTTGAACGTGGACTTTTCCAATCAGAGAGCGGATTTCTGAGCGGTGTAGGAGGAGCTTGCGCGAGCGCGTATCCTCGTGTTTTGTGTCTTTGTGAGCGTGGGCGTAGCGCGGGATGAGGGCGTTTGTCAGGAAGAGTTCCGTGCCGCGGATGGTTACAAAGGCGCCTTTGAGGCTGACATGGCCGGTTTTGACTGACTTTACCTCGCTGCCAGACAAGACAATGCCCGCCACATACCGGTCGAGGAGGGCGTAATCATAGGAAGCTCTTCGGTTGAAAGCGAGATCCTTCATAATGGTCAGTGTAGCGCAAAAGAGGCTTTGTGAACAAAAAAATCGAGACATATTCCCGACTTTCTATAATATTATACACTAAAATCGTATTTTTTGCAATAATAGTAGTATTTTGTTGAATTGTGGTATAATTTCAAAGGTTTCAATAAAAAAAGGAAATACAAAAATATTTATCATATGCATATGTTGAGAGGAAAAAAGACACTTGTCATGATGCTGCTCTTGGCGGTTGGATTCATAGCTGGTGTGCAGATCATCAAAGCTGGCAATTCGCAGAATACTATCGGTTGGCTTTGGGGTGGTATGGATACGCCGATTGGTGGTAATGCTGCACTGGGCTGGGTGAGTATGAATAGCCGCGATTGCGATACTGATGGCGATGGGGCTGTCGATGTTGTTGGCTGCCCGGCGGGCGCAATTGCTGACTACGGAGTCAATATGCCTCTGGCTGATGGGGCTATAACCGGTTATGGCTGGAGCGAGCATTATGGCTGGTTGTCTTTCAATGCGGCTGATGTTGCTGGCTGCCCGGCGGGCGGTTGTAGCGCACAGCGCGTCGGCAATACGCTTACTGGTTGGGCACGTATTCTCTCGATTCGTGATGCTGGGGTGAACAGTGGCGGTTGGAATGGCTATGTTTCGTTGGATTCTGGAACAAGCGGGAGTGGGGTTTCGTATGGCGTCACATTGTCGGGCAATGCTCTTTCTGGTTATGCTTGGTCAGATGAGCTCGGTTGGATCGATTTTTCCGGTGCTCGCATACAGCCGGGAAATAGCTTAAAAATATGCCGTGATAGCTGCAATAGCGGTATTCTTCGTGGAAGCCAGTCGGCGGCCGGGAGCAATACGATGTCGACAGGCTCTTCTGAGAATCTGGTGGCATGCTGGAATCCGGATACGGCGTGTAGTACAGTTGGTGCTTCGGTATCAGCATCATGGACCGACGGAGGTAATTCAACCGTGGCGCTTTCCGGTCCGGATACCCTGAAGACCGTTACGGCGAACGCAGTCGGGTCGGAGGCGGTGACAGCGACATTCGCCGGACAAACAGTTACCTTGAATGTCTCCGCAACCTGCGTGCCGCTCGTCTGCGGTGTGACGACGAAGGCGGTGACGGATACTTATTGTCCGAGTGAGACTCAGGATACGGGCGTGTCCGATGGCTGCAGCGCGACATTGACCTGCCCAGGGACTCGGTATTGTGATACGAATTACAAGGAAGTGCAGCCGTAAGAGAACAGAGCTTCAGATGTTATTTCAGAAGGAAAAAATAAATCAAAGATAAAAAACACCTATGTTCGAGAAGAAAAACCCGCACTTGAAAAAACTTTTGGTTGTTTTTCTGATAGCCTTTCTTATTCTTGTCGGATTAGCTGGACTGAAGCTTTATCTCGATGTATCGAAAACGTCAGATACGGCCGTGTTGCGGGATGGGGGATCACCTCAGGTCGTCCGACGAGTGAGGATATAGAGTGGCAGCTCGGGGTCTTGGATACTGATGCGGGAGAGCGTCCGACAGAGGAGTCGATCGCGATGCATCTTGACGTGCTGAATCAAGATACGGAGAAGCGTCCAACGGAAGAGGAGGTTCGGCAGCAGCTCGATGCGCTGAGCCAGGAATAGCTCGATCTGAAAAAACATCAACCAGCAGCTTATAGTATGAGCTGCTGGTTTGCTTTTTGGCTCGGATACGCTACGATTGATGAGTATGAAAAGAGCCATAGAACAGACAATACGAGGCGCTATCGAAGCGGCGGTCCAGGCGGGCAGTCTGCCATCATTTGAACTGCCTCTTGTTCAGGTGGAGCGCCCGAAAGATGAGCGGTTCGGCGAATATACTTCGAATATTGCTTTGATCGCGGCGAAACTGGTTGGCAAGAATCCGCGAGAATTGGCGGAAATGTTTCGGACTGCGATGCTTGCGGCTGATGAGTCAAAGCTTCTTTTTGAGAAGATCGAGGTAGCCGGTCCTGGGCACCTCAACTTTTATCTCACTCAGTCCGTGCTGGGTGGCGTCCTGGAAACGATCGCATCGGAGCGGGATCGGTTTGGAGCTTCTG
>OFQY01000536.1_pt1 | contig 14567 bp, 19 predicted proteins | sample 1542991 | NCBI WGS metagenome assembly OFQY01 (sample SAMN07774224, study PRJEB24372) | wastewater metagenome | isolation source: Exp Tend VB 10WW | collected 2016-02 | reverse complement strand
CTGATGTGTGAGGCTGCCAAGATGAAGCAGTCCATCTGGACCAAGTACGTGCGCCCCACGCTCGCTGACCTTCGTGGATGGTCCCTGTTTCTATCGACGCCTGAGGGTAAGAACTGGTTCTATCAACTGTGGCGTCGTGGACAGGATCCCAACGATCCCAACTGGGCGTCCTGGAAGATGCCGTCGTGGGTGAACAACCTCGTGTTCCCCGACGGGCGTCTCGACTCCGAGATTGCCGATATGGCTGCCGACATGAGCAGCGAACGTTTCGAGCAGGAGATCGGTGCGTCGTTCACGGAGTTCGTTGGCCGGGTGTTCAAGGACTTCGACGAGGAACTGCACGTCACCGACTGCGAACTGGACGTGCGATACCCGGTCTACGCAGCGTGTGACTACGGATGGACGAACCCGTTCGTGTGGCTGATCATCCAAGTGGACGTGTGGGACAACGTGTACGTCCTGGCTGAGTACCGTGCGCAGCAGAAGGACATCAACGACATCGCCGGCGACCTGAAGGGCTACCCCATCAACAGGAAACTGAAGATGTTCTACCCGGACCCGGCGGAGCCAGGCGACACGGCTGTGCTGTCCAAGGCGTTGCACGTCCCCGCATCCACCAGCACCGGAGGGGAACTCAAGTGGCGGCTGGAGATGATCCGGCAGAAACTGAAGGTCGGCCCGGACACGGTGGTGGAGGAGGCACGCATGCCCAGCCTCTTCATCGACCGCTCCTGCACGGAACTGATCCGGGAGATGGGCGACTACCGCTACCCCGAGACCAAGCCGGAGCAGTTGCGCTCCAACACCGAGCAGCCCCTCGACAAGGATGACCACGGACCCGAGGCGCTCGGGCGCTTCTTCCGGGGCTACTACGGGCCACCGCCAGCGCCAGGCGGCAACAGGGCCAGGGTGAGCAAGGCGAACCTCGGATGAGGTGGGAAGAGTCGCAACTGAACGAAGCACAGAAGCGTGATCGTGATGGGTTGCACGATGCGATCCAGAGCAGGTCGGAAGGACTCGGACCCAGCACCGAGCCTGACGACTATGGTGACGACGAAGGGCCGGTGGCGGAGCCTCCGTTCTTCCTTGGTGACTGGGTATGCGTGATGTCATGGACAGACAAGGACGGAAACAACTTCCTCACGAAGTCAGGTAGCGAGCACATGCTGGCTCACGTGGAGACCGGACTCCTACAACACGGACTGGAAAGGTTCTAACATGCCACCGACCATCGACCAGTGGACGAACGCTCGGCCGCTCTTGACCACGAAGGAACCGTGGATCGCAGACGAAGCGGAGCAGGCACGGATCGGTTCCTACGATCTGTACGAAGCGATCTACTGGGGCTTCAAGGACACGTTCAAGATCAAGCAGCGTGGGAGTGAGTCCGACCCCATCTACTTGCCGTCAGGGCGCACGATCGTGGAGACGCTCCATCGCTACCTGGCGAACGACGTCCAGTTCTTGACGGACCCGGAGCGTGGGAGTGACACCGAGAAGGCTCTGGCCGACCAGGTCATGCAGGACTTCGTCCGTCGTGAGCGTGCGTACTCCAAGTTCAACTTCAACAAGCGGTACGGCATCATCCGTGGCGACTGGATGTTCCAGTTGTACGCCGACCCGCTTCTCCCCGCAGGAAGCCGGGTGTCCATCTTCCCGCTGGACCCGAGGAAGGTGTTCGTCATCACGCTGCCGGACAACGTGGACGTGATCATCGGCTACGACATCGCCGAGCCGTTCAAGGACACGGACGGACAGGTGAAGGTGCGTCGGCTCACGTACATGAAGCAGACCAGGGCGCAGGGTCCCAGCCCCATCGAGGTGACCGACGAGGTGTACCTGATGGACAAGTGGGGAGGTCCGGGCATGGACCGAGAGGCGAACATCCCGGTCCGGGACTGGGACAAGGAGAACCCCGGAGTGCGCATCCTTCCGGCTCCCATCGATGACCTTCCCATCTACCACATCCCGAACTTTCAGGAACCTCACAGTCCGTGGGGCTCCTCGGAGATGCGTGGGCTCGAGACGCTCATGCTGGCGATGAATCAGACCATGAGCGACGAGCAACTTGCGCTCACGCTGGAGGGGCTGGGCGTCTACATCACAGACGCTGGCACGCCGGTGGACGATGACGACAACGAGGTGCCGTGGTCCATTGCTCCGGGTCGTGTCGTGGAACTCCCCGAGGGCAAGACGATGACACGGCTCCAGGGCATCCAGTCCGTGGACCCGAACATCAAGCACATGGAGTACCTCGAGAAGTGGATGCAGGAGGCGACGTCTGCGAACCCAGTGGCGAGGGGCGACGTGGACGTGCAGACCGCCGAGTCCGGCATCGCACTGTTCCTGCGGCTGGCCCCGATGCTGGCGCACGTGGAGGAGAAGGAGGTCATCGTCACGGACGTCATGAACAACCTGCTGTTCAACCTTCCGAAGTGGCAGGTGGCCTATGAGGGAACGGTGTTCAACTCCCTCATCGAGACGACACGATGGGTTCCGCAGTACGGAGACAAGATCCCGGTCAACCGTGACCAGGAGATCACGAACCTCCTCAGCCTCGCCGGCGTTCCCGGTGTCGTGCCTATGTCGTACATCCGCCAGCGCCTCCGTGCGCTCGGCTACGAGGACCTGCCGACGGAAGCCGAGGTGGCCTCAGCGATCCAGGCGGAGACGCAGCAGCAGCAGGACGCCACCGCCTTCCGGATGCAGAACGAACTCAACCAGACGGACCCGCTGAACCCGGACCAGCCAGCACCGGACGCCGGAGCGTAACGCATGGCATCTCCCGAGGCAGTCGGGAAGGCGCTGGGGCTCAAGCATCCGCTCCTCATCACCGACGGCATCACGTCAAGACAGATGGCGATCCTGCTGAAGGAAGCAGCCGCTGACGCTGAGGCGATGATCACAGCCAACCTGGCGAAGCAGACGTTCAGTGGGCGGATGACCGCTGCGCAACTCCGCACCGCCACCGCAGGCATCGGTCAGATGTCCACGGAACTGTGGACTGGCGTGGGCAAGATCACTCAGGCTGGGATGTACCACCAGGCGCAACTCGCAGCGGACCAGGCGTTGGACCTAGACCTCGTGCTCGGCATGCCAGCGATGGGGATCCTTCAGTACGCCAAGCAGATCCACTTCGACGCAGCGCAGGCTGTGAACGACGTCATCAGCAGGCGCACCGAGGGCTTCAAGTTGGCGGACGGTGTGTACCAAGGGTCGAAGCAGACGGTGCAACAGGTGGGGCGCATCGTTGAGAAGAACCTCATCCTGCAACGCAGTGCCAAGGACATCGCACGAGCCGTCCGGGATCACATCAGCCCGAACACTCCCGGAGGCACCTCCTACGCAGCGATGCGGCTGGGGCGCACAGAGATCAACAATGCTCACCACACCACGACCGTCCGGCTGGCCCAGGACAAGCCCTGGATCACAGCCATGAAGTGGAACATCTCCAGCAGCCACCCGAAGCCCGACGAGTGCGATCAGTACGCAGCGCATGACGAGGGGCTCGGGGAGGGTGTGTTCACGAAGCAGAACGTTCCCCGCAAGCCTCATCCACAGTGCTTCTGTTACGTGACCCACGTGCAGCAGGACGAAGATGAGTTCATGAACGACCTCGTCAACGGCAAGTACGACGACTGGATGTCCGCCAAGGGTGTGACCTGCTGATGCCCTCGCACAGCATGGGCGCTTGCCTCGTGTCCAACGATCTGCCGGGGCTGGGCAAGCAGATCATCGACATGAGGGTGCAGGGGCGCTCGTGGAAGGACATCGGAGACGACCTGGGGCTGGGCAGCCCGTCCACCGCACGGAAGACGTTCACGAAGATCACTGGCATCTCCGACTACAAGACCAAGGGCCAGGCAATCCGGTCCATTGCGAAGCAGATCGGATTCCTTGACGACGCCGGGGAGGTAGCGGCGAACTTCGCTGTCAAGTCAGTGCAGGCTGCGATCAAGAAGCCTGGAGCCGGTGTCAAGGGCCAAGTGATCGGCAAGGGCGAGAAGGCCAACGCAGCGATGAAGGAGAAGTTCGGCAAGGTGTCCAAGGAGGCACTTGACGACCAGCGCAACGTCCTCATCAACGCCTACGGTCCGGACGACGTTGCGAAGGTGCGTCTGCAAGCCAGCCAAGGAAAGGGCTACACAGCGATTGCTCAGGACACTGGGCTTCCCATCCCTGACATTGACCGCATCGTGTGGCAGAAGACGCTCGAGGATCACGGAGGAGACGTCTGGAAGGCGTACGAGTCCAAGGCCACCTCCAAGACCGGAGGCGACGCTGTCAAGAACCTTGTCCACGAGGCGAAGAAGGCGTCGCTCACGGATGCGCAGATCGCAGACGCAACCGGCATCCCGAAGACCGTGGTCCAGGCAATCCAGAGCGATACGTGGTCCATCCCTACGTCAGCCGGTGCGAAGCCCATTATCCCGGACCCGCCTCCGCAGCCTCCGAAGACATCCATCCTTCAGCAGGACGTCGGCCAGCAGGGATACGACTTCCAACTGGCTTCACATCGTGAGATGTCCGACTGGGCTCGTAGTCTCGGCAACGACCTCAGTTCTGGTGAGATGAACTCCATCCGCTCGTACACCGGGTCCGGATATCACACGATCAACAACTCGCTCCGCACCGGAAGGTCCACTCAGCACCTCAGGAACCTGGACAGTGCGATGCGCCCGGTTCCCACTGACATCATGGTCATCCGGAACACCGGAGCAGACACGTTTCGCAGCATGGGGATCAGCGGCCCAAGCGAGGCTCACGAACTCTTGGGGAAGGTGTTCAAGGACCCCGGCTACCTGAGCACCGCTGTGGAGCGAGAGCAAGGCACCTTCAGTCACCAGGCGTTCAGGCTGCGCATCCAGGTGCCGAAGGGGACACCAGGACGATACGTAGACGCCGGACTGAGCGCCAACCCCGGCGAGCGTGAGTTGATCTTGGCTCGTGACCGTTCCATGCTGGTCACCAAGGTGTCGGACGAACCGGGCTCAAGAGGTAGACGTGTGATCATCGACGTGGAGATTGTCTAATGGAAGAAGATGACTTCAGCAACGAGGATGAGGGGCTGGACCGGCCCCTGGCAGAGCCGATGCGCCCTGTATTGGTGGGGATATGCCATATGTGCGTCCACCGCACATCCATCCGCAACTGCACAGCGTTCCCGCAAGGGATCCCCAACGAGATCTTGAAGGGCGACTTCAATCACACGGAGTCGTTTCCTGGAGACCATGGGATCACGTTCAAGAAGTCGGACGTGATCATCACGGACTGACGCAAGTTGCGTCGGTGATTGCATGGCGACGAGTGCCGTGCTACACATGCAGCCAATCCGGCCGGTGGCCGGGAAGGAGAACAAGGTGTCCATCAACAGCCAGCGGCTCACGGAAACCACCACAGGACTCTTCGACCCATGGATGGACCTCCGGACTTCGTTCCGCACGGTCCTCCGCTTCCCCGCAGAGGGTGGCGAGGGTGAAGAGAACAAGGGTGGCTCCGGCGATGGAGCAGAAGGCAAGGAAGGAACCGGCGGTTCCGAAAGTGGGAGCGAGGAAGAGGGCAAGGGCGACGAGGGCAACAAGCCCGAAGGGTCCGAGGCCGAGACCAAGAACCCACGCATCAAGGAACTCTCCGACGAGGCAGCGAGGCACCGCAACCGAGCGAAGGATGCGGAGCAGAAACTGGCCGATGCGGAGAAGCGCCTCCGAGAGATCGACGACAAGGACAAGTCGGAACTGGAGAAGGCACAGCGTGACCTGAAGGAACTGAAGGACGAGGTGGAGCCTCTCCGACAGGAAGTCGATTCGGTGAAGGCCGAACTGGCGTTCTTCAAGGCCGACCAGGCCAGGCTGTTCCACGACCCTGCCGACGCACTCCGGGAGATCGACATCTCGAAGGTGAAGACGGAGGACGGAGACCTCGACCTGAAGAAACTCGCATCCGAGTGCGAGGCACTTCTCAAGAGGAAGCCGTACCTCGGCAAGACCGAAGGTGAAGGATCCGCCGGATCCACCGGGACGTCTGGACGTCCGGCCAACGGCAAGCAGCCGAAGCCGGGCGACAAGGAAGTCCTGGAGCAGAAGTTCCCCGCCCTCAGAGGAAGGTGATCCATGGGTACGTACTACGACAAGTACGACCCGAAGGTCGGAGGGTTCCGTGCTGCGCTGGCTGCGGACAAGACGAAGACCAGCGCAGGGAATCCGATCGGCGTCGGGTTGAACTCGTCGGGCCTTGTGGTCCCTGGAGCCGGTACCACCGGCGTCCTGGGAGTGCTCGTCCTGACGATGGACAAGAAGGCAGGCGACATCGTCGATGTCATGACCGGCGGCGAGTGCGTCGGTCTCAGTGGCATCGCCGCTGGCCTGAAGGTGTACGCCGACGCAACAACCGGCGTGCTCAGCATCACTCCGTCGGCCTACATGGTCGGCACCACCGCCGAGGCAGATCGCCTCGTCGTGAGGAACTCCCCGTCAGCGGCCAACGACATCGTCGGTGACCAGGCGGCGATCGTCCACCTCACGGACAGCAGCGGTGGCAGTGCCAACGACACGATCGCTGCGATCGCTGCGCCCACGGACACCCCGGCTTCGGCCGATGCGCTCCGGGACGACATCGCTGCGGTGATGGTGCCAGCCCTCAACAACAACTTCGCCGATCTCGCAGCGAAGGTCAACCTCATCCTCACCCGTCTCGAGTCCGCCGGACTCCTCACCCCGTAGGAGGTGACAACGATGAAGACCAGCATCCTGAAGTCCGGTCTCGCAGTCGTCTCCCGGGACGTGCGGGGCTTGTTCGGACGCCACGTGGCGGCGGACAACGGCTACAACACCGAAGGCGATGTGCTCACGCAGACCGTCGACGGTCGGGACCTCAACGAGGTCTGGCGAGAGTTCCAGCAGTCGCTCCAGGCATGGAACGCCAGTCGGTCACGTCTCGTGACTGCGCTGACGTTCGGTGTGAGCGAGCCGGTGGAGGACGTGCCGCAACTGAGCATGGACGACTTCGAAGAGGCGTCCGAGTTCGGTGAGCCGAGGGGTCTCCGTGGTGGGGACTACTTCAGCCTGGCGTACGACTTCAAGTGGTACGACGTGGCGGTTCGGTTCACGTGGAAGTACCTCGCCGAAGCGAACGCTGCTCAGGTGGAGAGCCTGCACAATCAGGTCCTGGAGGCGGACAACCGTCTCGTCTTCAACAAGGTCCTGAAGGGCATCTTCAACAACGTCAACCGCACGGCGGACATCCGTTCGACGGCGTACAACGTGTACCCGTTCTACAACAACGACGGCACCGTGCCTCCGGCGTACAAGACGACCACGCACACGTCATCGCACGACCACTACCTCGTGAGCAACGGGGCCACGGTCGATGATGGTGACCTGGTCGAGATGGAGACCCACCTCAAGCACCACGGCTACGGACGGCAGGCGGGGTCGACCATGATCTTGCTCGTCAACGATGCGCAACTCGCCACCATCCGGACGTTCCGGGTGTCGGCTGGTGACGCCTACGACTTCGTCGCCGGTTCGGGTCAGCCTCCGTGGCTGCTCCCGGTCAACACCGGAGGCGTCGTCACGCCGCAGGGTGCGGGGATCCCCGGGACCATCAACGGTCTCGAGGTCGCCGGACGCTTCGGCCCCTGGCTCGTGGTCGAGGAGGAGTACATCCCCGCTGGCTACATGCTCGGGTTCGCTACGGGTGGCGAGAACAACGCCACGAACCCCGTCGGCATCCGTGAGCACAAGAACCCGGCGCTGCGTGGGCTCCGTCTCATCAAGGGTCGTGACAACGACTACCCGCTCGTCGACTCCTTCTACGGACGGGGCTTCGGGACGGGTGTGCGCCACCGTGGCGCAGGCGTCGTCATGCAGGTGAAGGCCTCGGGGACGTACGACATCCCCACTGCCTACGCCTGATCCACTCGCCCCTAGGCGGGGGTCCAGGGCTGTCACTGCCCGGTCCTGGGCTCCCACCTACGGGGCACGAGAAGAGAGGGGACCACGTGTCTCGCAAAGTGAACATGGAAGACCCGTCGGCATGGTCCAAGGAGGAGATCCTGTACCTGCACTCCCGGTGCAAGATCGACGACACGGAGCGTGACCGGCTTCTCGAGACCGCAGTGTCCGAGAACCCCGAAGAGGCAGAGGCAGTCGAGACCGAGAAGACCGAAGCCACGACCGAGGCCCAGCCCACGGACGACGGCATCACTTCGGACCCCGGCCCGACGCCTCCGGAGCCCCTCGCAGTCCAGGCGGTTCCGTACGAGGACCTCGACCGTGACGCACTCGTTGCGTTGGCGATCGAGCGTGGCTTCGAGGTTCCCAAGGGGACCAAGTCCAAGGCCATCATCGACGCCCTCCGTGAAGAGGATGCGTCGAAGGAAGCCGGGGAGTAGTCGTGGCGAGCGCCGAGGACATCCTTGAAGTCCGTGCCAACACGGACGAGTCGGACGACACGAACGGGTTCACCGATGACATCATCGGGGACCTGATCGATGCCGACGATGTTCTCGGCGCTTCCACTACTGTCTGGGAGCGCAAGGCAGCCAAGTACGCCAGCCTCGTGAACACCACCGAGGCGGGAGCGTCGCACGCCTTCAGCGACCTCCACAAGAACGCTCTTGCAATGGCAGCCCTCTGGGGCAAGAAGGACGCAGCGGCCGACGAGGGAACCCCGGCGGGGCGACCGAGGGTTCACAAGATCGTCAGGGACTAATCCCGTGGCGCTCGATACGGCAACGCATCGGAAGCAGACGCAGGCGTTCATCAACGAGAACTCCGTCAGCGTCGTGGTGCGCCGCACTGCGGAGACGGATGACGGTGCGGGTGGCACGCTTCCCGGCGCTACCAGCAGCCTCACGGCTCAGACGGTGCGCAAGGTGGGCCAGGCTGGGCAGCCGGTCACACGTGTCACCGATGACGGGCGCACGCAGACCGCAACGCACGTGATCATCGCCATGCCGACAGCAGACTTCCAGGTCGGGGACAAGTTCCTGACCGGCTCACAGGACAACGAGGTCATTGCGGTGGAGAACCACCCGGAGTGGCGCATCGCTGTCCACGTGATGGAGGTGTCATGAGCGCCGGTGGAGTTATCGGATACGACACCCTCACGCCAGGGATCCACTCGTTCGGTCCCAAGTTGTTCGCAACCATCAGCACCTTCGTCGAGTACCAGGCACCGAACGTCCAGGACTACGCACGAGAGCATGCTCCGTGGACGGACCGTACCGGCAACGCACGAGGCGGACTGTTCGCTCGTGCTGAGAACAAGCCACCTCAGTTCTCCATCATCCTGTATCACACCGTTCCCTACGGCATCTGGCTGGAGGTTGCGCACGACCGCCAGTACCGCATCATCGAGCCGACCATCCAGGCGGAGGGGAAGCGCATCATGGCTGCGCTGAACAAGTTGATTGCGAGGCTGGGCTGATGCCTTCGGCAACTTGGCGTGAGTGGCTGTTCGACAGTGTCGGCAGCATCACAGACATCAGCACGCTTGCTCCGGGTGGCATCTACGGAGCAGGCTCTCTCAAGGGGAACCCGCCGACGGAGCGTCCGTTCATCGTGATCAACTCCGGCACTGAGGTTCCTGAACTCGTGGACGGAGACAGCCCAGTGAGCACAAGCCGTGTCGCTGGTGTCTACGTGCATGACCAGCCTGGCTCGTACGTCCGCATTGACCAGATCCTGCGCTTGGTGAGAGCAGAACTGGTGGGCCAGGTGAGCACACTGCCGTCTGCGATCGCATGTGTGTGGATTGGAGACTCCGGAGAGTTGGCGGACGACGTCTACGGAACGCTCATGAAGGAAGGTTCGTTCAAACTCGTAGGAGGAGGGGCCTAATGCCCGAATCAGCACTGACAGTCCAGACCCCGGTCGTTGCCGGTGTCGCCAAGACCCTGGCGGCAGCCAACGTCGCCGGGAACTCGTTCCCGAACGCCGGGTACACGTTCCTGGAGGTCCTGAACGGATCCGGAGCGCCCATCACGGTGACCGTCAAGAACCAGCGGCTCGTCGGACCCGACAGCGCCGAGGCCTTCGATGCGGACGTGGCGGTCACCATTGCCGCTGGTGCCACGAAGATCATCGGACCGTTCACGGATCAGCAGCGGTTCTCGGACGCCGACGGTGACGCACACGTCGAGTACTCGTCGGTCACGACCGTGACCGTCGCAGCCATCCGGGTCTACTGAGTCCGGAGAGAGGAGCGAGGCAGTGAAGACCATCAAGTACCTGGGGCCACCGAACACTCGGGAGGTCACCAAGGAGCAGTTCGTCGGTCGAGGCGTGGAGGACCAAGACACGATCACGCTGGTCACCACTGGCCCGAACGGCGACGCCAACCGCACCATCCAGGTGAGCGACTCCGCCGCCGACCTTCTGCTTCTCGCAGAAGCGTCGGAGTGGGAACTCGTCTCGGAGGAAGCGGACGTGCAACCGGACGGGCCGGAGGCCAAGAAGGAAGACACGGACAAGACTCCGGAGGCTCCGGAGAAGAAGGAAGACACCAAGCCGGCGAAGCGCCAAGGCTGACAACGTGGAACTGCGGTGCCACTCCGGAATCCTCCACGGTGTCGTGGATGACGATGGAGCACTGGAAGTCACGTGTCGCTCCAACAGGTGCGGCAAGGCTCCCGGTGTCGTGGTGCTGCACAAGTACGACGTCAGAACTGGCGAACTGATCGGCACACGCAAGTTCAGAGAACCAACTAGCACAGAGAGGAGCAAGGCATGACGCTCGGTCGAGCGATCCCGTTCGGGATGCGTGACGTCAAGGTCACGCCACTCGGCACCGACGGAGCCACTCCGGGGTCCGCAGTCGATCTTCCGATCGGCCGCACGCTCTCCTTCAGCGAGACGGAGGAGTTCGAGGAACTCCGTGGTGACGACGCAGTGCAGGCGTCACACGGTTCGGGTCCCATCGTGGAGTGGGATCTGGAAGCGGGTGGCATCATGCTGGAGGCCTACGTGGTCTTCGCTGGTGGCGAGGTCATCAACTCCGGGGTCACACCGAACCAGGTCAAGACCTACCGGAAACTGACCACCGACGCACGTCCGTACTTCAAGATGGAGGGCCAGGCCCTCAACGACAACGGTGGTGACTTCCACGCAGTCATCTACCGTGCGAAGGCGGACGGTGCTCTCGAGGGTGAGATGGGAGACCAGACCTTCTGGTTGACCAAGGCATCCGGCAAGGGCTACGGCTCGCTGGAGTCCGGCAAGGAAGACCGTTCGTACGACTTCGTGCAGAACGAGACCACCACGGCGATCGCCTAACAGCGGTCGTCCGGCTAGGAGCCCAAGGAGGCCAACATGCCGACCACCAAGAAGCGCACCACGTCAGCAACAGCCTGGAAGAAGGACAGTCAAGCCACTGCGCTGGACGTGCCCTCCGGGAACACGTGCAAGGCCCGTCGGGTCGGGCTGGACACCTTCATCAGGAAGGGTCTCATCCCGAACAGCCTCATGCCCATCGTGCAGGAGGCGATGAAGGGCAAGAAGACGGAGATGGATCTCGAGAGCGTCAGCGAGCAGGACCTCATCCAGATCATGGAACTGATCGATGCGGTCACGGTCGACGTGGTCGTGGAGCCCAGGGTGCATCCGGTTCCGGAGTCCGTGGAAGACCGGGACAACGACCTCCTGTACGTGGACGAGGTGGTCATGGAAGACAAGATGTTCATCTTCCAGTGGACCGTGGGAGGTTCTTCCGACCTGGAAAGGTTTCGTTCGGAACAAGCCGATGCTGTGGGAGACCTTCGTCGCAGCGAAGATGTGGGGAACGAGGCCCAGTGACATCCTCGGCATCGAAGGTTCCTACGAAGCGTTCTGCATCGACCAGGCTGTCGGTGAGTTCGGTTCGTTCATCGAAGGGGAGTTGGACAAGGTGAAGGGCAAGAACGCTGACCAGACCGCTGGTCGGCGGACGGCGCTGCTCCGCTCCCTGCTCACGGCAGACACCGCTGAGTCTGGGCGCTTCGCCACTCCGGTGGCGACGGTGACCAGAGAGGAGTTCGAGAGCCGTGGCTGACTACGATCTCGGTACCGCCCGAGGGAAGATCGACATCGATGCGTCCGGAGCCGTAACCGGCTACGGCGCTGCTTCGCTTGCCCACGACAAGACGATGGGCAAGTTGAACACGGCTGGACAGACGCTGACGAAGACTGGTCTTCTCCTCGGCGGTATCGGGATCGCTGCCGTTGCCGGGTTCGGGTTCGCAGTGAATGCTGCTGCGAACTTCGAGCAGAGGATGAACGGCATCAAGGCGGTGAGTGGTGCCAGTGCTGGGGAGATCGATCAACTCAGGAACAAGGCGCTGCAACTGGGCAAGGACACCGTCTTCAGTGCGGACGAGGCTGCTTCAGCGATCGAAGAACTCGTCAAGGCGGGGATCAGCGTTCCGGATGTTCTGAACGGTGCTGCCGACGCTGCCGTGAATCTTGCGGCTGCTACCGGGCTGGACATCCCGAGCGCTGCGAACCTGGCTGCTCAGGCCATGAACGCCTTCCACCTGTCTGCGAAGGACTTGCCGGGAGTGGCGGACGCTATCGCTGGCGCTGCGAACGCCAGTGCGATTGACGTCAACGAGTTCGCCGCTGCGTTCCAGCAGGCCGCTGGCGTGGCGGACCTGGTCGGTGTGTCCTTCGATGACACCGCAACTGCGATTGCTGTCATGGGTCAGGCTGGCATCAAGGGGTCTGACGCCGGTACGTCCCTGAAGCAGATGCTTCTCGGTCTGCATCCGCAGACGGACAAGCAAGCAGAACTGATGAAGCAACTGGGTCTGGTGACGCTCGACGGAGCGAACCAGTTCTACGACGCCACCGGGAAACTGAAGCCGTTCCGTGAGGTGGTGGACATCCTCGCCAACAGCCTCAGCGGAATGACCGACGAGCAGAAGTCCGCCACGCTCGAGACCCTGTTCGGCTCGGACGCTATCCGTGCATCCGGCGTTCTCGTGAACGCTGGCGCAGCCTCGTTCGACCAGATGGCCGCTGCCATGAAGAAGGTGTCCGCCGAGGACGTGGCCGCTACCCGCATGGGCGGATTCAAGGGTGCGCTGGAGCAACTGAAGGGGTCTCTGGAGACGCTGCTGATCCAGGTCGGTGCTCCGTTCCTCAAGTTCTTGACCAAGGTGGCGAACGGCATCCTGGGCTTCGTCAACTGGCTCCTGGAGTTGCCGGGGCCGATCAAGAAGGTCTTCACCGTCGGTGGGCTGCTGCTCGGTGTGGTCATTGGTCTTGCTGGGGCACTGTCCTGGGCCACCGGCACCGCACTGAAGATGGCTGGCAACTTGAAGAAACTTGGCGAGGGCATGGCCCTTGCTCGTGACGCCATCAAGAAGTCCACTGCGATCCAGTGGCTGTGGAACGCTGCACTGAACGCCAACCCCATCGGGGTCATCATCATTGCGCTGGCTGCGCTGGCTGCGATCGTCTACGTCTTCTACACGAAGTGGGATCAGGTCTGGTCTTGGATCAAGGACAACCCGGCCTACGCTGCGATCCTGGCGTTCCTCTCCACGTTCATCAGCCCACTGATCCTCATCGGCTTCGTGATCGCTGCTGTCGCCAAGAACTGGCGCAAGGCGTGGGAGTGGATCAAGCAGGCTGCGTCTGACGCCTGGGATTGGATCCAGGTTGCTGCCAGTGACGCACTGGAGTTCCTCAAGGCGCTCCCGGACAAGGTGTGGTCGTTCCTCCAGACACTCCCGGACAAGTTCCTTCAGGTAGCCACCGACGCTATGAACTTCCTCTACAACGGGTTCGTCGCTGGGCTCGAGATTGTTCTCGGGTTCGCCATCTCCCTGCCTGGCAAGATCCTGGACTCCATGATCACTCTGGGGTCCCTCATGCTCCAGGCTGGCATCGACGCACTGACCTGGCTGTTCAATGGTCTCGTTGCTGCTGCTCCTGTCGTGTTCGCCTTCGTCATCTCTCTTCCGGGTCAGATCCTGTCGTACCTGGCATCACTGGCCGGCGATATGCTCAACACTGGTGTCGCTGCGATCACTGCACTGTGGAACGGACTGAAGAGTCTCGTTGGTTCCATCCTCGGGTGGGCTGGCACCCTCGCCCATGACATCGCCGCAGGCATCCAGGGTCTCGGAACCATGATGTGGAATCTTGGTGTGGATGCGATTCAGGGTCTGTGGAACGGACTCAAGTCTCTGGCCGGTGACATCCTGGACTGGGTCGGAAACTTGGCAGAGAACATCGCAGGTGAGATCGGTGGAGCACTCGGCATCGGGTCTCCGTCGAAGGTCCTCATGCAGATCGGTAAGTGGACCATGGAGGGACTCCAGATTGGTCTGAACAAGGGTGCCAGCGGAGCGCTGTCAGAGATGTCCTCGGTGGCTGCCACCTTGCAAGGTGCTGCGCCCTCTGCATCGGGCACTGCGGCTGCCAGCGTGGGCGCTGTGGCACCGGCTGGGGCCGAGGGTGGCTTCACCTACATCAACAACGGTCAACACCAGTCGCCCTCCGAAATGGTGGGCGAATACTTCTGGCAGAAACTCACACGGACTGGAAGCAGGGCAGGCCGATGACGGTTCTGGAAGACAGGCA
>OFQY01000535.1_pt1 | contig 14585 bp, 35 predicted proteins | sample 1542991 | NCBI WGS metagenome assembly OFQY01 (sample SAMN07774224, study PRJEB24372) | wastewater metagenome | isolation source: Exp Tend VB 10WW | collected 2016-02 | reverse complement strand
GACCAGAAATCAATCTCCGGCAACAGGCGGCCCTCGCTGTCGAGCAGCATTTCCGGCGCGCTGGCGTTGCGCACCGAACGGATGCCTTGTGCCCGGCATTCCTGGGCAGTTGTCTCGTCTAGCACGAGCACCAGGGACGCATCGATTTTGGAATGGACGTTCACGACGCAACGGCCTCCTTGGGAACCCACTTGCCGGGGCCATACCGCGACGGCTTGAAGACCATGTTGGAGCGATCAGGCTTGGCCGGCTTGCTGGCAGCGGCGTACCGCGCATCTCGGTCGCATTTCTCGGCAACCTGCCGTGCAAGCTGGGCTGAGACCTGGGCTTCAAGCGGCTTTCCGCTGTTGGGCTGGACGAAATTCATCGCTTGCAGAAGCGCGAGATCAAGCCGGTTTGCATCGCCGTCGAAGCGTCCAAGCCATTCGGCTCGGTATCCGTTGTGCAGGATGAGCTTTCCGTTTTCGCAGGTGACGGTTCGATGTTCCGGCTCCGGCTCGACCCGCATGGCTTGCGTCCAAAACTCGCGTCCGGTCGTTTTTTTGTTTTCAACTGGTCTGGGTGGCTCTGACTGCGGTGCAGGCGTCACGCGCTCGCGCGCGCTAAAAGAGTTATTGGTAATCTTGGTAGTATTGGTATTCTTTGTAAGGGTATGGCCCTCAACCGGCCCCGAACCGGCCCCCAACCCGTCCTCCAATTGGCCGTCCAACTGGACCCTATCGTCTGACTTGCTCTGATATTTCTCGTAATTGCAAATAGTTGCTATATTGGCGTACCGGCCTTTTGACTGGCCCATTTCGATCATGTTTTCAGATTGCAGAAGTGCGAGAAAATTGCGCACCTTTTTTTCAGACCAGCCCCATATCTTCGCAAGATATTCACGACCGACAGGCACTTGTCCGCGCTCTAGGGTGAGCACGACATTGGACTTTGCAGGCTTGAATCTGCGCTGCTTCCAAGCGGCATTCGCGATGAGCCAAAGCCATGCCGACCGAGGGCAATATTCGGCTCCATCGAAAACGGGATGATCGAGCATTTCGACGGATGTTCTGATCCATCTCGCCTTAGATTGGTCAACGTCTGGTGTCATAGCTGCTAACCGTGGTTGGCGTGAAAGGTTTGCGTACTAGATCTGTGTTGCGTCGCGTCGTAACCAGTGTGCCCCTTGTCAGAGCGTCTGCATCAATGCAACGGCCCTGCTCCTGATCGAGTGGGGCCGTACTGTTTTGCGCTTCCTTCAAAAGCCCAAGGAGCTGGGGAGCCCCTTGGGAAGTTGGGGAGGAAACGCTCAAGGAGATGAGCTACGCACACGGCGAGGGCGCTCGACCGTCCGGACCCGCATGAACAGCGCACGCGAGAGCGATGCCCATGCAACGGCGAGCGCCCTGCGATGGGCGCTGAACACGCGGACAAACATTCATGCAACTGGAACTGGAACTGGCAGCTATCGTTGCCCACAAAAGGCTAAGTGTGCGCTGCCGACATAAATTGACTTTATGTTGCTATCGCCGTACTGTCAACATCGTGCCACCGATAATTGTGTTGACGTGCACTCAAGCGGAGAACGGGCACACTCCGCGCATGGATAGGTTTCATAGCGAAGTCATGAATGCTTTTTCGAAGCGCCTGAAATCCGCACGCGAGGCGGCCGGGTTTGAAACAGCAAAGGAATTTGCTGAGGCATTGGGTGTTGAAGAAAACCGATACCGCCACTGGGAGCGAGGATCGGCACAGCCAGACTTGGCCATGCTGACAAGGATAACGAGGCTCTTGAAAATTGAGCCTAACGACCTTTTCCCTCTAGCCTATAGGCGAAAAGACCAGGGAAACCCCGGAGGCTCAGCCCTGGCAAGCTGAGTTCAAGCGTCGTTTTCTTTATGTGCCCCGCGAATGATACAGCCTGACGTGCGGCACTTTTCCTTCCACAGCACAGATAAATTATTTTTACGTTGCCTATTGACTGTGCTCACAAACATAAAGTAGGTTTACGTCATCACCGGGGCGGCAACTCCTTTCCAACCTTGTCGCCACCCCAACCAACAGGCGTTGATAAAGGAGCCCCCGAGGTTCTGACCGCCGCCCCGGTGACGCAAATTCCAATCCCGGCAGCGAGGGTGCTGGGAAACCGGGGGATGGCAACCGCAGTCGCTCGCGGGCCATCCCCCAAAGGGGCAGACAATGGCATCAGACAAAAACCTTTGGCTTGGCATTCTTCAGGATGCGGCCGCCGACCTCAACGCCATCATCGATGAAATCACCAGGGGCTATCTGATTTATCGGAACATCGATGATGGCCAGCGCCACGAGCTGGAATACCTCTGTCATCGCATCAACGAGACGCGTGACGGCATCGTCAAGGCCAATGAGCCCGAGCCTGAGTTCGTTGCTGATCCCTACAAAGAGTTCCGTCATTCCAAGCATGAGGTGCTGTGATGGGGGACTACGAAATACTTCGCGCCTGCTGGCTGTCTGGCCAGATTCCTGACGATCACATGCACGAGATCATGCTGCGCGATCCCGACTTCCTGGACTGGATGCTGGAACGCGCCAGCGAAACGGAGGCCCCATGAGCGACATGCACACCATGATGACGCAGGCACCGTTGGATGCAGCATCCAACTCGCTTTGTTGCGCCTTCCTTTACATGAAGGACCGAACTGACCTTACACCTGAAGAAAGGGCAGCGCTGGAAGCTGCAAAGGCCGCTGCTGATGTCTTTAGCATGATGGTCTTTGACAGGATTGTCAGTCCGCGCCTTGCGGCGCTCCAAGCAGAGGACGCCCCATGAGCGCTTCAAACAAGGTGGTCCGCTTCTGGAACAACGTCAAATCGCAGACCGTCGAGCCTTACGCGTTCGAGGACGATGACGAGCCTGCCCAGGAAGACCACGACATGGAGCGGCTGGCCAAGGGGATCGAGATCGCCACATCGAAAGTCGTGCATTGCGAGGGCGAACTGATCAAGGCGCAGGAGCTTCGCAAGCGCTGCATCGAGCGGTTCAATGCCGAGAGGGTCAGAAGGGGGATACCTCATGAGTGATGAGGCAATGCTGATGATGGCAGGAATTTGGGTTGCGTTTTGTTGCGCAGTTTCGGAGGCCGCGTTGCGGCGTCAAGGTGGAGTGAATGATGACGGCAAAGCAGATCGTGGCACTGACGGTTTATCTCGCGGGCCTGATGGGGCTGGCCTTCATAGCCATGGCCTACATCATCGGGCCGATCCAATAACGGGACACAATGAACATCGAAGCGAAATCATCGACCTTGAAGCTGCTCGCGATCGTCTCGCTCTCGCTCGCCGGGCTCGTGCTCGGGATCTGCGTCGCGCATCTGATGTGAGGGTGAAGATGTGGTGCAAAAAATGCGGGACAGCGCACATATCTACGATACCTTGCCCGACGTGCCAGCGTCAGAAGATTTCTGACAACGCAAAACTTCGCCGCGAAGGCGTCTCGGCCAACAACGGCAGTTGCATGGATAAGTTTGATCCTAGGAATCCTAATAAAATCGCGCCCAACGACTGATCACCTGCTGGGGTTGATGGTTCAAAAAGGAGACATTGACGATGTTCACTGACACGCAGATCAAGCACATGGTCGAACGCTTCCTGATGTGGAAGCTACCGGCTGATTTCGGGCCAGATGGCGGCGTGAGTTTTGATCCAATCGCCAGCAAAGGCACGCCGCACGAGTTCCGGCGCGAGCCGGTCGGGACAAACCTTCTGACGTTCACGCAGGCGGAAGCGATGGTGCGCCACATGATCACCGAAATGCCCGAAGGCTGACACGCAAAGGAGGGGAAAATGACCGCATTCGTTAGAGACCTGCACATTCACGGCGAAGCTGCCAAGGTTCTTCTCGCCAACATCCGTGACGTGATCGGCGATGATGAGGAAATGGCGCTGGTTGCCGTAGAGGGTGAAACCGGACTCAAGGAAGCCATTGGCGCTGCCGTGGACCGCATCTTTGAGCTTGCGACCCACACGGAAGCCCTTGGCTTGCAGATCAAGGCCCTATCGGAACGCCGTTCGCGGTTTGAGGTTCAGTCCGAGAGGATCAAGGCGGCCCTTCACGTTGCGATGGGGCAAGCAGACTTGCGTAAGCTGGAATTACCGCAGGCCACACTGTCGGTTCGCGCCGTCCCGCCGAAGGCTGAGATCACAGACGAGGCTCTGATCCCCTCGAAGTTCTGGAAACCGCAAGATCCCAAGCTCGACAAGAAAGCTGTGCTCGACGCGCTCAAGGCCAAAGAGGCTGTGCCCGGCGCGATGCTTGGCAACGGCGGCGAAACACTCGCCATAAAAGGAAGCTGACCATGGGAGTGCCAGCACTTTTCGAAGGCAAGCAGCTTGATCTCATTCGCCGCACCGTCGCCAGCGATACGACGCCGGCCGAATTCGAACAGTTCATTCACATCTGCCGGGCCGTGAACCTCGATCCGCTGCGCCGCCAGATCTACTGCTTTGTCTTTTCAAAGGATAACGCAGCCAAGCGTCAGATGACAATCGTCACCTCGATCGGAGGCTATCGCTCAATCGCGGATCGTACCGGCAACTATCGCCCCGGTCCTACCGAACTCGTGCTTGATCCCACCTTGATCGACCTGGACACAAATCCAAAGGGCATCAGCCACGCCGTCGCGACCGTCTACAAATTCTCTCACGGCGATTGGCATCCGGTGAGCGAAACGGCCTATTGGGACGAGTTCGCACCCATCATCGAAGAAGGCGATGGCGGGTCTGAATGGGTCGATACCGGCAAGAAATACCCTCCGGGACATGCCAAGGCTGGTGAGCCCATGATGCGCAAGCAGCAGGTTGGCGAGATTAAGCCGGTCCTTGATCCAAAGAAGGCGCAATGGCGCAAGATGGCGCGCGTCATGATCGAGAAGTGCGCCGAAGCCAAGGCGCTGCGCCGGGCCTGGCCGGATGATTTTGAGGGCCTTGAGGTTGAGGACGAGATCGACCGCCGCGCCTCCCTTGATCTGACCGCCACGGAGCTTGCTGACGAGGCGGCAACAGCGCATCGCCTTGAAATGATCGGCGGAGCAAATGCAATCACGATTGATTGGTGCAACGGCAATCCTCTGGCGCGAGAACCTGTCGGCGGATTTGGCGACAAGGCCATAGGCTATCTCAAGGCCAACCCCGCGATGGCCTCCGAATTCGAGGAACGCAACGCCGTCAACCTCCGTGAATATTGGGCACGCGACAAGTCTGGGGCATTGGAGGTCAAGAAGGCGATCGAGGCGGCCAAGGCCAAGGCGGCAATCGTGGACGCCGCCGAATGAGAGGTCTTGATGTCCAGGTGGCAGACCTATCAGCGCATGCTGGTCCAGATGGACAAGGACAGGGCCATGCGCCAGCGCCGCAGCCGCGATTGCTGGCCCATGTTTTTTATCAGGAAGAAGCACGATGACGGCCTGCCCGCACTGCGGATGCAAGATCGACGGGAAGACCAAGCCGAGGTCGGCGCCTCAGCTCCGGCGCTTCTTTGCGATGCTGCGGGCGATGTACCAGCATTGGCCGGAGACTGCGGCGGAGTTTCAGCCGGGACTGACCAAACTGACGGCGCTGTCGATTGAGGCCGCGCTCAAGGCAGCGGGTGCTTATGCCTTCATTCGTCCGCATCCAGACGGCGGACTGGTTCGCGTCTTCAAGGCCAAGTCAATCGCGTTCGATAAGATGGATCAGGCTGAGTTCAACGCACTCAATGATGCGGTTGAGACGGCCTATGCCCAGGAAACGGGACTGGACCCTGAACAGGTCCTCGCGCAGCGCGCAGAGGTGGCAGCATGACCCCGCACACCGAATATTTCGTCGTCGATGTGCGGCACGGGTGGACCAACCCAGCGCGGTACCCGTTCGTGACGTTCTGGGGACCGAAAAGCTGCGGTTATGTCTATTCCCTAAGCCGCGCCGGCCGCTACACGCGCGAGGACCTAGATCCCGGCTATCACTACAAGAACGTTTACGGATCGCTACGCGCGCTCGAACGCTATCCGGTCCCGTGCACCTTCGTTGAAAGCATCGCCGAGCCCGTGCCGGAGCATATGCGCCAGATGTGGTGCGACGTCACTGGGCCCGTTGTCATCAACAGCGGGGCGCTGCGCACGCTATTGCGAAAGCACCGGCTCGTCATCGGAGATCCAACAGCGTTCGATGAGCGCAAGGTGGAAGCATGACCGAAGACCTTTTCGACAGACTCCAGACCATCAAGGACCGCTGCGATGCACACCTTGAGAAGGCCGCCAAGGCCGCAAAGCGGCTGGAAGCTGAAATGGCAACCCTGGAAACCGAGCTGCTTCTGGCGGATGCCCTTGCCGCGCTGCGTCTCGTCTCTACGCGCAACATGAGCGAAGGCCAGCGCAATCAGATTTCCGGGCTTAAGAAGAGGATCACGCAGGCTCTGGAGAAAGCCGCATGAGAGGCAATGACAAGAAGCCGAGAACCTTAATGCGCATCAGCGTTACGGAACAGCATGCGGCAAAGCTCCAAAGCCTTCTGAGATATGACGCAGAAAACGGCCATGTAACGCACCTCGGCCGGTTCAATACACCAGAAGAAGCATCCGCCGCATACAAAGCGGCGCGTGCAAAGGCTTTCGGTGAGTTCTCAGCATGATCCATGATCCTTACGCGGTGGAACCCCGCAAGCCATTGTCTCCAAAACAGAAGCTTAGGATGTTTATAGAGCAGGCCGGCATCTGCTGCATCTGCGGCTACAAGATCAACGGCGTCAAGGAAGCATGGGACGAGCACGTCAATCCACTCTGGCTCAACGGAGACAATTCCGCCCCGAACAGGTCGCCAGCGCATATTAAGTGCGCGCGCGCCAAAAGCGGAACTGAGACGACGCAACGCGCCAAAATCCGATCAACGGCTGAAAAGCATTTCGGGGCCAAGAAACAGCGGTCGGCCTTATCCCGCAAGCACGGGATGAAATTCAACTGGTCCCTTGGCCGGTACGAAAAAACGGAGCGGTAAGTAGATGGAACTGCAAAGCCTTTCGATCGCCAATCTCGCCAAGCGATGGGCTTGGCGAGATTGGCCATTGAGGACATGATCAAGGACGGGCGGCTTGTCGCCACCCGGCAAATAACGATGCGTCACGTCGGTCCAGTCTGTCATCGACTGACCCTCCTATCGTGCGTTGTCGCCAACTTTCCGCACGCCGGTAATCTCCCCAGTCGTGCAGACTGTCTTGATGTGTGCCCTAGCTACGCGACGCGCCTCTGCCGGGCTCTTTGCTTCCACGGTCCACGTAGACGCACACCCAAACGAAACGCTGGTTATCTCGTAAGTCACCGCTGCCTGCTTTTCTGGCAATCTTCACAGCGCTTAGGGATGGCTCCGTGAACAGGAACGGCGCACTGCCTTCCGCAGGCACAGGTGATAAACGGCGGTCTAGCCATATCTGCCTTATCCCCCCACCTTTCTCTCTTACTTCTCCCGCTCAGCGGATGACGCCGTATTTCCGCTGGTCTTCGACTGATACCGGCTCGCCGATCACCATCATCCTGAACAACTCCTGTTTCCAGCCTTGCGCTCGTCTTCCATCTTCCTTCTCTATAGATGCGGGGTGGCGCTCTTTGAGAGCGAACGTTGTGAGTCGATACACAAGATCGGCACCGTTTGGCTCATTATAAAGTGCCGCCTTCAGCACGTTGCGAAGGTCAGCCTGAAGATCGTCGATGAGCCGAGCGCAAAAACATCCCTGGCAATCGCATGGTGGTTCGCCAATCATTCTGGCGTCAGTTCCGACAGGGTTCTTTGTCACGTCGCAGCGGATTAAACGGGTTGTTTGCATCTATCCCTCCTTATGTGCGCTCTGACATCGCTTTCAACTCATAAGCTACACGCTCGTGGGTGATGTCGTCTCGCCAGCGACCTATCTCTTTCAGCCACGCAATAGCCACATCAACGTCGCCGCATTCAATCACGGCTTCGCGAATTGCCTTGCGGTACTGGTGTTCATGCAAAGCGCACTCGGGACATCGGCGCTCGCATTCTGCGCATCCGCTTTCGGCATCCTCACAACATCCGTCGATGCAGTCGTAGGTGTACCCTTCGCCGCCGCAATACCAACAATCGTCTCCGGACGGGTTTAACTTGTGCTGCACATCTTCGTGGATGGCTTCTAGGATACGTTCGCCGCGCTCCATCTTGACCCCTCCTATCGTGCGTTTGGCTCTACCGTCATGCCGGATTGCTCTCGCATGACTTTCCACGCCTCAAAGTATTCGTCCAGGCTGAATGGAGTTTCAAGCGGACGCCATGCTGCACCAGACAAAATAACAAAACCCGTTATAGGGTCTTCTCTTGTGTGGACGGTGGCCAGAATATAGATGGCCTGCGATAGCGTCATCATCCGCTCCTATGTTGCGTCGCTTGTCATGTGGCGCAAAATTATTTCCTTCCACGTAGCGAATATCTCGGCCTGAACATCGGAGCTGATCGCATTAACTCCAGGCCAAAGCTCACCAGCATCTTCCGGGTCTTCGCAAAACAGCCACTTCAGGGTTTTCCTGTCTCGAAGATCCGCTGCTATCTCGTCAACAGCAGCGCTGGCCCGCTCATCTGGTGTCACTTAATCTCTCCATTATTTACCAGCCACAAAATCCGTTGGCTTAGCCCCTATTGTCTGACACAACGCCAAGTAGGACACAGCCGAGCATTTCAAGTCTCCATTCCGAACCCGGAATATGATGGATTTATCGACGCCTGATCTGGCCTGCATGTCTCGGAACGATAGCTCTTGCGCGTCCATATAAGACGCAATCGCATTGCCGAACTTGTCCCAACGTATCTGCATCAACACTTTTCCAAATATTACAGTAGGGAATGTTTAACAGAACCGTTGCACTTCGTCAACGCATGAGTTATATAGGTGGGGATGGCTGCAAAGCTGCTGGCGCGACACGGACGTAAACACCTAGAGATTGGCGCTAGGTCTACAGCCCCACAGCAGCGCGAATGCAAAAACGCCAGCCATCACCTTGGAACAGAAAGGCCCAAAAAATGATTGTGACGAAGGAAATGGAAGCTGCTCAGACGAAGCGCATAGAGGATGCACTGAGCCATATATCCATCCAAGTTGACGAACTTCTGGCATTGGCGCGTCAGTACCGCAATGACATGCGACACCCGCCAACACAAGACAGCCGAGGTAGGCGCATTGAGTGGATCAATCGCGTGATCGGAAAAGACCATGACTAAGCACATGCCGCCTTTGGAAGATATTAGCGAATATTTCCGCGTCTACGCATGGCAAGCCGGTCGCGTTCTTACCGATGCTGACATTGCCGACTTGCAGAAAGTTCTCGCCGATTACAACGACGAGATAGGTGATGCGACGAACGCATACTATCAAGCGCGTGAGCAGGTGCTTCGGGAGATCGGAGGCGATGATCTTGTGAAGGCTGCTGCGGAGTCTGATCAATGGCAATCAGCCGTTGCGCTCAGTAGAGCGTTTGAGCACTACCACAAGAAGTCTGCCGAGTACCGAGATAAGGCAAAATCGGACCCATCCGCGTAACGCAGGAAACCCCCGAACGATGGATTGCCCAGAGACCAACATGAAGGGCGACGAGTGCGGAACCTGCTTGTCGCTAATCAGCGAGCGCGATCTTGCCCAGCACTTTGCGGATGAGCTTTCGTGCGCAATAGGCCAACTTCTTCAATTCGACATTGGTGAGCACTCGAACAAGAATAATCCGTGGCAGGAAGCCCTTGATGCCATCAAGAACGTGCTCGAAGAACGAGACTACAGAGAGCGCGAAATGGAGCAACTTGACCACGATGGTCAACTGTAACGAAAAGGCCCGCATCATGGGATATATGACAGACGGCGTGACGTTCAACGTATTGCGTGGCGCGAACCAGAACCGGCAGAAAGAGTGGCCGGGCAATGAAAAGGCGGACGTGCCATTTCGCGCGCTGGAAGTGGCGGGCGAAGCTGGCGAGCTGTCCGAAGCGATCAAGAAGCTGTTGCGCGCCGAGCGCGGCATCAAGGGATCAACAGCAACGCGCGAAGATGTAGCGGATGAAATGGGAGACCTGCTTGTCTCTCTCGATCTGCTTGCCGACGCACTCGGAATTAACCTTGGCGAAGCGGTGCGTCAGAAGTTCAATCGCACGAGCGAGAAATATGGGATGCGCACGTACATCGGCAGCGACGGCGACTGGCACCTGCACCCCGAAAAACCCGCAGCTTAATTTTGTTCACGAAAGGCCCGAATGATGAACCCGCTTGCAACGACAGAAAACCTGCACAGTCTAGTTACGGCGCGGGCGGGGATGAAGCGGGCCACGTCCACAGAGGAAAAGTTGGCGGCGTTGGACAAAGGATTGTCAGAAATCGTTGAAAGGATCGCACCAGAAATGACGAAGCCGAAGCTCACGACAGCCATCGCGACTGAGATGGTGGACCGCATCGAGAAGATCAAAAATGATAGCGACGCTGCAATCCTCGCCATCTACATCGACGCTCGCGATAATTACGCGGGCGTAAACAACGACAGCGTTATCAGCGATGCCGTCAAGGCTCGGCGCGATCTTCGTGAGGCGGAGTTCATGGCATCATCGCTTCTCGCAAGTTTTGACGCCGAAGACTAACCTCCAACCAAGGCCAGAACGATCACCTAGCGCAGACGTGGCCCGGAAATGGTTCGGGACGCCACTGCCAACCCGTAACGCAGCCGTCGCAGAAATGCGCAGAGACCTTGGGAGAAATAGCCCGGCGACAACGGTCAAAGCCGGGCGGCGTAGTGAAGCGGGAGAAATCCGCCCCGCCGTCTGCGCTAGGTGATTTTAGGAAACGCACGAAAGGCCCGAAGAATGCGCAAGCAAGATGAGAAATGGCTTCTATTGGTATCTGCTGAAAAAGGCCAGCGGCACGACTTCGTGCCTCTGTCTGTTGCGAGGAGACTGGAGCGCGACGGGTACATTTATCTGCATACCCCTCACAACCCTGTCCACGTAGACAGATATTTCATCACAGAAGCTGGCCGCGAAGCTCTCGCGGCGTGTTCAAAATAGGCCCGTACTATGCTCACGAAAAATCCAAACAACATATGTCTTGACGCAAGCGTCGGCTCGTTTCGTGATGAAGTAGATGGAAGACTAAAGAGGGTTGTTAAGAGCCTTCACGCGCTGTCCAACAAAGATGGACTATACGCTTGGGAGCATCGCCAAATGATAGGCATGTATCAAGAGGTGCTGGACGTCATTGAGAGGCGGCACGGCAATGCGAAAATTGCGCGCGAGGAACCGTTGCCGACCGTCGATGAACATGGCATCCCAATTGAATTTTAAAGAACGCAGGATAGGCCCGAAGAATGGACCGCGAAAGCATGATTGAAGACGTGATGGCTGCGATGGATAACAAGGCTGACATGGATACGCCGTGGCGCGTTTACGCTGCCGCAGCCGTCGATGCTTTGGGGTGGCGATCGTTTGACGATGAGAAGCCAGACGACGGTGAATTTGTGATGGTGACGGATGGAAAAGCGCGATGGATGGACATGTATTACTCCCGGCAGGCGACAAGGTTTGGAGAGCATACAGCTACGCACTGGCATCCAGTTCATGACCTCCCTAAACTCTAGTTCAGGAAACCCCGGCGAGATGGCTAGCTGCAATATGTGCCGCAACGGACTGACAGCACTAGGTCGGCGGTGCCCTAACGAATGCCGAGCATCGTCAGAAGTGTGGCCGTAGTTGTTCCGTCAGGCGATGTTGAAGAATTATTCGTCCGCACTATAAGCGTCGTTGCCCACGGCGAAGTTGCAAGAGCGGTGTTTTGCAGACAAAGGTTTGTCCTTGCCTCTTCCCGTCTTAGAGCACGAACTGTGCCGTCCGAGCTATTATACTCAACCGGGATGTCAAAATGTGGCTAGGCTACAAGCAAAGCCGCCGCAGACGAGCCCGACAAATCCGGCGTATCGACCACGCCGCCTTTGGTGCCGAAGTTTGTCAGCGCAAATCCAAGTCCGAGCATTAAACAAACCTCGCAATCTCAATGATGGATGCCGCAACCAGGCACCAGTAGAACACCCGCGCTCCAGGGCACATGCTGCTCATTTCAGCGCGGAAACGAAGGACTGCACGACCGACCAGGGAACCTTGTCGAGCGCTGCTGCGATCACCAGTGCTATTCCTGCTCCCGCCATGACGTAATCCCTGGGGCTCCATGAACGGGACGGAGCGCTTTGGACCGTAGTCTTTTTCAAATGATCCACGTCCATCTCCACTCGGGTAAGGCGCTGTTCTAAGGTGAGGAGCCAACTGAGCGGCAATCCGTGCGATCGGGTCATCCATGGGTGCTTTCGTCCAGGGTTTGAGGTCTGTCAAAATCAGATGGGACTACGCACACAATGGAAAAATGCGTTCAGGTCTAGAACTTGGATGGATCGCTCCAGCCCCGCAGTGCCGCCTCCTGCGATGAGGTCAGCCCCTCATAGCCAACCCCATATTCCTCAAGCGCGCGCCGGTTCAGATTGGCATAATCGATGTCTCGCATCATGCTGAGCATGTTTGGGTTGCTCATCGCGGCATCGATGCCATTGGAATAGGCAACAGGGCGCGCTGCTTCCATGTTCGGGCGGCCCATGGCAATGCCGCGCGACATGGCGTTACGGGCAACCCCGCCAAGCGCGTTCCCGCCATAGAGCGCCATCAACCCGGTCAGGGCATCGGACTGGTTCTGCGGATCGCGTGGGTCTGGCATCGTGCCCGCAGGCGTGTTCAACAAGCGGGAGAGCGCGTTGACCGGCTCTGTCACCATATTCGGCATGGCCCATCCGCCAGCCGTCTCGCCTTGCGGGTTGGTGTACTCGGCCAGGAAGGGAAGCATGGCGGGGCGGTGTGTCAGTTCCCAGCCGTCGTAACTGTTGCTCGGGACCGGTGCGCCACGCGGGGTGAAGGTGTCAGCCATGGATTAGCCCTTGCAGATTGCGCCATAAACTTTGTTGTGCGCGATTACTTCGCGCCGGGTCTGAGCCGTGTCCTTGGAACTGTTGGAAATCGGGCGAAAGACCTTACAGCTTCCGTCAATCCCTTGTGTACTTGTCGCGCAGCCGGTCAACAGGGACAGACTGCACAGAGCGGCGCACGTCATCAGCTTTTTGCGCATTGGCTTCGACCTTCTTTTCGATCTGGGCAACAACGCGGGACGCGCCCTTGTTTTCAAAATGGCGAGCAAAGCCGAACCAGACCGCGAACACCATGGCGGCAATCGCGGCCCATCGGCCAAACGGAGTGATGAGGAAGGGAATGATGGACGCGATCATGGGGCGGACCGCTTCTTGGACCAGAGCCAAAATCCGGTGATAGAGAGCGACAGCGCGCCTGCCAGCATCGGTTGCGAGACTGCCCAATCCTTCAAGGTCCATATCTGCTCTCCCAGGTCTTTCCAGATGGAGATGTTGGTCACGCTGTCGGAAATCTCAGCCGGAACGCTTGGGATCGGCAGGCCAGGAATGGTCTGCGTCGCCACGACCGTTGCCGCACCGGCTGCCGTTGCCACTGTGGCGGGCTTTGCCGGTTCCGCCGATGCAGAAACCGTTTGAGGCATGAACGGCTCCTCCGGCTTCTCAACGGGCTTCAGGAAGAGTGCCGCTTCGCGCATGCGACGCGAAACGAGGCCCGGCAACACCCGCCCGCCGCCCTGGTTCCACAGACGAAACGCTTGTGCGGCTCCCGTCCTATCGCCCTTGTTCAGCCGTCTTAGGATGCTAGACCTTGCGAATGCAGCCGCTCCGATATTGTAGGCCAGCGAGACCATGGCATCATATTCGTTCTGGTTGATTTCGACCGTTACGCTCCTGCTGACCGCAGCCTCGAACTTCGCGACCTCGCGGCGCAAGGCCTCTTCCGCCTGCTCAGCGCTCCACACCATGCCGAGCTTGACGCCTTCGGTGCAGCCAAACCCGATCGTTGCCACGCCCGCCGGGCATAGGTAGGCAGCGCATGATCCGTCTTTGAGGCGCGTGTGGTAGCCCTCGAAATTCTTGATCAGCCGCAGGCCTTCATCGCTGATTTTCATTCCTCGCCCCCCGTGATCTGGTCGAGACGGCGGAAGCTCTCCTGCTGCGCGGAAACCTGACGCTCCAGCTCGGCAAGCTTGGCCTTCAGCTCGTCAACGTCTTCCAGAGGGGCGGCCTCGACAGCAACGCCGCCCTTGGTGGCCCGGTAGGTTTCCAGAGCGTCCGCAGAGGCCTTCACAGAGGTCCGCTTGGCGGCTTCTGCGGCTTCCCGCTCCCGGCGCACCTGCTCGTCACGGGCTTGTGCGTAGGGCTCCAGAATCCAGCCGAACGCTGCGTTGAAATGCGCCTCATCGATCGGCATGTCGCCGGGCCTGATGTTGGGACGCATCGCGTTGCTAGTCACAATGGTGCGGTATTCAACATGACCCTGTCTGCTGTCCGTGTTGTACTGCACCGCCGCCACGTCATCCCACTTCGTCGACGGGTCGCCATCGAACACGCTCCAGTCCACATCAGGCAGCGGCACGGCCACGCCGTCGCAGATGACCGTCTTGTCCTCGACTACGATGGTGATTTGCATGTCTGAGCCTCGATAAGTTTT
>OFQY01000534.1_pt1 | contig 14607 bp, 18 predicted proteins | sample 1542991 | NCBI WGS metagenome assembly OFQY01 (sample SAMN07774224, study PRJEB24372) | wastewater metagenome | isolation source: Exp Tend VB 10WW | collected 2016-02 | reverse complement strand
TCAGCCAGCCCAGTCCCCGAACCAGCCCCCAAGCAGTCCTAGTGACCTACTTCGGCAGGGCGAGTGGCTGGCTGAATTAGGAGAATGCATGGACCTCCCCAGCATCGTCACGGAAGCGCAGAGCCTTCGCGCCACGATCCGCGATCTCCGCTCCGTGATCCTCACAGACAAGGAGCGCCTAGAGCGCCACGAAGGCGAGCTTAAGGGCGCGCTGTTGCGGCTGGATGAGCTGGAGGCTCAGGCGGGCTTTGCGTTTGCGGCCATCCGTGAGCCCGCAGGCGAGGTGCAGACGGCCTCGATCTATGGCGGCGCTGTTCGCGTTGAGAGCGCTCCCTCACCCTTCGGCGAGCCCGAACAGGTCGCAGCAGAGTGACCAACGGCACCGTCACCCAGTTCTCCCAAGACGCAGCAAAGCAAGCTGCGATCGAAGCGAACAAGGAAAAGCTCAGGGAAGAGGGCAGGGCAGAGTGGCGGCCTCAGATTGCTGGCGCAGTGGAAGCGGCCGTCAAAGCCGCACTCGCGCCTTCAGAGAAGCGCTTCACGGAAACCGTCACCGAAATGCGCGCGCACCACAAAGAGCACATCAAGGCGGTAGCGCAGGCGCGCCTATGGCTTGGCGCATGCATGGGCATAGTGATCGGCTCGCTCGCCGCGTCCGCCGGCATCGCTTACGTGTTCAAGGACGCTCAGATGACCAACGCAGCAGCGCGCGGCATCGAGCAACGTGGCGGCGCAAGCGTGCTTCCCGCGCCAACGCTATGCGATCCGGCAGTGGAGCAGTGCTTACCCGACACGAACAATCGGGATACTGGTTACGACCGGCCGGGCGGAGCGCCATGAAACTGATATTCCGCAACCTTGATCCGAATGGGCCAGAGCCAATAACGCGCGTCCTCTCGGTCGGAGCAAAAAAAGCAATTATCGCTCGGCTTCTCGCCGAGGGTGCCGAGGATGCCACCCTAGACCCGGTGGCTGGCAGCGATGTGCGCGCGATCGTGCGCCGCGGTGACAAGCGTAGAAGCGTGATTGTCCAGCGCGATGCGCTTGAAACGCCGGGCGGCGTTGATCAGCTTGCGGCGTGGGCGCAGGAGGGCTGGGGGGGTTGACCGCCCAAGTCTTCGCCCTCGATCGCGGCGGCTATTCCGCACACGGCCGCGCTTGGTTTGATCCTCGCTGCCAAGCCGTCATCATCCAAGCCCTAGACGACACAGAAGCGTACCCGATCAGCGTGACGTTCCAGGAGACAGTTTCCTCCGTCACCGAAGACGAGGACGGCATCACCAGCACGACGCCGAGCACGTCCGCCAGCGTCTTCACAGCCACGCTGAGCGACATCAACGCTGGCGGCCGTGTCGATTACCTCGTGACGCTCGCAAGCGGCGTGAAGCGCTTCCTGCGCGTGCAGGCGAGTGACCGGCTGCGTAGTGACGACTACGGAAGCTGATGCCCACGCTCGACAACCCAAAGCATGAGCTATTCGCTCAAGCCATCGCCAAGGGCGCAAGCCAGCGTGAGGCGTACGGTAAGGCTGGCTACACCGCTCAAGCGGCAGCGGCAGACGTGAACGCATCAAGGCTGCTAAGTGACACTAGGGTCGCTGAGCGGGTCCGTGAATTGCAAGGGCGATCGGCTGCTAAGGTCGAGATCACGCTCGAAAGCTGGATCAAGGAGGGCGCGGAGCTGATGCGCACGGCCCTCCAAAACGGCGACAGCGCGGCAGCGTCGCAGCAATACGAGCGCGTAGCGAAGGTGGCCGGCTTCTGGGTCGATCGCACCGAAGGCTCGCAAGTCGTGCGCACTGTCAGCGCTGATCCGATCACCGGCGAAGAGTGGCAGCAGCAGCACGCTCCGTCCGCTATGAACTAGCCTGGGCTCCCCAGGCTGGCCCGCAGACAGCGTTCGTTCAGTGCCCGCTTGAAGACGTTGTCTATGGCGGCGCGCGTGGTGGCGGAAAGACAGACGCAGCGCTTGGCGAATGGGCGATCCATGCTGAGCGCTACGGCGAGAATGCCAAGGGGCTTGTGGTTCGCCGCACGCGTAAGGCGCTCGAGAGCACCATCGCTAGAGCGAAGCAGATCTATCGCGGCATGGCGCAGTGGCAGGAGAGCAAGAGCCGCTTCGTGTGGCGCAACGGCGCCGTGCTGACGATGAACTACCTGGAGCGCGACGATGACGCGGACCAGTACCAGGGCCACGATTACACGCGGGTCTACGTCGAAGAGCTGACGCAGTTCGCGGACCCCAAGCCGATCGACAAGCTGAGAGCTACGCTCCGCAGCGCGCAGGGCGTGCCAACCGGCTTCCGGGCGACGTGCAATCCAGGCGGGGCAGGGCACACGTGGGTCAAGCAGCGCTACATTGACGAAGGCGCATGGAAGATCACGCGGCACGTGTTCGAGTGCCCGTTCACACAGCGCAAGATTGAGACGCGACGGGTCTTCATCCCGGCCAAGCTGAGCGACAACCCGGCGCTGCTCGACAGCGATCCGACCTATGTGGCGCAGCTCTACCAATCGGGCTCGCCGCAGCTTGTGCGCGCGTGGCTTGAGGGCGATTGGGATGTGATCGAGGGCGCGTTCTTCCCGGAGTGGAAGGCGAGCCTGCACGTTCTGCAGCCGTTCGCGATCCCGCAGCACTGGGCGCGCATCCGCGGCTTCGACTGGGGCTCTGCAGCGCCGTTCGCAGTGGGCTGGTGGGCGGTTGCAAGCGAGAGCGTAAACCGGCCGGAAGGTCTGATCCCGCGCGGCGCGCTGATCCAGTACCGCGAATGGTACGGAGCCAGCGCACCGAACACGGGCCTGAAGATGACGGCCGAGCAGGTCGCGGATGGGATCAAAGAGCGCGAGGCTCCGGGCGAACGGATCGACCTGAGCGTCGCTGACCCGGCGATCTTCGCTGAGAACGGCGGGCCAAGCATTGCCGAGCGCATGGGGATGCGCGGCACGTGGTGGACGCCAGGCGACAATAAGCGCGTTGCGCAAGTGGGCGCGATCGGCGGTTGGGATCAGGTACGCGGGCGGCTTGTCGGGATCGACGGGCGTCCGATGCTTTACAGCTTCAGCACGTGCACGGCGCTCAATCGCACGCTGCCGGCGCTGCAGCACGACACGCTGCGTCCCGAAGACGTGGACACAGACGGGGAAGATCACGCGCCGGACATGGCGCGCTACGTGTGCATGAGCCGGCCGTGGCTGGCTCCCTCAACACAGAAACCGAAGAAGCGAGACATGTGGGCTGAGAGCGAAGGAGACGAAACAAGTTGGCGCGTCGCCTAGCTATAGCTGAGTCGCGCGACCGCTCGCCCGACGATCGCACGCCAGAGGAGATCGAGCACGACGACGCGTTGAAGCGCTACGTGCAGATGTTTGAGGAGAGCGAGCAAGCGACGCAGACGGCGCGCGAGAAGGCCGAGCGCGACCGCGATTATTACGACGGCAAGCAGTGGACCGAGGACGAAGCGGCGATCCTGCGCAAGCGCGGCCAGCCGGTCATTGCGCTGAACGTGATCCGCAGCCGGATCAACTATCACCTCGGCATGGAGAAGAAGCAGCGGCGCGACCCGAAGGCGTTCGCCCGCGGCCCGCACGATCAGGAAGCGGCGGAAGTTGCGACCGATGCGCTTCGCTACGCGATGGACCGCACCGGCTATCACACCGAGCGCTCTGCGGTGTGGGAGAACATCAAGATCGAGGGCGAAGGCGCGCTTGAGTGCAGCCTGAAGCCACGCCAAGACGGCAATTACGACGTGATCTGGGCGCGCATTCCGTGGGATCGGTTCTTCGCCGATCCGCACAGCGCACGGCCGGACTTCAGCGACGCGCGCTATCTCGGACAGGTCCAGTGGATGGACGAAGACGAGGTGCTTGCGGAGTACCCGGACAGCGAAGAAGCGATCGCGCGCAGTATGGCGGGCGCCACGAACGGCACGCTCGGCACGACCTACGAGGATCGCCCGCGCTGGCAGCTTTGGGCCGATCCAAAGCGCCGGCGTCTGCGCGTGGTGCAGCTCTGGCACAAGATCGGCAAGGACTGGCATTTCTGCGAGTATGTGCAGGGCGGCATCCTGTCGAGCGGCCCGAGCCCGTATGCGGACGACGAGGGCGAGACGCTCTGCGGCATCGTCGCGGAGTCCTGCTACGTCGATCGCGAGAACAATCGTTACGGCGAAGTCCGCGATCTGGTTGACCCGCAAGACGAAGTGAACAAGCGGCGCTCCAAGGCGCTGCACGCGGTCAACACGAATCTGGTGATCACCGAGCAGGGCGCGATCCCTGACGGCGACGTCGAGAAGACGCGGCGCGAGGCGAACCGGCCTGACGGCTTTATCGTGGTCGCGCCTGGGCGCCGGTTCGAGATCGACCGCAACACGGAGATGGCAGCCGGCCAAGCTGAGCTTCTGAACCAAGCGCAGCAGCACATCGCGGCGACCGGCCCGAACATGGCGCTTCTCGGCAAGGGCACGGAGAGCCAGAGCGGCCGCGCGATCCAGGCGCAACAGCAAGGCGGGCTGATCGAGCTAGGCGACGGCCTCGACGTGCTGCGCCGGCTCGATCTGCGCGTCTACAAGCACACGTGGCACGCCATCAAGCAGTACTGGCAAGCGCCGATGTGGATCCGCGTCACGGACGACGAGAACGCGCCGCAATATGTCGGCGTAAACCAGCCGCAGATGGACCCAATGGGCGGCTACGCGATGCAGAACGCCGTCGCGCAGATGAACGTGGACATCGAGATCGAAGACGTCCCGGACATGCAGAGCCTGGAAGGGGAGACCTACCAGGCGACGATGGAAGCGATCAGCGCGGCGCAGGGCAACCCGATGCTGCTGCGCTTCGTGGCCGAGATTCATCCGGGGCTTCAATCGAGCAAGAAGAAGCGGCTGATCAAGCTGTCCGAAGAATTGCAGCAGCAGGCGATGCAGGCGCAGCAAGCGGCCGCGCAAGCAGAGCAGGCCAAGCAGCAGGGCGATCGGGCCTACAAGGCCGCGCAGATCGACCAAGGCCAACAGAAGATAGATTTGGAAGCGGTGCAGGTCGGCATGAACGCCGCGCAGCGCGCCAATGAGCCCAAGCCAGAACCGGCGATGGCTCAATAGTTCGCTCGCCTGAGCGCATCAGGCAACGGCTCGCCCCCGCAAGAAGGCGCTCTACGTCACGTCCACGATACGGGCGGCCCGAACGGGCATCGCGGCTCACCTGCGCATTGGTGAAGGGGAAGCGACACACATGACGGACGAAGTTGAAGAAGGGCAAGGCGCAGCGCCGAGCCTGCAAGAGATCATCGACAAGAAGCCGGTGATCGCGGACTTCACGGAGGACGCTGGGCGCGAACAGGCGCATCAGCAAGCCCGCGAAGCACGCGAGAAGCCGGAGCGCCAGCCACAACAGAAGCGTGCGCCTCAACAAGACGAGGATACGCGCTTTCGTGGGCTGCTAAACGAGACGCTTTCGGAACGCGAAAAGCGGCAAGCCGCCGAGAGGCGCGCTGATCAGCTTGAGCGGATCATTCAGGAGCACAATGCGAGCCTGCGCACAGCAGAGGAGCAGGAAGACGCGCCTGACATGTTCAAGGACCCCGCCGCTTACAACGGCTGGGTGAAGCGTCAGATTCAGCAGCAGGCCAAGGCGCTTGCAGAGAGCGAACTGGCCCCTTTGCGGAGTCAGGTCAGCCAAAGCCAAATCGACATGTCGGCTATGCGGGCGCAGTCCAAGCTCGGCACGGAGAAATGGAACAAGCTGAACGAGTGGATCGAACGCCAGCAGGCCGAAAATCCGCGTTTCGCTCAGTTCGAGCGGTATGCGCTTAGCTCAGGCGATCCCTATGGGGTCACTTGGCAAGAGTACCGACGCCAGATGGCGCTAGAGCGCCTTGGCGAAGACGATGATCTCGACACTTACGAATCGAAGCTCAGAGCGAAATGGGAAGCGGAGCGCAATGCGCAACGCGCGCCCGTCGCTGACATGAGCGACGAAGAGGAAGACTTCGACGAACCACCGCCACGACGTGTTCCGCAGCCCCGGCAATTCGCTGCCGGCCGATCTGCTGAGCCGACAACGGCAGGGCGTGCTGCACATGCAGGCCCCAAGCCGTTGGGAGAAATCCTCAAAGACAGGCCGGCCCGTTCACAACGCGGGCGCTGAGCAATCGCGCCCTAGTTTTTAGGGCTAACGACAATGGCTGATACGAGAGCCGCTTCCGGGCTGACGCCCGAAGTCTGGGACACAGAGTACTTCGAAGAATACATCACGGGGATCGATCTCTTTTCGAACCTCATGGGCACCGGGCCGACCTCAATCATCCAGGTGAAAGAGAAGATCGGCAAGGGCACCGGCGACAGCATCAACTTCGCGTTGGTGAACAAGCTGACGAACGACGCCACGGTCGATTCCGACATCCTGGAAGGCAACGAAGAGGATATGAGCTCGCGCTCGTACAACCTCCTCGTTCACAAGTACCGCAACGCGGTGCGTGTGCCGGAGATGGAGGAAATCCGTTCGGCGATCGACCTGCGCGAAGCGGGCCGCGATGTGCTGATGATGTGGAGCAAGGAGCACACGCGCAACCGTGTGATCCGCGCGATCGAGTCGATCAACGGCACGACCTATGCGGACGCGGCGGAAGCAACCAAAGACGCTTGGCTCACGGACAACCGTGACCGCGCGCTGTTCGGTGCGCTTCACGCTAACTCGGTGTCGCTCGATCACTCGACGGCGCTGGCGACCATCGACAACACCGATGACAAGCTGACGCCTGGGGCGCTCTCGCTGATGAAGCGAATGGCGTTGCGGGCGCGTTCGGACGGCGCGCCGAAGGTTCGTCCGGTTCGCGATCCGGGCAATGGCCGGCGCTACTACACGGCGCTCGCGCATCCGCTCTGCTTTCGTGATCTGAAGAACAACGCAACGATCACGGCCGCTCAGCGCGAAGTGTCGCTCCAGATGGAAAACTCCCGCTTGTTCGAAGGCGGCGACATCCTCTGGGATGGCATCATCGTTAAGGAGTTGGACGACGCGAGCACCGTTTCGAACGGCACCATCGATACCGGCCGTTGCGTGTTGCTCGGCGCGCAAGCGCTCGGCGTTGCCTACGGCAAGCGCTGGCGTACGCGCACCAAGGAGTTCGACTACGGCGACAAGTACGGCGTCGCGGTCGATGGCATCTATGACGTCGGGAAGATGCAGTTCGGCAAGAGCACGTCGAGCGACACGGGCGACCTTGTCGATCACGGCATGGTCACCGGCTGGTTCGCCGCTGTCGCAGACGGCTAAGGAGTAACGACAATGGTAGCTGAAACTCTGACCGCCACGCGCGGCAGCAAGAACTTTCCGGGGCCGGCGGCAGCGCCGGTCGCGGGGCTCGTGCAATGCGCTTACGGCGAATACAACATTGCAGCGGCGGTCGAAGATGGCGACATCTTCGAGATGTGCTGGGTGCCTGCGGGCGCGGTGATCCTTGGCGGCTTCCTCTACGGGGCTGACCTCGACACCGGCACGGAAGCGCTCGACATGGACATCGGCTGGGCCGCTAACGGCGGCTCCGGCACGTGGGATGCGGCGGACCCAGACGGGCTCGGCAATCTCGGCACGTTGACGGGCGACGCGTTCGCTGCGGGCAACTTGTCGATTGCGGCGGGCCTTCTGTATCCGTTCAACTTCACGACGACGCTCGGCCGCTTGCCGCGCTTCACGAAGAAGACGCTGATCCAGATCGAGGCGAACACGGCCGGCAACGCGGGCCACGTCGGCTACGTGACGATGGTCGTGTACTACACGGTCGATGCGTCCATCGCGGTGGCGGCGTAAGGGTGCAGTATCGCTTTATTGGCGATCCGGTGGAGCGGCTTTCGGGCCGCTTCACCAACCCGCCCTCCGACGAATGGCACGACGTGCCGGAAGGCATGGAGAGCCGCTATGCGTACAATTCGCACTACGAAGTGCGTGAGAGCGCAACGCCCGCGCCGGCCAAGCGCCGCGCAAAGAAGTCCGACCCGCCGCAAACAGACGGCTGGGACGACGCGACCGACGAAGGGCCGGTTGAGTGACCGCCACTACGACGGACCTACGCCAGCGCGTAGCGGAAAACCTGCGCGTGAAGGCCGTGGACCGCGACTTGGCTGATGAAGACGCAGAGAAGATCGACAACGCCATCACGGACGCGTTCGCGGAGCTTCGCGAGCACGGGCTGATGTGGTGGACGACGACCACGATCCCGAACGCGTGCGTATTTGCGCTGACGCTGATCGTGTCTGCGCAGGCGTGCGCGAAGTTCGGCAAGGCCGGGCAGGGCTACGAGTCTGGCGACAATGACGGGCGCGCGCGGCTCGCGGCGCTGAAGCCAAGCGCGGCGATCGAGACCGTGCGCGCGGAGTATTTCTAGGTGCAGCGGTTCGAGGTTCCGCTTGCCTCTGGCGAGGGCGTGGCGAAGTGCCCGTTCATCGCGTCGCGGAGCCTGGTGAATTGCTACGTGGAAGTCGCAAACGGGCGCAAAGCGCTCTACGCGCATCCGGGGCTTTCGAGCTTCGTTACGCTTGGCACGAGCCCGATCCGCTCTGATCCGTATTTCTTCGGCTCAACGTGGCTCGTGGTGTCGGGGCAGGTGCTCTACAGCGTGACCACGGCCGGCGTTGCGACGGCGCTGGGCACGATCGCAGGCACAGCCGCTTGCGTGCTCTCGGACAACGGCACGCAGGTGCTGATCGTCGCGGACACGCTGAGCTATATCTGGAACGGCTCGGCGCTGGCGCAGATCACGGACGGCGACTTCGTGACGGCTTCCAGCGTGGACATGCTGGACCTTTACTTCATCCTGACGCGCGCCAACACGGCGCAGTTCTTCATCTCCTCAGCGAGCAACGGCACGGCTTACGACGCCACGGAGATCGCCACGGCTTACGCGCGCCCCGGCAATGCGCGCCGCGTGGTGGTCGATAACCGCGACGTGCTGATCTTCAAGGAGAAGAGCGTCGAGGGCTGGTACAATTCGGGCGACGCGGATTTCCCGTTCGCCCGCGGGCAACTCATGCTTGAGACGGGCTTAGCTGGGCGCGATTGCGTGGCGCGGGTCGATAACTCGGTCGCGTGGCTGGATCACGAGTTTAAGGTACGCATCCTGCGCGGCGGGACGGCGCAGATTATCTCCACGAACGAGATCGCAGAGCGCATCGCGCAGTGGAGCGATCCGGGCTCGGCGCGGGCGTTCAGCTACTCGATCGGCAATCACGCCTTCTGGATGCTTCGCCATGCGAACGGCTGCGTGGTGTGGGACGCTTCGGCGCCGGCGTCGGATGCGTGGTCGATCCGGGAGAGCTACGAGGAAGTCACGTGGCGCTGCGCTTATGTCGGCGCGCGGCCGGGGCAAATCCTCGCGGGCGATGCCGACACTGGCGCGCTCTACACGCTCTCGACCACGGCGCACGATGAAGCAGGCTCGCCGCTGATCCGCGAAGTGCGGACCAACACGATCGGGCCGGGCGGGTCACCGTTCACGCTCGATGCGATTGAAGTGGAAGTGGAAACCGGCGTCGGGCTCGTGACCGGGCAGGGCAGCGACCCGGAAGTATGGCTCTATTTGTCGCGCGACAGCGGGCGCACCTATGGCGCGCGGCTGACGCGCAAGATAGGCGCGCGTGGGGATCGTGAACGGCGCATCGTGTTCGGCGGGCCGTACGGGCAGTTTCCGCCACATGGCGGCGTGCTGCGCTTTGGGCTCTCCGACGCGGTGACGTTCGTTCCGGCGCGCGCTTACGTCGATGTGACGGTCGATGCATGACAAACCCGCAGCCGCGCCCGCCGAAGGCGTGGGACCAACGCGGCGGGATGGAAGACTTAAAGCGCTGGGTGGACGATCTCACGCGCTGGCTTGGCGACCGTCTCGGCTCGGCGAACGCAATTCAGACGGATTGGTTTGGCGAGGGGGCGACGGCGCCGCAGACGGCGGCTGTGATCGCCGGCGGGCGGTTTCAGGTGGACGCGAGCGCGGCGCGCTATGCGGGGATTTCGCCCTTCACGGTGGCCATCGTGGACGGGCAAGTGGTGGCTTGGGGGCCGTTCGATGCGACGCCGGATTATGCGATCGTGGACGGCTACAAGCTGCCTCGTCAGGCGGCGACGGGCGACTATTACGATCTGCGACTTACGGGCGCCGGGCCGAGCGGGGCTACCGCGTATCTGAAGGCCGTGACGGGCGGCGTGACGCTGACGCCGCAGACCGGCTCGACGCGCACTGTGACCAACGCCGATCCGGGCCAAGTGGAAGTGGAAAAGCCCACGGCGGGCGACAGCCACGACGGCAGCTATCGCTTTACGGTGACAGGGCAGGCATGGGGCAACGAGGTCTCAATTTGGGACGGGGATGCGCTGATCGTCGTTCTGTACGGCGGGTTCACGGTCTCGATTTACTACCGCACATCGCTCGGCGGCGCGCTCACGTTGGCGGGCTCTGTGACCGTCTCTCCATCGGCGGCCGGCGCCAACGCGATCAATCAGGTTGTATCCATCTCTGGCTTGCCAGCGATTGGCCAACACGGCGACCCGGAGTTCCGGCTGATCGTGGAGAGCCGCGAGAGCGTGAATGACTACATGACCGACGTGACGCAGATCGCTTACGAAACGTCGGCGGGCGGTGCGGTCGCAACGGCGACGCCAAGCAACGCGCCGCAGCTCACGCTTCTGGTGCTGCCGAAGACACGATGAAGACGCTGGAAGACGCATTGAACGCTGGCGAGGCGATCGAGATCGCGCGCCGCGAGCGTCAAGGCTGCGTGCAGTACGGCTGCCAGACATGCCGCACATGGCGCCCGGCGTTCGCGCTTCGGGACATGCGCGCCACGACGGGGAAGTTCTCTTGTGACGACTGCGAAGCACGGGTGTGGAGGAGCGTGAGCTAGATGGTTGCGTGGCTTGGTCTTGCGCTCGGCGCGGCTGGATTGCTGTCGGGCGCGGCGAGCGCGAAGTCTCAGGCGAGCGCTGCGACGAGCGCCGCGAACACGCAGGCGCAAGCAGCGGTGCAGGCGGCGCAGATACAAGCCGACAGCGCCAATCGCGGCATCGACCTAGAGCGCTCAATCTACCAAGATCAGCGAGGCATCTACGCACCGCAGGCCAAGCTCGGCGCCGGCGCATTGGCGCGGCAAGCCGTCATGGCCGGGCTCTCGCCTGACGAAGCGCGCAGCTATTACAGCGGCGTCGATCAGGCGTTCACCGGGCCGGGCGCGACGGGCGGGCCCGCGGGCGCGTTCTCGACGGCCTATGACGGCTACGGCGACCTGACCGGCGAGCAGCGCAGCGCGGCCAACGCGTTCCTTGCCTCGCGTCCTGACATGCAGGCCGAATGGCAGGCGGCTCTGGCGCGCGGTGAACAGCCGTTTGAGAACGATCCGGCGCAGTTCGCGGCATACTATCTGAGCCGCGATCCGGGCGGCGGCGCAGCGCCAGCGCAGGCGACCACGCAGCAAGCGTCGACCGGCGGCGCCGATCCGCTCGCGGGCTACACCGCGGATTCCTGGATGACGACGGATCCAGGCTACGCCTTCCGGCGCGACGAAGGCGCCAAGGCGCTTGAGCGCAGCGCCATCGCGATGGGCCGCGCTGGCTCTGGCGCTTACGACAAAGCATTGACGCGGTACGGCCAGGACTACGCGTCGAACGAGTACATGAACGCGTTTAACCGGCTCGGCACGATTTCCGGGCAGGGCCAGACCGCGACGGGCGCGCTTTCCACAGCGGCGACGAACTACGGCCAGAACGCCGGCGGCTACATGCAGGCTGCGGGCAACGCGCAAGCGCAAGGCGTCACGAACGCGGGCAATGCGCGCGCGAGCGGCTACCAGGCGAACGGGCAGGCGTGGGGCAACTTCTGGGGCGACACCGTTCCGGGCGCCGTAGGCACGGCTGCAGGCGCGTTCGCTGGCAAAAAGGGCTGGTTCTGATGGGCGTCTTCGATGCGATGCGAACCGGCCTTGAGATTGGCGGCGCGCTTGGCCGTGGTCAGCGTCAGCGAGAACAGCAAGACGCGCAGGCGGGCGCCTTCTCGACCGGCGGCTGGCAAGGCGCGTCCAAGATGGCCGGGAGCCAAGGGAATTTCGAGGCCGCGCAAGGCTTCCAGCAGCAGGCCACGACGGAGCAGAACACCGGCATTTCGCGCTTGCGCGAGACGCTGCCGGTGCTCGCTCGCGTCGGCGAAACGCTGGCGCCGCTGCCGGAGGCTGATCGCGCTACGGCGGCGCAGCGCTTTCTTCCGATGCTCGAGCGGCTCGGCATTCCGGCAGATCAACTCGCACAGGCCGACTGGAGCGACCAAGGGCTGTCCGAATTGCGCGCGCTTGGCGGGCTCTCGCGTTACGAAGACATCCAGACGCTGGATGACGGCAGCATCGTCGGCATCGGCCGGGATGGATCGAGCACGCAGCTTCAGCCGCCGTCGATGACGCAAGGCGCGCCGACAGGGCATCGCTACACCGATCCGAGCCGCACGCAGTTGCAGCGCATTCCGGGGTGGGAGCCGCCGGCGCAAGTCACATGGGGGGCGCCGACAGCGGGCGACTCCATCGGCATCCCGAACGTACCGGTGCAGCAATCATCGCGCGGCGAGGTGCGCGTTATTCCTGGCGCGCCGCAAGCGATCCGCGCGGGCCAGCAGATGGGACGGGCGCAGGCAGCGCGGGTGCGAGCGCTCTACGACCAGACAATCCAGAGCCAGAACGTCCTTGCATCGATCCAGCAGGCCGAAGGCAACACCAGCCAGTGGTCCACTGGCTTGGCCGGGCAGGTGCTCGGCAATTTCGGCGGCACGCAGGCGGGCGATCTGCAAGCGAACATCGACACCATCGTCGCAAATATCGGCTTCGACCGTCTCCAAGCTATGCGGGACTCGTCGCCAACGGGCGGCGCGCTCGGACAGGTAACAGAGCGAGAGCTTGCGCTTCTCCAGGCCGTGATCACCAGCCTTCGGGCGTCGCAGAGCGAAGCGCAGTTCCGCACGAACCTTGCGCGCGTGCGTCAGCAGTACGAAGCCTCGATCGCGCGCATCCGTGATGCTTACGAAGAAGACTTCGGCGGCGACGTCGCTGAAGCGCCGGCGAGCGCAACCGTCAACGCGCCGCCTGCTACTGGCGGCGGTGGCCTAGGAGAGATGAGCGTCGAGCAGCTTCTGCAACTCCGAGAGCAATTGCAGAATGGCCGGTAATCCTTCGCTTCAAGAGGTCGAGGCCGAACTTGCGCGGCGCAACTCTGAAGCGATGCGCGGCGCAGCGTTTGCGAATAGCGGCCGCTTGTCCGTCGAGGACATCAACCGAGAACTGGCGCGCCGGCAGAGCGCACAGCGCGACGAGCAGCAATCTCAGCGCGGCGCCCAACACGCGGGCGAACGCGCGGCAGAACGCAGCGTCTTGCGCAACTCAATGCCCGGTGGGCTCGGACACATCGCGCAGCCGTTTGCGAATATGATTACCGACCCGGCGCGCCGCGAAGCGTTCGGCGAGAGCGTCAGCGCGTTTGCGCGCGACGTGCAGCAGCTTCCGTCCCAAGATTGGGGCCAGATCGCGCGCGACACTGGAGACGCGATCGTCTCGGGCGTGCGCAATCTTCCGCAGACCGCGCAACAGGTTGCGCAAAACCTGCCGCAGATTGCACGTATGGCTACGTATGGGCCGTTCGTGGACGAGGAGCGTCAGCAGCAGGAGATCGACGCCGCCCGGTATCGTGGTGACGATGCGACCGTGCAGAGCGCGGCACGGCAAGCGAACGCGTCTACCGGACAGGCAGCGACGAATGCGATCAGCGTTGCGGGCGCGCCCTTCCTTGCCACACCGGCGAGCGCTGGCGCGTTCACGGCGGCTGTTACAGCGCCAACAGCGTTCAGCGGAGACGCGCCGCTCGCGGAGCGCATCCCGCAAGGTGTGGCCACAACGTTGGGAGCGAGCGCATTCGGCGCTGGCGCGCAGCAGGTCGCTAATTCCGTGACGCGCGGACTTCAGCCCCAGCCGCGCCGTGGGCGCGCGCCGTCAAGCGAACGCGCAGCGGCATTCGAGCGCGCGGGCGTGCGGCCAACAGCGGCAGCGGTGATCGGCGGCGAGAGCGGCGGCGGCGATAGCGGCGTGGGCGGCGTGGGCGCCGGCGGCGTGGGCGGAGGCGAGTATGGCAACGCGAGTATGGCAACTCGCTTACATCCGCGAACAACTTCCCGATTTTGTAGAACGTTTTACAAAAGCAAATTCATGATAATAAGCCCCGCCTCGGCGGGGCTTTCTTTATTTCTGCGCATTGCGGAGTGCATCAAGCAGCTTCTTCTTTGCCAGCTTCACAGCGCCCAAATCTTTGGCGTCTTTCGCGCCCCGGTCATCCCTGCGGAATTCGTAGGTTGCAGGTATACCTCTTCTACCGAGCGCCGCCGAAAGAGCTATGCCGGTATAATAATCCTTCACAGCAGCATCCGCTACCGCTGCGAGCCGCGCAGGTTTCTTTGTGTTGCCCGATACGGGCGCTCCCGCAAGCAACAGGTGGTCAAATTGCTTCTTATGGTCACTTATGTAGTCCTCGATATATTTCGCGGCTTGTGCGCGTTCTGGCGCTGTTTTTTCGTAGTTTGAAAGTATGTCGCGCCGGAGTTCCT
>OFQY01000533.1_pt1 | contig 14614 bp, 15 predicted proteins | sample 1542991 | NCBI WGS metagenome assembly OFQY01 (sample SAMN07774224, study PRJEB24372) | wastewater metagenome | isolation source: Exp Tend VB 10WW | collected 2016-02 | reverse complement strand
CTTGCGCGCAAGCGCGGCCTCGACTTGTTGGCATCGTCGTGACCATCCGTTGCCTGCGCACTGGCAAGGCCCTGGAAACGGGCCTCAGCCTTACCGAAGCCACGACGTCGATGTTGTGCCGCATCCGCACCGCCTGTATCGGCTGGGAGCCTGCCAACGTCGTCGCCGTCGTCGCGAAGTGGCAGAGAACTGGGCGACATCCGTTTATGTTTGACGTCTTCTCGACTTGACACGCTGTCGCCGTCGCGGTAAACTTCTCGTATGTCACGTCCCGCCTCACAAGCCCTCGGTGGCTTCTACAAGACTCAAGACACCATCCGACCTCTCATCAATCGCCGCTTCGACGTTGTGACACAGCTAGGTCGCTACGTCGTCGTTGATCCGTGTGCGGGAGAGGGCGAGGCGCTAGAAGATTGTATCAATGCTATCTTCGGCCCCTTTGGGCATCGCCAGAAGCCTAACTGGTCGCCGACGCCAACACCCTGGATCGAAGTCATCGGCATCGGCATTGAGCTGGAGCAAGAGCGTAGTCGCCTGTTGTCGTCGGCACTGTATCGTGTCGCCGCCGAGCAGAAGTCACACCATGGCGACGGCCTCTGCGCTGACTTTAGCGGTACAGGTGCCTCGCTGCTGTGGCTCAATCCGCCCTACGACTTCTTTCATGGGCAGCGATTTGAGTCGCGATTCCTCGACAAGTGGACACCAGCATTGGCAACGGGCGGACAGCTCGTTTTTATCATCCCCGAGAACGTCCTACCCTCAGTCGCCGCGACGCTGACACGCTGGTACGAAGACATCGAAGTCCTGCGCTACCCCGAGCCTGAGTATCAGGAGTTCAAGCAAGTCGTCGTGCTGGCAACGAAGCGTGCGCTAGTTGGCGATGTCGGGACGTTGCCACTTATCGGCGATTTAGCTTCAGCACCGTCGTCACTGCGTCGCGTACCTCCCGGCGACCTCACCATCGATGTCAACGCGCTCGACATCGCCGCGATGCGTGCATCAACAAGCCCTTGGGGCACCGCTACGACCACAGCCGCTGGCTACGGCAGGCCCGCACAGCCACCACAGATTGGTCTCGCAATGAAGCCCAAGCCTGCTCATATCGCGATGGCGCTCGGCTCGGGTGTCTTCAACGGCATCAAACTGACGGCGCCAAACAGGCCAACCCTGCTAGCTAAGGCGATCTTCCAACGCACCTACGTCACCACCGACGAGAAAAAGGACGACAAAGGCGAGACGACTAAGCTGCAACAAGTCGAAAAGCCGAAGCTGCGTCTGACGATTTTGAACCTTGACACGGGTGAGTATCGCGAGTTGTCGCCGGGGACCGTGCCCTCTGACGACGGCGCTTTGAACAACTTTGCTGATCTGCTTCTGCACTACGGCGACAGCATGGTCGCCGCGATGCGGCAGCGATGCCCAGCCCTGCATGATGGCACTGAAGAATATCTGCGTCCGATGACGCGCACCCTCTTTCCTGCGCAGGCGCATGCCGCGCGGGCTGCGCTGAAGCTGATCAGCCGCGGCTTGACGCCGCTGATACTGGGCGAGATTGGATCGGGTAAAAGCTCAACGGCTGCTCAGATCTTTTGGGACCTCGCCGACCCATCGCGCACAGCTCTGCAAGCTGCGACGACGTCGCCCACAGCAGCTTGCTTCCCGCCTAAACACTACGTCCCGCTTGTACGTTGTGCGCTTGTTGTCTGTCCGCCACACCTGATCACGTCGTGGCAGAACGAATTGCGCGCTTGTCTGCCTAATGTCCCGGTCGTTGTGCTTGACAAACCTAGCGACGTTGACCGTGTCGCGACGATGCCTGGTCCGCTCGTTGCTCTGCTCAGTCGCGAGACCGCGAAGCTAGGTCACGCCGTCGAGGGTGGGGCGCGACAACGCGGAGCAAAGCACTACTGCACGCATTGCAATACGCAAACCGCGGAGCCGAGCAAACTGGCCACGGGCCGATTGACCTGTACTGGTGAAACTGTCGAGCCTCTCGATGTCGTCGCTCGGCTAGCTTGGAGCATGCGCCAACTGCGCGGCAAGACGGCGATGTCTCGACTACGCCGTCAGGTCGCCGTGCTGTTGCTGCGTCGTCTGCACGCTGGCACTTCCCGCGTCAAGGCGTCGTGGGGTGGCTACAGTCACTCGATGCCGAGCGACGAACAGACGAAGTTGCTGGCGATGCTGCGATGCTGCGTCGTCGATGTCGAGACAGATGCACGTATCGTGCGCATTGTCAAGCGCCTGTATCCGAGCTACCGATCAACCTATGCCTACAGCAACGGTGCCCTAGTTGAGCAAGAGCAGGCCAAGGGCTTCACGATGAAGCTCGACGACAGCGCCCTGATTACGGCGCTTGCCTCACTCGGGAAGTGGCGACGTCGTCCCTGCGGACAACCTCTCTATCAGGCCATCCCACAACCACGTCGTTACCCCCTCGCCGACTACATCACGCGGCGACATCCGAAGCTGTTTCAGCTCCTCATCGCCGACGAGTTCCACGAGTACAGCAGCGAGTCAAGCGCACAAGGCGCCGCGATTCACCGCTTGACAGAGAAGATTCCGCTTGTTCTGCCGCTCACAGGCAGTCTGATGAACGGGTACGCTAAGTCGCTGTTCCGCAACCTCTGGGCGGTGTCGTCGAAGCTGCGCGAAGAGTTCGCCCACGACGAGGGTGCCAAGTTCGCCAAGCTATATGGCTATCAGAAGCGCGTGCTGACTGGCGACGCTGCGAAGAAGGCGACGGTGACAGAGCATGGTGCGGTCAGTGACCGCGTGGTCAAGACCGAAGGCGGTGAACGCACACAGGATGCCCCTGGTGTGCTACCTAGCTTCGTCCTGCGTCACATCCTGCCGTTGGCCATCACGCTGCACAAGCGCGACATCGTCGCCGACGACCGCGTCGTCGATCACAGCCGCGACCTTATCGAGATCGACGAGGAGTGCAGTCGTCTCGGCGAGATGCTGGGCAACAAACTACGCGATGCTGTCAAGCGCGACCGCTTCAATGAGAAGCTAGCGGGTAAGCTGTTCGGTCAGCTTGCTGAATACCCGAGCTACTTCGACCGCGCGACGAAGGCCACGGGGAACGGCAACGACGGCAACTACACCATTCGCTACCCCGAGAACGTCGGCGGTGCCGTGGTGGCGGTGGCTGAGGGACGGGACGCCACTACACGACTTGGTAAAGAGCAGTGGCTGATCGCGACGCTGCGCAAAGAGATCGGTGAAGGTCGCCGCGTCCTGCTGTTTCTGTGGCACAAAGAGTTGTCTGTTCGGCTGCGTCAGCTTGTCGTCGAGGCCGTCGGCGAAGAGGCAGCCTTTCTCGACGCCGAAAAGGTGCCAGCGCGAAAGCGTCAAGACTGGATCGATAAGCACGTCGTCGGCAAGCGCAAGGTGTTGATCACGAATCCAACCTGCGTGATGACTGGACTCAACAACCTGATCTGGTTCTCGACGGCAGTTTTTTACGAGAACCCTGGATGCAACCCCTTCGTCGCGCGACAAGCTGTTGGCCGTCTTGACCGCATCACGCAGACGCAAGAGGTTCGCATCTACTGGCCTGTGTACGTCGGGATGCAGGCGAAGATGCTGGATCTTTTACAGATGAAGTCGGCGATTTCACAGCAGATTGATGGCATCGACCCGACGGCTGCGCTTGAAATGGCTGGCGGTGGCACGGGCGAAGTCGAGTCGATGGACGTCGGCTTGGCGGTCTACAAGTATCTGGGCGGGTAGGCTGCTTCGGGAGGCGGCAACTGCGACTGCGGCAACTAAGAATCGAAGGATCACAGGCACTTGTGAAATAGTTTACAGATGCCTGTTGACTTTGTCTGCGACAACGCGATAATCGTATTCAACAGGAGCCAAGCAGATGACCAAGCCAGTCGCAGCCAAGTACGAAGTCGAGTTCTTCATCCTGGTTGACCACCCGGAAAAGCGCAATGCTTCGTTTCGTCCAGTCGAGCCCGGCACGTTGGTTCGTACAGTGTGGGAGTATCCTACACAGTCGCGGGCTGTCGCCGTGTTTGACTCAATTTGCCGGGGCGACTGGGATTTCGGCAGCGAGTACGTGGTGAAGGTTCGTGTACTACGAATCCCACAACACGCTGGTTGGCACACTGTGCGCAAGTGGGTTGAGCGTCAGCGCGTGGTCAGGAGCTAAAATCAAATGGCCAAGCCAGCCAAAATCAGCAACAACCAGAAAGCCGTCAACCGTCTCGTCGCTTTGTTACTGGCGGGTAAGACAGTTACCGTACAAGCTTATTCCGGCTACTACACTGTCGGTAAATACACACCCGCTGTCGGGCCTGGCGGTTTCGCGGTGTACGGCTATGGTCGGGGAACGATTCCAGCACAGGAATATACCAGCGCAGTTGCGGCCAACGACGCAGCTTGGGCCGTCGTGTCGTCGTGTGGCTCGACCCGTGTGCGTGAAGCATGCCTTCACTATTTCTGAAAGAAACTTCACTTTTCTTGTTGACTTTCTCAGCGAAGTGACGATACTAGAATCAACAGGAGCCAAGCAGATGACCAAGAGCAAGACCCAAGCCGAAGTCGCCGCCTTTATCGCCGCGTGCAACAAGCACGGCTTTACCTACGAAGTCGCCAACGGCGTCGTTCGCATCAGCAAGCGCTTTACTCGTGGTGACCTCGCTGCCTTCTCTGACTGCGACATGACCGCGAGCTGTGTCCTAGACCTGGCACCGCTGCGCGGTGGCTCAGTTTGGGGCACTGACGGCGGCAGCGTCGGCGGTCACGCCGCTCTCCAGTCAGGTTTCTTCCGCATGAACAAAAGTGGCAGCGGTGCGCGGTTTCTGGCTGCGCTGGCTGCGCTGGCTTCTACGAAGGTGAAGTAGATGTGGCTTCTGGTCGAAAAGGCCAACCACTTGGCCATACACGGAATGTTTGACACACGAGAACGGGCAGACTGGTTTCTAACTACAATGGTGCCACTGTACGTTGCACGTAGCTACTACATGAACAAGTCGCTGACGGTCTCTAGCTTTGAGGTCATACGTCGTCAGCCAAAGGAAGCTAAATGCCCATCTACGACGACATCAAAGCGGCGCTGATCAAGCACGGTTGGGCCATTGACACGACGGCGACTGAGCGACCTGACGGCGAGGTGCGCGAGTTCGTACACCCGAAACAGGTCGCCGTCTCGCCTACATCGACGCCATTCAAGCGCAGATGGACCTAGAAATTGACGTGCCTCAACCCGACCCGCGCCCTGGCTTCTACTACGTTAGCGCACTGCCGGGTATCGGCGAGCGAAAAGACAAATACTGGCTGCTCGCCGGGCCATGGCCCACACACGCTGAAGCTTTAGCCCAAGTACAATCTGTTTGGGATTATGCCTGTCGTATCGATCCAGTAAACGCTGCGTGGAAAGCGTTCGGCACGTGCCGGCTTGAGACGGCATCGCCGTCGCGGTTGGGCGTCGAGACGAAGACGTGGACGAAGCTTGACAGCAACACTCAAGTCTAGTGGCTAGCCCTCCTCAGCCACGACGCTAAACGGCGCCGCCCCACTACGTCGCAGCGCAGCCCCAACCATCACGCGCTCACCGAAGTATGGGTAATGAATCGGCGCCGCGAAGACGACGCTGCACACATAGTGCAGTCCGCGCGTGCCCTTCTCATCCGGGACGTAACCGCCGGGTCGCACTGGATACTGATTCGGAATCGAGCCATTTAGCACAACCTGTGCCGATGACAGGAACCAGTGAATCAGCTCGTCTTCGTCATCCCAGTCGTTGCCCCAGATATGCACACGCCATGGGATAAGACGCAGCAGAAACGGCGCCGCCGCGTACTGCCCCATCTGCCGATAGTGCTCGTCGGACAGCGGCCCCTGCGCGGTCAACAGCGACGGCAGCGGCTGTGTCGCGGCATCGACGTAAGGCCCGACGGTGATAGACGGGACGTACTCCTCTTCGCCGACCCCAGGTGGTTCCCACACGATACGTTGCGGCGCCGCCGACCCGATGAACTGTTCGGGGTAGCCGACGAAGTAACTGCCGCCGGGGCTGCCACCAAGACTAGCACCTGACGGCGACGTCCCGCCGCGACGCCACCCAAGCGGATCAGGTACAGGCGTCCGGGCCTCATCGATGTTGCCATCGTCGGGGAAGATGCGACGCGGATACAGCTCCTGAAGCTGCGCCATTACCTGCTGAATGCCATTGAGCGACGTCCCGCGCGTGTTCAGCCTGGTCGTGCGTTGCGGCGTCGCCGTGTCAAGGGGATTCGTCGTCGATGGGGGGTAGTTGGGCGAGGACATGTCGTAAGGTGTAAGCGCAAAAATAGTTGAAAATTGTTGTTGACCCATACGGCCCGTAGTAGTAATATGTCTTTCATGGGGCGTAGAGAAGCCTGGCAGCAGGATTTGAACCTGCGATTTCCGGCATCCAAAGCCGGCCCCGACCTTTCACAGTTTGTGACGTAGCTCAGGTAAGAGCGCCGAGCAGGCGGGTAGCTCAGTAGGTAGAGCAGTGGGCGCAAACCCACGGTCGTAGGTTCGAGTCCTACCCCACCTACCAACATCTCGGAGGTCGCGCGAAAGCGCCGTCACAACCACATAGCCGAGTTCGTTTAGCTAGGACACCAGCCCTGTACGCTGGATGCGTGGGTAATAAGAAGCCCACACTCGGCTCCACTTTGCCACCTGACCAGGAGTCCACGCCATGACCACGCGCACGTCGAAGCCACCCACCACCCGCAAGCCACGTCAACCGCGCACTGTTGCCCCACCGCCCGCAGTCCCAGCGCGCTGTCGTCCGACCGACCCTGACGGTGGCTTCGACGCACTGTTGCCGATTCTGCGCGATCACTTCGATGCCGCCGTCGCCGACACGAAGCAGCCCATCTTCCGCACCGATGCAGGCAACCTATACGACACTTTCTTGCTCAATCTGCCCACCGAGCTGCGCAAGCACTACGAATGCCGATGCTGTCGTCACTTTGTCAAGCGGTATGGTGGGTTGGTGCGCGTCGCCGACGATGGCACACTGGTTCCGATCATGTGGGCACTGCCCCGCAATTACGCCGATGCGCCTGTTGCTTTTCGCTCGTCACTTGCTGCTCTGCATTGCACTGTTGCCAACGCCAACATCATCGAGGTATTCCTGTCCGACAGCATCGATCTGGGCAACGCAGAGACCGCAGGCATTGATCCTGTCACCAGCCAGCCTGTGACTTGGCACCATTTTCATGGCAGGCTGCCCACCGCCCGTCGATATACCAGTCTGGTCAAGAGCGTTGATGCCGCCATCGCCGAAACGCGCGAAGAACGCGCGATGCTGCAGCGGGGCCTGGCCGAGTTCGGTCCCGACGTCGTGCAGAAGGCGCTAGCGATGCTGACGTCGGGTAGCTTCGATCGTCCCGAGAAGGGCGAGCCGATGGCGTCGTGGCTACTACAGCAGCATCGCGACTTAGCCAAGTTCAAAGGGCGCGCGTACGACAATCGGCTGTGGTACATCGCCGCGACGACACCCACCGGATTCTGTCATGTGCGATCGGGCATCCTTGGTACGCTTCTTGAAGATGTCGTTGCCGGCTACGACGTCAAGATGATTGCTCGTCGCTGGGCTGAGAAGGTCGATCCGACGCGGTACATGCGCGCCCAGGTTGCGCCCGCTGCAGGCAACCTGAAGCGGGCCGAAGAGATCATCGCGCGCATGGAAGCGGTAGGTGCTTTGCAACGTCGTTACGCTGTCAAGGCCGACGTCGCCGAGTTCGTGTGGCAGCCGCGCGCAAAAGCAGCCGCTGCGACCGCTGGCGGCGTCTTCGGCCACATCACACCGAAGCAGAAGACACAACCCGCGCCGACGCTGGATCTGCCCGAAGTCAAGATGACCTGGGAGAAGTTTCAACGCACGATGCTGGCATCGGCAGACCGCATCGGGTATGCTGCCGCGACGACCCCGGCGCAGATGGCAGCCCTTGTCACTGCCGCCGACCCGACGGCGCCGCCCATTCTGCAGTGGGATGCCGACGACCGCCGCAATCCAGTCAGCGTCTACTCGCAGCAAGCTGCACCCACGACGTGGAATCTGCAACCTGGCTTCGTTGACGTTGATTTCATCTCGACGATGCCGTATCAGTGGCACGGCGCCAAACACGGCCAACACAAGCCTGGTGTTCTGTTGGCGCTACAGGGCTGCCGCGACGTCAATCGAAAGCAGGGCGGTGGATTCCTACCCGAGTTCCTGCGCAGCGACTTCCACGAGATTCGCAGCAGTCTCGACGCCTATGCCAAGTCGGCAACGATTGCCGGTGCTGCGTCGGCTGAATGCTGCGGCATCGCTCTGATGAACGTAGCTGGCGACGGCAGCGCGGCAGTGACACCGACGACGACGGCGACGCGGGAACTACTTGTTCTCGACGAGTCGGGATCGATGGGTAGTCATCTAAGCCAGATGAACCGACAGACCGAAACCATCCGCGCAGAGCTAGCAAACAGCTTGCCGAACTCCTTGGTTGAAATCTGCCGCTTCGGCGACCGCATCAACTGGGAACGGGCTGTGCCTGCGCGCAGCATTCGCAACCTAGTGACTGGCGCGCACATGAGTAGTACGGCCCTGTATGCGGCTGTGCAGCAAGCAGCGCAGCGTGCCATGCAGGGCACCGATGCTGTGCTGATCTACGTCTTTACTGACGGTGAAGACAATTCGTCAAACCGATTCGGTGCCGACGCCTTCACATGCCGACAAGCTGTCGCCGCTGCCCTGGCTACGGGACGTATCACCTTCGCCTGCATCGGCCCAGCAACGTCGGCCCGATTCTTTGAATCCTGCGGCATTCCGTCGGGCTGCATCAGGTTCTGGAGTGGTCGCAGCGTTGACCTGGATCAGGTCACATCAGAAGTGTCCACTGGCCTGCGCGCGTACAGCGTCGCTCGCGCAGCCGGACGCAGCAGCATCGACGACTTCTTCACGGCGCCTACTAGCGGCTTCGGCGATGGCGTGCGGCTGCGTGTGACGTCGGGTGGGCAGCGTCAGGTCGTTGTGCTTGACCGTTGGGACTAGGCGACACGACGCTTTCGCTTGACTTCGTTGTCGAACTGCTGTACAATCCCTCCGTATGAACACCACTCAGCTTCTCATCCCGCCACGTCTTCGCGTCGGCTTTCAAGAGCGCGCTGGCACCTATACCGGCAAGCTTGCCTACGTCATCTACTACGACACTAAGGGCACACTGCGCAAAGAGAAGTCGTGGCAGTCGTGGCGCAGCAACAAGATCGATCCTGTTGAGTTCGACAACGTACCGACCGACGGCTTCGTCCTGAACAAAGGTGTCGGTGGGCAGCGGCAGTCGTGGGGCTGGCACGCGCGCAACGAGTACGTTCGGGTCTACGACCCGCGCGACTTTGAGTTCGAGATTTCCGTCGCTAACCTATTGTTCATCCTGCGGGAAGGGACGTGCCATCCCGGTAAGGGTCTCGACGGCAAATTCGTCTACGCCTGGGCTGGCACTGAACTGGTTTTGCTGCCTGTGACCTCGCTCGACTATCAGCAATCGACGGCGTATACAGCGCGACTTGACAAGACTGTCAAGGTCAAAGAGCTTGTACCAGGATACACCTACCAAACCAAGCGACGCGGACAGTGGTTGTACCTGGGTAAGTTTGACTACTACTATCAGCTTGGCAACTACTTTGCTAGTCGAGTTAAGCCCGACGACACGGGCCGGACGAAGAAACACGTCTTTGCTGAGTGCGTCGAAGGCAAGTGGAGTCTCGTATACGAAGACAGTCCCAAAGCACTGGCCGACGTCGTCGCGACGCAGCCGCCTGACAACTTCGCCGAGTTGGTGGAACTGCACACGCGCAGCGCACGGGGCAGTCGCATTGTCAAGCTGTTTCTGCGCGAAGTCGCGGGTGCGGAAAGCGGCAGATACCGACGTGAGTGGTACACGATCGTACAAGACACTATTTGCCAGATGACCGCAGATTGCAAATGCACTCAACCTCAACCGGATGTGTGGCAACCGTACACAAGCTTCATAGCCGCTAACTTTTCTGTCAACAACGGCATTCTGACTGTGAATCGAGACAATACCTTGTATGCTTACCACCCAGATCACGTTGAGAAACGGCTGGTAAACGATTGGTGGCGACCGGCTCAGCAAGAAACCTACAAACCCGTCTCGCCGAACCCATGGATCGAGCCCACGAACGACCAGCTATTCGCGCTGCTTGAGTGCGGCGCAGAAGTCCCGATCAACACCTACACCCTCAGCAAATAACCCAAGAGGCACTATGGCCACCAAGAAACCGACGACACCAGACGACAAAATCGACGCCCTCCTCGCCGACGTCAAGCAGCAGAAAGAAGCCATCGCCGAGGCTGAGAAGCCAACGTACCGCACCAATCGCACCTTCAGTTTCACCGACGGCGATCTGAACCGTAGCATCAACCTCGCCGTCGTCAGCGATGTCGGCGCCCTGCTCAAGATGGCCGGCTTCGTTATGTCGCAGTTTCAGGGTTACGTCACCGCCGCACAGTCACTGTTGCCTGGTGAGACAGCGCCATGTTTTACGTGGTGCGGGTTCACCGCAGAAGATTGGCTGCACGACATCGGCCTGCGCATCAGCCAGGTGACGTTGAAGGCTAAGAAAGAGCGGCTGGCGCGGGCTGAAGAGCGGCTGAATAGCCTGCTGTCGCCCGAGCGTCGTCGTGAGCTTGAACTGGCGGCGATTGAGGCGGAGTTGACGAAGTAGGCGCCTACCACCGTGTCTTCCCAATCGCCCCCGGATACTGCCAGTAGAACCCACCGCGATTAACTTCCCAACCTCGACCCGGCTGCGCGTAGTACTGCAAAGCCTGAACTGGCTGATCTTGCGTACTTAGCCTTTGATCTGGGGTCAATTCATGATCGCGTGCCATCTTCAACCACGATAACACCGCGTCTTCGCGGGCGCGAAATTCTGACATCAACGCCTCGCTGTTGATGCCACGTCGTCGCGTCGCCCCGATGTAGGTCAGCTCGCAGTTCGCCCACACCACCGTATCCGACCACACTGTCAGCGGAACCTGAAAGCGCTGTCCCAGAAACTCGTTGACCTTGGCCGCGCCGATGCTGAGCCACGTCGCAATCGTCGAGGCCGCGTAGTCGAAGCGCTGATCATCTGGCACGCTAATTGCATACACATCATCGATAGTCGCGTATGGCGATGTAACCAGACCAGACTTGATCGACGCTAGGTAGGACGTACCGTTGATGTTGAAGCCAACAGGCTGAGGACCACGACACCACCACACCTGAGACGATGTCGTGGCGACGTAGCTAGGTGATGTTGGGGTCAGCGACTGGACGGGGACTTGGGGCATGCGGTAAGGTGGTAGGACAGTAGTGTGCCCTTAGCCAATCGCTTCTCAAGCTTGTCAGCGACGGCGTTGACGACGTCCTCGAGAGTCAAGTCGAATTTGTTGGCAATGCGGATGAGGTACACAAGACAATCGCCCAGCTCGCAGGCGAGGTGTTGCTTGTCGATGGGGGTGTTGTCGCGCACGTGCTTCTTTAGCAGCTCCATGACTTCGCCGACCTCGCCGGCTAGGCCAACCGAGATGACGAATAAAGAGTCAAGGTCAGTGCGTGTGGTCTGAGGTCGCATACCCGCGGTGCCTCGTTGCATGATGTCATATAGCCGTTGCATTGTGATTCTTTCGTTCATGTGTGACACACGTTCACAGGTTTACGTACAAATGGTGAGAATTGTTGCGCGATTTCAATCGCTTGCTCAATCCTGGCGAGCGGACCGAGCCCACTCACTGCCGTTACAGCCAGGGCACCGAGCGCATAAGCCGCACCGGAACCTACAGCCCAATAGGGTGTCGTCGGCTCACCGACCTGAAAGTCAGATTCTACGTAGAACAGCCGACCGGCCAAGCCGATAAGGAATGTACCTAGATAATCGGCGCCGCTGTGCTGTTGCACACATCCTGCATCTTTGGCCACTTTACGCAAAGCCGGAATATATGTGCGCACAAGTTCCTGATGTACGTCTTGCCCTAAAGTGTGCGTAATCGGTGGCATCTCGTAACGAAGTATCTGACCCATGCGCCACGATGTGGTGAAACCGATGACAGCGTCGCCATGTTTGAACACTTTCGGGTCTTTGCGTACACTGATCTGGTTGTCGGTTGAACTGGCAGAGTCGCCACCGATGTAGACGACGCCGTCATGGACGATGCCAACGATGCAGGTCATATGTGTAGCTTACACTGACTTGCCGTCGCTGTCAACCAGGTTTGCTTAAGCTCATAGACGAATGTTACTGCATAGTACTTAACCATCAAACCCTCCCCACCGTCACGACGCTGCCGCCCTTAGCACGTCGCAACTTTAATTGCCATTTATCCGAGCCGTCAGGCAGCACGCGCCCCTCGTACTTCGTCAGAAACTTGCCCATTGAGACCGCGGCGCCATGTTGGGCACCAAGCGACACCCCAGCCTCGACGAAGAAACCATAGGCCGTCCCGAACTTGGGCGCCGCGCTGGCGTGGTCACGTACTAGCAACTTGATCACGTCGCCGACGAGAACGCCCTCACCGTGACGTCGCAGCCCACCGTCTTCGATGATCGTGCGCAGATGCTCGATGGCAAAGCGAAAATTCGCCGTGTCGGCGTCGTCTTCGGCACGACCACGGGCCAGATACGGGTCAGGCAACCCGCACCACACGACGGCTTCGCGAACGATAGACCACTTGTCAAAGCTGGCGAAGTGCGGCAGCGACACCTGCCAGCCCGTCCGCTTGGCGGCAAAGAAGCCAGCTAGCAGCGTCAGGGCTGCGCGGACAAGCTCGGGACGGTGTAGCCGGCAGTATCCCTTCAGGTCGGGAATTCGCAATGTTCGGGACGTGGGTGAGCCCGTCGTGTCGTTGATGTCGATGCGTAGGACACGCCGCGACATGTCGCCGCCTGTCTGCAATCCGTTACCTGTCGCGACTTGTAGGGCATCATCCCAGTATCCCTTACTAATAGAGTCGGATGTGCCGACTTGTCGGGTCGTGAACTTCGGTGTAGTCAAAAAGGCTTCAAACGCCGTCGATGCAAGAACCGTGCCACGCGCGATGTTGTCCCACACGATCACGGGTGCGCGACGCTTCAGGGCCATACCTAGCAGGCGTTCCGTCTCAGCATCGTCGCCGCTATAGCCGCGGATGACTTCGGCGTCTTCGGCGTCGGCGATGAGGGCGACGATGTCGGCAAGAAGGCCCTTGCCTGATCCGGCGTCGCCCGCGCTGATGACGAACATGGGTTGATTTCCGCTGTAGTTGTAGCGCAGTAGCCGCGTAAAGACCATTGCCAGCCAGACGGCAAAGGCAAGCTCGGGTTCGGCAAAAACGCGCATGAAGTCGCTGAGCAGATCACGGAACGTCTGCAATGCCTTGGCGAGGTCGTCACGTCCTGGCGAGTCTGAGATCAGCGGCACCCGCGAGTCAGCCCGATACAAAATGCCCGTGCTGTCGTCGTAACCCTGCTGTTGCAGGAGCGTCCCGTCAGGACGAAAGACCGGCGTGTGCGTCATGCCGTTAAGCTCACGCATGCGTGGATATCTGCCAGCGACGAGAACGCTACTGACGACTTGCTTATCGGGACGTTGTGGTGTCTCTTGCACGCCACCCTTGCGGTCAAAGGTCTCTTTGATCCACCGCGACACCGCACAGAACTCGACGAGGAGGTCGGCATAGGTCGCCTTGCGCAGCCACGGTCGCCGAACAGAGCCGCTGCGATCCGGCTTGTCATCGTAGACGATGTCGTAGATGACACCGCCAATCGTGTAGTATTTCGGATGCTTACTGAGTGCCTGAATCGCTTGTTCGCGCACCGCGTCAAGTCGCGCATCGTCAAGTACGATCTTTGGCTTCTCCTCCTCGGTCAGTGCCTTGACGTAGCTAGTTCGCGGCGTCGGCGGCGCGGTCGACGTTTTAGGTGCACCAGGGAAAGCTAGGGGCCGCGGCTTTTGATTAGGTACAGTTACGGTATTCGCCGCCAAGGCCCCTAAATTCGATTCTACGACGTTTTCTTGCCGGGTGGCACCCGTGGTAGGGGTTGGGTCTGAAATCGCAATGGTGGGGTTGTTAGGGGCCTCTGCGTGAAGATTTGCGCTAGGCGAAGCGCTCGCCACTTCACCGCCACCCCAAGCCACGGTATCAGGCAGTGGGCAGCCATGCTTCCGTGCCCACCGGATGACATCGCTTGCATTGGCACGGTTACACTGCCCATCAACGCCGCCGCCATCGTGGTAGCACTTAAACCCACCTTGCTCACCAGCTTGACTACCTCGCACATACACGACGACGCTGTCGTCAAAGCTATCAGGGTTGTGACTTCCACCTACACTGTGGTTTTCACGCCACGGACAGAGCACACGGTAGCTGTTGTCGTCCTCTTTTGGCCCAACCAATCCGAAGTAGTCGAGGGCGCGATAAACCAGGGAACCCGTCGTCTCACCGGGTGTCGGCCCGGTGAAGTCGTCGCCGCCCTCGAAATTGACTTGGCTTAGGCTGGTGTGGTTTGAGCTATCAGCGCCGCCCGTTGCAGTCCCAGCCTTGCCCGCTGCCACATACACCACAGGCGCCTCGACGCCGCCACTAAACCCTGTC
>OFQY01000532.1_pt1 | contig 14631 bp, 21 predicted proteins | sample 1542991 | NCBI WGS metagenome assembly OFQY01 (sample SAMN07774224, study PRJEB24372) | wastewater metagenome | isolation source: Exp Tend VB 10WW | collected 2016-02 | reverse complement strand
GCTAGTGATTAATTTATTATTTTTTTGTAATAATGCATTTAATTTTCCTCGAACGTTATTGTAAAATATGAGATTGCCGCAGATACTGATGAGTTTACATTAACAAACGTAAAATAATCGCCTGCGCTTACATCTACGTCTATTGACACAAATGCATTACTGCTCGAATATGAAACAAATATATATTGTTTATATATAACCCCGTTTTTATTTAACGCAGTTCCAGTGCCTTCTTGTGTGCAATTTACACCTATTCGACCTTTGCCGCTTTTTTGGAATGTAATTCTAAAACCTTCATTATCGTTTCCTGACACGTAACCGCCATTATCCACACATACAATATTAGTGCCCCAAGTTTTATCCCAAGTCCCAGTAAATTGTAATCGAGTGTTGGCAGCAGTTGCGACAATGCCAGCTTGATTCGTTTCCCAATAGTCATCATTCTTCTTAGCACCATTCCCGTATGCAATTGCTTCAAGAATTTTAGTCGAAGTGTTATACCAAATAATCCCTATTATCCGTCTAGTCGTATTGACCGTGGAGTAATAGCCATTTAAAGTATTATTAAAAACAGGGGTAGGGGTATAGACTAAAGTATTCGCAGTGATTTCGCCACCCGGTATTGTCTCCACACTAACAACGCCGCCCGTAGTAGTTACGACATAACGCCAGCCTGTAGCACCCGAAACTGTAATAGTAGAATTCAAATCTACATTAACTCCATTAACTTTCGTTTCACCTTTTACTGTCAATTGGTCAGTTGAATAAGTGAGTCTAACGTCATTATACCCACTAGGCCTAGAACCGTTTTGAGATTCATTTAAACCTGTGTAAATATTATTAAATTCGTTATCTAAATCTATCCCGCTTGCTATCGCTCCAATCCATGATTTTAATTTTGTCCATACCGTCATAAGTTCTTCTCCATAAATGTTAATCTTAATGATTGCTTTTTAAAAATCGGAGTTGTTAAAACACACTCAAAATTAAGCGTAACCCCGTCAAAAAATTGTATTGTTTTAATCTGTTTGCCATTAGCCTCAGATTCTCTTAGTAGTGCAGAATAAATAAAAGTTCCTTTGTAAAATCTAGGTTTAAATGGAGCTTCTTTTACTACGTTTCCATTTACATCTAGAATCTTATAATCAGTGACTGTATACTGTCCGACATATTGTTCAAATAATTTACTGCCGTCTAACGTTCCTAAGTCGTCTACCTTTTCGGTGTTTTGAATCGTAACCATTGCCGGCGCTACATAGTGAGTGCATGTAGTAAGATTCATAAAGATAGACAAACACGCATTTACCCCGCCTACCTTTGCCGCTTGTATAAAATCTGCTATTGAATAATTGACAGTATCCGTGTCGTCAACTTCTCTTTGAATGTGTATAGTTGCTTTTGTTTCCGCATCCATTGATTCGTAACCGTCAAGCAATACAGATCCGTCCCAATGTGTAAAATCTTGATAAGGATTCTCAGTAATTTCATAATCATTAACGGGGTCAAAAGCTTTTATGATACTAATTAAATTCGGAATAGTGCCGCTTGACGATTTGCTTAAAGCAGTAGTAATAATTTTCTTTTTTAAATCTGCGTCTGATTCGCCTGGTAAACGTGATGTGCCGACTAACGTAGCTAAATTATCTAATAATACATCGGTTGTATAATCAATGTCAAGTAAGTCGGAGAGTAAATTATAATTAGCCTCAAGAGTGTTTAATTCTTGCACACTCACATCGTAAAGTTTACGTGCATTAGTCCCTGCCTCAGTATTGATAATGGACTGAGTAAAAAGCTTATGTCTGTCGTCAAAGTTAGACATATTCCACAGTTACCCCGCTTTGTAAAACTTGAGCCTGCTCATTTCCTTGAATATCAATTTGTAAATTAGTTGTTGGAGTAGCCGGAGCCAGAGAAAATAAATAATCAATATCATCTATACCAACTACGGCACTATTAGCTGAAATTAATTTCCATTCTTTTACAGATTGACCGATTCCCTGACCTGGATAAGTGACCCCATTATAAATGCCGCCTATCGTCTTAACTGTATTTTCAATGACTAACGATTCATTAGCCGCAATCCAATCATTGTTAATTTTTACTTTCGCAATTACATTTACATAAATTAAAGACGGTCTAGAAAATTCGATAGACTGAGTTTTATTGTATTCGTCAATGAACACATAACTATTATCCGGGTCAGCTGCAAACATTTGATTAATAGGGCTAATGACCGTTAATCCATCGCCTGAAATTTCAGAGCTCAACCAAGTAGATAAATAATTATCAATATATTGCTTTAGTTGTAGATAATTGGATGTAGCCGGAAAGTAAATAGTAAAATTACGATTATCACCTTCTATATTATTTCCAATTACAGAATGATACCAAATTAAACCAGTCGATTGAATCAAAGTTAATTGATAAAATATTTTTCCTTTTAGTTTTGCTTTTACTTTTATTTGACCGCTCATTACTACATAATTGGATACTGATTGTATGCCCGCCGGTTTTTGCGCGTATAACTTTTGACCTATTAGAGTCTTATCGCCACCTGAAACAATTGCTTCTATGGAGTGACCTGGCATTGAGTTAAAATTAAAGTCGTTAAAATTTTCGGATAGTCTAGAATTTGAAACGCCTGAAATTAAATCTATTTCTTTTTTAATTGCGGATACACTGGATTTACCACTTATGCCTAATGATAAAATTCGAGTCCTAAAATCTAAATCTGATTCGATAGGTAATCCACCAAACGATGGTAAATCATTATTAACCGTAGAAACTCCCGCTAATGGGTTAACTATTTCTACGATTGAATTTTCTGATACAATACCATTGACACCGGCTATGTCTGCTTCTGCATTGGCAATCGCCACGCCGCCCGAAATAGTTACTTGCTCGGTTGTATTAAATACAATTCCGTTTGCCGTTTGAACTGGGAAACCTAGTGGAATAACAGTAGTATCCACACCCGTAAAAGACAATGGAACACTAGCTTTTACAGCAGGCCTACGGGTTAATCCTGAATATGCTCCAATTCTGTCTAGTTGCACTCCTGTGGCAGATTGAACATAGACTTGATAATATTGTGTTTCAAGGTCTTGCCAAATCTGATCAGCATTTTCAACCATTATTTCTAGAAGTTGCCCTTCATAAGAATAGGGAGAAAAGTCTATATCGTTTCCTAATTGACCACGTGCATAAGTAATCGATTCTGACTTGATTGTATCTCTGTCCTTTCGGACAAATCCGCTTGTTGTAATCCCAAAACTCATATAGCTATAACCATATTACCCTCTACTGTTTCAACATCTACGTCAAGAGTAATTTTCCTTTCTGCTAAATTTCTGCTTACTATCACACTATTTACTAAACTAATGTTTTTGTTTTTGTATAGTGACTGAGTAACGCTAGATATAATTTCTTTGTCAGAGAATTTTTTATTCTCAAAACCTATATAATCAATTCCTATCGAAACATCTGCAAACCACTCACCAAGCCAAATTGTAATTTGATTTGTGATTTGTTGAAATAGTGAATCGTTACCAGAGGCTAACACGAATTTGTTACTTGTTAAAACTAAATCTCTTTCTGTTAAAATCATTTGCCTCATGTAAAAGTTCCCCCTGTTGTATTTGTAGAATTTACAGGCAATCCCATATTCCCCGTGCCGGTTGACGCTAACGATCCAATTTGAATCGAGCCACTTTTGTAGTATGCCTCAATTGCATCTGCGTATTTAATAGCCATTTGCAAAGAGTCATTCACGCCTGAATTATTCGCGTTGTAAATATCAATTACTAATTGTGCGTAATCTGCTGCCATAGTGATTAACTCCCGTTAGTCGGTGGGCTTGTTGGAGCACCGAGGTTTCCAGTATGTAAATGCGTATCAATATTAAAACTACCAGTTTGAGTAGTGACCGTAATATGATTTTCTTTTATTTCTAATTTTGTGTTTTTATTTTTAAACACGATTTTATTATCTTCAAATAATATTTGCAAATCCTTAGATGTATCGCTTGACGCTTTTATTCCGCCAATCACAAAAGAATTTTCTAAGCCAAAAAGCCCCTCTGACTCTTTAGCCGATTCTTTTTTTAATTGTTTTGAATTGTTAAAAGTTGAACAAGAGACTAACACCAAATCACCTCTCTCATAAGAAGGCATGACCGAAATATCTTTTCCAAGATAGCAACTCATAACAGGGATATTTGATAATAACGGATAAGCAATTTCTTTTCCATCGCTTGATACTGATTTATACAGAGGTTTACAAGTTGCAGTTAATTTGTCTTTGTCGTATGACTCGATTGTGCAAAGTAGCGTTTGCGGAATCGCTCTAAGTTTTTTATCAATAGCACTTTCGATTAATTGGGATAAACTCATTTTACTTCTGTCCCCTCGAATTCAGTTATTGATTGACCACTCACAGAAAAATTATGTTTACCGCGTGTTACTTTAAGCGTATAATCCTTCTTAGCCTTGATTAAAACTTTATTCCCTTGTAGAATGCGATAGTTGAAAAGGCATTTTACATTATATCCCAAATCGGTTTTTTCAGGCTCTTGTAAAAGACCGCTTGTAAAACTTAATTGAACTGCGTCATTAGATGAACTAGGTTTTTTAAAATAAATTGCATTGTTAGAAATATATAATTCACTTTCTGAATCAGAGGCTAATCGTTTTAATCCTTCGCGTAAATCTTTTATTACAATAGATGTATAGTTAATTTCTTTTTCGGGGATTATTCCGCCATTATCGAATCCGGCTAATTGTAATATATCTTTAACAATGTATGAAGTGTTCTTATTGTTATAAGTTTTATTGATTGGAAAATTCCCAAACTTAGATAAATTACCACCGCATTTTAATTCAAGTATTTTATCAATTCCGTTTTTAGTTACTTTAGAATCATAAATTTCACCGGCTAACACGATTCCAAAATTATCTTTATACCCAGCTTCGAGTGTGACAAGTTTTAGTTCTTTATTTTTGCCGTTAATTTTTGGTCTTGCAAGTTCTATTGTTTCATCATTGACGTTGTAAATTTTTATCGTGGCACTATTTGATAATTTAGCTATGTCAAATTCTGTATTGAATTCTATTTGAAAACGTTCATCATTCGCGAGGTCATAACGAAATTTTTTTCCGTCAATGTTCAGACTTGCTATGCGATTAAAATATTCCATTATTCAACCGCCAGCATAATTGATATTAGCCCGAAGTTTGCTTTATTAACTTCTAAATCTAAATCAGGATTATCGTAATTAACAGGAATGATTTTTGATTTTAAATTTAGCCCCTCGATAACTGAATCATTGATAGGGCTAAGATACGTTAGGCGATTGACGATTAAAATATTATCGTTTAAATCTTTTATTGTGAGCGTGTAGAAATCTCCGTGCTCGTTATACTGCATAAGAAATTTATACTCTGTCCCCTCGATAACAAAGTTTTTTTCAACAGGTATTTCACTTGAATCGAATTGTAAGAAATCTTGAATAGTTGCCATTAGCCGAAAATTCCTTTTAGTATAGATTTTTTAACTGGCTTTGCTTGGACCGGTTGTTTACCTTTTACAATCGTCCCTGATTCGACAGTAGCTGTATATATTTTTTGTAGTGTTATTGACGCGTTGTAATTATCACCAACATCCGTTGACTTAATAAATGATAAGCTAGTAATTAGATAGTCAGTATAAACATTATCTTTGTATCTTACTTCTAATTTTTCAGCCTTCTTTGCAAATTCAATTAATAGTTCTTTGGCTTGCTCTGCCGTATCGTATAATAAATTAATCGGGTTTGTATAATCAAAATCATCGTTAGACAAAATACAAGTTAAAGAAATAGTTTCTGGAGATGGATGCGCATGATCCGTTATGTTAGTTCCGTTTTCAATTTGATTTGTTGATACGCTTATAGAATAAGAGTCGGTTAAATCCATAGTAGCCGATACGATTACGGTTTTTTCTTTTGTGGAGATTAAACAGTTTCTTTGGCGAAACTTTGCAAGAACTCCTTCTGCTATTCTATTAATTAGTGCCATTAGATTTGTATACCCAATTCCTGAGCTGCTTCAATTGAGGCTTGACGTATAACGTCTTTTATTTTCTGTGATAAATCACTAGCCATATTTTCGCCACCTTGCACTACTATATTCACTGTTCCTATTATGGAGGCTATTGTAGATTTGCCACTGCTTGCACTCGCTCCCATTGGAGCCGGTGAAATATCGGAGTTTGGAATTATCGAACCACTAGACGATGGAGTAAATATTTCAGCACCTTTTTCACCGACTAAATAAGATTTACCGCTTGCAACTGATCCGCCCTCTGCACGTGCACCTGCGATAGGCTCTGGAGATTTACCGCCAAATAAAGAACTAGCGATTTCTTTTATTGGCTTAATCATTTCTAGAAGATTATTAAAAGTATCCGCAATAAAGTTTCCCATTGATTTAAAAATGGATAAAATGCCGTCTGCTATTTTTTTAAAGCCGCCTAGAATTAAATCAAAATTACCCGTGAAGATTCCTTTTATAATATCCCAAACACCTGAAAAGATTTTTGCTAAGTCGAAAATATATTTGAATACAGTTATAAAAAAAGTTTTAGCTATAGCTAATAACGCACTAAAAATCTCTTTTAATTGGGGCACTAATTTGCCTACGCCTTTCGAGAATGAGTCCCATGCCGCTTTTACCATGTCGATAAATTCTTTAATTGATTTTCTAACCTCTTCTATTTCTTCCGGGCTCATTCCAAGCATTGCAAAAAATTCACCGGCAACTGACTCACCTTCACCGGTCGCAAAATAATACAAGTCCTCTAATACTAAAATTAGAGTAGTGACAGCCGCTGCGACTAATGCCGCTATTGCGATAAATGGCAGTAATGGGGTGATCATTGCAATAAAGGCAGTCATGGCTCCATAGGCTGCAACTGCCATGGATTTAAGACTTGCTATCAATGCGACCGCCGCGACCGCTGCAAAAAATATTGCTGCCGTTTTTAGAAGTGCAAGACCTTGCTCTGTTTTTGTTAAGTAGTTTATAAACTCACTCAATAGGCTAATGGCAAATAATAAAGCATCTGCGATATATTTTCCTACGAATTCTGCAAACTCTGAAATGATTTTCACTAAAGGCTCGAAAGCTTTTTGTAGTTCAGTTATAACTTTTTTGAATGATTCACTAGACGAAATTAATTCGTAAAGGACACCGGCAAGGATCATAAAAATTCCGATAACAGAAAGCGATTGACCAAGAGATTCAAAAGAACTAGACAAAGTATTTGTTGCCTCACTCGATTGGATTAAGGAATCGTCTAATCCTGATAAGCCTTCCTGAGTCTCTAGGATATTTTCAGCAAGTAAATCAAAACCACTATCCAATTGGTCAACAGCAAAGAGCGCATTACTAGCGTCTAATTCTAGTTCACCGTATAGTAGTCTTGCCGCTTCCATTATTTTTTATTAGCCTCTTGTTTTGCTTTTTCTACCGCAAGTTTTTCTTGCTCATACTTAATGTCTAGCACCGCGTTAGCCTCTATAATATCGTCTAACGTTGCATGACAAGCTTCTGTAAATGTTAAAACCTTTCCTAGAATCGGTCTCCAGAATGACCATTCTAATTCGTCTTTTTCAATTCGCTCTTTCGCCTGTTTTATCTTTTGGCTTAAATTTGTTGTCAACTTTACCGCGAAAAAAGTTAGGAAGTATTACTTCCCATACCTCCGATTCGCTTAAAGATATATTGTCAATGGTCGGCTCGAAAGAATGGTCGACCGGAAAAACACAATGCTCAAAAGCATAGTCTAAAAGTTTTTCAAAATCAAATTCTTTTGTAGTGATATTGACAAGAGACTGTTTTAATTTTAACCAAGCTCTATTGCCTGGATGCTGTAATTTGTAATGCTTGCCATTAACCTCAACTATTTCAGAATAGAGACTAACAGCATTTTTTAAATTTTCAGCCATTGCGCCTAACCTTCTTTTTCCGCAAAGTCAGCCATAAAAATAACCCACTCTCTCATTTGTTCCTCACCGCCAAGTTCCTTGTTAGGCATTGACTCGATCCATGCCTCGCTTGAACCTGCAATATATTTTAAGTCTGATTTGTTGGAAATTTGCACTGGGAATTTTGCAGCGTTTAATGTTGCGGCTATCGTTTGCAAGGTCTGATTAAAAGGGCTTGTTTGTTTGAGAGTAAATTTTAGTTTTGCCGTTCTGTTTGTGGTGCTTGTTCTACTCACTTCTCCCTGAATCCCTACATGCGCTGTATATAATTCAGGAATACCACGCTCAATAATAATTGCACCGTCACCGTAGCCGGTCGCAATTTGACCAGCTATTGTTACTCTAACTTCTTTTGGATTATATGTTTTTACCATTGGATAATACCTCTTAACCTTAAATTGTTATAATTAAATTCATTCCAATTTCTTGAACTGAACCAGATAAATAAATAGTTGCTACAACATTGTTTAGTACGCCTTGTGCTTTGTCGCTAGAACTAATATCACTAGATGCCGGAACACTAACTGTAAATTTATAAATTCCATCATCGGATAATGCAAGTTCGTCTTCACTAGTCGGGTCAATCTTTGCAATACCACCTACCAATGCAATTCCCTTGATTGTGCTTCTGACTGTTGACTCAATTAGTTCAAGCCCATCGGGATCGGATGCAACTTTAGGTTGACGTATTAAAAGAGTGAGTAAATCTTCTTTGACTCTTGCCTCGACATAATCTGCAAAAACTTCATCCTCGATAAAAGTATTAGCTGTTGTTTTTGAGCCATTCAAAAACACAAGTCCTGATTGCTGAGTAAAGCATTGACCTTGGTTATCTCTAATTGTTTGGAGCTCACTTTGCGTATAGCCTACGGGCGATAAGTTGTTCCCGCTTTTCCACTTCCAAGTCGCTGTGCCCGGGGTGTATGTAGACATTAGCCCTAAAATATTTACGTTAGAATATGTATTAGTATCATCTAATATATATACTTCATTGGCATTGTTTCTATCGGTTAAAACATCTAGATCATAAGTCCCACCGATGAAACGTTTTTTGTTTGACGCTGCGAAATCTCCACACTCTTGTAATTCTGCAACATCTTCGGAGTCATACACAAAATAATACCAATCATTATTTGATTGAACTAAAGCAGCTAATTCAGTAGTAATTACGTCAGCGGTTTCTTTTGAATAGACAACAAATTTAGAAGGTTTACGCGTATTTGCCAATAGTGCGCTTGCCATTAAATACTCAGGATCGGATGTCGTATAAACGTCAAGCATACCTGATAAAGTTGTAAAAGTTCTATAAACACCAGCTTTACTAAGTGCAGTATCAAGAGCCAATGGAGTTGAGGCTAATGCGGATACTACACCTGCACCTGAACCGGTTAAGGTTACATTTAAAATATCGGTCACGTTTGCGACCAAATCTGCTGCCGCTTTTACTTGCGTTGCCGTGCTAGTTGCTACCCCTGAGCCGTTAGTTGCAACAGTAACTGTAATTAAATATGGAGTTCCTATAGTTCCTGAGCCACTTCGAGCAACAGACAAAGCAGTATTATTTCCACTGACCACATAGACAACAGAAACAATTTTACCGGTCTTAGTGGTCCATGTAATGCCACTTGTCCCACTGCCTACGGTTAGTGTATACTGCTTAATATTATTTGCAAAAAGTAGAACGTTAGAAAAACTCTCTCTTGTTGCCGCTGTTAAAAGTTTTGTAATCTGAATTACAATGTCATTAATAAAATTTGCCATTAGCCGGTTACCTCGAATGTATTTGTATTTTCTGTAATTTCGTTTGTTGTTGTTATAGTGCCATTAATCTCTTCGATTGAATTAAATGTTTCAACCTGCGGAGTTGTTGCTCTAATGATAAAATCAAATCCGAAACGGTATTCATAATTTGATTCTAAAAATATTGTGCGATCTTGAACGTTAGTTATATTCAAGATGATTGACATATTCAAATCACTTGCTTTTTTATTTACTGCATTGGTTTTTAAAGCAAATCTAAGAATCTCAATTTTTTGTTTTGCTTCTGCATGTTTATCGCTAAACACATTTACGCTTATTGTCGTTTCGCTTGTTTCGTTTTCGGTTATGGTTACGATTTTGTCTGTTGGATTATAAGAACGAGTTTTTATATTTGATACCCATGGCTCGACGTTAGTTGACAACTCTTTGTAAGTTGCATAGGGATAGCTAGGCATTTTAATAGATTGGTCAGCGCGTAATATTGTTACCCCGCTTGTAGCATTCCATTGAGCAATAAATTCTTTTAAGTCTGCATCGCTAATCATACTAATAACCTCTTGCAGTAATACACTATATACCCACCTTCATAATATCTATTATCTTGAGACATTATTTTAAAGTTCCCAAAATCTGTTTCGATCCAAGATTCATTAAGTAAAATATCGCCTGTATCTTTTGTGTAAGCCTTGCGGTCAAACTTGTCATACATCCCATCGGGTAATGTCTGTAATTCTTTAGCACTCATTGGCAATACTGCCATTGCTTTACTTGACGTTATATAGACAGTATCCGTAGCTTCTCCATTGGCTTGCACTTGCACGCCATGGAATGAGTGGCAAGTAATAGTTCTAATATGTCTATCAATTACACTTGCAACATTCGACATTACTGGCATTATACAACCTCATATGAGATAGCATTCGTTAAACGTCCACTATCGACTAATAGACCTTTGCCCTTGCCTTTTCTTTCGATTGTCACTGGATGATTTTCAGGCTCTTTCATATCGGCTATCGCTCTTTTAACGTCAGACGTTAGTTGTAACCCTATAAAATCTAAAATATCAATTGCATCATTGCCGCCATTCAAAACTGATTTCAAAAGTGGCTGAATTTTTTTTCTTAATTTTTCAAATACTTTTTTATTGTCGAAAATGCTTCTTATATAACTTCTTTCAGGTATCACAATATGAGTCGTTTCTGCTTTTACATGAATTCCGATCCAATGCAAAAATTTTCTCATCTTAGCAGTGATCTTAATATTAGCCCCGTATTCATTGACGGCTGCATAAGTTAAAAGCTTAGAATCAGATTTTCCGACTATGCCTACTCTTACTCTCATACCGTTTAATTCTTTGAGCTTATCGGCTAGTGAATAATTGCGAGTATCCTTAAACGACATAGTGATTAAACCCTATTACATTTCGTAACTCTTCTCTGAATCGTTCACGCCAAAAAACCGCTGACCCAATTGCAATGTTAGTATCGAAGGAAATACTTGTATCAGCAATACTCTCCTGAGTCGTCTCATTTGGGATACTGCCGGTCGACTCTAGCAAATCATAAATCTTGTAATTCTGCAATTCTGCAAACCTTACATGATCTACACTTACTCCATGGTCTAAAACAACGTTATACGCAACATCAATCCAATACTGTATTTGCGTGTCGGACAAAGAATCTAATCGAGTCCCCTGCCCATCTCTTACAGATTGGATTGTGGTCTGCGGCATATTGTTATATATCCCTACCGATGTAAATAGCTTCAGGATAACGGATAATAGCCCCTCCTGATTTTAGAACGGCAACTTGTCTGTAGGTTTCTGTCTCATCGTAAATACCATTGAGTAGAGTCAAATCTTCAATAACTGCTAGTTCAATGATATTGGAATTGTTTTCAAAAACTACAAACGCTTCAGTCCCTGCATTAGAATCATAAGTCGGTGCAATACCGTTATAAGCCTTAGAGCATTCTTTGATTGTTTTAATTGTCTTGAACATTCCAGACTCACCTGTCAACCATTGGATAATAGGAGTTGACGCTTGGCTAGAATAAGGTTTTTGTAATTCAAAAGCAGAGTCAACAGAAAGTAAAAGAGTATCCGGATTATACAACCCGTTTTTGCTAGCTGTTTTTTTAGCTGTAATTAAGTCCGCAATAATTTCTTGACCTGTCTTATTAGCCCATTTTTTCTTAGCTGTCGCATTCGCGCCCGTAGCCCCTTCAGCAACAACAGCCGGGGTAATAGTGCTTGTTCCGTCTGTCCATGAAAATAACCCAGGGATATTTAGAGAGGCAACACCTTTGTAAAATGCTTGGTTTTCTTGTTCGTCAATAAATCTTCTTACTGCTTCAATTCGTTTAACGTCTAATGGGAAGTATGCGCCTTTTCCAAACTGTTGCTGTGTTGCCATCGCTTGGCGTTCTTCTCTTGTATATTGATACATAGACGATACATAGAAAGGCTTGAACGTTACGCGAGACATGATTTCGCCGACATTCTGAATGTCTTTTGCATCGGGCATTCTAGAACTAATTCCAGCGGAGCCAGTGCGCTTATAAATGTCATACCCGTATTCGGCAAGTCCAGGACTAAAAGAAGTATTCTTTGAAAAAATATCTCTTACACTTGGAATAAATTGCTTAGGTTCGTAAAGAGTTTGCTCGATTTGTAAAAGATCGGCTTCTCTGAATGGGTATAAAATGTTTGATTGTGGCATATTGTTATTATCCTTTTAAATTATTATTTTAGGTATCCGCTGTTAGTGTGATTGAATCAGGGATAAAAAGCTCCGCGATTAAATTTCCACTTGCGTCTGTTTGACTTGCACTCACCCATCTGCAACCGGCAAGTAGTGCCGTTTTTGTAGCCTCAGCAGTTGTGCAAAATTGCCCGACTAGCTTGGACGAACTGGTAGTGTGGTATACTCTTACTAAATCGCCCTTAGCAATCGCTTCATTTACGACAACATTTACGATCCCGGTTTTAAGTAATCCAACTTGATCATACTGTTCGTATTGGTTAGAATCTAGACCAGCGGCACCAGGGCTAAAGATTGTCACTCCCATTGTGTTACGTGCGCTAATAGTTGCAACATCGCCTGAGGCTAATGGAGATACTACTCCACTTTTTACTTGTGCGGCTAATCCGAATTTAATCGAAGTTGCCCCGCATACTTCACTTTCAATATAGTTGTTGGTGTAGTTTCTGCCGAGTTTACCGGCACTATTTGTTTGATTTGTGTTTACGTCTGTATAAGAATCTATAGCCATTTATTTTAGCCCTCGTTTGTAATAATTATTTTTTGCGTTTTCGACTTCTGCTCTTAGCGAATCAATTTTAGATTCGTCTTGTTTTGCGGTTACTACCGATTTACCAAATACTGCTAAATGATTCGCAACTTCGACCGCTGCTTTATAACCTACTTCGATTTCGGAATCAGTCATAGAATCAAATTTACCAGATTTGTAGTTTGGTAGTTTTGCTTTGATTACTTGTTTTTTGATTTCGTTCAAATTAGAATAATCAAGTTTTGTTTCAGGCAAGATTGCTTCTGCGGTCCGGATAACATTAATTGCATCCATGACTTCAGGAGACCCGCCTACCATTTTTGATTTATAAAGTTCAATCATTTCGTCTTTAGCTTCGAGTAAGGACATTAACTCAGGTAATTCAATACCGTATTTGTTTTTGATATCGCCGATGATCTTGTCAGCAACTTTCATTTTTTCAGTAATTGCGTTCATATCTACGGACATATCAGGTGTAGCCGGTGATTCTGTTGCAGTTGGTTCAACAACAGGATTTTCAACAACTGCCACAGGTTCATCCGCGTCTTTTTTAACTGTGGATAATACCGCTTTGTCAATAATGGATTTGTCGATAGAATAATCTTTGTTATCTACTCGCCAAGTAATTGTATTTGATTTTGGTGTCATATTAATATTAGCCTCTTGCATAATTGCATAGTCTTTGTTGGAATCTAAAATAGTCCTGCACTCTTCGCCTGCTCGTCCCTTCTCTACATGAGCAATATGATTTATTCTAATGTCCCTTTGGACACAATCATACTTTTCACCGTTATACTCTCCAGGAGTCCAGTCTGTTCTTTGTTCAAAACCAATTGACACTTGTATTTGTTCGCCGCTTAGAATTCTTTTTTGTAAATCGGAATCAAAAACTTTTTCGAGTCCAGACAAAAATAATCCATCTTGCTTGACATTGAATACATTGCCTTTAGTTAATTTTGAATAATTCTTTGGAGTGACTAAACCTGAATCTTGATTAATATCAGGATGATTGTCAGTGATTACAGCGCCGTTAGCCGAATCAATAGTAGCCGCTGAAAAAATCTCATCGGGTAATTTTGCTTCTTTGACTAATCGACCATCACTGTATAGGTAGGGATAGACGCCTGCTTTGGTTAAATTAACTTTTGCAGTTAAGATACCGTTATCGAATTTGACATTAGATAAGTTGGCTTGGTCTATTCTATATTCCACACGTCAATTGTCATGCATAGAATATAGATTGTAAATTGTTTTTGATAAGGGGTTAATGCGTGTTACATGCTAATGCAAGTTATTACATTATTTTTTTAATCCAAATACTTTCTTGCCGCATTCTAAAAAAGAATTTGTAAATGTATCACTGCATAATTTTGAATAGTCTGCAAAATTCATTAGATGTAAATGCCTATTAAGCATCGCATCAAGTTCATTAGTATACAGTCTAACCCATTCGTTAGTTTTTACATCTTTATATTTTATGTTTTTAAGTGCGTGAAGCGTGGAGAAATATAAATCTTCTTTGGATATTTCTTTCATGTTACTCTCTCTTCTAT
>OFQY01000531.1_pt1 | contig 14631 bp, 18 predicted proteins | sample 1542991 | NCBI WGS metagenome assembly OFQY01 (sample SAMN07774224, study PRJEB24372) | wastewater metagenome | isolation source: Exp Tend VB 10WW | collected 2016-02 | reverse complement strand
GATTCAACTAGGAGAACATGTGTCTGATTTTCTTTCTTTCCATTTGCCGACCGATTTTGTCAAGTCTTACGCTAAGAAGAAGCCGCAGTGGGGTTTTGATATTGGTGCTGGGAATTCGCTTGGTGAGTTGACGTTTTTGACGAAGTACAGTCGCCGTCGTGAGGATGGAACGAAGGAGCGGTGGCATGATGCGTGTCAGCGTGTGGTCGAGGGCTATTATTCGATCTTGAAAGACCATTGTAAGACGAATTTAACGCCGTGGAATGAGAACAAGGCTCAAAAAGCTGCTCAGGATGCGTTCGAACGCATGTTCTCTTTCAAGTGGACGCCTCCTGGCCGCGGTTTGTGGATGATGGGCACAGAATTTGTGAACGGGAAGCGCAATTCGTCTAGTTTGCAGAACTGTGCGTTCGTTTCAACCGAAAAGTTGTCGAATCACTCGGCTTACGAAGCGACTTTGCCGTTTGTTCGGCTGATGGAGATGTCGATGCTTGGCGTTGGCGTCGGTTTCGACACGAAGGGTGCTAACAAGCTGGTGGTTCACACTCCGTCTTCGGAAGTGAAGACTGTTGTGGTGACGGATGACCGCGAGGGCTGGTACCGGTCGGTGTCTTCTTTGTTGGAATCCTACTTTTTCCAGAACCGCCCGACTGTTGAGTTCGATTACTCGCTGGTCCGTCCGGCTGGTGAGCCGATCAAGGGTTTTGGTGGCGTCGCTGCTGGTCCAGACCCACTCATCCGTTTACATGAAAGTCTACGAAACTTATTCAAAAACCGTGAGGGTTCATCTCTCACGTCGAGTGACATCGTTGACATCATGAACCTCATCGGCAAATGTGTCGTATCAGGAAACGTTCGACGCTCAGCAGAAATCGCTCTCGGCTCACCAACCGACACCGACTTCCTCGACTTGAAGAGTTTCGACAAGAATCCGGAACGGATGGGAGAAAACGGTTGGGGACACATCTCCAACAACTCCATTTTCGCTGAAATCGGCATGGACTACTCCGGAATCGAAAACAGAGTAGCAGAGAACGGCGAACCCGGCCTCTTGTACATGGATCTGTGCCGCAGCCACGGACGTCTCATTGACCAACCGACGAACGCCGACCATCGGGCTGCCGGAACGAACCCTTGCGGTGAGCAGACACTCGAATCCTACGAATGCTGCACGCTGGTAGAGACGTTCCCGTTCAAGCACGACAACTTGGATGACTACAAGAAGACGTTGAAGCAAGCGTACCTCTATGCGAAAGCTGTGACGTTGCTGCCGACGCACTGGCCGGAAACGAACGAAGTGATGCAACGTAACCGTCGTATCGGCTGCTCAATGTCCGGTGTCGCACAGCTCGTTGAGGAACGCGGTTGGACCGAGCTAAGGAACTGGACTAACGCCGGTTACGAAGCGGTATGTGCTCGCGACAAGCAGTACAGCGAATGGTTGGGTGTCCGCGAGTCCATCAAGAAGACTTCTATCAAGCCGTCCGGTACCGTGTCGATTCTTGCCGGTGCAACACCTGGCGCACACTGGATGCCTGGTGACCGTCACCATATCCGTCGCATGCGGTTCTCTATTGCCGATCCGGTCGTGGAGTTCTTCCGTGAAGCCGGATACCATGTCGAACCGGAGTTCTCAGATCCTGAGCACGGCGTCGTAGTGGAATTCCCGACAGAAGCACCGTCAGTGCGTAAGCAAGCCGACGTGTCGGTATGGGAGAAAGCTTCACTGGCTATCCTTCTGCAACGCTACTGGGCCGACAATCAGGTTTCTGTCACTTTGACGTTCACGGATGAAGAGAAAAGCCAGATAGCGTCTCTACTTTCTGCACACGAAGGCCAGTTGAAGTCGGTGTCGTTCCTTCCGATCATGGAGGGCGGCGCGTACAGGCAAATGCCCTACAGTAACATTACGGAAGCCGAATGGAAAGCCAGCGTCGATTCCGTCAAGTCTATTGAATGGAAGAAGCTGTATGGCGGAATGGCTCTTGATGCTGAAGGTGAGCTTTACTGCGCCAACGACGTCTGTTTGATTCCGGCATGAAAGTTTGCACCGAGTGTAAAGCGAGCAAGCCGCTAGATGCTTTCTATAAAGACACTCGCGGGGCTGACGGTCTTTACGCTCGGTGCAAAAGTTGTCATAACGATTTGGTCAAGCGAAACTATGAGCGGACGGAAACCAAAGAGAAGCGACGTAAACAGTTAGCCGCCAAACGAGAAACCATCAATGCTCAACAACGAGCCAGGTGGGCAGCCGATCCTGAACGTCACAGAGCTTACAGTAAGAAGTATCATCAAGCGCATCCAGAGCAAAGTCGCAAACATGTCCAAGCCCGTTTGGCGCGTTTGGCCGGAGCGGAAGGTTCTTGGACGGTTGAAGAGTGGAAAGCGTTGTGTGAGAAGTACGGGAACAAGTGTTTGCGGTGCAACAAGCCAGAAGTGACCGTCGATCACGTGGTTCCTCTTTCTCGTGGTGGCTCCAATTCGATCGACAACTTGCAACCGCTATGTGGAAGTTGCAACTCATCCAAGTGTGACCGTGTTTTGGATTACCGCTACGAGTTGCCGATACCAGCACAATGAGAGTCGAACCGGTTCTGAACCCTGGTCGCGAGACAGTAGCTTACGACAACAAAGGCAGACCGTATCCTCGTTCGGAGTGGTTGATGAACATAGTGTTCGAAACGAACGAAGAGATGTACGACGCCGGAGCGATCAGTCCCGGTCGTATTGTGGCGTGGCCTAGATGTTGGGAACCGGTGGGATATGTCTGATTTGGAACGGGCAGCAAAAGTCGGCACGATGCTTATAGTTGACCGGCAAGACTCTCAGCTTGGATGGACACGACCTAGTCTCGGTGATTGCACACATGTGTTGTTGCATCCGATCACTGGTTTGTGGACAGAGATCCCGGTCAACTGGCAGCCAGCGTCTGATCCTGATGGTGACGGCTGGTTTGAGTGCTCAACGGTTTAACTGTTCCTGTGGAAACGTATGTGTTTACGCGCACGGCGGAGTGGGATTCTGATTATCCTGGTCGTGTGACACGGATTGTGTCGGCTTCACCGCGGTTTGATGGTTGCGTGATGTTTCACCAGGGTTTGCCTTCGTGTTTCGAGTTGTGTACTATCAGGAACGGTGACGATGAGTGATGAGCGGCCGTTGTGGATGATGTTCGGTGACTCTTTGTTCTTTTTGACGTCCCATGTGGTGTTGGACGGTGTTGTGGTGTCGTGGAAACTCGCACCGGGCAGTATGGTGATGCCGGTCCCTTCGGCGTGGCAGTCCGCTTGTGGTATCAGTCTGGTGGTTCAGCTTTGACCGTAGATTGCTCTCAGACCGTCTGTAAGCCGCTCTAAGCGACGTAACACACTGAAACGAACACATACCGCTTGACGGCCGCACAGAGCGTATGGTACACTGTCCGCATGTATTTGGAAGCGACGCGGCATCCGGTCTGGACCGAACTGCACCAACTGCGTTGCATAGTGCTGTCACCACCGGACTTTCCGTTCCCCACAGACACAGTGTTCAAGATTCCTAGAACGTGGGAACCAATCAAATGTATCTGAGAATGCGGCGGCTAGGACTGCTCGTATGCCGCAACCCTGATTACTTTCACACCGTGAGCGCATCAGGAGACGACGAACGGCCGGTGAAGACTCTAACGTTTGAGTACCCTTCGACTTGGCAGCCAACCGGATACGAACCATGAACCTGATGTTGACGTCGTTCGCAGAAGCACTGTTCTTAACATACCGGTTGGAAGACGCTTTTAGCGGCAAAACGTGGAACCGTACCATCCCTATCCCCTCGACATGGTGTCTGGTTTCAGCATGATCAAATTTGTGGTAACCGCAAGAGTCGCACGAGATCCGCGTTTCGGCGGCGCGGCGGCCGTCGGTTTACACGTAGTCAGAGAACGCTGCTTGCGGACGTTGCTGTCACCGGCACACACAGGCTTTTCAACGTTTAAGATCCCAAACATCTGGTGGTGCGTACCGTGCGACTAGAAAAACGCTACAACCTGCTGTACGACACATGGGCGCTCATCTACATTACATCGACTTTATGCTGGGAAATGGACCGATGGATAACAGAACCGAGAGAACACGCAGTTCAGATCCCGTCACAGTGGTGCATAACCGCAACAGCGAACTGAGACTCGTCCACTACACGTTCGTGGACTGCTACGGCATCTCCAAACGCGAACCGGCAACCAACGGACCGAAACAATGGGGTGAAGCGCACAAATGGCCGGACAAATCAATTTGGTTCCCCGCACCGAAAGCATGGCAACCAACAGCATGCAACTAGAACTAAGACTCATATCAGTCAAATCGGCGCACAACAACAAGAGGATCGCATGGTGGAACGGCGGATACGAAACCGGCGCATCATCAGACGGTTTCTTCATCCCGTCCACATGGCAAATCGCCGGAATCAACCAACTCAACCGGTCAGCGCAGCCATGAAACCACCGGATTTCAAAATGTCCACAGCATGGGACACCAACGCCGACAGGATAGTCGATGTCATCAAATACAACTTCCAACCAACAGTGCACGCCCCCGGTGTCACATACCAGATAGTTCAAATCCCTACACAATGGTGCATAGGACGGTTACCGTGAAACACACAGATACCAACACACCGATCTACGCTTTCGTCGGCATGGATTTCGATGATAGACGACCAGACGGTTTCCCAGTCAAGATCCGTTGGTGGGTCGGCGCTGCTGATCTTGCACGTATGGCACCTAGAGCGTGGCAGCCGGTCCCATGCGAGTAAACTCTGTTTTCCCTGCAATCAGACCGAAACTGTTATCAGCAAAAACACACATCGCCGGTCACACGTTGATCTGGTGGTCAGGTCCGATCGGACCGAACCCACCGGACGAAGACAACTTTTACTGTCCTTCAACATGGGAACCTGTGCAATGCCAGTAACGATCCATCACACACGCATCATGTCACCTAAAGTGTATTTGTATTTGGCGAACAACGGCAGACCTGAGACGCAAGGTATGGTGCAGTTCCCACCACCGAAGAAACAGCCGTCAAAGATGAAACTTCGCCACTTGCAAGTCCCTTCAACTTGGGAACCGTCATCATGCTGAAACTCGTCTCATGTCTAGTCGACACCACCAAATCGTTATACTTCATCGGTGTACAAAACCAACACAACCAAAACGTCCACATACCCGGTTACAACAACTACTACATCGCCGCACCAACCACCTGGCAACCAACACACATAACATGACCACACCCACCAACACCAACCAATGATCCGCCACGAATACTACGACCACAACAACACCAGACGCTACAACCTCATCACCAGCATCACCGGACACCACCACACCAAACAATGGGGACCAGCCCCAACCACATGGCAACCCGTATCAATAAAACCCCCCCACCAACCGACAACAACCAAACACCCACCTTCGGAACAGCCGCCAGGCTGGATGAATGGGTGGAGCACATTTCGCAAATTTCGAAAAATCGTTTTTGGACTTGGAGATGACATGCCTTACACTGTGAAAAAAGGACAAGGCTGTCCTGAAAGTCGACCGTACGCTGTGGTGAAAACCGGGGACGGCGAAGTCGTTGCCTGCCATGCCACACCAGAAGCCGCTGGGAAACAGATTGGTGCTATCAACCACTCGGAAAACAAAGACAAAGAAGAAACCGCGAAAGAATGGAGCGAGCGAATGCGAGCGATACTATCCACGCACGACGTCTGCTTCGGCCTCGCTCTCGTTCGTGTCGGCCCCGCCGAAATGATCGTTGAAGTAGCCGAACGCAAAGAACAATGGAACATGGGCCTCAAACATCGGCCGACCATGCGGCACGACGCCATGCTATTCAAGTTCGAGAACCACCAACGAGCCGATTTCACAATGACCGACGTGAACTTCGATCTCGACGTGTTCTGGTACGACTCCAACCGTAAACTGATCACCAAATCGTTTGCGGCTGCCGGAACCCCCCGTGTGGAAGCTCCTGATGGTTACGTGTACGCTTTAGAAGTGCCTGCCGGTACGCTCACCGAAGAAGAGTCCGGTTCTTTCGAGATCGTAGCGTAAGTTCAAATAGCCACTCCGTTTGCCGATACTGTGATTGGAACTTCGGTGAAGCCCTGCCGTGTTCTACCGGCACATGCTGACGATCTAAGGGCAGAAGGAGAATGCCGCCAATGGCTAATGCACTTTACGATACTGGACGCAACGCGTTCCTGACCGGTGACATTGATTGGGTTGCTGACACGATCAAAGCAGTGTTGGTCGACACCGCCGATTACACAGTGAACCTTTCCACACACGATTTCTTGGACGACGTGGCCGCTGGTGGTCGTGTCGCTACAGGAACGTTGGCTTCGAAGACGGCTACGGCTGGTGTCGCAGACGCCGCCGACTTGACGTTTAGCACGGTGACAGGCGACGTTTCCGAAGCTCTCGTCATTTACAAGGATTCGGGCGTTGAGGGCACTTCACAACTGATCGCTTACATTGACACGGCTACCGGTCTTCCTGTGACACCTAACGGTGGAGACATTGTGGTTCAATGGGACTCGGGTGCGAACAAGATTTTCAAGCTCTGACAGGGGCGTAAATCATGGCGCACATCAAGTGGTTGGGAGTGCAAGGCACTCTAACATCTGCTATCAGCAGCGGCACAACGGTCATCGAATCGGACGGTTTGGCTGATCTTCCGGCGATCTCGTCACCGGACATAGCGTACATTGTTCTTGATCCGAACGGAGTCGGCGGCCGTCCAGAACTCGTGATCGTCACCGGTCACGAAGAGTTGGCGACACCAGACACGTACGCTACCGTTCTGCGCGGCCAACATACAGAACACGGCGGAAGCACGGCGCGGTCGCACGCTGCTGGTACACCGTGGTATCACGCCGCTTCTCCCAAAGATTTCATCCAAGTGGCTTCCACGGAAGCACAACGCTTAGCTTTAGACGTGGATGACGGTGCGATCGTTTGGCAAGAAGACACACAAGTCCATTGGGTTTACATCGACGCTGCCACTCCGTACTGGGAATTGCTGCAAAGCGGTTTGATCGCCCACTTGGCGGATACGGTGGACGCACACGACGCTTCCGCTATCAGTTTCAACACGGCCGGAGCCACACCGGGAAGTAACTTGGCTGCAACTGACGTCCAAACGGCGTTAGAAGAGTTGGATAGTGAGAAGCAAGCAAAGAACGCATCGACAACGGAGATAGCCGCTGTCACGAATCCGGCGACCATTACCATAGGGTTCGTTATTGACGGCGGCGGCTCCACAATCACAACCGGACAAAAGGGGCATCTTTCCGTTCCGTTCGCATGTACGTTGAATCAGGTGACGTTGTTGGCGGATCAGTCGGGTTCAATCGTTGTAGACATTTGGAAAGACACGTACGCTAACTTTCCGCCGATCGCAGCCGATTCTATCACTAACGCCGCTAAACCTACCATTTCGGCTGCAACAAAGTCTCAGGATTCGACTTTGACGGGTTGGACTAGAACAATCGCTGCCGGGGACGTATTGGCGTTTAACGTTGATTCGGTTACGACTTGTCAGCGTGTGCTTGTCAGTTTGAGGGCTGTGAGAGCTTAATGGCTACGATCGTTGCCGCCGCTGGCGGTGGGAACTGGCAGACGAACGCAACGTGGGTTGGTGGAGTTAGGCCGACTTCCGCCGATGACGTCCAGTTGAATGCTACGTCAGGAAACGTGACAATTGACTCGGGTGCTGTTTGTCGCAGTTTGGATTGCACCGGTTACACCGGCACGTTAACTCACACCAATGGGTTGAGTTTGGTTATTGGCGACGGCACTGCCGGTGCTGGAAACGTCGCGTTAAAGCTTGTTGCCGGAATGACGTACACGATTGGGGGACTCACTTCACAGTTCACTTTCTCTAGTTCCTCGGCAACTCAACAGACTATCACTACCGCTGGCAAAACGGTGGGAAGTCTTTACCAGGGCAGTGGGTCGTTACAACTGGCGGACGGCTGGAACGGAAGCGGTTACTTCCAAGTTGCTGGTGGAACCTTCGATACTAACAATCAAACAGTAACGTGCTATACGTTTGATGCTTCTGGATCGACAACCCGAACTTTGACTTTGGGTTCCTCTTCCATAACTTGCACTAACACTGGACAGTCTTTGACGTTCACCGTTGTCACGAACTTGACGATGACGGCGAACACGGCGACATTTACTTTGTCGGGTAATGGGGCTTACTTTTTGCTCGGCAACAAGAACTTCAATGGCATGTCTATCACTTTAACAGGTGGGTCAAGTCGTTATATCACTGTTACTGGAACGCCTACCATCCAGAATTTCACCTATACAGGTACGGCGTCCACCGGTTGCATGGTATACATGCCTACCGGTCTGACTGTCGCTGGGACTCTTACTTTGACTGGAGCTTCAGCGGTTCAACGTATCCTATTTTCAGGTGATCTTGGGTATAGCGGCGTTCCGTCCACGGTAACCGCCGCCGCTGTTTCCATAACCAACACCGATTTTCAAGATATCACCGCTGCCGGAGCGGCTTCCCCGTGGAACTGTTCTACTGGTAGTGTCGGAAATGCTTTAGGAAACACAAACATAACGTTCGCTTCCCCTGTGAATCGTTATGCTGTGGCTTCAGGGGCTTCTAATACGACTGCTCAATGGGCTGCAACGTCGGGGGGCAGCGCTGGCGCGTCGGTGCCGTTATGTCACGACAACGTTTTCTATGACGCTGCGTCTCCTGCCGGAACTTATACGTGCAACATGTTGAGGTTCTGCGCGAATCTGGACTTCACGGGGTTCACGCGTACTTTCAATACGTCAGTCGGTCCCACCATTTTCGGAAACCTCACGATGGCTTCCGGAATGTCAACCACATGGAACCAGTCAACTACTTTTTCTGGTCGTGGAACCCACACAATCACTATGAACGGCAAAACGCTTGCTGCCGACGTTCAATGGTATCAGACGGGAACTTACACGCTGCAAGACAACTTCACTTCCGCTGGCTCTTTCAGCTTGTACGGCGGTAGTTTGAACACTAATGGCAAGAATGTGACGTGTGGTTACGTTTCATTCAACGGATCGGGCAGTAAGCTTGATGTGTTGGATATGAGCAACTCGTTGTTCACGGTAACAAGCATCCAATGGGGGGGAAATTCTCAGCTAACGCTCACGGCCACTGGATCAACTCTCCGTTTCACTAGAACCGGTTCTGTCACGTTTAATACCGGAGGCAAAACTTACAACATTGTTACTTTCGATGCGTCTACTTCGACTGGTGCCATCACTATGGCTGGCGGAGGCATAATTGGCACTTTGAACGTTTCTGATGCCGTTAACGCTAGAACAATCAAGTTCACTTCTGGTACCACAACCACTGTTACGAACTTCAATGTGAACGGCGCTTCAGGTAGGCTTATCACGATTGATTCCACGACCGCCAGCACTCACACTTTGAGCAAAAGTTCTGGTACGGTTTCTTGCAACTATCTGAGCATCAAGAACTCTATTGCCACTGGTGGAGCGTCATGGTATGCTGGAGCTAACTCTACTAACGTTTCGGGTAACACGGGTTGGACTTTTACTGGACCGCCTTCTGGCCGATCATCAGTTTTAGCGATCATAGGATAAGGTGATCTAATGGAATACGATATGACGTTGTTGCGGGCTGAGCATCGCGACGTTTTCAGAGAAGCTAGAGATAACCCTTTGGTGCCTGTTGAAGTCGTTGATCAGTTGTTTAGTGTTTACGCTTACTTGAAGACGGCTCGAAAAAACACTTGGAATACACCTGAAGTGAAAAAAGCGTTGGTTGATGCCACCGAGTCGGTTAAGTTGGAGCGTGAACGGGCAGCGGAGCGGAAAGCTGTTAGGAAAGAGCGGCATCCCACAAACGCTGAAGTTGATGCCGCCACACGTAAGGCAGCTAGAGTGGCTGCACGTTTAGATGAGCGCTCTAAAGCGATCGAAGAAGGATAGGAAATATGGCTGACAACGTACAAATCACCGAGGGTGCTGGCACTTACATCGCCACTGACGACTTGTCTGGTATCCAATACCAGATCGTCAAGTTGTGCGACGGATCATTGAACTCGGCTGCGGCCATCAAGGGTTCTGTGGCAAAGGGTCTTTATGTGGACCCACACGGATCTACGAATAGAATCTCAGCTACTCCAACTGTATCTAGTGGTTCCATATATGCAGCTAAAGATGCTATCGGTGGGATCATGACTTTCGCTGACGCTGCCAGAGCAACCGGTGAGGGCGGCATCCTTGAATCTGTGACGATTGTAGACAAGGGGCAGCAGATGGCCGCTTTGGACCTTGTTTTGTTCAACGCTTCCCCAAGTGGTACGTTTACTGATAACGCGACTTCAGATCCTTCTGACGCCGATCTTACAACTGTTGTCGGTGTGATACCGTTTGTGGTTGGCGACTATTTTGATTTTTCTGACAACAGCGTGGCGTTCCGTTCAGGGTTGGGTATCGCATACGACTGTGCTGCTACTAGTCTTTTCGGGGTTCTTGTTGCCAGGGGAACCCCAACTTATGGTTCTACTTCTGATGTGGTTGTTGTTCTTGGGGTGGTGCCGGACTGATGACTTACAGACGGGTTGGTACCAGCGGAGTTAAATCGGTTCCCGCTATTCAAATTTACACGTTTTCGACTACTGGCGCTGTCCAAACTTTTGTTGTTCCACCAAACGTGCGTTCTTTGTATGCTGAAGTGGCTGGCGCAGCCGGTGGAGCAGCTTACGGCTATGGTGGTCTTGGTGCCATTTATGGTGGGACTATCACTGTTACGCCTGGTGAGACTCTCAACTTGTTTGTAGGCGGCAAGGGAGGGGTTGCCGGGACTTCGTTTACTGGTGGTTACAATGGCGGTGGTGCGGGCGGGAACGGCGGGTCCGTAAACGTTGGTAACGGTGGCGGTGGCGGCGGCGCGTCCGATATTCGTCGCGGGGGAGTGGCTTCCGGTGATCGCGTGCATGTTTCTCCAGGTGGCGGCGGTGATGGTGGTAACGGCGGCGGTTTCAGTGGTTGGGGTGCTTTTACGACTGCTGACGGTGGCGCTGGTGGCGCGTCTGGTGGACAATCTGGAGGCAATGGGGCTACTACCGGAGCGGTAGGAACAGGCGGTGGAGGCGATGCTGCTGGTTCTGCTGGTTCTGCTGGTGTTGGTGGAGATGGAGGAATGTTGCAACGCGGTGGTGGCGGTGGTGGTGGCGGTTACTACGGTGGTGGCGGTGGTGGCGGTGGTAATGTTGGTGAAGGTGGCGGTGGTGGTGGTGGTGGTTCCGCTTTAGTGTTGAGCGGCATGGCAAAGGTGGGTCACAATTATGAAGATGGTTACATCAAGCTGTTCTTGGTGACTTGACGTCATGTTGCTTCTATTCGGCGCTTCCGTTCCGTCGCAGAGTCTTGTCGCGTCTGGAATTCCGTCGGAAGAAGATTTTGTTGGCGACGAATTTGGCGGACCGATTGGCGGTGAAGCTTACGGCGGCGGCGTTGTTCAAGACGCTATTGTTGTCACAGCAGAAAGCGCTGTCACCCTTTCCCCTTCCGGTATCGTTTCGGGAGAAGCTTTCGGCACCGCTCAACTCAACCTGACGATTGCACCGACCGGTATTACTTCGGGAGAAGCTCTCGGCACATCAACACTTGTACCAGAACTCGACACCACTAGCATCACTTCGGCGGAAGCGTTCGGCATCCCGCAAATCAATCTGGTCATCCAGCCATCCGGCGTTACGTCCGGTGAAGCTCTCGGCACCGCTGTTATCGCGGTTGCCATCCAGCCGACTGGCATCACTTCGGCGGAAGCTTCCGGAACGCCGCAAATCAATCTGGTCATCCAACCGACCGGTATCACGTCCGGCGAAGCTTTCGGTACGGCGGTTTTGTTACAGGAGTTGGACGTTACTGGCATCGCTTCGGCGGAAGCTTCCGGAACGCCGCAAATCAATCTGGTCATCCAACCATCCGGCGTTACTTCGGGAGAAGCTTTCGGTACACTGGTCCTGTTTAGTTCCATAGTCCCGACAGGCATTGCTTCAGGAGAAGCTTTCGGTGTTGTGACACTCATACCGGAGTTGGATACTGCTAGCATTGCTTCGGCTGAAGTGTTCGGCACCGCACAAATCAATCTTGTTGTCCAAACAACAGGAATCGCTTCGGCGGAAGCGTTCGGCACCCACTCTATCTTCTCTTCCATAACGCCGTCCGGCATCACGTCCGGTGAAGTCATCGGCACTCCAAGCCTCGTCTACGTCATCACCCCTGACGGGGTGGCATCCGGCGAAGCCGTAGGAGCAGCACAACTCATTCCCGGTGCTGTCACCGTTCTCCCATCCGGCATCCCAACAGAAGAAACCTTCTCAAACGAAGCTCTCTTCGCTAACGACGTTGTGTGGGTTGAAATCAACCAAGTCATAACCGTTCTGGAACATATGCAACTTGTCGGAGTGGTATCACCAACACAAGCGATCGTCGTGGAAGATACATCTTCGGAAACAAATGCCGATGAAACACTAAGAGTTAAGGAGCTTGTGTTATGACGATCTACGCGGGTGAAACACTTGTAGTCACCCACACGGCAACCAACGAAGACGTCGCGTTAACGGACGTCAACGTTCTGAGTGTCACAATCGAAATCTTTGATAGTGCCGGTGAAACCATAGTTGACGAAACCAGTATGACATGGGATGCCGTTCAGGAACGCTGGGAATACGTGTGGTACACTTTGGACGACGCAGCAACACCGCAACCGTTAGATCCCGGCACGTACCGTGCTAAGGTGATTATCACCAGTCTGACAGGCACAGAGAATTGGGAATACAAACGGATTCGTTTGTCGAGGAATCCTGTGTGATAGTATGTTCGTATGAAGAAATCAGATTTGCTCCTAATGCTATTGGGAGCAACGTTCATTATTGGTGGTGTGTGGATCGGAAATCTTGTGCCGATCATACTCGGTGTTGTGATTTTCGCTGCGGGACGGTCATCTGATGCGTACTGATAACGATTGGTTGGAAGACGGCTGCTTAGAGTGTGGCGTCACAAGGTTCCGTGAGTCCGAACTTGACGGTGTTTGTGTGAACTGCTACGATGTGAGCTATGGATCTTCCGGAGATGACATGGGATTACTGCATGGAACAAGCGTTCGACGCCATGCATTGCAACTGGACGGCCGAAATGCAGCTAACTAAAGTAAGAGGCTGGCTAGCTATCGCCAGAGAAATCAGAGAATCCGAGTTAGCTACTGACGCAGCGGTCCAGAAGATCATCGCTGAAGTAAAACCGGTCTAGGTGAAATGGCCGTGACTCTGCTATAGTAGAGGCATGAAACTTTCAGTTGGAGACAGATACGAGTCTGATTCCGGTCTAGGGTTCGTGATCACGAACGTCGAAGACGGAGTTACGACAGTAGAAATCGACCGGTTTTCTAGAAAGACCGGCGAACTCACTAAGTTCACGAGAGAAGTGCCGGATCGCATCTGGCCCTTTTTTACGTTGGCGTACAAGAAGCAGCGTAAGCGGCCGGTGAAGAAATGACCGATTCCCCGTATCAGCTTCTTCCACCATTGAGTGAAGAAGAGTACGAAGCTCTCAAAGAGTCAATCAGAGAAAAAGGTGTGCTGGTAGCGGTAGAAGTTGACGAGTTCGGTGTGGTTCTTGACGGCCACCACCGCGTTCAGATCGCCACCGAACTTGGTATAGAGTATCCAACAAACGTGCGGTTCGGTTTGGACGAAACCGGTAAACGTTCCTTGGCTCGCACGCTCAACACTCAACGCCGCCACCTGTCACAAGCACAGAAACGCATGGTGATCGCTGACGAGTTAAGAGAGAACCCTTCTCACAGCAACAACGCTATCGCCAAACGGCTCGGCGTGTCCGACTCCACCGTTGGACTTGTACGTCAAGACTTGGGTGACGAAGTGGCAAGCGAGTGGAGAGTAGGAGCCGATGGGAAGCACTATCCGGCCGTACACAACAAAGCTACCGTACGGTCCATGTCGTCGGTTCCTGGCAGCCCTACGGACTTCCTAGACCGGTTTAGGAGCAACGGAGAATCAGAAGAGACTGTCGGATATGAGGTTCCCACGCAGAGGGCTAGCGGACCGCAGTATTTCCAAGTATCATGGTCGCTGTTAGAAGACGACCGTGACGTTGTGATTGCAGCCGTGAAAGCGGCACGTTCACAGTTAGGACTGCGGAACACCGGCGAAGCGATCGTGGAGATTTGCAGAAAGTTCTCTGATGGCGGATAAAGTCAAGATCATCAGATCGAAACGTCGAGTCGTGTCCGACAAGACGGTGTACGAGTTAGCTAAGGAACGCATCCACACCACTTTTGATCTGTTCGATAGTGTGTCTGTTTCGTTCTCTGGTGGTAAAGACTCGACTGCTGTGCTTCAGATGGTGTTAGAAGTCGCTCAGGAACGAGACGAGCTTCCGCTGCACGTGTTCTTCTTTGACGAAGAAGCGATCCCGTATCAGACAGAAGAGTATGTTCGGCGGATAGCTCAACGTCCAGACATCGACTTAGACTGGTACTGTTTGCCGGTACAGCACCGTAACGCTTGCAGCCGTAAAGACATCTA
>OFQY01000529.1_pt1 | contig 14667 bp, 28 predicted proteins | sample 1542991 | NCBI WGS metagenome assembly OFQY01 (sample SAMN07774224, study PRJEB24372) | wastewater metagenome | isolation source: Exp Tend VB 10WW | collected 2016-02 | reverse complement strand
AGTGCCCGCAGAACTGAAGCAGGAATGCCCACCGCTCCCAATGACGGACGGCAGCCTCGCGAACCTCGCGCGCCTCGCGGTTGAAGACGCACGGGAATATGCCAAGTGTCGTGAGCGCCACAATGCGCTCGTTGACGTAGTTGAATCCATTGAAAGGCAATTGAAATGAACAGCCGAGTAATCCTCGTTAGTTGCGCCCTTGCCGTGCTGGCAGGTTGCGCAACACCTGACACCGTGCGTGTGAAAGCATGGCAGGAAATCCGCGCTCAGGAAGTAGCCGCAGAAAAGGCCAAATGGGACGCTTTAGCGGCTCTCGGTAAAGACGCTGACAACCACACCAAAGACAAGCTTGCAATGGCGTGGATGGCTGCCAGCATGGGCGGAAAGACGCATGACGCTACACCGATGCCTGCTGAACCCGAAACAGCGTTCGACAAAACGCTGCGCGCTATCTCGATCATTGCCCCGGTTGCCTCCAGCATTACCGGTAACGTAATGGCATACAAGCTCGGCACCAACCAGGCTCAATACTCGCGTGACATCGCACTAGGCGATCAAGCGTCCCGTGTCGCCACTGTCGCTACTGTCGCTAACGGCATGGCAAGCCTTGGTAACTCTGGCCTGAACGCTGCGGTATCGCTTGGCACTCGTCCTACAACGGTAGTCACCGGCAACGGTAACGCCGTGAACGGCAGCACCGCAGACAACAGCACCACGACCACGACAAACACCAACAACTGCACCAGCGGTCAAGCCGGTAGTTCATCGGGTACAACCGGGTCTCCGGCTGGTGGCCCGTCTGGTCAAGTGCCTTGCACGATTAGCAAGTAACACACATCCAGTGTGTCTGCCCATCTGGGCGACGGATGTTCTTGTACAGCGAGTTACCGCAGTGGCACTGAAAAAACGCACTGCCTTCGGGCGCATCCACCAGGTACTCGAACTGGCCCTTGTGCCCACCACAAGCGGGGCAATCCAGCGCAACGGTGCCGACAGGGGCTACTGCGGTCCACTCATGTTTGCAGCTCAGACACTGGGCCGGCCCTGTCATGTGGGGGGATCGCTCCAGCTTTGCTGCTGCAAGATCAATAACAGTCATTTGCCCTGCTCCTTTCAGTGATTCTGTCGGGGTGTTTAGTCGCTTGGGTTGTTGATAGTCTCCAAGCGTTGTTTCGCGCGGCTCAATAGTTTGCACAAGTCAAAATCGTAAAGGTAGAAGCTTGCGTACCCGTCTTTGCTCGTGACGTCTATTGACCAAGTCCCGTGTTTGTTTTCTCCTCGCCCGTCGCGCTTCCAGGCTGTCATAACTTTAGAGATGGCGTATTTTTTGCTGTGCGCATTTATGTAGCGCTCTGGCTCAAAGCAGTCTACCGGTGCTGGTCCGTAATGCAGTTGACTGAATAGTCCAGCTAGAATGATTGGCGTTGTGCTCAATGTCCTATCCTTTCGGTGGCTCAAATGGCGGCGCTCGCTGCACCCACGCTTCAATCTTGTCATCCATTGGCAGCCCTGCCGGTAGTTGATCGAGGGTCATTGGAAGTGGTCCCTATCAGCGGCAATAATCATCACTGCAATGCCAGCAATTGCAGCCGCTATTACCCATCGCGGGTCAAAAAAGCACGCAGCCCAAACAGCGCTGGTCATAGCCGAGCTCAGTAATACATACACGGTGCTCATCGTCCTATCCTTTCGGTGGTTCTGGTGTTGGCTCTGCGTAGCGCCAGTGGGTGAACTGCCCTGATGGATCGTCGCCCTGCACGTACAAATATTTCCACGGCGTTTCTCCGTTCATGCTCACCCAAATGCGCAGCGGCGGCTCGTTTCGTCGGTCATGCTTCGGCAACCCATCCTCAACCCGCGTCCAGCCTCCTGTTTCAAGGTAGGCGCGGGCTTTGGCGAGCGTTTCGATAACGTCGTCAAATCTTGATGCGCTCCTCGAGAGGAAATCGGAGGAATATTCCAGCGCCTCCACCAGCTCGCGGATTAGTTCATTGGTCATTCGGTTCTCCTGCGTCTCCTGTGCCGATCCAGATGCGCGGCTCACGCTGCAATCCTCTGCAAGACTTCGCCACGCGCGATGCGGTCATCAATATCCCGAAGCGCGCGGCGGACTTCGAGTTGTGAGGCGTTCGACACCATGCGTTCGTGAACGTCGAGCAAGTCGCGAACGTGTTGCAGTTCCGATCCGCTGAATCCCCAGCGACCGACTTGCGTGAAGCGCCGATCTGCGTTGAGTAGCGCCGTCTGGCAGCGTTCGACGATTTCCGTCGCTTCTTCGCCGATACCCTGGCGGATCAGCGCGCCGGTCATGTTGCAGGCCAGCGAGATAGCGCCGATGTGCTCTGCGGTGCCGTGGCCTCGCGTGATCGCATCAAGGCTGGCGAGCGCGAGCAACTGCACATCGTTTACCTTGTGCTCAGGCAGCAGCGTCACCGAATCGACGTACCTTTCCAGTACGCGCAGACCGCCTGCCGGGTCAATGGCGCGATGCTGCCAGTTGCGTTTGCCGAATTTCTCGGCGCGGCGTGCGGCCCTATTCATCACTATCTCCTGCGCAACTACTTCCGCCAGTCGTTCTTGTTCACGCCTCGCGCCATGAAGGCAATCGAGATCATGTTTTCGGTGATCGTGCGCTGCAAGTCTTTCGACATCTGCGCCGCAATCTGCTTGCGATTCAGGCCGTCACGGAAGAGCGCGACAGCCTGGTCAATCTCGCGCGCCGTCAAGTCCTGCGGTTCGCGCGGCATCGCTACCTGTGCCGTCATGGCGCGGCCGGTGAAGGCGAGTTGGGCAAGGTTCATGCTGCTACCTTTGTCATCAGCGCGCGAGCTGAATACGTCGTCATACGTTTATGCAACTGACGAACGCGCTCAACGTCAGCCATGCAGTACGCGCGGATTTCGTCATGCCTACCGTCAAGCCAGTAGTCGTAAACCTTGCTGCCGTCGAGGTCGCCCTTGCCTTCGATGCCAAAAGCACGACAGAGCTTGTCCAGCTTGATACGATTGCCAACGCCTACCCATTGGGTCATCGTGTCGTAAATCGCGTCTTCCCACGGCTTTGCCTTTACCGGCCACCAGCGCGGCACGGGCAGCCCGTTCAGGATCGCCTGTTGCCAGATGAACCGGATGTCGAACATCACGTTGTGACCGATGATGCAGGGCGCGTCACGCGGGTCCCATGCCGCCGACAAAGCGGTCAGTGCGCGCGGCAAATCGCCGATTTGAACCGGCTCGTCTTCAATGGCCCACGCCACGCAGAACACCTCGCCGAATGTGCCGTCAAGCGCAGTGGCGCGGTACTGCTTCTCCGCTTCCGCCTCGATTTCGTCGTCAATCTTTTGGCGCGCACTGGCGATGAACTCGGCAATCTTCGCTTCGTCCTTGTAGTTGGACGGCGCGCGGACTGCCGCCTTCTGTTCGTCAGCAGACGCGCGCAGGTCGGCCAGCAATTCGTCGGCAAAGCCTGAGCGCTGGCAGGGGAGGGTTTCGCTGTCAAGAAAAATATTCATTTTTAGAACGGCGCCTCTTCATCTTCCGGGATGACTGCGGATGTCTTGCCGCCAGTCGCCTTTGCCCACTCGGGGCTACGCTTGATTACGTCTTGCAGCTTTTCGTGGAACGACGAAAAAAGATTCATGTCCGGCGCATCAAGGTCAAACACGATGTTTTCGTGTACCGGTTGCGGCTTGGAATTCTTGAGCGCACCAGGAAGCGGCGTCAGTCCGGCTACATTGCTGTACGTCTTGCCGTTGTTTTCGGATGTCGTGACGTTGACCATGCAATAAGCGCCGACCAATTTTGAAACATCAAACGCCTTCGCTTCTTCTTCCGTAAAGTCACGGCCACGCCACGCCGCAAGCTCTTTGCGTAGGTTGGACTTCTCGTGCAAGCTGACTGTGTAGCTCTTGCTGATCGTCATCGGCATCTGCTTGCCATCAACGTCAACCGTCAACGGCTGGCCATCCTCGTCTTCTCCGAACAACTCCCAGCCGATGCGAATTTTGTGTTGCTCTTTCAGTCCGTACTGGCCGTCGCTGACTTGAGTCCCGAGGTCAATAAGGGAGTAGCAGCGCCCGATGTGGACGCCTTGCGGAACCCGCTTGAAATTGCCGCCGCCTGCGTCTGTTGCAATGAATCCCATGATGTTTCCTTTGGTTGAAAGTCGCTTTCGTCGGCAGCGACAAGGCCGATAAATTGTTCGTAGTCGTGTTCTGCTGTCTCTATTTGCTGGCGGCACATAGGGCCTCGTATGCGCGGCGGGCTTCGGCTTCGGTGGCAAAAAATGACATGACGTACCAATCATCGCCAACGTTCCTGTATGGCCCCATGGCTGATTGCAGCACCGGCAACCCAATCACATCGACAGTGCGCACCTTTTGGCGGATGCGGTGTTTCCAGTTTTTACCGGTAACAAATTCGTCTTCTTCGTCGCCCCATCCTTCACCGCCGACGCGTGCGTACTGCACATCATGCGTGCCTTCTTGCAACGCCTTCAGCGCTTCCCATGCGGGTACTTCTTTCCATTCGCTCATTTCTGCTCCTGCACGTATTTGCGGATTCGGAAAGCACTTGTCGGGTTGTTAAATTTCCAATCGAAGCGCATTTCTTGTCTCGCTCGTTTCCGTGACAAATACGCACCGACTGTCGGCTCCCATTTGCCATCGCACAGCATTTCGACAACCCATAGGTAGTTCATTTGCACAATCCTTTCTGTTCGCTCTCAGTCATCGCCAGCCGCATCACAAGCTGTACACGGCACTGCGTTTGCTCTGGTGTAGGTAGGTGGACTACTGCTGTTTCTGTTGGCAGCAGCAGGATCAGGAGGAGGGCGCGGGTCATTTCTTCATCGCTTCATTTACCCGATCAATCAATATTTGCATCGCGTCCGCTGGTGTCTCGTGCCTAAAGCCGCTTGATATTTCAAATTCGCCACCAGTAACAGTTGTGTTCATCTTGATTGATGCGCACCAACTACCATAAAAACCAAGCCTCGGGTTGCCAAACTGGCGCAGGCTTATCAATGCGTCGTTTACGTCCAATCGGCTTGCCGTGGCTTCGTTGTCTTTCTTGACCGGCAACATCATCACAACCCCTTAAAAACACCACAGCCAACAACAAGAATCACCAGACCAATCACAACAGCGATCAAGTCTGTCCAGTTAGCGCGAGACTCGATTTCGTGCCAGTCTCGACCGGTGCGCATTCCGTGGAAGATGTTTCTGTTCATTACCGGTCTCCGTCTGGTATCCAGCCCATTACTCGCCCCGTGCTTTCTTGAGAACGGCTAGCGCGGCTTTGATTGCCTTGCCATACAGCGAGTCTTCCGAGTAACGCAGAAATGGATCGCTTTGAACGACTCCGGTCAACGCTTCCAGCGCCTCATAAAGCTCTGGCGCTGTTGCGCGAATCGTCTCGTCAGCAAGGGCGCGGTAGTTATGCGCTGACCACTCCGCGCTTTCGTCACTTTTCCAGTTTGAGCAATCAAGCGCCTGTTTTGCGGTTTTGCCATCTGAGCTATGACATGGAAGCCGTCTGGAAAAAATAACCTCGCCTGCCGCGTTAACGGTTTCGATATTCCACGGCCATTCACTAGCCATGCGTACCGTCAGCGGCCCCTGCGTCCACTTCGTTGTGCTCATCAGTATTTCTCCCGTGTCAGCCGTGCAAACTCACGCACGTTCTGACGAAATTGCTTGTCGTTAATCAGTAGCCATTGCAGGCGATCCACGACACAATCGCAGTCGTTCTCCGCAAGGTCGTTAATCAGGTCGCCGATGTGCGTCTCGTAATACTTGACGCGCGAATCGACGTATGCCGAAGCCTGCTTGTCTTCAATGAATGCGAAGTGGTCTGCAAGCGTTTGCCGCGCGTCTTCGCGGATTTCGTCGGCAAGGACGGGGTCGGCGATCATTTCACGCTGCTCCAGATGTGAACCAAGACCAGCACAAACATTGCCCAAACGCAGCCCACAAAAACGGCATGGAACAACTTTTCTGCTAACGAACCTTGCGGCGCTTCTGTAAAAGCAGCTCCGCTAAAGAGGCCGACCACAAGGAGCGTCAAGTAACAGGCTGTGATTACGCTCATTTCTCACCCCTTGCCAGCGCCACTACGCGCTCTGCTTCGTCAAAATCCCGGCATGACAGCGCGCAAAACGCAACGGAGTCAGACGGCCTTTGCCGGATCAAAACTACCGGGTTTCCGGTAATGGCCAGCCGCACATCCCACCGCTGCTGCTTGACTTGATCGACGATTGCGCTGGTGATGTCGATTACTGCGCTCATACCTTGCTCCTGTTGTGTAAGTGATTGAGAGTAGGGGCCGGGTCGTCCGGCTTAGCCAATGGCCGCATTACCTTCATGGCGCACATACGACATATAGCCGCGCGCAGTTACCGCTGCGCTCGCCCTACCCTCAATCACTCACTAGCCTGTATCCAGTACGCTCTAGCCGATGCGCTGATTACCTAGGTCAAGGCACCCAACTCCGATACGAGGGTTGCCTTGCTGCTCGCTGCACTCGTCGGCGCTAATCAAGGTTCACGCCGTAGCCGTAGCCGTTGCCGTAGCCGTTGCCGTAGCCGTTGCCGTTGCCGTTGCCGTAGCCGTTGCCGTCGAGCGTTACAAACAAGTCCATTTCGATTGCTCCACGTCGATCATGTGAATCAACGCGCGCAACGGAGCGCGCACAGTGCCTGTGTGGTCGAGTTTTGTTGACGGCAGCGGGCCGTTCGCAAGCTCTCCAAGACCTTTACTCGTGCCCCAAACGCGAATGTTTTTCGCGCTTGTGATGACGAGAAACTCGCCGTCGATCTTGACGTAGCCAACGTACACGTATGCGCGATCCAGTATGACAATCTTGATGTCGCCCTCACGCGGCGGAATCGAATCCGCACGCACGTATTCCACTTCGTCAATCTTGATTGTTTTCGGTTGTGTCATTTCAATCTCCTGTGTGTTGTTGCTGTATCCGTTGCCCATCAAGTCGGCTAGTAGCCGCTGCTTTGCCATACAGGGCTAGGGGCAATGTTCCGGCGCTTCGCTTTTTCCATCGCGTCGCGGTTCTCTTGCTCCATGCGGGTTTCGCGTTCGTTGGCGACTCGAACCCAGAACGGCGCCTCTTTCTTCGGAAGAATGGAGCTATGCCACTCGCACGCAGCGACCCACGCGCGCCACGCATTCAAAGTACCGGCAATCAAATATTCGCCCTGCGCGTTCTTTTCGACGACGGCAGGAAATTTGCCGTTATCTGTCATCCAGTTTTCAAAAGCTTCACGTTCGCGATTCATTTCCATCTCCCTGTTGATCTAAACCACTGCCGTAAACGTCGGCTGAATCTGTCGTCTGTGCTCTCGGCGAACCACTCGCACTAGGCCGCTTTGTTATTGGTCTGCTGGCTTCTGCCAACTGCCCCGGCCCGACTTACTGGCTTCGCTTCCCGCTTCTGCGTTTGCTCGGCCAGTAAGTGAATTAAATCACAACAGTGAACCGATGTCAACAGTTTTTTGTGCTATGTGCTGGTTCGCCATAGAACAAGCCGAGGCGGTGACCCAGCCCCTCCGGACATCCATTACGACAACCGTATCAGCATTACCGTCAGCTTCGATTTATCCCGCGCCGATTAAGTATCGGCCAGACTCCATGTCACCATGCGTTGCGGGTTTTTGGTGGTCGCGCTGAAACGCCACCCCGGCGGCTTGTTAGTAGACCGGGTTCGTTTCTTGATGGGCTGCCCGAACGGGGCTCACTCACTCACGGCGCATCGGGCCGGATGTCTGGTGCAGAAATGAAAAAGGCCCGGTCTGCTGCTTCCTGTGGTGCGACACAAGAAGCATGAGACTGGGCCTTTAGTCGTCTTCGCACAGACAACAGGGCGAAGTATGACAGATATTGCCTGGCAACGCAAATAGTGCTTGACTTTTTCACGCCAGTGAAGATAATAGCGCCATGGCTAAGAAAAAACCACTCACCGATAAACAGCTCGTAGAGGCGAACGGCGGCGTTGCCGAAGTTCAGGCGTTTTGCGGGTTTAGCGTTCCGTCTGCTGTGGCGAACTGGTTTCTAGTTGGTCGCAAAATGCCGCGCGCATGGCGGATTCTCCTTGAAAACAGACTGGCGGCGCGGAAGTGAACGCTGGCGAAGCCCTCGGCCTGTTCATGGCGCTACTCGTCATCACCGCAATGGTGCTGATCTGCGTAGTGACTTGGTTCTCTGACGACGACGGAATGGACTGATCCCCCGACCGGCTGGCGACTCCTCCTGCCTGCCGGACTTTCCCCGTTTAACGACGGGGCTTTTTGAGCGGCCTTGTTCCCTCCCGGCAGGGTTGCTCAAAAAGCGTAGCGGTTTCGCGGCTGTGGGGCTTCCTGCCGCTGCGCTTTACTCAAAGGGAGAAACGTTGGCGACAAATTCTGTATTAACCGCCCTTCACCGGCTGGAAAGGCGGACTGAGTGAAAACACAGTGGATTGACGCGGCAGCATGACCACCCGCATGACCCTATCCCAGTATCGCCAGCACGTCGGGGCCGCATGCTGATCATCGAACTGCCCTACCCGCCAAGCACGAACCGCATGTGGCGCAACAACCGTGGCCGCATGGTGCTGTCAGACGAGGGCCGGACCTACAAGGCAAAAGCCGGATGGCTTGCCAAGGCTGCTGGGGCAAAGGTCGTCGAGCACGACGTGGCGGTGTCCGTGACGCTGCACCCGCGCACCAACAAAGACGGCTCTGCAAGCGGCGTCGTCCTTGATTTGGATAACTCGATCAAGGTCGCGTGTGACGCCTTGCAGGGCGTCGCCTACGCCAACGACAAGCAGATCAAGCGGCTGTCTGCCGCCTACGGCAACCCAATGAAAGACGGCGGCCTGACAGTGGCTGTCATGGACGCAAACGATATGAAGGCGATGGTGCAATGACCCAGACAACCCTGCATCTTGATGCAATCCGCATTGACGGCGGAACCCAATGCCGTGCGGAATTGGACGAGGGTGCTGTAACGGACTATGCCGCAGCAATCCGTTCTGGCGCCGACTTCCCGTCCGTCGTCGTGTTCTTTGACGGCAAGCACTATTGGCTGGCCGATGGGTTTCATCGCTACCACGCACACAAGCACGCAGGCGCGATTGAGATCAACGCCGATGTGCGCAACGGAACGAAGCGCGACGCCGTATTGTTCAGCGTCGGCGCAAACGCCGTGCACGGACTGCGGCGCTCAAACGCAGACAAGCGCAAGGCCGTCGAGACGTTGCTGCGCGACAAGGAATGGAGTCAATGGAGTGATCGCGAAATCGCGAAAGCGTGTGGCGTAACACATCCATTTGTGGCGTCAATCCGAGAGCCGAAGCCAAAAAAACAGGAAACGGAGCGCGAAAAGCCACAGGTTAGTAACCACCAACAAATGGTAACGGTTACCACTGCCGCGCCGGAAGCCCCTGTAGATGCGGGTCTTCAAAACGAAGATTTTTTACCGGTCCCTCAGAAGCCGGTCGAAAAACCGGAAGCGCCCGCAGTAACGCAGGCACCGGTCAATGACGCGCAGGACGAAATCATGCGCGACTACGAGCGATTGCTCGCTGATAACCAGCGCCTGACGGCCATCGTGGAATCCACCGATGCCGGAAAAGCGGCGTTGGCCGAAGTCAAGCGTCTGACCGAAGTGGTTCGCGTCCTGACCGAGCGAAACAACGGACTCATGAACGAGAAGAACCGCGCAATGGACGAGGCCAAGCGCTGGATGCGCAAATTCCAGAAGGCCGAGAAGGAACTCAAGGCGGCAACCGAGGGAGTGGCATTCTGATGCTTGCTGACACCGGACAGATGGAAGCGTTCGAGGACGTTGCTCACTACGGCAGCGCATCGTTCCCGCCACCGCGCGAGTTTCAGGTCTCGGCGCACGAGAAGCTGCGGCAAGGCGTGCGCGACGGCCATAAGTGCCAGATGCTCATGAGTCCCACCGGCAGCGGCAAGAGCTACTTGGGCATGCGTGTCGCGCACGAGGCGCTGTCCAAGGGCAAGCGCGCGACGTTTGTGTGTGACCGCACGACCCTGATCAACCAGACATCGGACGTGGCATTCAGCTACGGCCTGTCTGCGCATGGCGTCATTCAGTCGAACCACCCGTTCTACAACCCGCGGATGCCCTTCCAGATTGCAAGCGTCCAGACGCTTGCGCGCCGGGACTGGCCGGAAACCGATGTGATCATCATCGACGAGGCGCACACGATGTACGCGGCCTGGGTCGAGCACATCAAGACCTGCAAAGCCAAGGTGATCGGCCTGTCAGCGACGCCGTTTTCGACCGGGCTGGGCAAACTGTTCACGAATCTGGTCAACGCCGCCACGATGCACGAGCTGACGCAGCAGGGCATCCTGGTCCCGATGCGGGTGTTCAGCTGCACCACGGCCGATATGACGGGCGCCGAGACGGCGAACGGCGAATGGACGGATAAGGCGGCGGCCGAGCGCGGCAGCGCCATCATTGGCGACGTGGTCAGTGAGTGGGTCAAGTTCGGCGAAGGCCGCAAGACCATCGTATTTGGGCCGACGATTGCCTACTGCGCCGAGTTGTGCCAGCAGTTCAACGACGCCGGCATCATGGCCGCGACGTTCACTGGCGAGACGCCCGACCACGAGCGCAAAGAGTTGACGCAGGAGTTCCGCAAGCCGGACTCACGCATTCGGGTGCTTGTATCAGTTGAGGCCCTTGCCAAAGGCTGGGATCAAAAGGACGTAGGTTGCGTGATCGACTGCCGGCCGCTACGGAAGAGTCTGTCTACCGCGATCCAGATGTGGGGGCGCGGGCTGCGTTGCTCGCCCGAGACCGGAAAGACGGACTGCCTGCTGCTCGACCACAGCGGCAACATCATCCGGTTCCGCGAGGACTTTGAGGACATCTATTTCAACGGCCTCAGCGAACTCGACATGGGCGAGAAGCTGGACAAGGTGATCCGCAATGACGACGAGGACAAAGAACCGAAGGGCTGCCCGTCATGCGGGACGAAGCCGTTCTTCAAGCATTGCGTGGTGTGCGGGTTTGAAATCGTCAAGCCATCACTGATTGAGGCGCAGGCCGGCGTGATGCGCGAGGTGATGCTGGGCAAGAAAAAGCTGGCAGACAACAGGATGGATATGTACGCGCAGTGCGTGACATACGCTCGCGGCCACTCGACGCCAGACAAGCAGGCCGGACGCGCAGCGCACATCTACAAGGACATCGTCGGCGAGTGGCCACCGCGCGAGTGGCGCTTTGATGAGACACCGAACGTCACGATCACGGCCAACACCCTGAACAAGATCAGGGCGAACAACATTCGCTACGTCAAGGGCAAAGCCAAGAGCGAAGGAGTGCCAGCATGAGCGCGCGCGAGACAGCAGAGCGCACGGCGAAAGTTCTGGCGCTTGAGTGCCGCAAGAAGGGCGGCGGGCGAGCCATCAAAGAAGGCAAGGAGTTCGCGGCAATTGGCGGATTCGACGACAACGGCCTGTGGTTCTTCGCGGTGGATTTTGCGACCGACGCTGACCGTGCCGATGTGCGCGAATGGATGAGGGCGGCGGCATGATGTTCACTCAATTTGCCGAGTCGCATGGCGTCATCATCAAGTCACTCAAAGCGAGCGACAAGATTCAGCGTTGCCCGACCGTAGCGCACCCGAAGAGCGACAACGGCGCATACCTGTGGGACGGCAACCGTGGCGGCGTGATGGCCTGGGATGGCGATGGGCAGTGGTACTGGTTCAAAGACCAGAACGCGAAACCGTGGACCGACGCGGAGAAACGCGCCTGGGCCATGAAGCAGCGCGAGGCAGAAGAAGCGCGCGAGCGCGGCTACCGACGCGCGGCCACCGAGGCGGACATAACGCTGCGGTCCTGCAAGCAGCAGGAGCACGGCTATCTCAAGATGAAGGGCTTTGTTCACGAGCTCGGCATGGTGGATGCCGATGACACGCTGCATATCCCAATGCGCGACTGGCAGACGAACCATCTGCGCGGCACTCAACGCATTTCATGGGACGGCGAATCGTGGCAGAAGAAGATGACCTACGGCATGAAAGCCAAAGGCGCCATCTTCCGGCTTGGAAGCCCGAGGGCGCGCGAGACGTGGTTGGTTGAGGGCTATGCCACCGGCCTGAGTGTCAAGGCCGCCTTGACTCAATTACGCATTGATTCAGCGGTTGCAGTCTGTTTCTCGGACAGCAACCTTGCATACGTCGCGCCGCTATTCAAGGGGCCGCGGTACGTGTTTGCAGACAACGACAAGAGCGGCGCCGGCGAACGCGCGGCCGTTGCGACGAATTGCCCGTGGACGATGGCGGGAACCGTCGGCCACGATGCCAACGACTTGCACGCAGCCGACGGAATCTTTGCCGTGTGCGACCTGATCATGGGACTACGACGAACACGCGCGGCGGCGTAACGCAAGAGGCACTCCGCGCCTTAAGCAATGAGCGTAACCCCGCTGCACGGAAGAAAAGGGTAGACGGTAAGGGGCATGTTGTTGGTGTCGCCCGGTGCAAATCCGAAAGAGCCCGTCCGACTGGCAGCAACCACAAGTCGAGGGCGCCCGGTAACGAGTAATCCGGGGCATGTGGTTACCCGAAAGGGGCGGAAGCCGCGCTGCTCGTACCCGTTGGGTAGGGGGCAGTCTGCGGAAGATATTGATGATTGATAGGGAGAGTTGTATGCGCGAATCAAATGAAGCGTGGAACGCAAAACGGAAAAGTGGCGCTTCTGGTGGGCGGCTTTATGAGGTGGTGCGATGAAAGCCATTCTCGCAGTCGTCCTGACGGCCCCATGCGCGGCGACAACATTTCAACCCTGCCCGCGCCCAATCGACGCACCGCCGATCCGCCTGACCGTCATCAACACGCAGACGCCGGGCCTCGAATGTGCACGCCGTGCAGACAGCCCGATCAACGCCGCAATCTTAACGATGGCTGCGGGCTGCGCTGCTGACGGGCTAATCATCATCCCAATGGACGGCCCGGCACAACTGCTTGCACTTGGTGCGTTCAAGACGCCAGACGAAGCGCTAGGCCACGAAGCACGGCATGCGTTGCAGCGGTGGCGGCATGGTGCGTTTATGACTAACTCGGAAGGGGTTTGCGAGTGACCGACATCGTGCGCATTGGTGACGCCACGCTGATACACGCTGATTGTCGGGACGTGCTGCCTACCATGCCGAAATTCGATTTGTTGCTGACCGACCCGCCGTATGGGATTGGGATTGCTGCAAATCCTGTTCGTCAGAAGCATGCAAAACAGGACTGGGACGCAGTACCGCCGACGCCAGCGCTGATTGCATCGCTTGTTGATGGCGCCGAGGTTTCGATTATTTGGGGTGGCAATTATTTTGGCCTGCCAGCGACGCAGTGCTTTTTCGTATGGGACAAGATGCAGCCGCAAGACTTCAGCCTTGCCATGTGCGAGCAGGCATGGACGAACAAGGGCGGCGTCGCAAAGATGCACCGTCAGTCGGTACTGTCATACAAGAAAGAGCACCCCACACAAAAACCGGTTGAGCTAATGGTGTGGTGCCTTGACTACGTTCCCGCTGCAAAGTCTGTTTTCGACCCCTTCATGGGCAGCGGCACTACAGGCGTCGCCTGCGCTCAATCGGGCCGTGCGTTTACCGGCATCGAGCGCGAACGCAAGTATTTCGACATCGCCTGCCGCCGCATCGAGGACGCGCAGCGTCAAGGGCGGTTGATCGCGTGATGCTTTTGATCTGCATGAGTTCTAACATGCCGATGGACGGCCCGGCGCAACTGCTTGCACTTGGCGCGTTCAAGACGCCGGACGAAGCGCTAGGTCACGAAGCACGGCATGCGTTGCAGCGGTGGCGGCATGCGCCGTTTATGACTAACAGTGAAGGAGTGTGCGAGTGACCGACATCGTGCGCATTGGTGACGCGACCCTGTATCACGCCGACTGCCGCGACGTGCTGCCGACGCTGGGCAAGTTCGATTTGCTGCTGACTGACCCGCCGTATGGGATTGGCGTTGATCGGTCAATGGCTGCTGTATCAGGCACGCAGTATGGGGCGGCGAAGGCAAAGAAGGGGCAATACGTGGCATCTGGTTGGGATGACGAGCCGCTCACACTTGAGGGCGCACAGCGATGGGCTGCGCTCGCCAAAAAAGCCATTGTATGGGGCGGCAATTACGTTGCGTTTCCTGCCTCAACGTGTTGGCTCGTGTGGGACAAACAGAACGGCACTAATGCGTTTGCGGACTGCGAACTTGCGTGGTCAAACCTTGATAAACCTGTCAGAAAATTTACTTGGATGTGGAATGGTATGTTGCGCCAAGGCGGTGAAGAGCGCAACGGCCACCCGACACAAAAGCCGCTCGCGTTAATGGCGTGGTGCTTGACTCACGCACCCGACGCCAAAACCGTCCTCGACCCCTTCATGGGCAGCGGCACCACAGGCGTCGCCTGCGCTCAGTCTGGCCGTGCGTTTACCGGCATCGAGCGTGAACGCAAGTATTTCGACATCGCCTGCGAGCGCATCGAGCGGGCTTATGCGCAGGGCAAGCTGTTTCAACCCGAACCAGCAAAGCCTGAACAACAGGAAATCGCCGCATGAAATCCGAATACATCACCAGCCTATCCATAGCGCTAATCCTTGCCGCCTGTGCGCATCACCAGACCATCGAGGTCAGCGAG
>OFQY01000528.1_pt1 | contig 14668 bp, 17 predicted proteins | sample 1542991 | NCBI WGS metagenome assembly OFQY01 (sample SAMN07774224, study PRJEB24372) | wastewater metagenome | isolation source: Exp Tend VB 10WW | collected 2016-02 | reverse complement strand
GCAGAAGCTAACCGCCAAGCCACTGGCCTAGAAATGATTCCCAGCGAAAACCATACATCCGGTGAGGTTCTCAAAGCTCTTGGCTCACGCCTGACAGATAAATATTCAGAAGGCTACCCAGGCATGCGTTACTACGGCGGCTGTGAATATGTGGACAAGGTAGAGAACATTGCTCGCGAGCGTGCCAAGTCACTTTTTGGGGTCTCACACGCCAACGTGCAGGCCTATTCAGGTTCGCCCGCAAACCAGGCGATTTACTTTGCGCTGGTTGACCCTGGTGACACAGTGATGGGTCTGCATCTTTACTATGGTGGGCACATGACACATGGGCTAAAAGTTAACTTTTCGGGCACGCTGTACAATTCCGTGCAGTATCATACTGGCAAAGACGGATTGCTCGACTACGAAGAAATGGCGGCAATTGCAGCAAAAGAAAAACCAAAACTTCTGATGGTTGGCGCAACCGCATACCCACGAATCTTTGACTGGAAAAAGCTTCGAGAGATTGCAGACATTGCTGGTTCATGGCTAGTCGCGGATATATCACACATCAGTGGCTTGGTCGTGGCCGGCGCGCACCCATCACCCGTTGGCATTGCTGATGTCGTTATGACTACCACGCACAAGACACTTCGTGGTCCACGCGGTGCACTCATACTGGCCAACGGCAACCCATCCAACCCGCTCAAAAAAGTCGAACGCACAGCAGAGAATATCCCGACACTAATCGACAGGGCTATTATCCCTGGCTTACAAGGCGGCCCTCACAACCACCAGACAGCTGCCATAGCCGTGGCGCTGCGTGAAGCTGCAACTCCAGAGTTTGCTGAGTACGGCAAACAAATTGTCAAAAACTCCCAGGCGTTAGCCAAAGTGTTAATTGGCAAGGGCTATCAACTGGTAACCGGGGGGACAGACAACCATCTCTTGCTGGTTGATTTAACCAACAAATCAATCAGTGGCAAAGAGGCCGAAGTAGCATTAGGCAAGGCCGGCATAACCGTTAACAAAAACACCGTACCATTCGACCCGCGCTCACCATTTGACCCAAGTGGCATCCGCCTTGGCACACCAGCGCTCACAACGCGCGGGATGAAAGAATCAGAAATGGAACAAATCGGGTTGTGGATTGATCAAGCTATTGCACATGCCAGCGACGATAAGCTCTTGGGCGGCATCCACGAACAAATCCTCGATTTAACCAAAGATTTCCCGCTTCCTGTCTAGACAGGAAGGAGTTCGGGCTCTTGCTGGAGCTCTATGCCAAACTTTGCTTGTACTGCGTCAACAATCTTTTGTTTAAACCTCAGAAGGTCTGCAGTATTTTTGGCCGCTTCGTTGATGAACACTAGCGGTTGGCTTGGCCACGTAGCCATGCCGCTCTCTTTGTCATGATAATCTTTGAAACCTGCTGCTTCAATAAGCCATGCAGCTGATACTTTGACCGTGCCATCATCCAGCACCCAATGTTTAATGCCAGGTGCGGCGGTGATTTTAGTAAAAGCGTCTTTGGTGATAATAGGATTGCCAAAAAATGATCCATTGTTTGCGACAACTGCTGGGTCAGGAAGTTTGGCGCTGCGAATAGCCACAACTGCCATGCGCAAATCTTGCACGCTGGGTTTGATAATCTCATGCTCCGCAAAATATTCACTCACTGGCTGGTAGTATGGTGGTGCCGGTCGAGATTTCGATAACTGCATGGACATCTCTGTAATAAAGAACCGCCCCCGGTCAGTAGCCCTAAATCGACTCGTTCGATAGTTAAAACCACACTCTTCCGGGTCAAGCTCTACCATTTTTCCTGATTGCAGGTCATATGCCGTCAGTGAAACTAGCACATCTGCAATCTCTCTGCCGTAGGCCCCTACGTTTTGCACTGGAGTTGCCCCTGTTGTACCGGGTATGAGGGATAGCTCAGCGATACCGCTCAGTCCCAAGTCGCAGCACCGTTCAACAACACTATCCCATGGTTCGCCTGAGGCAACAGTTACAATACTGTCTTCGCCGTCGTCCTCGACTTCAAACCCAAGCAGCTTATTAACAATCACGAGGCCAGGGAAGCCCTCATCTTTCCATATGATATTGCTGCCTGATCCAATCATTATTACTGGTATGTCGTGTTCTTGTGCCCATGCAAGCAATTCGGGTAGTTTATCAACATCCGTTAGGTCCGTTAGGTATCGAGCCGTTCCGCCAAGACCCATGGTGGAGTGCTGCGCGAGCGCTACATATTCTTGCATATGCTCTTAGTTTACCCTGATTAGTGTCGATTGGACAGCGTTTACATTTTATGATGCGCACGGTACAATCAGACCTATGAGTGAGAGCAAAGACAAACCGTTTGCAAGTTTAGGGGCCAAGCTAAAGCTTTTGCGCGAGCGCAATCAAGAGAGCCTCGAGGACGCCTCAGGTGCAGCCGAAATAGATCCTCCCATGCTTGAAGCATTTGAGAATGGGCTTGATCGTCCAGCAGAAGATATTTTGCATGTGCTTCTCCATCACTTCGATGCCAGCGAAGATTTGGCCGACGAGGTTTGGGAACTTGCTGGCTACAAAGGTTTGGGGAGTGATGAGTCAAGTGGCAAGTTTCAGCCGACGCCAGCAATGTTTGTGCTGCCTATCGATGGACGCATCCTCTATAGTGACTCAGTGCAGGTTAGTGTCAACGACAATGGTGTCACGCTCAACTTTATGCAAAATGCTGGCCCAGATGGCAAAGCCATCCCCGTGTCTCGTATTGGCATGAGCAAAGAACACGCCGAGACCATGATTAAACTCATGGCTGACTGCCTTAATCACTCTGGCCCCAAACAGCTCCGTGGCAAAAACTCTACCGACAAACAGGGGTAATCTGTTACAATAGTTTCGCTACGCACCCGTAGCTCGGTTGGCCCCACCAGGGCCGGTTTGGTAATATTTGCTCTATCCAAGCCAAACGCAATCGATCCACGAGTGAATGTGCACCTTACAATATGAGCAGAGTTCGCACCCGTAGCTCAGTTGGATAGAGCGTTGGTTTCCGGTACCAAAGGTCGCAAGTTCGAATCTTGCCGGGTGTACCAACCACAGCAGTAAGCGCCCGTAGCTCAGCGGATTAGAGTACTTGGCTTCGAACCAAGGGGTCGCAAGTTCGAATCTTGCCGGGCGCACCATATAAAGAGTCTCACGATGTGGGACTTTTTATATGGCTAAGCTCTAAGACTTGAACTTGTACAACGCCGCTGAAGCTCGCACTGTTGTCAGTAACCTTGCCCCCAAAACTCCACCCCTATATACTGGCCCTATGCGAACAAACCAAAAGGGTTTTAGCCAAGTCCTTATCATACTGTCGGCACTTTTCATTGTGGCAATTGGCGCAACATCTGTAATGGTGATGCACAAAAAAATTCAGAAATCTATGCCCAGCGTCACCGAAAGCGCAACAGTTATCGACAGTGATGGTGTAGCGAGGGATGATCAGCGCAAAGAGGATGCTGCGACACTTGCAGTAAACCTCTACAGTGCAACATCAGTACACAAGGTGATACCATCCGCTGACCAGTCAGGTCTTGATTCTTTTGCCCAGCCTAAAGGAGCCAAGCTTATCACCGACCCCTTGACGAAAAAACAATACATATACAACCAGAATCAACAAACAATGAAGCCAGGCGAGGCAACCTTCGGTCTTGGTGTGTCATGCGACAACAAAATAGCAGGTTCCAGAGGCGCTGGCCTGATTATCCAAGGCCCCAGGAGCTCTGTCGCGGTTGCAATCAAGCTTGAAGGCGATGGGTTCGCTTGCGAATCAACCCTCTAGTGTTCTAGTGGCTCCCAGAATGCTGTACTATGGTTCTACCTATGAGTATTTCTGACCTTGCCCAAGCTGAGCAAATTCTGGCAACGTATCGTCCAGCCGTCAAAGAGTTTTTGGGCAAAGATATCACACTGGCTCGTATGGCTCCGCTCATGGATGCGCTAGACAACCCACAGCGCAAACTCAAGATTATTCATGTTGCAGGCACATCGGGTAAGACGTCGACAGCGTACTATATTGCGAACATGTTGCAACTAACAGGCAATACTGTTGGCCTCACGACATCACCTCACGTAAACAGCATTCTCGAACGACTTCAAATAAATCTCAAGCCAGTCGACGAGCAGGTTTTTTGTGATGTTCTGAGCGAAGTGATTCAAAAGACAAAAAATGTAGACCCACAGCCGACCTATTACGAACTTTTGATTGCGATGGTCTATTACTATTTCGCCAAAGTAGGAGTCGATTTTGCTGTTGTAGAGACGGGACTTGGCGGTTTGCTAGACGGCACTAACATAGCTCAAAACCCCGATAAACTCTGTGTCATTACCGACATTGGCCTAGACCATACTAAGGTTCTGGGGGATACTATTCCTGAAATCGCAGCCCAAAAGGCCGGCATAATTCATGCAGAGAACCGTGTCATTATGTTCGAGCAATCGCCGGATATTATGCAAGTATTCCGCACCCGCTGTGAAGAAGTTGGCGCAACCCTCGCAAGCGTTAAACCAGATATTGTTAAAGACTTCGCATTCAGCCCGTCCTTGCCGATGTATCAACGCCGCAACTGGACTCTGGCATGGTCAACCTACCAGTATCTGGCTAACGTCTACGAGTTACCCATCATTGATACCAGCTTACTTGGGCCTTCCCGCGATGTTTTTATACCTGGCAGAATGGAGATTCTGAGCCACGAAGGCAAGACACTAGTGCTCGACGGTGCTCACAATACGCAGAAGATGACAGCATTTGCCCAGAGTTTTACCGCCCTGTACCCCGCAGAAAAACCCTGCATACTATTAAGCGTTCGCGACAAGAAAGACTTCACAGATTTAATTCAGCAGCTATTCCCGCTGGCGAGCCGGCTCATCTTAACCAGCTTCCATGTCTCCCAGGACATCGAGCACAAGAACGCCCACCTTGACGAAATCATGCAGTACTGTCACGCCAATGGGTTTGATGATGTCACCATTGAGAACAATCAGCATACTGCATTTCGGGTGCTTATGAATGACCCAAGTAATGTCAAAATCATTACAGGCTCGTTCTATCTCATCCAGCAAATCAAACAAAGAGAAAACCTATGATTCGTGCGATTGTTGCTATGGACAGCAAGCACGGGCTTGCCGACGATTCGGGCATACCGTGGCGCCTGCCCGATGACCGTAAATACTTCGAGGAGCATACAATACTTGCGAATATCATGATGGGCTACAACACCTATCTCACCCTGATTCATCCGCTGCGGAATCGTCGCAATTACGTCATCTGTGAGCCAGAAAGTATTTTACGAGAGGGGTTTAACCCTGTATATGATGTCGATTCATTCCTTGCGCACTTAGACGAAACCGAGAGCACCTGGGTTATTGGGGGCGCAGCTACATATGCGCAGACACTCAAGCATTGCACTGAGCTGTACATAACTCAATTGCAACAAGATTTCCACTGCACCAAATACTTTCCTGAGTTTACTCATCAGTTTGCCCTTGTTAGTGAGTCTGAGCTGCAAAGAAGTAGAGATTCAACCTTCACGTATCAAATCTTTCAAAGAAAGTAAGTCAAGTATTCCATATATTAAATATTTGACTTTACAAATACATACTGCTATTATTCACGTATGCAAGAGAGCATGATTAGCTACTACAAAGCACTATCCAACCAAACTCGCTTGGAGATATTCCTTCATGTGGCGGAAATGTCAGAAGGCTTTGCGCCAGAAAAGCCCAAGAAACAGTCCTGTGTGGGGGAGATATCCAAAACCCTCAAGATTCCACAACCCACTGTCTCTAACCACTTGCGAGTTCTTGAGTCGGCAGGCTTGATACAGTCAGTTCACGTTGGCACATGTTCATACCAGTACCTCACAAAGCAGGCGGCGCAGAACATTTTGAACCACGCGCAGTATTTGTTTAAGCAAGCACACAAGAATCCGTACTAGTCATGACTAATATCAAAAAACTACAGCTCATAAGTCTCATTGGTGGTATGTACTACTACACGCCTATATTTACTTTGCTGCTCCTGCAGAGAAGCATAAGCCTTGGCTTTATTGTGGCGGCACAGACTGTCTTTAGTGTGGCGATGATGCTCAGCGTTGTGCCAACGGGCTTACTCGCAGACAGGTTTGGTCAAAAACTCACTATTCAGGTGGGTTTAGCGCTTGATGCACTAGGAATGTTGTTGTTGCTATTCGTGCACAATCCCGTAGGCCTTATTATTTTCTTTGCATTACGTGGTGTTAGTGTGGGGTTCAGGAGCGGAAGCGACGAAGCGCTGCTCTACGATAGTTATGTTGATGAGCACAAGACTGCCGAAGGCTACAGTAGGTCATACGGGACTATGGTGTCCAACGATATCCTGGGCTTTGTCGTTGCGACCGCCGTCGCAGGTTTCGCAGTTGCTCTGTTCGGGGATGCTTCGTACAATCCGCTTGTTGTGGCCACTGGCCTGACGACACTCGCTGCGCTTGCAGTTGCTTCAACCCTGAAGCGAAAAACTCACCGAGTTGAGCATGACAAACGAGGTAATATGTTCGGTCAGCTCAAACAGGGGGTCAAGGTCGTTACAAAGAGCCGCACGATTACAGCACTTACCATCGCCGGGTTGCTTACGCTCAACGGGGAATACTTTTTGCGCCAAACGTATCAACCGTTTTTCCAAGACATGATGGTGCCAGCGCTATTCTTGGGCCTTGCACTATCGGCGGGCAAGCTCCTTAACTTCGCCGTTATCAGGAACGTTCACAAGCTGGAAGAGTTCCTGACGGTTGATCGCATTATTCTTTGGGTAAACTTACTGCTCGGCATTGCATTTATAGCATTCGCATTGGTTCGCTCCGTATGGGCGCTGGTGCTAGTGTTTGTGATTATCCAGGCGCTTCTGAACGCGGAGCGCCCAGTTGTATCTGATTACATTAACCAGCGCATTGGACCAGGCCAGCGTAGTACAGTTCTTTCGACAGTGTCCTTTGCGCTCAATATAGGGCAAATCGTTGCGCGCCTCGCGCTCGGCCTGTCTATCGGTCTTGTGGGCATGGGCTCTACATTTATCGTCCAAGGAGTGTACTTAGTGATTGGGTCTATAATTGGTGTCTGGTATCTTCGTCGATGTGGCTGCGTCCACCGCGTGAAACATAATCTATCGGACGTCATCGAGCAGCCAGTAACCATATAGGCATCAGGCGATGTATATTGCACCGGCAAAGCCCTTTAATGCTAGGGCTGGAGCCGTTTCGTCCGTTTGGTTTTTGCTCGCCAAGTGCTGAGCGACTGCAACGGATGTTGTATCATCCATCGGGCAGACGTCGAGGCAATCATGGACGGCCAAAACACAACTTTCCCGCCGTACTCAGTGATAAGTATCGCCAACTCCATATCTTCTGCATACAGGACATCGTCATTGCTCACTTTATTTTTAACTATGTCCCAGAGCTCCTTTGTCAGGGCAAGGTTACCACCGATCAAGGTTTCGTGCCCCAGCATCTTCTTGGTTAGCCCTTGATGTACGCCTAATTTGAGGGGCAGGAACTCCCTTAGGTACACGGGGCCACCTATGGCGCTAGCTTGAACCCCAGACTGCTGATAGTAGGCGCGAATAGTATCGAGCCAGCCATCACCCACAATAGTATCGGCATCAGTCCGGGCGATAATAGTGTTTTTGGCTGAACTAAATCCCTTGTTTCGGGCGTAGCTTATGCCTTGCTGCTTCTCATTTACCACAGTCGCCCCGTGCTGCTGCGCGATTGCTGCTGTCGCATCGGTCGAGTTATTGTCAACCACAATTAGCTCATCGCCATCTCTGAGCTGGGACTGGACCACTTTAAGGCATTCCTTAATGCGTTTAGCTTCATTAAAAGCGGGTATAACAACACTTATCAAGGGTTCATTCATGCGCTAATTGCGACCTTGCCAAGCCTATAGAATACTGCGTAAGCGAGTTTATGCGTGATTGTTACGGTTGCTACTACTAGCAAAATGCCAAAGAAGCCATTGACCCGGATGTAACTACCGAACAACAGATCCAGCGCGCCGATAAACACAAACTTCGATGTAAACATGACTAGCCACACACAAAAGAACATCAGTACTCGATACGCAAAACCCTCACGGTCTTTGAGCCAAGCAACAATTGTTTTCTTTAGCAAAAACACCAAATAGGTGAGTGCTTCCAGGGCGATGGCAGCAAGAAACATTGTCGAAAAACTTCTGGCGTAGACGATAGATGTGTAGTCGTTAAAAAATCCAAGCACAACGACGTATATGAGCGTACCAATAAATAGCTCCTGAAACAGCATCTGTTGTGGGCTGAACGAACCGTGTCTTGATTTCATACCATCATTCTAACAAAACAGAGTTAATTAAGCTTCTAAAGGCCGGGACAGCTTAGTCTAGGCTGGCCATACCAAGACGCAACTCCAAGAGTGTACAAACCACAGGCTAAACAAAAAGACTCCCAAGGAAGCCTTTGATGCCACTATTATCTGGGGGGCAATAGTGGGCTAGATGCGCCCCAGTTGTTTAGTCTGCATCTGGTTGTGATTCAGCTTTAGGATTACCAGCATTGCGTAATTTACCTAATGCTCGTATTTCAGATAAAGCGACGCTCGGCTCCAGCATACCGAGCATGCTTGCAACTTCACCGTGATTTCTTGGACGACCGATATCAAGTCCTAATCTCAACCTCATCACTTCACGTTCTTGGGGTGAGAGCAATTCAAGCTCCGCATCAACACTAGCTGGTAACTCAACCGTCTTTACTTCTACAGCATCAAATTCTGCACCTAGTGGCGGCACGAGACTTAAATGTCCACGATTTTCTGACATAACAGGATTATAACAAAAAACAGAGGTAATTACCTCTGTTTAACCATAGCTGGAATTGGAGGTCCTTAGTCTTGTCCATCGCAACTATAATTCAATCTTCGTCGAGAGTAGTAATACGATAAATAATTAGTGCTAATTTAACACCATGATAAAATATCGACATGATAAATTATGGCCACTCTATCATTGAGGACAGTCTAAGTACAGAAGAGTATGACGAGTTCAGCGATAAGCTCCAACGCTTGAATGTAGAACAGCTTAGAGAGCTAATGACTTTAGCAAATATTGAGTTCAAAAAAACAGATAATTGGGAAGTGGACGACTTCATCGCAGTTTTAGATGAGGCGTACTGGGATGAGTTTGACCAAGCTTTTGCTAAAGTAACTGGCAAATCGTTTAGTGATTTCTAAGCCAACTAAGCGTAGGGCTACACAACTGATCAATACATACAGACTATTTTAGAGTCAAAGTTTGAGGGACTTTATTCGGAATTCTTACAATCGTTCCTCTTGCTTCTAAATCAAGCTTTACGGCCATTAGGTACCAGCCTATCCTTCCATCAAACTTGTCCTGGAGATTTGTTTCTACTTGTTTTCCCAGCTCAGCGAGCGTAACTTGTTTCTCGGTTTTCAATACATCCATTATTGCGATACTCATCATATCGTATCGATATTTTAGAATATTGACACCCTTTTTACCGTCTAGGTTCAAGGTTAGAATTTTTTCGGTTTCGTCTGCCATTGATTTGATTATACCAAAAGAGTCTAGAACTAAATAACAGATACAAATTAGTGGTAATAGAACAGAAGTGTTGCTATTGGAACTAACAGGTATCTGTTTAGATATCTTTGGAGGGCCAGGAGGGACTTGAACCCTCGACACCCTGCTTAAGAGGCAGGTGCTCTAACCAGCTGAGCTACTGGCCCGTGTGAATGTAACTGCAAAATAGTAGCAAAGTACCTCTGTTTTCGCAAGGTCTAATGATAGAATGGGTGAGCATGAAGTCACTCAACGGCAAGGAATTAGCAGAGTTTATCAAGCAGCGGCAGGAGAGCACCGTTCGTAGTTTGATGCAGGGGCATCACATTGCGCCCAGGCTAGCAATCATTCGCACCAACCCAGATCCTGTAGTGGATAGCTACATGAAGCTCAAACAATCCTACGGCGATGATATAGGTGTGACCGTTGATGTGCACAATATCAAGCAAGACAAAGCTATCGCCAAAATAATCGAGCTGAATGCTGATGTCTCAGTGCACGGCATCATTGTGCAAATCCCACTCCCTGATATTTCTCAGACAAACGAAGTGCTTAATTCCGTTGCAGGCGACAAGGATGTTGATGGCTTAGCAGAGGGAACTACATTTGACCCCGCAACCCCGATGGCGATTAACTGGCTATTGGCTGGCTACAATGTAGAATTGCGCAGCAAAAACCTCGCCGTTATTGGCCATGGCAGGCTTGTTGGTAAGCCGTTGGTCAATATATGGCGCCAATCTAATCTGGAGGTCACAGTCGCAGACCGCAATACGTCCAAGGACGAACTAAAGCGTATAACCCAAAGTGCCGATGTGTTAGTTTGCGCTACAGGTGTCCCCAGTCTAATCACGGCTGATATGGTGAAGCCCGACGCGGTAATCGTGGATGCCGGTGTTGCAACCGACAGCAACGGCCTGGTGGGCGACATTGCTGAGGATGTTAGGGACCTGCCAAATATCACTATTACGCCAAAACAAGGTGGGGTAGGTCCGCTCACTGTTTGTGCATTATTCGAAAACGTTCTCCGTGCCGCTACGCAGCGGGTGCAAAAATGAAAATAGGTGTGTTTGATTCGGGTCTTGGCGGTAAGTCTGTTGCTGCGGCAATCACAGAGGCACTCCCTGACCATGTCGTACAGTATGTCCACGACAGTGAAAACGTGCCATATGGCAGCAAAACGCCGGCTAAACTACTAGAGTTAGTCACCCCCATCCTTCGGGCGATGCAAGCAGACGGCTGCGAAATCATCGTTCTCGCTTGCAATACCGTCAGCACAACTATCATAGAAGATCTTCGATTGGCGCTAGATGTGCCACTAATTGAGGTCGAGCCCATGGTACAAGAGGCAACCCAAATAACAGAGTCTGGGGTTATTGCCGTATGCGCCACGCCAACAACACTTATGAGCAAGCGTTACGCCGAGCTTAAGAACCAGTTCGCTGCGCATACACAAGTACTTGAGCCAGATTGTAGTGACTGGTCGGCGATGATTGAGTCGAGCCATCTTGACCACAATCAGATTGAAAACCGTATTAGTGACGTGTGTGACGAGGGTGCTGACGTTATTGTACTTGGTTGTACGCATTACCACTGGATACAAGCAGAGATTGAAGAAATTGCATCAAAGTATGCTAACGTTACGGTAATCCAGCCCGAGCAGCTAGTCATCGGCCGCCTCAAGCAAGCGATTGCACGGCTGTAACGAACTGCTCCCCACGGTCTTTATAATTTTTGAATAAGCCAAAACTAGCACAGCCCGCAGAAAGCAGTACAACATCCCCTGGTCGAGCTTTGGCATGGGCACTTTCTACAATCTCATCCATCGAGGTCAAGCCCAGAGTTATTGCAGTGAATCCTGCCTCTTTCAGGTCGGCTGCGATTACTGTCGCCGTGTCTCCTATCACAATGGCATGCTGGACACTCCCCGATGTAACAGCGCGAGCCAATGCCTTAAAAGAACTGCCTTTGTCGGAGCCTCCCAGTATGAGTATTTTGGGTTCATCGAAAGCCTGGATTGCTACTATAGCCGTCTCCGGTGTTGTCCCGAAACTATCATCGTAGTATCGAACAGAATTAAATTCGCGCACTAGTTCAAGCCTATGGGGTAAACCAGAGAAAGACGTCACCGCTTCTTTAATTTTTGCGATATCTTTGCAGTTTGCTTGCCATGCTATTGTGATTGCCGCGCATACATTCTGCCAGTTATGCTTGCCAATTAGTCGGAGCTCATTTGTATGACATATCTTGACATTTCCTTCTATCTCAATCTGGTCGTGTTCACATACTTTAGCGCCGGGGTCAGCGAAATAGGGAACAAGCACTCCTGCGCTGTTCTCGGCAATCTTTTTAGACGCAGCGTTGGCAGCATAGTAAATTGCGACATCGTCGCTTTTTTGTTGACGGAACAGATTTGCTTTTGCATTATGGTAATCTTCAATATCGCCGTGCCAGTCCAGATGCTCGGGTGCCATCATCAGGCACGCTGCAATATGCGGTGACAACTTCACATCGTAGAGCTGGAAGCTACTAAGCTCTAGTACTACCCAATCATCAGGCGTAATCTTGTCTATAAACTCTAGTGGTGATAGTCCAATGTTCCCCCCGAGCCACACTGTTTCGCCATGTGACTTTAGAATGTTTGCCGTTAGGGTTGACGTTGTGCCTTTGCCTTTGGTGCCCGTGATGCCGATGATATTTTTTGTTGGAGATTGTTCTAGGAATTCGTTAACGGCAGTAGTAATCTTATTCGCAACAGCTGGGTTTTCGGCCAGAATCACCTTTGGGTGGATGCCAGCCGACCGGACAATTACGTCAAACCGGTCAAGATTATGTAAGTATTGATCGCCAAGCTGTGTGGCAAATTCTCCAGAAACTTTGGTGTCTGCATTTTTGTCGCAAACCGTCACCTCATGTCCACGACTCAAAAAGTATTGCGCACTTGCAGTACCCTCTGTCGCATAACCAACAATTGCAATGTTCATACGTACTATTGTACCAGGTGGTTACTTCGCAAGCTCTTCTTGTACTAGGGCGGCAACTTGCCGTGGTGTCATCTCGGCCTTCACAATAAACCGAGTCACTCCGAGTTTCTTCAGGGACTCTGGCGCTTCTTGTTCGCCCATATTTGTCAGGATAATCACTTTGGTCTTTTCGCCCCAGGGTTGTTTGCGTAGCTCTGTCAGCATTTCGTCACCAGTCATTTCTGGCATCATCAAATCAAGTAGGATGATATCGGGCTTCATCATCTCTGCAAGTTCTAGCCCGAGCTTGCCATTTGCGGCGATTTCCACATCCCAACCAAGCGTCTGAAACTTCACACGATACATCTGGGCGATGGCAATATCGTCTTCGACAACCGCAACCTTGACTGGTTTTGCGCTCATGGCTTAATAGTATGCTAGTGTTTTAGCTTTGGCAAACCCAAAACGAGCCAAGAGTATTGGCTGAGGGGCTGACACAAAAAGTATTCATGCTACCATACGACTATTATGACGACCCAAAATCAGCCACATAAACTGCTCTCAAAGATAGATTCAAGCACTCCGTTTCTGGCAATCGATTTATCCTGTGTGTCACGCAAGTACGAAGAGATTAATCGTGCATTACCGTTCGCTAAAATATTTTATGCAGTCAAATGCAACCCCGAAGCTCCCATCCTGCAAATGCTTGCAGACAAAGGCTCGTCATTCGAGGTGGCTTCGCTTGGCGAGCTTAAAAGGCTCATATCTATTGGTATTGACCCCAAAGATGTTATTTATAGCAATCCGGTAAAGCCGGAGCAAGACATCAAGGCCGCATATAATCTTGGCCTCAATAATTTTGCGTTTGATAGCCCAGAGGAGCTCGCTAAAATAGCGAATGCCGCACCTGCCAGCCGCGTACACCTACGTGTATCTATATCGAACAAAGGAAGCCAGATAAACCTATCAAGCAAGTTTGGAGCAAACCGCCTAGATTCATTGGAGCTCATAAAACTTGCTCGGAAATTCAACCTCGTGCCCTATGGTATAACATTCCACGTTGGGTCTCAGGCAGAAGATATCAATATATGGGATGAAGCATTCAAAGATATTAGTTTTCTTTTGCGAAAATTGCAGACCGAAGGCATTTTGTTGGAAGTCCTCAATATTGGTGGCGGGTTCCCAGTACAGTACGGCGTCAAAGCGCCATCTATAGACAAGATAGGTAGTGTAATCTCACGAAATCTCCCCAACCTCCCGTACGCTATAAAGATTTGGTGTGAGCCCGGGCGCTTCTTGGTCGCCGAAGCCGGAACGATTGGCACAAGGGTAATAGGCCGAGCCACCAGACACAATGACGATTGGCTGTATTTGAGCGTGGGTCGTTTTCAGGCGTTCATCGAGCTATTCGAGTCAGAAGACATACGCTACCCAGTCTTCAGCTCAAATGCGACCTCTAAAAAGCGACAAACACCTTTTGTGCTGACAGGCCCAACATGTGACTCATACGACACCATACTCCACGATGTCTTGTTGCCGTCGGATACAACAGTCGACGATGTTGTGTACTTTGCTATGGCCGGAGCGTATACCCATGTCTATGGCGCCGCATTTAACGATTTCCCCGTGCCCAGAGTCGTGTATGTCTAGATGGGACAATCTAGCGCTGTCGCGGGGGTAATTGCAGAATATCGTTCACGATGTCTAATATTTGTGTTGGCGTATGGTGTGCCTTTACGACATATCGATCGACGTCAAGATAGCGAAGCTTCGCAGGGGCTTCATCTCTACTAATATTCGTGAGAATAACAACCCGTATTGAGGCACTCCATGCTTGGCTCCGTAGTTTTTCGAGCATTTCATCGCCATTCATGATGGGCATTCGTATATCTAGGAGTATAAGGTCAGGGTGTTCCGCTTCACAAGTGGCTAGACCCTGCTCTCCGTCCGCTGCTTCAACGACGCTAAACCCCTCAAGCCGGAATTTGTGCGCGTACATTTCGCGGAGGGCACGCTCGTCTTCTACAATCAGTATCCGTTTTTGGTTGTTATCCATGAGTATGGGCACGGGCTCGTGGCGCGTCGCAATGGGGTGCGTGTCAAGGAATTTG
>OFQY01000527.1_pt1 | contig 14687 bp, 9 predicted proteins | sample 1542991 | NCBI WGS metagenome assembly OFQY01 (sample SAMN07774224, study PRJEB24372) | wastewater metagenome | isolation source: Exp Tend VB 10WW | collected 2016-02 | reverse complement strand
TTTTATTTTTTACTAGCTATAAATATACCACCCTCTCTCCATTTTTTGGTCCACCTTGGTCAAAGGAAGTTAAGTGCTCCGGTATATCGTAAATAAATTCGCTTGGCGTATTTACCTGTCTATTTCCAAATATTGTTCGAAGGGATGCGTAGGATAAATATAGTTTCTGTCGAGCGCGCGTGAGTGCTACGTAGAATAATCTTCTCTCTTCTTCAGAATCCTCTTTTGATTTTCCATCCATCCTTGTATGTGGGAAAAGGTCTTGTTCAAGGCCAGTAATAAAAACATATTTAAACTCAAGCCCCTTGGAAGCATGAACGGTCATAAGTCTAACACCCTTACTCTTATGCATTAAAGTGTCTTGATCACTTGCAAGACTCGCGTCCTCTAATAGTTTTTCTATTCCCAAGCCTCGTTCCATCTGGTCGTACTTTGTTGCCAGAGTTACCAATTCTCTCATATTTTCCAAGCGTTCTAGGTCGTCAGATGGACCTCTGGATAATTCATCTTCAAGCCCACTTTCTTTTATGACATATTTTATAGATTCCGATGGAGTATGGATATCAGTGTACTCTCGGATTTTATCTAAAAGGATATAAAACATATTTATTTTTTCTTGCATTGTTTTAGGAAGATCACTAAAGTTTCCAGCAAAAAGTTTTGTCAGGGTTACTTTGCCAATTCCGCGAGTAGGGGTGTTTATGATACGTTTTATGTCTGAAAGACTTTCTTTATTGTAGGCTGCTTTGATATATGAAAGGATATCTTTCACTTCTCGGCGCTCAAAGAATTTTATACCAAGGACTTGGTAAGGAATCTGTCTTCCAAGCAAGGCTTCTTCAAGTACTCGGGATTGGAAGTTTGCTCTGTATAAAACTGCGACTTCTTCTGGGTCGATATTTCCTTTTAACAAATCATCGATTTTTTCTGCGACAGACTCTGCTTCTACTACTTCATCGTACGCTTCATATATATCTATAGACTCACCATCTACATTTTCAGTAAAGAGTGTTTTATCAACTCGATATTGATTTTTCTTTATCACATTATTTGCAGCTTCGATTATATTTTTTGTTGATCGGTAATTTTGCTCTAGCATTATGACTTTGGCATTTGGAAAATCTTTCTCGAAATGGAGCATATTTTTTATATTTGCTCCACGCCAACTATAAATATTTTGATCTGTATCACCCACTACACAAATATTCTCATCCTTGTTTACTAACAATTTTGTAAGCTCATACTGGACTTCATTTGTATCCTGGTATTCATCTATATGTATATATTTCCATTTTTCTTGATAGTTGTTTTTTACTTCAGGATATTTTTTTAGAATTAAGACTGTTTGAAGAAGTAGATCGTCAAAGTCTAGAGCTCTCTCTTCTTTTAGTTTTCTTTCATAATCTTTCCAAATCAAGGCAACGATACTTTGCATGGCTCCATTTACATTTTGGCTAAAAGTTTCAGATGTTATGAAATCGCCTTTTGATTTAGAAATAATACTTTTTATCTTACGAGGTTCGTATTGTTTTGGGTCGATATCCCTCTCCTTCATTATGTCTTTAATTATCACTAAAGCATCATGCTCATCTGCAATTGCGAAGTGTTTTGTAAGTCCTATCAAATGTGCGTTTTCTTTTATTATATATACTCCGAGCGAATGAAATGTAGATATAAATGGCAAACTATTTTGTCCATGTATTGGCTCACTTAAAAGTCCAGCAACTCTATCTCGCATCTCTTTAGCAGCTTTATTTGTAAAGGTAACCGCTAATATCTGGCTTGGATCTATCCCTTGGTGGATTAGATGTATTATTCGGTGGGTTATAGTTTTTGTCTTACCTGCTCCAGCCCCAGCTACAATCAAAAGAGGCCCCTCCGTATAAAGGACAGCCTCTTTTTGTTTATCATTTAAGGATTCTAAGTAATTCATTAGTACCCCATTGTAACATTTTTACTAAGCTTCTCAATTTTACCTTTCATATATACGGCGTGTGGGTGATATAGGATTTTCTCCACCCCTATTATATACCCCACGTGTTGGAGAAATCGGCCGTGTCATCCTGTTTTGGCTAGGTATATCTCCATCATAATCATCTCTTGACCAAGAATCCCTGTCGTTTAAATCTACTGGTCTTTTAAAACCATACAAAGTATTGTCATCTGCTTTATATATTTTCGCAGTTATACGCTTGATGTATGTTTCCATATTTTCGTTACCGATTGGTTTTTCATTTCCAAGAGTGTACTCAACTTTATCTATAAATTTCTTATAATCTCTACTAGATACGAGCTCCTTGTATGTAGAAGATAATCTTTCTATTTCATTTCTATGAGAGAACGAATAGGTTCCTGTTAGAGGATTCTGACTAATTATCCCCTTTCTTACTAAAGCGTTCAGATTTTCTTGGGATATATTATTACCATTCAAGAAATCTTCTTGCATAAAATACTTTGCTGGTACTTTTTCAATAATTTTCCAAGTCGGCATATCTCTGAAATATTCCTGAGAGATACTAACATGTTTTGGTATTTCTACATTTTTGCCAAGCGCGTTGTCATATACAATTTTTGCTGGTACATTTGTGTGGTTGTTTACTCCAAAAAGTTCTTGGAGCTCTCGTTCTTTGTTGAAATCTTCATAAGAATCAAAATTTAATCCCTTTTGTTCAAACATATTATCATTTGCTGTGTTCCAATCGTTGTAGTTTATCCCACTCTCCGTTTGATCAAGGGTTGGATAATCTGCTTTTTCTATCAAAACTGTTTTACTTCCAAAAGCTTGGCGAATTTCTTTGGTGGTTTCAAAGTGTCTTGGATCTGATTCAATAGGTAACCCTTCGCCAGGATTAGTATTTACACCATTTTCCAAAACGTCATTACCTTTATTTGTAAATATTGCTTCTCTGTCTGTCATCGGGACTTCTCTTGAAATTATACCTGGGTTAGGACCACCCTTAATTGCGCCAGAGTTTGGATATACATTTCCAGTTTCTTCGCCCGTTTGGTACCCTCCGACAGCTTCAGTAGGTTTTATAATTTTTCCTGATCCTATACCTTCATTACTAAAACCACCTGGTTGTGTAGGGCGCACATTATCATCCATCAGAATAGGAGTTTCTGTTTTAGTAACTGTACCAAGGCCATACTCATCTACTTTTTCTGTGACAATATCTGGCCCAGAAATCTTGCGAGCCCCTGAAATATCTATGTTATTTTGGTCTAGGTTAGAAGTAGGCACTGTTTCTGTTGTATTTGTCAGTACACCTGCTCCTGTTACTTGGTGAGCTCCAGATAGATCGATATTCTCATTGTTTATCCCATTTTGAAATTCCATCTCTCCTGTTTTTATATTAGATTCATCTATTATAGTTGGCTCAGTTGAGATTTTTGGAGCAGTAACTATGTCTTTATCATCTAGCTTTATATTTTTACTTAGATTGTCTTCAATTGTCGGAGGTTTTGGAATACTAGAGATCTTCTCTAATTTTGGAGCAACTTTAATTTTTGGAGCGCCATCTGTTTTAACTGCTGCTTGGTCATCTATAGCTACTTTCACTTCTGCTTTAGGAATTACAGGTAGAGTGTCATTTAAATTAGTTTCTGTGGTTATATGAGCACTATCTGGGATATTTGTCGGTACAGTATTAACATTATTCACAGTATCTTTTATTGATACACTTAAAACACTATCTTTACTCGCTATGTTTTGTAGTGCTTCATTATTACTAACCTTTGTCATACCAATAGCACCTGCAACTTTGTCGTGGTGATGTCCAAATAAATTACCAAAAGAAAGACCAAGTTTTTCTTGAGCATAGTGTATTGTATGACCTAAGACTCCGAAACCAGCGGCTACCAACGCCCCTCGTACCATTTCATTTTTCTTAAATGCTGATTGCTTTTCATCGAATCCTATTTCATTCTTTTGTCTTAGTCTCTCAAGAGTTATTGCCACATCTCTATTGTCTTCTTGAATTAGATCTCTTAGCTGCCTCTTTTCAATCCTTGAAGATCCATCTGCACTCATTACCTTAATATCTATTAGTTCATCTGGAATATCTGCTAGGTTTGGCTTATTTGCTTGTATTTCAACAGCTGCTTTAGACAAAAGCCTTAGCATTTCGTAATTTGTTCCAATTGGGTTATTGGTACCGTAATTTATAAGACCTTCTTCTAATTTACTTCTTATATAAGTCGAACGTCTCTCAAGTTCCAAAAGCAGCCTCGCTTTTTCTCCAGGGTTGGTACTACCTCCAATCTTACTTAAGATATTTTCCAATCTCTGTATTTGACTGTCCGCATCTATAAATCCTGCTACTTCACGAGCATTTACATCTTTACCACTAACTACTTTTGTTAATAGATTTTTATTATCATTCTTATCCTCAAATAAATCTTCACCAGCATTTCTTTTTGCTAACCTCTCTTCTTCTGTCATTTCTCTGAAAGTTTTATCTTCCCTTCCTTCACTGAAAGCCTTATTTATTTTCTGTTCAGCTTTTCTTTTTGCTCTCCATGCTCCAATAGTTGCTGCTGTTATAGGAGCAGCAACTAGACCAAATCCCTTTAATGCCCATCTACCTGCATATCCTAGACCAATATAACTTGCTCTCCACAAATTCTCATTATTAGAAAGTTTTTTCCAAGATGAAGATTCCTCAAGTTTTTCCATTTCCAAAATCGCATCTGGGCTTGTATTTGTAAACTGCATCATAGCTATCTTATAGTCTTTCTCGCACATATATGTTTGTGCTTTTTCTACAGCAAGTGAAGCCCCCATACCCTCATCTTTGTATTTTTTTGCACGTAGATCTATAACCTTTTTCTTTGCTTCATTGTATTCGTATTCAAGCAATATGTATTTATCATGATTTTTCTCACTACCAAGTCCTTTTGCAGCTCTTTCGTTTTTCCAGGAGTCTGGCATTTTAGAAAATTCGTTTGCAATTTCGTTATATTTTTCTACGGCTTCTTTGACTTCTGGAGACATTGCAGGATCGATTTGTATAAATTCTATGCTTGGTTTTCCAGCTTTATCGACTACTTTCAAATCGAGCTCTGACATTCTCTTTGTTAGAGATTGCAATACTTCTTGATCTGGTTTGAGTTCCCCGGATCTGAAATCATCCAAAGCTTCTTTGCTTTGTGAATTTACATAAGATAACTTCCATATCTTTTTCCATACTTTACCAAGAGCACTAGGACGCCACTTTAATGGATTAAATGATCCATTTATTTTATTTTTTTCATTAAACCTCCTCTCTCCTTCTTTTTTTACATCAACAAAGATTTGCTGAGATGCTTGTTCAATTACCAGCATTTTTTGTGGCTCAGTTAGGCTTGCCCATTCAGGCATAGATTCAAAATCTTTTTCTTTCAAGCCAACTTGCCTAAGTTTTTTACCTAGAGTAGTACCTGCTTTCTGTCTTTCTTCTTCTTTTTCTTTCTGTTCTAATTGCCACTCTATTTCAAATTTCACATTTTCTACCTGCTCCTCATTTATTTTCTTATTTTCTTCCGCTTGTTCTGCGATTGTCTTTTTCAATTCTTCTCGGAGGTTGCCCATCTTTATTTTTTCTCTAAATGTATCAATAGTAATTTGGTCAAAACCCAAATTAATTAGCCCAGCATCGGTTTCTCCAGATTTGATGGCCATAGTAAGGATCATTTCTTTGTTACTACCAAGCTCGCTCTTCAGCTGCGCGGAAATAGCCTTGTTTTCATCTAGTTTTTTCTGAGCCTCTTCTTTTGTTAATCCTTCGATTGCCATATAATTAATTTTACTTTAGTTTATTTCTTTTTACTATTAAAGACTTCGTCTATATCTCCTGCGTTAAATCCTTTTTCTAACAGTTCTTTTTTACTAAGCCCAGCTTTTTTGCCTGCTCTGATTGCTAGTAAAGCCTTTTCTTTTAACTGTTCTAATTTTTCACCTTCTTCTTGTTTAGCGATAAATTCTTCAAGTTCTTTGTTTTCTGCATCTAGTTGTGCAAGTTGCTTCTCCATATCTACTATCTTTTGCATTTCTTCATATAGTTGCTTCCGTAATTCTTCATTACTTTGATTTGTTGGTAACTCTTCTGTTTCAGTCTTATTATTTTCTATTACTGGAATGTTTTGTTCTTTTTCTTCTTCAACATATGCATTATTTTTTTCAACAACAGAATCTTCTACTAGATTATCACCACTGGTAACTCTCGTATGTTCTCCTCTTTCATTTTGTTGGAGGTCTACCTCTTCTTTTTGTTTAGGTTGCTCTTCTGTAACTGGATTTATTAGTTCTTTTTTTATAACTGGCTTGATTAGAGATTCTTTATTTGTTAGTCCAGCCCTTTCTTTTATTGATTGATTTATCGTATCAGCAAGATTATTAAATTCTCTTATCTTTTCATTAAGTTCTTCTGGTCTAAGATTGCCTACATCAATTACTTTCTCTAATTGAGTTTTCTTGTTATTTAGATTTGTTAAAAGAGTTCCGAGTTCAATAAGGCGCGCAGTATTATTCTTACGGCCAATATGATCTATAAATTTTGTTGTTGTATTTGTTGCTTCTCCCATAAATTTCCTACATTATTTTACCATGAAATACGTGCCATTGTCAATATTCTGTCCTATCTAATTCTTTTTGAGCAGACTCTCTTTTCGTTTTAATCTTTGTAATCCTATATTCAAGAACTTTTCTTTGTTCTGGCGTTGCGGTAGCCATAGCTTTCACATATAAAGCTTCTTCCTGGTAAGACATTTCTATAATTATTGGCAAAATCTTTTTAATTATTTCACTCACATTAAACCTTACCCCACTTGCTTCACTTGTTGAATCGGGTAGTATAAATAATATTTCTCCGTAGTCGCCTTTAAAATTTCGTTTTAAGTAATTTTCAAAATCTTTAACATCAATATTTATACAACCATTTGAGAATTTATTATCGCTTGGGTCAGGTGTATTTAGTTTACTTGTTCTAATTTCAAGTTGGTTGTGTTTGGTATATGTTTGATGTTCACCTAAGAATATTTTATCACCAAGCACCGATATACCCATAAGTGCAAATTGATTCTCCCCATATTCTTCTATGTCTGACTGCTTACTTGCATTAGATAAAAGATAAACTCCTGCAGGGGTGGTTTGTTTTCCTTTGTCATATCCAAGTTCTACTGAAGTATTTATTTCATCACCTGCATCTTTTCCAAAACCTGCTACTATTTTTGCTATTAGTTTATTATCTTCATCAAATATGTATTCCAATCCGTTCTTCTTATCTAATATTAAATATCCTCTACCTGGAGTTGGGTTATAGAAAGCCATGTGGCCATATACCTCAGCAGCTTCACTAGGTAAAGATTTTGCAAAAGAATCGTCATATCGGTCTGGACTATTTTCTAGTTGTTTAGGTTCTTCGTAAACTACTGTCGAACTATCTTTTTTATTTAGTTCTTTTGCAGATTTTGTACTTTCTTCTGTTGATTGTTCCGTTTTATCTTTTTTTGCGTAATTACTTGCTACCTTTTCTGTAGCAATACCAAGCACAACTAATAAAGGCCATAGAAACTTTCTTTTCTTTATTATGTCTGATATTTCAAATTTAGTGTGTTCGTCTTCCTTCCACTCAACACCATATTCTTCCCAGAGTATTTCTTTTAGTATTTTTTCTTCCTCACTATCTTCAAGTTTCCTTTTTAATTCACTCTTTTTTTGATTTATCTTATCGTCAAGCAATTTAAATACGTTTTCTAAACCTTGTTCGAGTAAGGTTTTTTCTCTTTTCATTTTAAGCATATCAAACATTCCCATAAAGTTATTGTATCATAAGGATATATAAAAAAACGAACCAATCCGAAGATTGGCTGTTTATTTTTGTTGTGCCGGCCGGGCTGATATTTTTACCTTGGTTTCTCGGTTAAAGTGAAACCGGCGGGAATCATGCCGTTCTTGTCGGCTTGTTGCATCAGCAGGCTATCACTTTTTTTGTATAACGCCAGGCTGTCGGCGGTCAACAGGATTTCACCTTTTTTTACATTCACCTGTTTGCTGGTACCGGTTGTAATGGTAACTTTTGCAGAAATGGTGCTGTCTTTGAGGTTGTTTTTACCTGTACCGGCGTTTTTGCCAGTTTTTGTGTTATTGGCAAATACAAAACTGAGTGTGATAACGATGGCAATGAAGCCGAGGATCATTTTTTTCATTGTAAATTGATTGATTGGTTAAGAAAAACTTTATTCTCCTTAGAGCAGAAGCACAAAGTTTTTCTTAACTAATAGCAACCAATAAGAACATAACTAACTCTAGATATATGATAGCATATTGCTACATATTTGTCAAGTACTCTAGTTGGGGCCTAAATATATAGGATTTTAGCTTTATAGTTATATTAATAAAAAATCCCGCTTTTGCAAGCGGGCCCTCGGTAAATATTACCGGAATTATTTTATAAGTAGACTATTAAAGACAGCTTTTCTTATATCATTACCATCCACGGAGCCAGATATTCCTTTTATTTTTACTTCATCTGTGAATTGGTATATTGCAGCTTTTTTTATGTCCTCATCTTTGCGATATTCTTCACCATACGCCGCAAGCCATAATGGATATTTATTGAACCCTGAATCCTTTTTGAAGTTATTCTTATAGAAATTCAGATTCATATAAAGTATTGGAGTCATAGCATGCTTACTGGTCACAGTATCAAGCAACCACTTTATCTCTTTCTTCAAAGAGTCTGTTAGCATAGGATCGCCATTCTTTGCAGTGCTATCCCCCTCTTCTATATCAATGATCGGACGGAAGTCACCCTTGATTAAGATCGAAGACATACGAAGGTAGTTCATTGCTTGAGAATCAACAGGCTCGTTGGATTCAAGATAAAGATACCCGCCCACTTTGTATCCTCTTGATTTTGCTTCGGCAAAATTTCTAAGGAAACATGAGTCAACATAGTATGCTCCTCTTGTTGCTCGGCAAATTACAAATTTAACTGGGTGTTTGTTTGCGATTGAATCCCAGGTGATTGTTGTCTTTTGATGGTGGGATATATCTAACCCAAAATATACATTGCTGGTTTTTACTGCCCCCTTTTTTTTGTTTATTGAGGCAAGGAAAAGTACAGCCAAAATGGTATGTACTATAGCGCGGTTGTTATTTTTTCTCATGATTACAAAGTTTGTTTGTAATCACACTAACACAAAAATATACAAAAGTCAATATAACTATTTTACCTTATTATACTTATTATTTATTTGAAATTAAGTATTAGCTCGCCGTTCACTATTCTAATAGAATCTATTTTTTTCTTGTATTTGTTTTCAAAATAATTATTTATATTTGGTATAAGTAAAGGTAGATTGGGCTCAATCTTTTTCTTTACTTTTCTGGTTGCTAAACCTGCTTCAATATTGTGTTTTCCAAGTTCTATACTGTTACCGTTATCTTTGATTGGTACTGATATATCAAAATTGACCCTAGCAACGAAGCCAGTGTCTATATTTATTTTACTATTTATAGTTATTGTATCCCCATTAGCTACTATATCGAATTTTTTTATTACAGGATCTGCATCACCTGCTTTTTCTAAGAGTTGTATCAAATTTTTTTCTATTTCAATTCTAATTTGATCTCTGTTTAATCTGACAGTTTCAATATTTTCTTTTGATTTATCCAAAATTTGTTCTATCTCTTTAGCTTTTTGTATTACAGCTGGATCTTTTGCTTTTTCCTCAATCATTAATCCCTGCTGTAGCATCAATGCTTTCATCTCATGAGTATAACTACTTCCGCCAGTTTGTTTTTCCCAAGTACCACCTCTGCGTACCATAAAAGAGTTTGCTGTGAAATATGGCTTTGACCGGTCCACCTCTAATTGAGAGAAGTAAATTCTAACTTCCTTACCTTCTCTATCTGTGTAAAATTGATATGGCCTTTTTTCTTCATCAGTTCCGTGACCAAATCGTCCACCACCACTTGGAGGTAGTGTGAAAGACGCAAACCCCTTACCTTTTTCTGTATGAATTTGTTGAGTCACAATATCTCCCACTTTTATTACAATATCAAACTCTGGTAAATCTCCCTCAATTACTCCACCTTCATTTGCTTCTGCTTTAAATTGTACAAAAGCACCATTGTGCTCTGGTGGAATATTTAAATTACTCAAATCACCCTCAGCAGCTAAAACTAATGATCTAGAAAGCTCATCGGGTTTTTCTATTTCTAAAATATTTGAATTTTGCAGAACGTTTTCAGATACTGAATTGAGTTCTTCGTTCGTTGGGGTAACTGCCTTTTCAGATTGTTGGGCACCTTCGTCTTCTTCAACAAGGGGTTGAACGATTTCTTCTTCAGGAACTTCTGTGACAGCTTCCGGAACTTTTTCAACCTTTTCTCCACTTTTAATTTTCTTTTCAAGTTCTAAATATTCACTATAAAGTTTTTCAAATTCAACCATAGCTTCACTTTTTTCTTTTGCTTGCTCTCCTTTTTTAAATTTATCGTCAAAGTTTTTTCCAGTCGTAGAGGTCTTCACTTGCATCAAAGCTTCTACAGGGTTTGCTCCTGTAACTACTGTTCCATCTTCAAGTTTAAATTTAAAAAGTTGTTTCATATTATTCTTTTAGCTTTATGATTTTCAAGAATTCTTCTTCGTTAATTACCTCTCTCTCAGCTTTTTTCTTTGGAGGAAGAATCATTACACCATTGACCATAATACCTTCAGGGATTTTCTTTGATAACTCTTTGTCTATAAAAGTTAGGTCATAAGTGGAACTATTTATAAAGTATTTTTTATTTAATTCACTATACGATATGTATGTATCTCCACCCATAGCTCTTGTAACTAAAAATGGATAGTTAAATTTATTTACTACTTTGCCTTTATTTTTTCCAATGAAATTCTGAAAGTCTGGTAAGTTGTAAAGGATATTTCCCAACTCTTTTGTATATTTTTTAATTCCCCTTTCTTTCATTTTCTTTTTTGCAAAATCAAATGCTTTAAAGTCGTTATCAATCCTCTCCTGGATTTTTGCAATTATTGATCTGAGTGGCACCATAGCATTTTCGTAAGCTTTGCTTTTCTTACCATTTTCATCTTCCCAACCCTCGACTTCTATCGTTGTTTTTACTTCTTCATCTAACTCTTTGTCGGTAAATTTTGGGTCAAATAAATCCTTCCCCTCCCTACACCACTTTACTAGTTGATGAAAATCCACTTCCTTTTGTAAAGCAAACAAAGAGCTGGCATATTTATATTTAAAATATTTTTCATTAAATCTTTTATCGTCGACGTAAGAGAGATTATCTTCTTGATTTATGCAATCTACTAGCTTGTCTATCCAAGGTTCTCTTTTGATCAGATTGTTTTCTAAAAGAGTCTCATATAATTCTTTGGTTGCTGAAGTCTTTCTCTCCATGTACTCCTTTTGATGGTGATCCATAATTATCTGCTTACCCGCGTTTTTATTTTCTATTCCAAGAGTTTTACTACTAGTATCGATATACATCATTGTTTCCCCAGTTTTTGGTTCTATTTCTGTTCCCTTGTGGGTTTTTTCTATTTCATTCGTCCTTATGCCCGCTAAGTGAAGCATGTACAACGCTCCGCGAGTATCTGAATCGACATCCCAGTGACTCATGAGTTCCCCTTCTTTGTTCTCATAACTATATCCATGTATGACGACTCTATCTAGTTTTAAATTATTCTTTTTAAGAATATCACCTATCCTTCTCATTATCTCTAGGCGCTCTGCTTTTTCTTGATTTTGTTCTTCAATTCCTTCAGTATCTTCAACCTGTCCAGCTAGTTCTATTTCAATATTTCCAAAACCGAGTTCTGCTAGTTGTTCTTTCCATAATTTCACTTTTTCTTCAGGGCTAGCCTTTCTTCTACCAATAGTTTGTTGGATTTTAAGTTCTTCTATTTTTTCATTAAAATATTCAAGCCCTTTTAACTCCTCTCTATTTTTATATTCTGCGCTTTTTTCAACAACAAACTCTTTATTTTTATCCATCAAAAAGGCGCGCATATCTTCTATACTCATACTACCTTTTTGATTTGTAGCTAAATCTTCAAAAAATATCCTACCCTTCTCTACCCCTTTTATTTTGTATGAAGATCTCTTGCCTTCTAAGCCACCAATTCTGATTTTTATAACGTCGTTGATCTGTATGCCCTCAAGTTTCTCCCCTTTTTTCTTTGCTTTTATAAAATCTATACTTGTTTCCTCTGCCAACCTTTCTGCATCTTCCATCTTTAATTCCACTCTCTCACCTATTTCATCTCTTAAAACTACAAATTTTTCTCTACCTCTAAAAATCACACCCACAACTGAGTAATTTAAACTTTCCTTATTATAAATTTTATTTATTTCATCTGTTGCAACTTCTACATCTAAGGTTTTTCCATTTTCTAAAAGTATCCAATCTGACCTCATCTCACCATTAATTTCAAGAGGGATTTTTCTATCGATAGCGAGTTTAATATTATTTAGTCTTTCAACTAAAGGTCTCTTTGCATTTATTTTTTCTTCTAAAGCTTGTTTTCTATTAGATTTTTCTATAACACCTAAATCTTTTTTGTTTATTCTGTCAATTTTTTTATCTAGTGCTATTTTGACCCATTCATATGGATTTTCTTCAAATATTTCAAGCTCTCTCTTGTTTCTCCCATCAATTTTATTGTTACCTGTTATTTTGCTCAACTCATCTCTCCATTGATCAACCTCTGTGTAGACTTCATCTTGTAGCTCCAAGTCTTTTTTATCTATCACAATTCCCATGCGATCTACACTCTCATTTTTTGAAAGTTTTACTTTTTTTTCATCTATACTTTTTATCTCTTTTCCTTTTGGATAAGATTTAGGATAAAGTTTCTTTAATATTGGGCTAAAAATAGTTCCAGATACTTTCTGGGCTTCTTTTTGAAAATTTCTAGGTTGACGGACCTCTGGTGGTGTTGCATTATCAATGCTACCACTTTGCCCTGATAGTTCACCAAAAGAATTGTATTTCTTTAATCCATCCATGTCTTTTTATTATACCTATATTTATGCCTACTTGTCAAATATAGCTATTTGTGGTGTAATAGAGCCTTTTTATAGGGAGTTGATAACCCTGTGTATTACTTTGTTGACTAAGAGCTCCTTATGGGCTACCCTTTAAGGAGTGGGGTTGCTTCAAAGTTCCCTACTTCCAGATATAGAAGAAAAGCTTTATTTGTAAGCATTACCGAAACGATTGTAACAACTACATTGGTATCATTTAGAAAATTACAGCCCTCACATTTGTGGTCGTACTGTAGTTCCTAGATAGGGTGATCCCAGTTGTGGTTAATTTATTTAGGCTTATTAAACTCAAAAATCAAGATTCTAATGGTAGTTTTGCTTGGCAAAAAGACCAAAAGATGAAAATATCCTTATTTTGCAAGCCCTCAACTATGAGAGCTTATATTTCCTTTCTAATCTTTACTTATGTTATTCTCCAGCCAAGCCTCGCTTCGGCTGGTTTTTTATCTGATTTGGTTGATAAGATAGTGGGCAACAAGACCCAAGCATCTGAAATAGAACCTGCAAATACTGAAGTTATTCATAATTCCCAGAATGTTCCACTTCTAGAATCTTCAATAAACCCAGACTTGAAAAACATCAAAGATGAACCAGTCGTAACAGTTATACCTAATAGTACTGCTCTATCTAGTAATGGCAATCTAGATTCGGATTCAGAGCTTGAAAAATATGACTCAGGGGTTAAAATTACGACTTATACCGTCAAAAAGGGTGATACATTAGATAGTATTGCTAAGAAACTAAAGGTTTCCAAGGCTACTATCGTTGCATCAAACACAGACCTTAAAAAATCAGATTTGTTAAAAATAGGCCAATCTCTTGCTATTTTCGGCATTAAGCCTGATGTAAAAGAGGTTCCTGCTAAAGTGGAGAAACCTTTAGTAAAGAAAGACGATGAACCAAAAGAAGTAAAAAAAGTAGTTGTTGAGACAAAGCCAATACCCAAAGAAGACGTAGTTCCTACACCTATAATACAAGCTCCGGTGGCTGTTGCTCCCGTAGTAGAAACTCCGGTTCAAATAGAACAACCTCAACAACCCATTATTCAAACTCCTACTGGTCAGCCAGAAGGAAGTATAGATAGTGGCTATATATGGCCTTTCCCTAAAGGCATAGGGAGAGTATCTCAAGGTTTGCATGCCGACCAAGCCTACGATTTTGCTGCTCCAAAAGGTACACCTATATATGCTGTTTCAAGTGGTACTGTTTTAATTGCTCACCCGACAGGGTATAATGGTGGCTATGGGCGTTATGTGGTTATAAACTTCGATGACGGACGCCAAGCAATCTTTGGCCACATGAGTGAAGTTGTAGCTACACCGGGCCAAGTAGTAAAAAGAGGTGAAATCATAGGATTTGTGGGTTCAACTGGTAAATCTACTGGCCCACACTTGCACCTAGGCTTTCACTTTGAGAGTGGTTCAGGACTCGGCAACCCTTATATAGGGCTCAAGGTCAACAGTACTGATTTTATAGACAATGAATAAGAAATTTATAACAATATTAATAGCATTTACATTATTCATAGGTTACCCAATGGCTGATGTTTTTGCTGCGACAACTACTACAAGTTCTACTTCGTCTTCAAAACCAGCAACGAAAATAGTAAAAAAGAAAGTAGTAGCTAAAAAGAAAACAGT
>OFQY01000525.1_pt1 | contig 14714 bp, 14 predicted proteins | sample 1542991 | NCBI WGS metagenome assembly OFQY01 (sample SAMN07774224, study PRJEB24372) | wastewater metagenome | isolation source: Exp Tend VB 10WW | collected 2016-02 | reverse complement strand
GTTTCCATACACTGGGGGGATTTATGGGATTTCGCCATCTCCGCTAAAGGCGGACGGATTTCCGACTGCTCGCGTATCGCTTCGCGATACGCTTTTGACCCGACCAATTTTCGGGATTTCTGTGGCTGTGCCGAGACCCAGATTCGAACTGGGGACCTATCCCTCTTCAGGGGAGCGCTCTACCAACTGAGCTATCTCGGCATTATTTCTATTTTTTAAATGCATCAAGCAAATCTTGAAATTGTTGCTTGTCTGTTTTTATATTTAAATTCTGACTTATATCACTTATTTTACCTATATCAGACACTCCCCCAGAATAAAGACTCACTAGACTACTTAGATAAGGCTGAATGAAATAATAAGCTCCAAAGGATGAGAATATTATTATCCCCCAATAAACCACTCGGTAGATGTTAGTCCACTTCTGGGCATGAACCATCTTTTTCAACATTACATTGTTTTCCTTAGAAATCTCAATGCTTTGTCTTAAAAGTTCCTTTGTCTCTCCATCCATAAGATAGACTTTATCATATTTAGCTTAAAAATAAAAGTGTGCCTCCACTCCGAATCGAACGGGGATCTATTCCTTAGGACGGAACTGTTCTATCCATTGAACTATGGAGGCTATATAAAAACACCCTCTCAGGTGATTTTATAATACGTCATAATTTTCTAAATTGCTACTCTTTTATCCCTAGAAGCTCAACAATTTTTGGCTTATTAAAACCAACAATTAATTGCTCGCCTATAAGGATAACTGGTACGCCCATTTGCCCACTTTTATTAATCATTTCTTTCCTTTTTTCTAGATCAGTAGATACATCAAAGTCTTCAAAGACTACATCTTTTTCTTTAAAGAAATCTTTAGCCATATGACAGAAGTGGCAGGTCGGTGTACTATATATTGTTACTTTACTCATAATATTTCGGTCGCATTGCGACAAATAAATTTTAATGGACTATCATTATATCATAGTCATAATTTTTGCAACACTTGACAGGTCTGCGGAATAGGAGAATCAAATTCCTCCCTAATGCTTGCTCTGGGGCAAAGTGCGGGATACGGGAATCGAACCCGTGTCTTGACCTTGGGAAGGTCGCATGCTACCACTATACCAATCCCGCAATTTTACTTACTAAATAATCTTTTTATATAGCTCCAAAAACTATGATCTATATTTTCTTCAGGTAAAGATGTCTGATTTGCGTTTTCATCAACTATTACAACCATTTTCTCGCCCGGTTTTACAACTTGGAACTTGTCACGGACAGACTCTTCGATCCCCTCTTCAGTATTTAATTTATCTATATCTTTTGAAAGAGTTTCTTTCCTGTTTCTTAACTCATCAATTTTTTTTAGTTCTGATATCTTATTTTTATTTGTTTCTCTTTCTTTTTGAATTAAGCCAATCATATTATATGAAAAAAGTACTAAAATAAAAAATAGAAATATCAGTATTATAGGAGAGTGCCAGAATCTGTATTTACTTTTCTTCTTGAATTGTGCCATAAAATATGTATAATTATAACATGATTTTCAGCAAGAAAAGCCAAAAAAGAATGAGGACTGCTTTTACTATAGTATCTATTATAGTAATAGTCAGTATGATTCTCCTTTATATGCCTATATTAAACCAGTAAGATACTAGTTATCCTTACTTCTCATCATTTTTAAGAAGACATCGTGAGAGATGTTTATTTTCGCATTGGCCTGCATTCTTTTCTTGCCTTTCTTCTGTTTTTCCAATAACTTTTTCTTACGACTTATATCTCCTCCACCTACAACTTTACTACCATGCATTAAAACATCTTTACGAAATGCGGATACTGCTTCAGATGCAATTATTCGCCCCAGTGCTTTACCTTGGATTTTGAAAGCAAATTGTTGACGAGGAATAATCTTTTGAAGTTTTTCCACCTGATTTCTTGCTTCTTCTTCAATCCTACGACGTGATACTACCCTACAAAATGCAACCATCGGCTCATCTGCTACAATAATATCAAGCCTCACAACATCAGCTTCTTTATATTCCCCTATCTCATAAGAGATTGAGGCATACCCAGAAGTAATACTTTTCATATCATCAAAGAAATTACGCATTAGCTCACGAAGTGGCATATCAAGAGTAATAGAGGACCTGTTATCCCCAAAATTCTCAGTTGAGCTTACAATAGCTTCATGATCATAGAAAAACGGCATGAGTACACTAGTATATATAGACGGAGTTATTATCTTTACATGAACCCAAGGCTCAAATACTTTAACTACATTTCCATCATCTGGAAATAAATGTGGTGAGTAAATCATCTCTTCTTTACCATTTCGCAAAACAACCTTATAAGTTATTGATGGCATAGTTACAATTAACTCAAGATCGAACTCGCGATTCAGTCTCTCGGTAATTATTTCTAAATGGAGCATACCTAAAAAACCACATCTAAAACCTCGTCCGAGAGTACCAGATGATTCCTCTTCGTATGAAAAAGATGAGTCTGATAATCTTAGGCGACCCAGTGCTTGTTTAAGATCTGGAAAATCATCTTGACTCTCAGGATAGACACTGGCCCACACTACCGGCCTTGGATTCATGTATCCAGCTAATGCTTCCAAGGGTTTTTTAGCATAAGTAATAGTATCTCCAACTGAAGCAATACCTGGTTTTTTTATGCCTGTAACTATATAACCAATTTCTCCAACGGAAATTTTGTCTCGAGGCATCTCTTCGGGCGAGAAAGTACCCACTTCAAGAGCTATAAATTTTTCAGCAGATACAGCAAAAAGAAGTGACTCATTTCTTTTGAATTCACCATCTATAACGCGTACATAAACAATAACGCCCCTATGATTATCATATTTAAAATCAAAAACAAGAGCTCTTCCTGAACCTACAATGATTTCACTATCTTTAGGCGATGGAACTCTTTTTGTAATTTCATTTAATAAATGAGCTACCCCTTCTCCTGTTTTACCAGAGACCAAGAGTATCGTATCTGGATCAATATTAAGGAGTAGAGCAACTTCCATTTTTACTTCATCCACACGAGCAAGAGGTGAATCTATTTTTGATATTACTGGTATTATTACTAGACCTGAATCTTTTGCCATTTGCAAAGTTGTAAGAGTTTGCGCTTGCACACCTTGAGTGGCATCTACTAAAAGTATGGAACCTTCGACTGCTTTCAGGGCTCTTGAAACTTCATATGAAAAATCAATATGGCCTGGGGTATCTATTAGATTTAAAATGTAATTTTCATTATCAACTTTATACTCCATGCGAACAGGTTGCATTTTGATTGTAATTCCTCGTTCACGTTCTAACTCCATTGAGTCTAGAACCTGGTCTTTCATTTTGCGTTTTTCGATAGTACCTGTAACTTCAAGCATACGATCAGCTAAAGTCGATTTGCCATGATCTATATGAGCGATAATACTAAAATTACGTATATGTTTTATATCCATTACTTCCCTATCCTATCAGAAAAAGCTTTAAAATAAAAGGTTATTATAGCTCTCCTTGCTCAGGAGCAACGACTCGATTTTTCCAGAACTTATGATTAAGAGTTTTTATTAAATCAGCCAGCTCTTGGTTTTTCATTAAATGAAGCACTAATACTCCAGCACTAATACCTATTAGCCCAGAAAATAAGCCTTGGAAGAATATTCCCTTGCCTGTAGTTATATTAAAGACATCGTCAAATACACCTAGGAAAAAATAAGCAACCAGACCCATAATTATTGAACCTGCAAAACTCTGTATAAAGGTTTTAAATAATTTTGATGACTTACCTTTTAGAAAATCTTTCTTAAATAAAAACCAAATTAAGAAAAAATTAAGAATTGATCCGCAAGCATAAGCAAGTGGAAGAGCTAGCATCCTAGTACCAGGAACACCATAAACGCGTAGTAACATTTCCAAACTATTCATTAAATTGTAATTATGACCCAAAATATAGATAAAAAAGTAAGCAAAAACAATAATCATACCAGAGGAGAATATATTTATTATGAGCGGTTTCTTTGTGTTTGAAGCTGCATAATAACCTCGAACAAATAATAAGACCAACGATTGTGAAGCAAGAGATATGACAAATAAAGCCGCTGAAGCTGCTGTCAATCTTGTATCTGACCATGAAAAAGCATTGGAACCTAATACTACACGAACTATTTGAGCTCTAAGAACTATCATTAGGACAATAACCGGAAGTGACCAAAAAATAATATGTCTTGCGGCATTCAATATATAATTTGTGTAAGCGCCTATATCTTTTGTAGAGAAAGATTTAACAAGTACAGGAAAAGCTGCTACTGAATAAGAAATGCCGATAATCCCAACTGGAACTGATTGTAAGTTATAAGCAAACGTAAATAAAGATATCGATCCTTCTTTAATGGTCGAAGCCATGGCAATTAGCGCAATAAAAGCTAGACTATTGCAAGATAGAGTTAGAGTTCTTGGAGCAGAGAGCTTGATAACATCTAAAATTTCTTTCCAGTTTATTTTTGATATAAATCTAGGGAAAAATCCGTGACTCATAATTACTGGTATCTGAATAAGTAAATGCATAATTGCACCTAAGACAACTCCAATAGCAAGTCCGTGGACACCAAATTTGGGATAAATAAAAGTTATTCCAATTAAAATACCAATATTGTAGAAAATTGGTGAAAGTGAAAATATAAAGAAATTTTTAAATAATTGAGTAATAGTACCAATCAGATTAGATAATCCTATGAAAATTGGTGAAAGTAGCATTATTCTACTAGTTGTAACCAGTAGACTTAATTGTTCATCTCTAAAACCAGGAGCTATATAATGAGCAATATAAGGTATAAATATAGCAACTACAACACTTATCACAATCATAAACAACATATAAGCACTAAATATATTGTTTATAAATTTGCGAGCTTTCTCTTTACCGTCATTACCTGTATTTATTTTATCAACAAGAAAAGGCATCAATACAGTGACAGAAGCAAGAGATGCAACAGAAATATATAGAAAATCTGGAATACGAAAAGCAGCGTAATATATATCGAGCATTGGACCTGCTCCGACAATATGAGCCAGGGTTCTATCACGGACAAGTCCGAGTAATTGAGATAGAAAAGCAAAGCCGCCAAGCATTAGGGCGGCCTCGTTTACTCCATGAAATTCTTTATTTAGGAATGTCAGAATACGCTTAACCATTTTGATCTAAAGTTTTAGCGCTGACCTGATAATGGAGGTTTTGTTGCTTTATTATTTGTCGTTTTTGCATCAGCAGTCTTATCATCTTTAGCTGATGATGAACCTGATAGTGAACTTAGCGCATCCTTTACATCTTGATTATCCGGCAAAACTTTAGCTATAGCATCAAACTGAGCTCGTGCATCTTCGATACGGCCTACTTTTTGGTATGATTGACCAAGTAAAAAGTGCGCATTTAGGTATTGTGGTTCAAGTATAACGGCTCTTTCAAACGCACTGATTGCTCCTGTATAGTCAGAGTTATTATAGCGTAACAATCCTAATCTAAAGAATACCGTAGAATCATTTGGACTAAGGGAACTTGCCTTCTCAGCTTGCTTGATAGCACCACCTAAGTTGCCTTCACTTGTCTGAATTTGAGCAAGCAAGAAAATTGCATCTGTATAATCCGCCTTTAGATCTAAAGCCTGATCAATAAACTTTTTAGCTTCGTCATTATTCTTCTTAATAAATTCAAGCGTTGCACGAGCAAGAATCACAGAAGGATTATTGGGAGCCATAGCTTTAGATTTATCATATGCAGCAACAGCACTTTCATAACTATTTGTGACTTGAAGTGGCACAAGAGAACTATAAACATTACCTAGATTTAAGTAGTTCTGATATTGTTTAGGATTCTTAGCCACAGCAGAATTAGCAGAAGTTTCAGCTAAATTAACTAACTTTTGAACATTTGTTTTTAGAGTATCTTCTGAAATATTCTTATCATTTACCAATATACCAATCTCTGCAATATAAATCTGTGATAGAGTTCTATAATAAATATCATTTTGATCTAAGAGGAGTGCATTGGACATCATTCTTTCAGATTTAACCAAAGATTCTAAATTATTAGAACTAACAGATCCTTTTGAAAAGTATATTATTGATGCAAATTTCTCAGCATACAAGTAAGTCGTTGATAAAGTAACGATCATTAATACCATCAAACCCAATATTGAGAAAAAGCTATTGCGAGGGTCTCCCAAGAAAGAGAAGTGTTTAGAAGGAATACTTTGATTATAGACAAGTATGCCTAGCAATATACCAGTAGAAGAAAAGGCTATAGAAAACATCAGGAAATTAGGAGTATATACTATAACTGTAACCCAAGAGTATATTGAAACTAGGAGCGTGGTTATAGTAAAGTAGTTCGACATTGAGCTAGATAGCGCCTTGCGTAATGATCTTATAACTTTCAATACGAAGTTGAACAAGAAATATAACCAAGCAAGTATACCTAAAATACCTGTGGTAACAGCAAATGTCATAAGAGAACTAAAGCCGTTGGCAAAATCTACATTCCAAAAGACTGATTGAGCGACCTCTTTTGGTTGCCATAGAGCCCAGTCGATGTTGAAAGTGTTTGGACCAGTACCAAATAAAGGATTGTGTTTAATAGCCTTAAAAGCGATTTGGGATGTTGTCGATACTAGAGGATGAACATCAACATTTTGAACACTCAAATATCGTGAGATAAGGTTACCTATTGAGCTATTGCCAACCAAGAAAATTAGACAGACAAATATAACTATAAGCGAAGCAAATGGAAACTTCTTTTTACCTTCATCTGTGTGTACAACTTTAATTCCAGCTTGCTGAATAGATATACTATAAACAAACATTATTATAGAGAATAGGCTCACCAGTACCCAAACAAGTGGTACATTTATAACTATCAAGAAAAACAAACCAGAAACTATAACAAAGTATTGTATAAATAGCAGTACACCTTTAGTTTTTAGAAATTCAACAGTAGCAAGAGACACTAGGATAAGTAATCCGAACAAAATTGCAAAATCACTCCATGATCCAACTAAATTACCTGACGAAATACCCTTTAAAATCCCGGGAGCAAAGCGACCGAAACCAATGAACATATTGATAAGTTCAAACAAAGCAAGCACAGCTCCCCCTATCAACAAGGATAAAAAGAAAGACCAAAGTCTTTTTTCAGTTTGAAAGTATATTGAGGATAGAAAGAATATGATGAACAAAACAAGCATTGAACCAAAAGTACCTAACTCAAAACCACTACCAAATAGTGATACGTATTTAGAAGAGGAAAAGAAAGATGAAAGAAGAAATACTACAGGAATAGCTGCACCAGCAATTAATAACTTATCTTTCGGAAAAGAAAACTTACCCTCCCCAAGTCTTGCAATGAGCCAAAAGAACAGCGCGAGCGTTGCTCCAACAGAAAGGAGGAATCCTTTACTTGCTTCGAGAGTTACTGGAACATAAGGGATGAAGAAGAAAAGAGATACGAATATTGTGGCTAGTAATGTAGTGAAAGATAACTTGTTAAAAAATTCAACTTTTTTTGATTCCATACTTGTCTTTTAGCTTATATATTAATGTGATAATTATACACGACTTCCTTTGATAATACTAGACAACAATATTCACAAGTCTACCCTTTACATATATGACTCTTTTAACCTCTTTCCCTTCTATCCAAGGCAGTACTGCTTTGTCTTTAATTGCCATAGATTTTAGAGATTCTTCGTCTATATCAGGATTTATCATCACCTCAGAACGAACCTTACCATTGACCTGAATGACTATTTTGATAGAGCTATCAACAATCTTCTTTTTGTCCCATTTAGGCCACTTGGATAGATGAATTGATTTTTTCTCGCCAAGCTCTCTCCATATTTCCTCACTTATATGTGGAGCAAACGGAGCAAGTATTTGTAAAAAGATTTTAAAATCTTTTTTTGAAATATTTTTTGATTTTTCTATTTCATTAACCAAAACCATCATAGAAGAAATTGCGGTATTGAAACTCATTGACTCTATATCTTCTGTTATTTAGTAATGTAGCAAATGAAGCAAAATCATCGTCGCGTCGGAGCCCCCGTAGAGAGGGTAAAGCGCGATAATTTCGCTTTATTTGTGGAACTACTTTTTGTTGCAACCTCCAAACCTTTTCCAAGAAGCGTCGTGACCCGATAATACTCTCAGTACTCCAAGATACTGCTTGATCAAAAGGTCCGATAAACATCTCATACACTCTTAAAGTATCTGCACCATATAGTTTGACTATGTCTTTAGGGTCTATAGTGTTACCGAGCGATTTAGACATCTTTGCCCCCCCTTCGGCAAGGATCATACCGTGACTTGTGCGCTTCATATATGGCTCACTAGTTGGTACAAGCTTTAGGTCATATAAAAACTTATGCCAAAACCGTGAATATAGTAAGTGTAGAGTTGTATGCTCCATTCCACCGTTGTACCAATCTACCCCATTTTTCATCCAATATTTTAAGGCTTTTTTACTAGCAAATTCTTTATTGTTTTTTGGATCTACATATCGCAAAAAGTACCAAGAAGAACCCGCCCAGTTTGGCATAGTATCTGTTTCCCTCTTTGCTTTACCACTACACTTTGGGCATTTAGTATTTACCCATTTATCTATGATAGCAAGAGGACTCTCACCGTTATCGGTAGGCATATATGATTTAACTTTTGGTAATGTCACCGGTAACTCTTTTTCAGGTACTGGTACATAGCCACACTTTTCGCAATGTATTATTGGAATCGGCTCTCCCCAATATCTTTGCCTAGAAAACACCCAATCACGAAGTTTGTATTTAGTTACAATTTTTCCACCAACAGCTTCCGTGATTTTCTTTCGAGCTTCTTCTGAGTTTGAATTATTAAAGTCACCAGAATTAATCAAAATTCCCTGTTCAAGCCAAACCTTTCGTTTCTCAAAAAAGTCCCAAGCAAGTAAATCATCTGGAATATTTATTAATTTTCTGGCTTCTCCAAGAGATACCCATTTAAATTCTATATTTTCTTTTTTCTCATGATCTTCTTTTTGATCTTCAGATAAAACTTCTCTTTTTTCATCTTTTAATCGAAATACTAAGAAAGTCACGTCAGCTTCACGATTTATATTTTTATGAGCGGCAAAAAAAGTTGCTCTCGTTGCAATTGGGAGAGTTTCTAAATATTCTACGTTTAAGTAGCCTGTTTCTTCTTGTATTTCTCTTATTCCGGTTTCCTCTAAACTTTCTCCTTCTTCAATACCTCCAATGATAAAGTTTACTGGTGCAAGTTTAATAGCGTTCCATTTTTCACCTCCTAAAAACATAAGGCAGATTTTATTTAATAGGATTACATGCACTACTTTTCGCTTTATATTTTGATACCCTTCTTTTGGTGGATTTTTCGGATCTTGAACTTCTGGCATTATTACTTGTTTTATGTTTAAGTTATATTTCTTTGCAAATTCATAATCTCTCTCATCGTGAGCCGGTACTGCCATGACAGCTCCTGTAGCATAATTTACAAGTACATAATCAGCAATCCACACTGGGATTTCTTCGCCATTAGCAGGGTTTATAGCTTTCAAACCTTTAACTTCGATCCCTGTCTTTTCTTTTTCATCTGAAGTACGATCTAGTTCTGATTTATTTTTGATACCTTGTATGTATTTTTCTACCTCACTCAAGTTTTTAATATTTGATTTTATTTTTTGTATTAGTTCGTGCTCAGGTGCAAGTACCAAATAAGTAACACCAAAAAGTGTATCTGCTCTAGTTGTAAATATTTTTACACTTTCATTTGTGTTTTTTATTTTAAAATCTATTTCACTTCCTTCACTTTTACCTATCCAGTTTCTTTGCTGAATTTTTATTTTCTCTAAATAGTCCACCTTATCAAGATCACTATCTAGTCTATCTGCATACTTTGTAATCGCTAGCATCCACTGCTCTTTTTCTTTTTTAACTACTTCAGTACCACAACGCTCACAACATCCATTTACCACTTCTTCGTTAGCAAGGCCAATTTTATCCTTAGGGCACCAGTTGATAATACTTCTGGCCTTGTAAGCTAAGCCTTTTTTATATAATTGCAAAAATATCCATTGGGTCCATTTGTAATATTTCGGATCAGTAGTATTTACTTCCCGAGACCAATCAAAACCAAAACCTATTTCTTTAAGTTGCTTTCGAAAAACATCAGTATTCTGCTTAGTAACTTTTTCTGGCTGAATACCTGTTTTAATTGCATAATTTTCTGTCGGCAATCCAAAAGCATCCCAACCTATTGGGAAAAGAGTGTTGTACCCTTCCATACGACGTTTACGAGTAATAATATCCATAGCGGTGTTTGAGCGAATATGCCCTACATGTAGCCCTGCACCGGATGGATATGGGAACTCAATAAGCCCGTAAAACTTTTTGCCTTTGGCACTATTTTTTGCCTGGTAGATTTTCTTTTTATCCCATTCATTCTGCCATTTCTTTTCAATTTTTGAGTGATCGTAGTTTTTCATTTTTTACTTTCCGAATTTCTTAACCGCAAGCCAGATGAGTGCAGCAAGCGCAGCTCCTAAGATAATAACCCTTATTATGCTATCAGCACTTCCCCAATACCTCATAGATGCAATAATTAGTGAAAGTACTCCACTCCATGAAAATGCAATAGATAGAAGAGATACTCCTACAAACGCACCAGATAAAATAACAAGCACTCCAAGAGATACTAATATAACAAATACATTTCTACTGTAAATTTTTGAAGAGTTATCATATTTTTTCTGACATGTGTAAGTAGAGTTGCAATACCCAGTTATTTCAGTTTTCTTTGTGTTTGTTATTTTTGTGTCAACTGGAACAACTTGCTCACTCCACATACCACCATTTTCTAAACATTGACCTTTATTATCATATGCTCTGTTATAAACATCTGCTGGACAATACTTATCGTAGCTTGGTTCTACATAAACTAGAGAAGTTGCGTAATTAAAAAACAAATTAGTAACAATAACGATAGCAATAATCAAAGCCCATTTAAGCACACTTCCTTGCTTTTTTGGTTCTACTTTTATTTCACTTATATTATCCATAATTCCTTTATTATAACAGAAAAAGGTGTATAATATAAGGCATTATGCAACGCCTTAGAAAAAAATCCGAAGAGAGACTTGGGCGCGCCGCAGCTAATGCGACGAGGTGGATAGGATCTACAAGATCACTAATTGTACACACGCTACTATTTATAGTGTCTTTTTCTTTATATTTTTTTGGTTTTGAATTTGAGAAAATTTTACTTGTGGTGACTACGATAGTTTCTCTGGAGGCTATTTACCTATCAATATTTATCCAGATAAGTGTAAATAATCAAGCAAAGCATTTGGACGAAGTTGCCGAAGATTTGGGTGAAATTCAGGAAGATGTGGAAGGGATTGAGAAGGATATTGATGAGATTCAGGAAGATGTGGAAGAGATCCAGGAGGATGTGGATGAGATTCAAGAAGATGTCGGCGAAGTAGATGAACTAGATCAAAAACGCGATGAAGCAATGCTCTCAAAAATTGAAGGAACCTTACAAATGCTGATTGGAGAAATAAACGCACTAAAAAAACAACAGGAAGATAAAAACAAATAGATAATTACCTACTTGTTTTTATCTTTACACTGCCTTGCCTTAATATTTCTATTTCACTATCTTTGAATTTTATTAGAGTTGAGGGTTTAGAAATTTTTGTTCCACCGTTTATATAAAGTTCTATCTTATCAGCAAAATATTTTTTTGCTTCTACAATATTTTTTGCGGAAGGTAACCCTTCAGGATTCGCACTAGGAGCAGATAGTGGGCCTGCTTTACTAATAACCTTATATAGATTTTTATTCTTTAGTCCAATCATACGAAATGCAATTGTATCTGTACCTCTATGTAAATATGAAAATTTTTTATCTTTACAATCAAGTACTACGCTTACCTTTCCAGGCCATAAGGTTTCTAATAGCTCCTTTTCTTCTTTTGAGATTTTAATATTAAACTTTCCAAGTTGACCAAAAGAAGATATTAGTACAATGCAAGGCTTGCCTTTATCGCGAGCTCTTACTTTATATATATTTTCTACAGTCTTTCTATTTAAAGCACTTCCAAGAACACCATAGATAGTGTCAGTTGGGGCTACAATTATCCCCCCTCGTTTCAATATTTTTACAGTTTTATTTACATCAAAATTCATATACAGATAATATCATAAAAAAATAGCACCCGCTGACTTGTGGTCTTTGGATGCCGTGAATGGGTTTAGGGTTTTCAGAGAAATCTATTTATCAAAAATACTAACAAAGCAAGCAAGATGATAAATATTATCGTTGAAAACAAATTTTTTAATCCCTTTCTTTTGAGTGCTGGGATGGCTGCACCTCTCTTTACCTCTATGGCTTCAAGTATGAAACCAGAAAGAGAGAAACTTTGATCCCAAATAAAGGTTAATACCTTTGGAATCAGAGTGCCTATAAACCATTTGATAAATTGTAATGATTTATCTAAAACCATATTTAACAACCCGGTTCCAGAGGTTGATGTATTCTTTTGACTCATGATTATCAATTTGAGTATATTATACCACAAACAATACCAAAAGTCAATATTATATATTGTTTATTTTAGCAGCTACTATAAAGTCATTTTGGGAAAGTCCCCCTATTGCGTGAGTAGTAAGAGTAATATTTACTTTACCCCAACCTAGTTCAATATCTGGATGATGCCCTTCGCTCTCAACGATAGCTCCAACTTTATTTACAAAAGCTAATGCTTCAGCAAAATTTTTAAATTCAAATTTTTTAGAAATACTTTTTGCATCTTGTGAAAGTATCCAATCTTTCACATGAAATAGAAGCATTGCTTCCGCATCAGCTTTTGTCATTGGGTCCACTCCCCCTTCGCACGGCACACATTTTTGTTCAAGTAAATTCATAAATTAATTTTTACTAGATAATGCAACTTTTATTCCTAAGGCAATTAGTGCTAACCCAGTTACTTTATCGATATAGCGCGATATTTTTTTAATTTTTACTTTAAGTTTTGAATGTGAAAAGAAATAAGCTATAACTGAAAACCATAAAAATGTGGCGACAGTCATTTCGATTCCGTAAATTACTTCAATATTCTTAGGAGTACTTGGGTTTATCACTTGGGTAAAAAGAGCTAGGAAAAAAAGAGTTGCTTTGGGATTTAAGACATTCACCAAGAAGCCATTTTTGACAGCTCCAAGTGGAGACATATATTTCTTGTTTTTTTCTGGTAAAAGTTCGTTTTCAACTTCTGATGGTTTAGATCTTAGAGCTTTGATTCCTATCCAGATCAAATAAAAAGCACCTAGTAGTTTTATAATTGTAAACAAGATAATAGATTGAGAAATAAGGAGTCCGATACCAAGTAGTGAATAAGTTACATGTACAATAATCCCGAGAGCAACACCGAGTGCGGTGTATGTACCTATTTTTCTCGAATATGAAAGGCTGTTTTTTGTCACTATAACAAAATCAGGCCCTGGGCTCATTACAGCAAGTAAGTGAATTACAGCTACAGTCAATAATTGTGGTAAAAAATTAATCACCTACAAATTATATCTTAAACTCAATCACATCGCCATCTTTGACTATATACTCCTTACCTTCTGTACGAACTTTACCTTTTGAGCGTGCTTCGCCGTAACTTCCTGCATCAAGCAAATCTTTAAAGTAAACAACTTCCGCGCGGATAAATTTATCTTTAAAATCTGTATGTATTGCAGTCCCTGCGATAGGCGCAGTTGAGCCATGCTTTATAGTCCAAGCACGAGTCTCATCTTCTCCTGTTGTAAAGTATGTATCAAGTCCAAGAAGTTTGTAACCTTCTTTGATCAGATTATTTATTCCATCATCCTCCCCTCCCAACTCTTTTCGGAATGTTTCTTTCTCTTCTCCTTCGAAATCTTTTAGTTCTTCTTCGATTTTAGCATCAAGAATCACATATCTTGAGCCAGACTTTTCTATGTAGTCAGTAAGCTCTTTAAAAACTTCTGGATTCATCTCATCAAGATTTTTAGTTCCACCTCTTTTATTGAGCCCATATATAAAAGGCTTGAGTGTTAGGAGATTTAGCATCTTAACTTTTTCTAGTTCTTTCTCGTCTAACTCAACAGCATTTGCAAGTAAACCTTTTTCAAAAGCATGTTCGAGTTTTTCTAAGGCTTGCTCTTCTACTATTGCTTCTTTATCTCCTTTTTTTATATCTTTACTAATATTATTTTTTCTTTTAACTACTGTTTCAAGATCAGAAAGTATGAGTTCAAGGTTTATAACTTCAATATCACGGAGCGGATCAATATCTCCATATACATGGATAATTTCTCCACCCTTATCGCTTTTTAGTGGAAAAATTCTCACCATCTCAAGGATTGCATCAACTTCGCGAATATTTGCGAGGAATTTATTTCCGAGACCTTCCCCTTTTGAAGCACCTTTTACAAGCCCTGCAATATCTACGAATTCAATAACTGCAGGAACGGTTTTAGCTGACCTTGAAAATTCTGAAAGTTGCCAGAGCCGAGCATCAGGCACAGGAACAATTCCTACTGACGGATCAATAGTACAAAACGGATAGTTCTCTGCTGGAACCCCTTTTTTAGTAAGTGCATTAAAAAGCGTCGATTTCCCGACGTTTGGCAGACCTACAATTCCTATA
>OFQY01000521.1_pt1 | contig 14786 bp, 15 predicted proteins | sample 1542991 | NCBI WGS metagenome assembly OFQY01 (sample SAMN07774224, study PRJEB24372) | wastewater metagenome | isolation source: Exp Tend VB 10WW | collected 2016-02 | reverse complement strand
CAATCAAGCTACGCGGCGCAGCGGCGCAACGCGGCGGCGGAGCTCGTCCTACACAACAAGTATGGTCGCGTGCTCCTCGTCGGCGCGGGCCCCGACCCGTCGACGGAGATCGAAGTGATTAGCGCCATGCGCGGATCGCCGATCCTCTTTGTTCATGACGTGACGGAGGCCAGCGCGAACGAGGCGCTAGAGATCATCAGGGCGCGCGGGCTCCGGAACACCGGAGGCGTCTACGCTCGCGATCTCGTCGAGGATCGCGACACCACGTCGTGGCCTGCGGTGGATCTTGCGACATGGCTCGGGTACAGTGTCGGGAACCTCCTCGACGAGGAGGCGGCGCGGTCTCTCGCTGGTCTACGCAGGAAGGCGAGCGCCGGGTCTGGCGCAACGGAGCTCCTGATCGACATGCCTGTTGCGTCGGAGGAGGATCCGCGGTTCAAAGGGGGCGGAGCGTGGGCACCGACGGAGGAGGGACTGTGGCTCCAGGCGGCTTACGTGGCCTGGAGGGGGAAGCCTACGGTCTTCAAGACGACAACCCAGTGGCTCCCAGGCGGATACGCGGCGGTCGTCCAGAGCTCCGACGGAGAGGAGATCATCCGTTACCGTCGTCGCACGATCCCGTCGTGGATCTCCGTTCTGCACTTCGCCGGGTGGACGGTCGACCGCCTCTCCGTGGCTCCAGGCCCCTGCCCGCGCATGACCGTGCTAGCTCGCCGCGATCCCGACACCACGTCCTTCCCTGTCTAAACGAGCCGCGGGAGCCCAGATCTGTCCCGAAAAATAGTTGCTGATTTTTGTTGACTCTCGCGCTCGATCGGCGCATTCTGTCCTTATGAACAAGAACGAGAGTCGAATGAGCGACGCGGCGATGAGCGACGCCGCGGAGCGCGCGGACATGGAGCGGCACGCGCCGGAGCTTTCGGTGTGGGACGAGACAACCTGCGCGGCCGTCGGCGCCATGATGGACGCTCTGGAGGACGAGATGAACCAGATGAAGGCGGAGGGCGTGTCGTGATCATCGACAACAACGACCGAGAGGTAGTATCCAGCGACGGGCAGAAGCCGCTCGCGGTGTTTGAGATCAGCGCCGACGACACGGCGCACCTCATGACGATCCTTCGCGATACGCTGTACGCGGACAAGATCATGGCCGTGCTGCGGGAGTACGGCGCGAACGCCGGGGACGCTCAGCGGGACCCGCGGTCAAGCGACCCGACGCGACCGATTCGCGTCAAGGTGCCGACCGTCGCCGATCCGACGCTAGAGATCCAGGACTTCGGCCCCGGGCTCACTCCCGACGAGATGACCCGTGTGTTCATTCGGTACGGCGCGTCAACGAAGCGCGGTTCTAACAACGCCGTCGGGTACATCGGGATCGGCGGCAAGTCGGGCTTTGCTTATACCGACATGTTCGGGATCGTGTCTCGAACCGAGGGGCGGTGCCGCACGTACACGGCTGTTCTCGACGCCAGTGAGCGCGGAGAGCTCCGTCTCCTCGACGATTCTCCGTGTGACCCGTCGGAGACGGGCGTCACGATCCAGATCGCGGTGAAGATCTCCGACGTCGCAGAGTTCACGGAGAAGGCCCGCGCTGCGTTCCGGTACTACCGACCACGGCCGGAGATCAACATCGATCTTCCGCCGGCCGTCGCCGAGTCCACGCTAGGAAGCGGGGCGGTGACGCTTGGGGAGTGGGGATCGTCGTGGGTTGTCGTCATGGGCGGGATCCCGTACCCGGTCGATCTGAGTCAGCTGGAGCTCCCGATGCAGTTCTCTCGCGTCGGAGGGACGGTGTTCTCTCCGATCGGAGAGCTCCGCGTCGCGGCCTCGCGCGAGGCGCTCAAGTACGACGATGGGACGAAGGCGGCGCTCAAGGCGCGACTCATCGGGGCGATGGACGCCCACGTTAAGGGCATCATCGACTCCGTGAGCGGCCTGTCTGTCTGGGAGAAGCGGCTACGGCTCGCAGGGATGGAGCTCTTTGCGCCGTTCATCCCGGACGAGGCGAGTAAGAGCGGCAAGTGGAACCTGTTCACGAAGGAGATCACGGTAAAGCCGGAGGCGGCGCCGGTCCCGCTTCGTCTCTACTTCAAGTCCATCACGGTCCACGCGAATACCCGGATCGTCATCGTCGACGACAAGCGAGCGATCCGCGGTTACGCCCTGGGTCCGCTGGACCTAGTGGTCAGGAGAGCGTCGTCCACAACGATGGTGGAGACGAAGTCGGGCGTCGCGGCGCTGATGGAGGCGGTCGGAGTGCAGGGGATCCCCATCGTCGCGACGAGCGCTCTCCCGTGGGTCAAGCCGGAGCACGGCGCCCGCGGCTCGCGGTCGAAGGTCTGCACGTTCGAGTTCCTTCCGACGTCGTACGACGAGCAGAAGGAGAAGAAAGGCGCCAAGAGGATCGCCAAGTCGTCTCTGTGGATCGAGGTTGACCGCGAGCCTCAAGAGGACGACGTCTATGTTGTCGTCGACAGGTTCGACAACAACGAGTTTTTCAAGACCTGGAAGGACGACCGCGTGATCGCTCACCGATTCGGAATCGATATGCCGCGGATCTACGGGTACAAGAAGAGTATGGGAGGAGAACACCCGGGCCAGACGTACGCGGAGTGGTCCAAGAATGACCTGTATGACCTGATCGTGGCGAAGTTCCCCACCGTCGATCAGATCGTCAGCCTGTCCCAGTACGAACCGTTCCACTGGATGGACGATCGGTCTCTGCCCTTGTTCAACGCCCTCCCGGTCGATCACCCGGCGCGCATCGTCGCAAATCATGTCAGCGCGTTGTCAACCTACAAAAGAGCCTTTACATGGCAGCGGATCAACTCCATCGACATTCTCGTCTTCAGGATGAAGCGTGATGGAGGTGATGGAGCCAAAGAGAGAGGAACTCCGCCGCCGGTTCGTGAGCTCTACCAAAAATATCCGCTCACGGTCGGTCGGATCGATGATATGCTCAACAAGCCGAAAAACTGGCTGAACTACTTCGCCGCGATGGACGCCGCGACGATGAACGCCGTCACCACAACGAGCCTGGAGAACAACCATGTCGACGCCGCTTAACTACACCATGACTACCGAAAGCATCGTCGTCGTCGTTGACGGCGGCAAGACCTACAGCGTGAAGAGAGGAGCTCCGAACTACGCGGCGCTCCGCGAGGCGCTCGTCGCCCGGGACTGGGACAAGGCCCGCGCGAACCTCACCATCGCTCAGGCGGTGAGCGCGTGGGCGTCGGGCAAGTTCTCCAGCGACGGACGAGTTCTGTACTTCGGCGAGAACGAGATCAAGGGCTCCTTCGCGCGCAAGGTGCTCGGGATGATCACCCGGTCTCAGTCCCCGGAGCCGCTCCTGAGGTTCTACGAGCGACTCGCGAAGAACCCTTCCTATCGCTCCGTGACCCAGCTGTTCGACTTCATGGAGCACACTGGGATCAGCATCTCCGGCGGCGGCCTGATCCTGGCCTACAAGGGAGTCAACCATGACTTCCGCGATTGTCACAGCAACAGCTTCGACAACAGCCCTGGCAACCGGCACGAGATGCCCCGGAATCAGATCTCCGACGATCCGGAGATCCCGTGCCATGAGGGCTTCCACGTCGGCGCGATCGAGTACGCTCGGAACTTTGGTCCGCGCGTGGTGGTGTGCGCCGTCGACCCGCGCGACGTCGTGTGTGTGCCGAAGGACAGCGCCTGTCAGAAGATGCGAGTCTGCGCCTATCGCGTGGTGGGGCACTACGGGGAGCCGCTCCCCGACGTCGTGAACGAGCCGATCCAGGACGTCGACCCGACGACGCCGGAGCCGATCGTGATCGAGCTCGGGCCACTCCCGACGGCGGCGGAGCTCATCAACCTCCCCATGAACGAGCTCAGGGACTGCGCCCGCAGGATGAAGATCGTCGGGTACAGCACCCTCGACGGGGGCAAGTCTGCGCTCGTCAAGGCCATCCTCTCGGCCCTCCGCGGCCACCGCGAGTAGGCGGGACGCTGGCGGCGCTGGCGCGTCGCCGCGGTCGATTTTATCTCTCATCGCTGATTTTAGTTGACCGCGTCCGGCGCCCGCCTTATCCTGTCTTTATGGCAAGAACAACGGCGACGAAACTCCTCAAGTCGAAGGCGATCGGCGCGCTCTCGGAGACGCGGTCCGCGATCGTGTTCCCACAGACGAACCGGGCGTTCGACACGTTCTACAGAGAGCTCAAGGATCTGGTACAGGAAAACTTCGGGTACTCGGCGAAGGAGACGTTCGGGTACTGCGAAGACTCGGGCAAGTTCTCCTTCCGCGAGCGTGACCGCGTCGGCAAGCTGAACGGCTCGATGATCTTCATCGAGCGTGTCTACCTGATCGACCCGACGCTTTCTCTCGTCGAGGAGTTCACTCGTATCGTCGGCGAACGCGCCGCGAACGACGATAACCGCCTCGCCATGATGGCTTTCTGCGACGGCGCTTCGCTCTAACCACGGTCGAGGCTAAGCGCCGTCGCGGATCGGGGTGCCGAGGGTCCAGGGGAGGACAAGGTCGCCGACGCCGACGAGGGTCCCGGTTGACGTGAGGCCCGTCGAGGGGGAGACGGCGTCGAGGACGGTCGGGACGGCGAAGCGGCGCCCGGTGTAGCGCGCGTAGCGCTCCTCTCCCTTGTCGCCGCAGGTGTTCAGGTTCCCTGCTTCATGGGCGCCGGTTGTCACGCCGGCTAGCGCGAGGCGCCGGCCAAAGCGTAGGGTCTCCTGAGCGTACACCGGGGAGCTCGGGAAGCTAGGGCTCTGCGGGAGACCGCCCGGGATCACGCCCTGGAACGCTCCCAGCGTGTCATAGGACGCGCGAACGGACGCGGGGAGCCTGACCCACGCGTCGCTCGTCCCGCCCGCGCTGAGGAACGCCAGGAGGCCCAGCGGGCCATACTGCTCGCTGGCCCAGGACGACGCGAGCGCGCACGCCGCGCCGGTCCGGGCGTAGTACACCGCCGGATCCTTGTCGTACAGCCCCCCGGTGCTGTCGTACAGCATCGGCGTGAGACCCAGGAGGAGCATCGACGTGGGTAGGCCACCGCCGACGGGGTACGTGTACAAGTAGAAGAAGTCATCGCCCTCGTTGAACTGACCCTGAAGCCAGGAGGCGGAGGACGGAAAGAGCGTCTCGAACGTCGGGCTCGCGTCGGTGCCTCCGCCGAGGAGGATCCGCTGATCGCTCGCCGCCGGAACGATGCCAGGCCCGGCGCCCGAGACGTCGACGAACCCGGCCCGGGGGCTCACCTTGACGCGGAGGGACCCGCTGGCGTCGCACTGGAAGCACAGCTGGCGCCGGTACGTAACGCCCCCATCCATGTACCCGTGACCCTGGAGGACGAACCACGCGCGGTCGTTCGCGAGCACACTCGCGGTCGAGATGACGTCGCCGCTCGCGACCCAGGTGCCTCCGGTCCCTGTGCCGCTGCTGACGACCGTCCAATTCGTGGGAACCGTCGTCCCGACGATCGCGACGGACTTCAACTGCCAAAGACAGGCGTAGACGGTTGTAACAGAGACGTCGTGGATCGCGGTAGCCATACCGTTATGGTATGGGGCGCCCTCGACGGTGAAAAATAATTCGCAGATTTTTGTTGACCCTGTTCCTGATCAACCGTATTCTGTCCCTATGAAGACGAGAACGAGCTCCAAGGGTTTCGCGGTCGCCACCATCACCAGCGGCATCCTGATCAGCGCCATCCTGCCCAGCTTCAACGAAGCGGACGCCTTCCGCAAAAGTCTCGGTTGCTCGTCGTACATCACCGTGGAGGTTCGCTCGTGAGCAAATCAAGTCGATCAACGCACCGATCGGAGCGTCGGATGACCGGAAGCTCCTCGCCGCTCGCGATCAAGGCGTGGATGCGCGACAACGCGGAGGGGCACGTCGACGCGAAGACGGGCGAGCTCAACTGTACGTCGCTGACGGAAGCGTGGGACGCTGCGCACGGCGAAGGCGGCGCGACGCTAGACCCGCTTCATCCCGCGTGGGACGTCGCAGTCGAGATCGCTGGCGAAGTTGAGGAGCGATCGTGAGTCGCGGCGACGACGAGACGAGTCTGACGCGGATCAGGATCCCGTTCGTCGACTCAATGGAGTGGATTCGGCTCCTGTCTGGCGACGCTGACGTGAGGATGCTTCTGGGCTTGTACAGGACGATGGAAGCGACGGAGCTCCTGAGCGAGCTCCGCTCCTCTGTCCCGTGGCGCCAGGACAAAATCAGTCTGTACGGGAGAGAGGTGCCGCTCCCGCGGCTGCAAGCGTGGTACGGCGACCCTGGGACAACGTACAAGTGGTCTGGGATCAGGATGGAGCCGCTTCCGTGGACCCCGCTCCTCCTCCAGATCAAGACGTGGGTCGAGAGGGCGACGCGAGCGACGTTTAACTCCGTCCTCCTCAACCTGTACCGGAACGGGAATGACTCCGTGTCGTGGCACTCCGACGATGAGCCGGAGATCGTCGAGAGCTCCGTGATCGCTGCCTTGAGCCTGGGCGCAGAGAGGGACTTCCAGCTGAGGCGGACGGCGGGCCCGGGTCCAGCGATCACGGTGCCGCTCTTTCACGGGAGCCTCCTGTACATGGCGGGCCCGACCCAGGCGCACTGGCAGCATTGCGTTCCGAAGCGGCGCAGGGTGACCACAGACAGGATCAGCCTGACGTTCCGGAGCGTTCGTCGATCGGACGCCGCGTAGTGCAGACGTTCCTACCGTTCGCGGACTATGCCGCCAGCGCCGCCGTGCTCGACTGGCGACGTCTCGGGAAACAGCGCGTTGAGACGAAACAGATCCTGCGGGCGCTGCTACGCGAGGCGAGGCACCCGGCCGTCGCCTTGCTCCCGGTCGAGCGCTCGGGACTCGGGTCAGGACTCGGGTGGATCCACCACACGGCGGTGACCATGTGGCGCGGTAGCGAGGGCGCGCTCGCCTTGTACGGCGCCGCCATGTGTCGAGAGTGGCGCGGTCGCGGCTACAACGATGTTCTGCTTCCTCAATTCGAGGCGGTGGCGCGCGTGTTGGCAGCTGCCCCCACTTGCTCAACCTGCAACCTCGCGCCGACATGGATGGGCGCCGCTCCGCTCCATGCCAGCCACCGAAGCAACCTCCTCCGAAAGGATCCGACGCACTACGGGCGATTTGGTTGGGAGGAACCCCCATCGCTGCCTTACGTGTGGCCAGCCGGGACGAGGCGCTAGGTCGGGGGGGTCGTCGGGCGCGTGCTAGAACGCGGTCCAGCCGGCGGCGATCAGAGCCTGGGGGATGAAGTCGCCCGGGTCGCCAGCGCCGCGATCATCGGTGACGTCGCGGTGACCGAAGACACCAGAGCCGGTGACGGAGTCTTGTCGCGGCCCGTTCCGGTAGGGGTAGGCCATGCGCCGTGTGATCTTGAAGCGATCCGACAGTGCGCCGACGAGGAGCGGGAGTGCGCTCAGCTGGGCGCGGTGGATCGAAGCGTCGCGCTGCTGGATCACCTCGATCCCGATGGATCGACCGTTGATCGGAGGCGCGTGGTATGCGGCCTCCGTCTCCAGGTCTGCGCAGCAGTACACGGTCCCGTTCGCGTCGAGGACGAGGTGAGCTCCAGCGAAGCGCCCTCCCTTCCGCCAGTCGGCGATCGTGTCCCTGGCAGTGTTCTCGTGCGCCGTCGACCCCCTCTCGTTCACTCGCTGCGGGGCCGGATGCTTGTGATCCGGCCATCCGTGCGTCGTGTGGAGGACGATTGCGGCGATCTCCGCGAGCTCGCGCGCGTTGCGACGTCGCAGATTCCACGGGCGCGACAGGCGGAGCGATGAATCTTGGACGAAGTCGACGATCGTGAGCCCTTCGACGTCGATGGACTTACCGGAGTAGATGAGACTCATGGCCCATGGTAGGAGAGCGAGGAGTGAGACGACGAGGCGCAAGGCGCGCAGCCCTCTGACTCCGATCGAATGCTCTCGTGCGAGCACACCAGACACGACTTAGAGCACGTTCTCATGCGACAATTCGGGTACTTCTTCGGGTACGGATAGACCCATCCGTCGCAGTGCTCAATATCGCTGTAGATGTGCGCATGGCTCGGCCACGCGACCGGGTCCGGTCCCTCGAACAGGACGTTGATCAGGAAGAAAAAAACAGCGTTTCTCACGCTGTGATGGTACGCGCTAGAGCACGCGGCGACCGGCGCGACGGCGCGGGCGCCAGTCTCCCGGAGAGCCGATCGTTGACGTGTGGCCGGCGCTGCGCACGATGCTGTATCCGCCGGGTGCGACGGTGAAGGGACCGCGTAGGACGTTGAGCCAATCGTACCGGGTTGTCTCCGGGTCTGCGCCGAGGCCAAAGAACGACGGGAGGACGAAGTTCGAGACGTGAACGTGTGCGGCGTCAGGGTCGACGGCGTCGTTGGTCCCGATCTGGTACGTTGTGTCTTGCACGGCGTCGCACACCTCGAGGGCAAACTCTCGCTCGCGAACCTTGTCGTCGGGCGGTCCGTCGCACCACGTCCGGCACCCTGGGTCAACGAGGAGCTCCAGGATCTCATGCGAGAGCACGGCGGACACGCTCACCGGCCCGAGCTCAAGGGAAGCTCCGGGAGCTCGCAGCGTTCGTCCCACGTCGACGACGCCATACGGGCGCCCGTACATCCCGACGTCGTGAAATCCAAGAAAGCCGTCCGTCTCCTGGCGCGGGACCATAAACACTGTCGCCGACGGCTCGGCGCCGCCGACATAGTGCATCGCGTCCGCGGCGCGTACCTCGACGGCGCGTACCTCGACGGGAGCTCTCCCCCAGGCGGGGCAAAAGTCGCGGGACAACTGGACGCCGATCGCCGACACGATCCGCGCTAGGTCTACCTGGGCGACGCCAGACTCGAGGTTGACGACGGTGATTCGAGTCGTCAAGAGGGGTTCACTCGCGGCGGCGACTCGCGCGTCACTCCGTCGCCGCTCGGCGCGACTCGCCGCGCCTGATCCGTTGTCGGGATGCAGTACGGGCACAAGAGATCGTCGATCAGGATAATGGATGGCCTACCGCAGCGTTGGCACCTGCACATGGAGCCTCCTCGCGAGAGCGCCGCGCTCACATCGCGCTCGTCGCTGTGGTTCTGGGTCGGGTCGGTCGTTAGGTCGACGACTTGTTGGCGTCGTACTCGGCGGCGAGACGTAGCGTCGCGTCGTGGGAGTCGACGATGAAGCGCCGGTTGTCGTTCAGGTCGACCCAGGCGACGCGGGCCGGATCGGCGCGGCGGAGGTGGATGCGAGCCACCTCGGCGCCTGCGGTGACCTGGACGCGCGTGTTGCTGCGCAGCTGCAAGCGGAGCTCGCTGTCCTTCGCGGTGGAGCCGGAGAGGGTCGCGATGTAGACCCGCTGGCCGGCGATGCCGCCCACGGTCACGTCAGCGAGCCAACCGTCGGGGATCTCGACGGTGTACCCGAAGGCGACGAGCTTCGCGCCGACGTCCGGGATCAGGATCTCGCTGGAACCGCCGACGGCCGGATCGTAGTTCAAGCGGAGGCTGATCTCACCCGTCGAGAGCGCGTAGGGCGCGAACTGGACATGCTTCCGCTTCTGGACGAAGGTCACGACAGGGAAGGGGCGAGCGGCGCTGGCCGGCGCGGCGCCCGGGTCCAGGATCGGGAAGTCGCTCCGCTTGATCGTGTCGATGATCTTCTGAGCGGAGCCGGCAGTCTCGGCAAGGCGAGCCTCGACGAGGGGCCAGACAGCCGCGCAGACGGGGTCCAGGAGGCCCGTGGTGGCGCTCTGGACGAGCTCCGGGGCGATGGCGCGGATAGCGCCCATGACGGTCTCCTGGAGCGAGGCGAGCACGATCTGAGTGGTCTCGGCGCGGATCGCCTCCGTGATCTTGTTCTTCTCGGCGAGCTCCTCGATCTTCTCTCCATAGAGGCGCTCGACGTGCTTTCGGAGCTCCGCGCGCTCCTCCTCGCCGCGCTGGAGCCGCTCGCGGAGCTCCGCGAACTGCGCCGCCTCCGTGCTCTGGGCGAGCTCGGGACCATGCGGAACCGTCACGATCTCCTTCGCGGAGCTCGACGCGGGCGTCAAGTCGCCCTTGATCGGCTCCGGCGGAGTTCCGGTCTGATGGGTCACATACGCGGACGTGCTCTCGGCGGTGGCCTGCGCGGGCTCCGCGGTGGTGGGGTTCGTGGTGGGGCTCGCCCCGGCGACTTCAGGCGCCTCGCCGCCAGGCATCGGGGCGGCGGGGGCCATCTGGGCACCAGCGCGGAGAGACGATCGTGGGATCGTGGGGGTCAGGTTCTTCGTGGACATGGTCACCTCTCGCCCAGCGTAGCAGGAAGGCGCGACGGTGTCAACGATGACGGGATGACGGGACATGAGGGGAGGCGACGAGAGGGACGCTACGAGAGGGACGGAACGGGCGGAGGTGGAGGCACGGGTGGGCGCGAGGTGGTGGCGCGTACCTTCGCGCATGGCTGACAACGTCGGTATTGAGCCTCGTCCTCCGCTCCGGGTGAGCGCCATGAACATCGCTGACGGGAGCGTGAGCGACGATGAGTTTCAGCGGCTCGACGGCGTGCTCTCGTCAATTCAGGCGCAGATCAACGCAATTTCGAGCGGGCCAGCGGTGCCGATCTCGACGTCAAACGGTGGGTTCGGGGTCCGCGTCGATACGGGCCTGACGCCCGGGTACGTCGCGCGCGTCAGCGCAGGCGGCGCAATCCAGATCGCGGCGCTCGCCGCCTCCGACGTGCCTGCTTTGGCCGCGTCGAAGATCACGGCCGGGACGGATAACTACGTCCTCACGTCTGTGTCCGGCGTCTCGACGTGGGCTGCGGCTGCAAGTGGCGGCGTAGCGCTCGGCGACACTCCGACGTGGACGGGCGTTCATACGTTTCTCAAAACCGCCATCGGTACCGCGCAGACCGCGGACCTGACGATTCAGAATACTACCGCCGCAGCGGCGGGAGCGCAGCAGTACAGCCCCGGCCTCGTCCTTGAGGGGCGCGGCTGGGCAACGGGCGCTGGAGCGTCGCAGGCCAGCCAGTGGCTTTTGCAAAACAGGCCAGTCCAGGGGACCACGCTTTTGCAGGATCTGGTCCTGTACTCGTCGATCAACGGCGCGGCCTACACGGAGGCGTTGAAGATCGGGCAGGTAGGGACGTACACGTCGATCGCAACGACGGGATCGCAGGGTCTCGCTATCGTCGGTGGCAACGCGGCGCATGTGTATCTGCAAAGCAACGCAGGTGGATACACCTACGTCCAGAGCTACGGCGGCGGCAAGGTCATTCTGACGGGGACCGCTGGCGTAGAACTTCAATGGGACACAACCCGATATCTAGACATCGGTGTGTCTGACAGCACCATGGTTACGCTCGCCACCGGAGTGCCGTTCAACGGCAAGGGTGGTATCCAATTCATGAGAACGGAAGTTCTCATGATGGATATTGGCGTCACCAGCGCGAGCAACGTGACGCTGGCCGGCGGGAAAAGCTTCGTCGCCGCCGCGGGCTCCGGCGCGCTGAACTTCGGCTCGGCGTCGGGAGATACGACTCTCGGAACCGGCAATTTCTCCGCGACGCTGGCGCTAAACAAGACGATTTCCCTTGTAGCCCAGGGAGCCAGCGGAACGGTCACCGTCAGGGCCACTGATGGACAATTGAATCTGTCGGCGGGGCTCGACGCGAACGTTGATGCTGGCACGGCGCTAAATCTTGCTCCCTCGTCCGCGACCTCTGTGGTGATCAATCGTAACTCCGGCGGCGCGACCACGATCGGCGGACAGGGGCAGATCTTCAAGGTCGCCGGGACCACCGTCGCTGACATCGGCATCACCAGCGCCAGCAGTTTCACGCTCGCCGCGAATAAGGGCCTCACCTTCGCCGCAGGCAGCGGCTCGTTCAACGCTGGCTCGGCGTCGGGAGATACGACGCTCGGCACCGGTTCGGTGGTGTGGAATGGTGCAGCGAACAAGACCGCTGGCTTTACCGGCTCCGGCGCCTCGGCCATCGTCGGGATGGCGACGACGAACTCCTATGCGCTGGTCTACGACCAGGTCATCAACATCAGCGCCGGCACCAGCGGCGTACATCTCCAGAGTTCCGGGTCGGACATCCTCGTCACCACCAGTACCGGGGCCACTGTCAGCACCGGCAAGGTCCTCGCTCTCGACAGCGGCACCGCTACGGGGAGCGGACTGGCGGTCACGCTGAACAAGCAGGTTGGGGTCATAACGACGGAGTCGCTTTCGACGCCGGCGCAGACCTCGGACACGTACACGATTAACAATTCGCTGGTTTCCTCGTCGAGCCGGATCTTCTGCCAGGCGATGAAAGGCGCGAACACGGTGCCTTACGCGCTGACCAACGTGACACCCGGTAGCGGGTTTTTCACGGTCCAGATCTACAACCTTTATCCAAGTGGCGGCGGCGCTCTGAACGGGACCGTCGTCTTTAGCTTTCTGATCCTGTAGCAAAGCGAAGCGAAGCGAAGCAAAGCGAAGCGAAGCGAAGCAAAGCGAAGCGAAGCGAAGCTTGCTCCTGGACACAACGCTCTGTATTGAACGCTGAATGAGGTGATAAATGCCCATGACTCTCGCCGAGAAGAACGCCGCAGTGAACGCCGCTCTCAGGACCATGAAGGCGCGGGAGCGCGCGGTCCAGGTCCAGGACACCGCGGTGAGCGCCGCGCGCGACGTCGCCACACTCGCGGATCAGACGCTGACGGCCCTCGAGGCTGACGTGTCGGCGTCGGATGAATCGAAGCGCCTGGCGACCGTCGCCAAGCTGGACGCGGACGCCTACGTCGCTGAGGCGGAGCTCGCCCAGACGGAGGCGCGGGCCCGCTACAACGCGGCGGTCACCGCGCTCGCCGACGCTCGCGCCATCGTCGCCGACGCGTAAAGCCTCGCTCGTTCCGACATTGGATCCTCTCGGATCTGCTCCTCCATCGACTCTTGGTAGCGGCGCATAAACCACGCCATACGAGCCTTTTCGTCGCCCAGATCATGAGGAGGTGGATCCTCGTAGGCTGTTCGTGTCATGTCACATGCTGGGATAAATCGTCTTCAGGGATAGCAGGAGGTTCAGGCGGCGGTGCCAGGCGAGGCGGAGGCGGACGGCGCGCTCCTCCTCGACCGCGGCGAAGTAGGCGAGCTCCAGGCGGGCCACGTCGAGGAGGGGGGAGAGGGTCGGTGGGGCCGGAGGGGTCTCGGCGTGGGGATTGGGATCGTTGGGGTGGAGGTTGAGGCCGACGGTGGCGGACGCGTGAAGGAAGGCGGTCCTGGCGACGGCGGCGGCGCGGGAGGCGAGCGTGATGGCCCGCTGATCGTCGCGAGAGATCGGGTCCAGGTAGAAGCACTGCGCCGTCAGGTCCGTCGCGGCGCACGGCGGCGGCTCCGGGAGTGGACCCCAGGCGAGACCCCCGTCGGCTTCGCTGCGCATGAGCGCGCGGCGCTCCGCGGACAGCATGTAGTTGTCGACGAGCTTCGTGTGCCGGTCGTCCTCGCGCTGGATGCACACAGCGATCGAGAGACCGCAGGTACACGGGGGCGGAGCGTCGGGACTGCGCGCGGGGCGCGGATCGTCGACCGGGCTCGCGGCGCTCGCGGGCGCGTCGATGGCACACGCGGGGCCGGGACGCTTGCTCCAGTAAGCGTCGTACTCGGCGCGTTGACGTTGATGCTCGGCGACTTCTCTGGAGAGGTAGAGGCCAGGGGGGAGGGGGCCCAGGGCGTGGCCGCGGTGGCGGGAGGGGAGGAGCTCGCGACCCATGGTGGCCTGGAGGAACACGGCTTCATTGCGGGCGTCCGCGGCCTGATAGTCGGGCAGGTTCACCTTGAGCGGACGGGTCACGTCCGCCACAACGGACTCCGCGTCGTCGTGGTTCAGCGCCTGGAGGGCGCGGCGGATCACGACCTGGAAGGGACGCGAGCGGAGATCGCTTGCCGCGCTGGCCTTGCTTGTGGGGCTGGTGGGGCTGGTGGGGCTGGCCTTGCTTGTGGGGCTGGTGGCGAGGTTGTAGAGGGACTTTGTGGGGCTGGTGGGGCTGGTGGCGAGATTGTAGAGGGACTTCGTGTGGCTGGTGAGGGTGACCCAGCGGGGAGACGAGGCGTTCTGGGCGTTCTGGGAGCTCGTCTCGTGCGTGGCGAGGAGGGCCTGAGGCTCGGGCTCGGAGAAGGAGAAGCCGTCGAGGAACAGCGACAGATCGCAGCACCTGACGAGGTGTTCCAGGACGGGGTACGGGCGCGACGTCGTGTGACCGCCGAAGCGATTGACGCGCGCGAGGCTGTACGCGACGTCGTCGATCACGACGTCCTCGGCGCGCGGGTCCATGGGCCAGAAGGGGCGCCCCGAGCGTTGCTGCATCGCATCGCCGCGAGCGGTGGTGTAGATTCCGGTGCGGTCTGCCATCGGGGCTCCTGTGCGTTGTGGGTCGGTTGTTGGGTTGTTGGGGTGTTTAGGTTACAACACGATGCCGGTGTGGATGACGAAGTCGATGGCGCCCGGGTAGCAGGCGCCGGGGGCCATGGCGCCCGGGGACTGGACGCGCACGTCGAGGGGGGCGCGGGTTGATCGAGCTCGCGCCGTTTTCGCTCTCGCCGTTGTCGAAAATGGTGGCCTTGTCGAAGAGGTACTCGTACAGACGATCGCACGCGGCGGCGCGCTCAGGCGTCCACGCCTGGGCGCGTTCGCGCAATGCATCAAACCCCAGCGTGAAGCGCTCGATGTAGTCGTGATCGAGCCAGTCGTGCTCGACAAGCTCGTGCACCACAGCCAGGGCCAGCGGGGCGTCGGTGCCCGGCATCAGGGCGATGTGCTCGTGGCACTTTTC
>OFQY01000518.1_pt1 | contig 14835 bp, 17 predicted proteins | sample 1542991 | NCBI WGS metagenome assembly OFQY01 (sample SAMN07774224, study PRJEB24372) | wastewater metagenome | isolation source: Exp Tend VB 10WW | collected 2016-02 | reverse complement strand
TTCCGATCTCGCTGCTGCTTTCATTTCAATCCCCTTCGCTATTTTCCGGCCCCTGCCGTATGCCTTAGTAAGAGCACTGTGCGTGCCTGACCTGCCAAAACCAGCAACTATTTTTAATCCCCATAAAATCAATGCGTTAAGCAAATACGCCACAATGCAGTAAATAACCCTACTATCAACATAGGCGCAATTTGTCACATCGGGTCAAAAAACGTCAGTCGACAAGTAAATCAGGGCTATTGACAAGAGACAAGGCATAGGATTAGAGTATCGAGCATGACTGAGCGAGTTTATTTAGTCGATATCACAGCGGCCCAAGCTGCCAGGGATCGGCAATTAGCACGCTCAGACAAGGATCGGCGCCGGCAATGGGCGATTGACCAGGCTAAACAGCTTAAAAAAGACCTTCCCAAGCTGCCAAAAAAGCCCAAGGCAAGGAAAGCCAAGGAAAAGGCACCAAGGTCTTACCATCGGGAAATAATCCCATACAAGCCAGGATTAGGCCGCAAATTCTACGATACGCAAGAGTGGCAGATACTCAGATACAAAACGCTCAGACGCTATAACAAGCAATGCCATTGCTGCGGCGCAACGAATACCGAACTGCACGTCGACCATATAAAGCCCCGCTCGAAGTTCCCGCAACTGGAGCTAGACCCGGAGAACTTGCAAATACTTTGCCGAGAGTGTAATCTAGGCAAAAGCAATACAGATTCAATTGATTGGCGCACCAGCGGGACCATAGCTCAGTCCGCGTAAGCATAAACAGGGCAATAATGCGAAAGCAAAGCAGCCCAAGGCCGCAACACAAAGGCACAAGCCCTGCTAGTCAGGATTGTATAAACGCCGCGCCGCTAAGATCAATTAAAGCCCATCGCACGCGAGCGAGGTTTTATCTATGGGAGATTTTGACAATGCCTAATATCTCAGTGCCAATCGCCATACAGCGCAAGGATGAAATCATCCGCCGCATTAGCGAAGGTGAGCAAGTCGGCCAGATCGCAGCATCACTCGGCGTCAATCGCTCCACTATCCACAGATACCTTGCCGACAATCCAGAATATCAGGATGCCCAGATCGACTATCACGCTAACAGGCTTGATGCAGCCGAACAGATGATATTGGACGCTGCGACTCATGATGATGCACCATCGCGCGCAAGTAGAGCCAGTGCAGCGGCCGCCCTTTGGAAGAGCTACTCATGGCGCGCAGAGAGAGAGCAACGGCGCATATGGGGTAACGAACCATCTGTGGTGATCAACACTGGCGTATCCATTGACGCAGCACTAGGTCAATCAGCCCTCTCGCTACTCGACAAGCTGCGCACAGTGGCTACGCAGGGGAAGGATGACCCAGGGGGGTAGGGGTATGCCGGTACTGGGGCACCCTCTAGTTATGTGGATATACCCTCCCTGAATGTCCGCCATATTTTTCCAGAGGTCTTTTTTTAGCGCCGACAATTTTTTAGGAACACATGAACGAGATTGGATTACCTGATGAAGTGGTTGAAGGATTGCATGGACTTCCGTTTGGTCAGGTGGTTGAGTTTTGGGATGGGTTGGAGCAGATAGGTCGGAAGGAGAAGAATCTTGAGGGTGTGATACGGAGTTTGTGCTTGTGCGATCTTTACTATTTGTTGGTGAGGGCGTGCAAGAGGTCGGACATGTTACATCCTTGGTTGTATGAGAGGGTAAGGGAGGTTGAGGCTAGTCCGAATGGTCACGTTGATATTTGGAGTCGTGAGCATTACAAGTCTACCGTGATTACGTTCGGATTGACGTTGCAGAACATTCTGGTTGATCCTGAGACTACGATTGGGATATTCAGTCATACTCGCCCTATAGCGAAGGCATTCTTACGGATGCTGATGCGGGAGATGGAGTCGAATCAGGTATTACATCAAGCGTTCCCTGATGTTCTGTGGGGTAAGGATACTCGTCAGGCTCCGAAGTGGAGTGAGGACGATGGATTGATTGTCCGGAGACAGTCGAATCCGAATGAAGCTACTATTGAGGCGTGGGGGCTGGTGGATGGACAGCCTACGTCAAAGCACTTCAAGGTCTTGCTGTACGACGATATTGTTGTTCAGGCTTCCGTGACGACACCGGAGATGATTGACAAGACTAGAACTGCGTTGGAACAGAGCTATAACCTGATTCGGACGGATGGTGGGGTTAAGAGGTTTGCGGGTACTCGGTGGCACTTCAATGATGCTTACAAGACGATCATGGATAGAGGGACTGCGGTTCCTCGGGTGCATCCAGGTAGGAAAGGTGGGACTGAAGACGGGGTTCCGGTTCTTTGGTCTGAGGAAATCCATGCTGAGAAAAGAAGGGATATGGGGCCGCACACCTACGCGGCTCAGATACTTCTTGATCCGAAAGCCGACGCTCTACAAGGGTTCAAGAGGGAGTGGTTGAGACACTACAGCATAGCTCCGCCATTGACCGCGACGAACAGATACATCCTTGTTGATTCGGCATCAAGCAAGCGTAAAGAGAGCGACTACACGGCTATGTGGGTGGTCGGGCTTGGGACAGATGGAAATTACTACGCACTGGACATCGTTAGAGACCGCCTGAATTTGACTGAACGCGCCGACAGGTTGTTTGCGCTGCATCGGAAGTGGAAGCCAAAACAGGTCAGATACGAACGCTACGGCCTAATGGGTGACATTGAGCACATCAAGGCCAGAATGGAAACAGAAACATATCGGTTCGATATTATCGAGGTCGCTGGTCAAACCCCAAAGAACGACCGGATTGGACGCCTAATTCCGGTCTTTGAGCAAGGAAAGTTCTACCTTCCAAAGACGCTTCACGTTACCGACTATCAGAAAAATGCCGTCGATCTAGTTCATTCGTTCGTCGAGGAAGAATATGTGCCGTTTCCAGTGAGTTTGCATCGAGACATGCTGGATTCTCTGGCTAGGATACAGGAACCCGATCTTCCGTTAGTCTGGCCGCAGGAAATCGAGATAAAGCCTCGGAAAGAGGTAAAAGTTGTACATCGGGGTTGGCGGTGATGCTTGACATGCGGTACAGAGAGACTATTATTCGCCTAAATTCGATAGGAGCAAGCTATGGCAAAGCAGAAAAAGCCCGTTAAGCCGCCAGTAAAGCGTTGCTAACATGGATAAATACACTCCAAACGAAAACGCATGGCGGCGTTTTTGTAATCCGAAACCTGGCGAGTCGCAGGCTGAATGCGAGAAGCGCATGGTTGATGCCCGAAAGCCAGAAAACAAATTCCCGACTAAGGCGCAACACCTTGAGATTGCTTCTCGAAAAGCGGAGTGGCATTGACATGGCTAAGAAAGAAGCCAAGAAAGACGAATTCTCCGCTCTCCGCGAGCGTTTCACGAAGGTCGCGGATATGTGGAACGACGACCGTAAGCGGTACAAGGACGACATGCACTTCCTACACGTCGACCACTGGCCGCAAGGCGTCCGAATGCAGCGGACGAGCGATCCGACGAATCCTCGTTTGTGCCTTGAGATTGACCAACTCTCCCAATACCAGCGGCAGGTTATCAACGACTCCCGCCAGAACAGACCACAGATCAAAGTCCGTCCTGTCGATAGCAATGCTGACATCGAGACGGCAAAAATCTACGATGGCCTCTGCCGTCATTGGCAGGAAGCCTCAAACGCTGATACCTGCTACGACCTCGCCCTTGAGTGCGCCACTGGAGGCGGGTTTGGGTATTTCAGAATACTCCATGACTACCTGCACGACTCGACATTCGATCAGGACTTCTTTTTCAAGCCGGTTGATAACCCGCTGACGGTCTATTTCGGGGAATACACCGAAGTTGATGGTTCGGACTGCAAGGAAGTCTGGATTCTTGAAGAACTGGACAAAGACGAGTACGAAGCCAAGTATCCCGGCAAGGCAACAACGTCATGGGAAGGCGAGGGGTCGAAATACGGCGACTGGTGCGGTGAAAAGATCAGGGTAGCCGAGTTGTACGAGATGAAGATGGTTCCAAAGACCATCCACATGCTTGAAGATGGAACTCTCTGCGACGACGAGGAATACCAGTCGGCAATAGCGGAAGGAATCCAAGTCCCACCTATTAAAGCAACAAGGGAAGTGCAGAAAAAGTGCCTGTACTGGTCGAAATTCAACGGTGCGGAGTACATTGACGAACCAAGGGAAGAACCAGGCGACCGAATCCCTGTATTCCCAGTTTGGGCGAACGTCCATAACATCGACGGCAAGGTAATCCGCAAGTCGATGATTCACAAATCCAAGGATGCCCAACTCCTGTACGACTACGCGCAGACTGCATTTGCTGAACGTGTCGGGCAATCTCCTGAATCTCCGTGGGTTGCCGCTGAAGGTCAAACTGCCGGATATGAAGATGAATGGGATGGCACTCGTTCGGTACGAGTACAACACTATCGACCGATTACGGTTGATGGAAAACCTGTACCGCCCCCTCAAAGACAGAACCCGTCAGACGTTCCTGCTGGATTCGCTCAGGTCATGTCTCAGGCCGAGCATGGAGTACAGACCTCGCTTGGAATGTATTCCGCTTCAATCGGCAAGAAGGGCAACGCTACCAGTGGGGTTCAGGAACAGGAACAAGCTCGCAAAGGAGACGTTTCGAGTTTCCACTACCACGACAACCTTGCAAGAGCGATCCGTTCCGCAGGTCGTTACCTGATTTCCGCCTGTCCGAAAGTTCTGGATACTCCGAGAGTCGTTCGCATTCTCGGAGAGGATGGGGTGGCCCAACAGGTCAAAATTGACCCATCAATTCAAAGCGCAATGGTAGGAAAAGGCCCGAATGCTATCTTCAATCTCGGAGTCGGGGTCTATGACGTGGCGGTTGATGTCGGCCCGTCTTACCAGACAAGCAGACAGGCATCGGGCGCTGGAATGCTGGCTCTTGCTCAAGCTGATCCTACGATGTGGCAGACACACGGAGACTTGATCGCAGAGGCCCAAGACTGGCCCGAAGCTCAGAGATTTGCCGAACGGTCGAAACTTCTCTTACCGCCTCCTGTATTGGCAGCGGAAGAAGCTAAGAAACAACAGCAGTCCCCTGAAGTCGCACAGATAAAGATGCAGGCCGAAGAAGCTCTCGGGCAGAAGGACGAAGCTATCCACGTCGCATCCGACGAGATTGAACGCTTGAGGCAGGAAAATCAGAAACTCACCGCTGCCGCTCAACAATCTGCATTGAAAGCCCAACTCGCGGCACTTGATACTCAGCAGGAAACCATCAAGGCCGCCCAAGATGCACTGCTCCTGAATCGCAAGATTGCAGGACTGGAATTGCAGTTGCAAGAACAGGAAGCCGTACAGCGAGTCACTGAAGCAATGACTCCACAGGAACCCGCTGAACCAATGGAGGCTTCGGAACCTGCCGAACCTGCACAGCAACCGATCAACATTACAGTCCCCGTTACGGTAGTTGAGCGCGGTGCCGTATCAAAGCAAGGTCGCGCAGTACGGCAGATGGACGGTTCCTACACAATGGAATCTGTCGAGACTCCGGTTGAGAGTATGTAAATGGCCTCCGCATGGGGGAAGGCATTTGGCCGTGCCTGGGGGAATGCTTGGGGCCGAGTAACTGAAGCAGTAACAGAAGTACTAAGCGGTGGAATTCTTGGAAAGCCGCAAGGAAAGAAAGAACCGGAACACCTTCCATACAAAGGGCATCCGTGGATTGATGGACCCGTAAGGCGGTATGTCGAGGAAGTAGAGCCTGAAGTAGTTGAAGCGGTAATTGAAGTCGTTGCAAAGGTTGCAGAAAAACGCACGGTTCAGAACCTTGATCTTGAGACTGCGCAAGCAGAGAAGGAATTACGGGAGTTCCTGAACCAGAGAATGCAGGACTGGAAAGATGAATACGCACAACTGATCCGGCTTGAGTACGAACGGCGGGAACAGGAGTACGAAGATGCACAAATCGCAATGTTGCTTTTTGATATGTAACCACTCACATGAGGAGTAACAAATGAGCGAAGAAATGGTTGTCTCGACGGCCCCGGTGGCCGAGCCGGTTGTAACGGCAATCCCGGAAACACCTGAAGTCAAGGCCGAAACGCCCGCCGTCGAGACACCAGAAGTCAAAGCGCCAACTGTCGAGGAACTGCAAAAGAAGTTCGACCGTGACGCGGCCATGCAACGCCGCAGGTACGAGAAGGATTTGCAGGCTGAACGGGAACAACGTATCAGGCTTGAGGAGCGTTTGGCGCAACACGCTCCAGCACGTCCTGCTGATGCAGAAATGCCGACTATTGACAAATTCGACAATTTCGATGATTATGTGACTGCGAAGGCAGAATACATCGCCTCGAAGAAGATCGAATCCACTCTTTCCGAACACGAAAAGAGGCAAGAAGCAGCAAAAGCGCAGACGGCGCAGCAGCAAACCGTCGAGGCTTGGAACAAGCGGGTGGCCTCCGCCGACATACCGGACTTCCACGATGTAGTGGCATCTTCCGATGTGCCGATGACTTCGGTCATGCAGCAAGCGATCATGGAAAGCGAGAACGGGCCAAAGCTGGCGTATCACCTGGCTACTAACCCTGAAGACGCAGAACGTATCGCAGGAATGACGCCCATAGGGGCGGTACGCGCACTCACGCTCATTGAGGAAGGCTTGAAGAAGCCTGTAGCAGTTTCACAAGCTACGCCACCCATCAAACCTGTTGGCTCGAAAGCAACGTCGATCAAGTCCCTTCTGGACGTGAAAGACTACGACGAGTTCGCAAAGCGACGGGCGGCCCAAATCGCCAAGAGGCGATAACCTCATATTAGGAGCAAGTCATGTCAAACGTCTTTGTTGTAACCGATCTGGTTGCCAAGGAATCGCTGCGTATCGCGCACGAAAAGGCCCAGTTCATCGGTACCGTGGATCGTCAATACGATTCGTCTTTCACTTATGATCCGGGTCGCGGCGCTCACGGTCAAACCCTGCGCGTCAAGTCCCCGAACATGTACACCCGCCGTCAGGGTTCCCGCATCATGGCCGTGCAAGATCAGGCCGAAGCCTCGCAGACCATCACCGTCGCAACGCAGGACGGCGTTGATATGCGCTTCAACTCGGCTGAACTGATCCAGTCCGTCGATTCGGATGGTGCCTTCGATGAACTGTCGCGCAAGTACATCCAACCGGCGATTTCCTCGCTGGTGTCTGGTATTGAAGCCGACTTCCTCGCCTACGCGACCAAAGCGACCTACAACCTTGCCGGTACTGCTGGTAGTGCTCTGACCGATCTGGCTGCTGTTGGCTCGGCTCGCGCCAAGCTGAATCAAGGTCTGGCTCCGAAGGATGGCAGTCGTTTCATTCAGTGTGACTCCGTGACGATGGGCGGCATGGTCAATGGTCTGAAAGGTCTGTTCCAAGACTCGACTCAGATCAAGGAACAGTACCGCGAAGGCATGATTGGCCGTACCGCTATGGCTGACTGGTACGAAAACGACCGCATGTGGACGCTCACCAACGGTTCCGACATTGACTGTACGATGGCTGCTGCTGCTGCCGTGGTTGATGGCGGTAACGTGATGACGATGGCTTCCCTGTCGGCGGCTCCGGCTACCGGCGCGGTATTCACCATCCCCGGCATCTATGCCTGCCACCCTGAAACGAAGGCATCGCTCGGCGTTCTCCAACAGTTCGTTGTGACCGCTGGAACGACCACGATCCAGACCGTGTCGCCTACTATCTACCTGTCCGGCCCTCGTCAGAATCTTTGTTCTGCCGCTGGTGCTGCCCTGACCGTAGCTTCTTTCAACGGTACGGGCATTATCCCGGTGTTTGTCGGCGCGGCATCGACCAGCTACGTTCAGAACCTCATGTATCACAAAGAGGCGTTCCAGTTCGTGACTGCCGATCTGCCGATCCTTGACGATGCGCAGAAATGCGTCCGAGTCAATAAGGACGGTCTGAGCCTTCGTTGCTGGATGGGTTCGGACATTCGCAATGACGAACTCCTGATGCGCGTGGATATTCTGTACGGAATGGCTGCTCTCCGTCCGGCATGGGCCTCCCGTATCATCGGCGCGGCTAACGCCTAATCCAATCATTCCTGAAAGGAAAATATCATGGCTTCATACGAAAACCTCGACTACGGTAGCACCGATGGCTGCATCATCGGTCTTACCGCCTCGAAGAAAATTGGTTTTTACGGCAAAGTGCCGGTAGCGCAGCGAGCGTATAGCTCGGCTGTCCATGCAACCTCTGCCCTGGTCACGTCGGCGGGTTCCCTGTTTGTGGCTTCGCATCTGGCCGCGATTCAGGAAATCCAGAATACGCTGATCGGTCTCGGCGTTTGGGCGACTGCCTAATCATGGGCCGCTCACTTGGCGTTGCAAACAGCACCGCCGACGTGGATTCGGGAACCGTCACAGGGCTTACTACCCTGTCGACGGCGACCGGAAGCACTATCGGAGTGTACGGGAAGGTTCCCGTCGCGCAGCGTGCTTACAGTTCTGCCGTCCATGCGACCTCTGCATTGGTCACTTCGGCAGGTTCGTTGTTCGTTGCCTCTCACCTTGCGGCGATTCAGGAGATTCAGAACACCCTGATCGGCCTCGGAGTTTGGGCAACGGTGTAACAGTTTGACGGGGATAGGGTCATTCCCGAAAGCGTGTTCAGCGCACGTTTCCCCGTCATCCATTCGCTGAATTTCTACTGGAGAAATAATGCCTAAACAGCCGGAACTCGCAAAGCATGTCGTGTTCTGTATCCCGACGATCACGCAGCCTTACCAGTGCACTCTCGATTCCATCAAGGCGTCTGTTCCACTGATTGAGGCGGCAGGTTGGAATCACAGCATTGTGTATGAAGTCGGGAGTCCGTATATTTCATGCGCCCGTTCCGTCATGCTCCGCAAAGCATTGGATGCGATGGCAACGCATATCGTTTTCATTGACCACGATCTATCGTGGGACGCGCAAGACCTTCTCGCCCTGATCGAAGCAGACGGAGATGTTATTTCAGGAAACTACCGATTCAAGATTGACGACGTGGAGTTCATGGGAACTCTGCAACCTGATGTTCATGGATTCCCACAAGTCCGTGACGATGGCGCAGTCAAGGCGTGGTTCATTCCTGCGGGATTCCTCAAGCTCACAAGGATGGCCGTATCTCGACTGATCTCTGCATACCCTGAATTGGTCTATGGCGACCGATGTAATCCCTGTATTGACTTGTTCAACCACGGCGCGCATGAAGGACTTTGGTATGGCGAGGACTACGCATTCTCCCGTCGCTGGCGGGATTTGGGTGGTGAAATCTGGATTCTCCCGCACCTGAACCTTGTGCATCACAATCCAGACAAGCAGTTCGGCGGGACGTTCCATGATTACCTCTGCGCTCAACCTGGAGGATCGCACGACCCTGACCGGGAGCATCCAGTATGACCGCCCGATTACTTCACCCCGGCTGCGGGTTTGAACCTTTGCCGGAATGGTTGCAGAACGTCGAGGAAGTTCGCCTAGACATCGACGACGACTGCGAGCCTGACATCAAGGCTTCGATTACGGACATGGGGGATATTGGGGAATTCGACCTGATATACACCTGCCACACGCTTGAGCATCTTTACCAATACGACGTGGCCAAGGCTTTGAGCGAGTTCTACCGAGTGCTGAAGCCGGGCGGTATGGCTTTCGTCATTGTTCCCGATGTTGAGGGGGTTCAATGCAATACTGAAGTTCTGTACGAATCCCCTGCCGGCCCGATCTGCGGCCTTGACCTGTATTACGGGCTAACCAACTATGTCAAAGCAAACCCCTACTACGCCCACCACACGGCGTTTGTGAAAGAAACAATGGAAGCTCAACTCAAAGCGTCGGGTTTTGAAGTGCCTTCTGTTCAGCGGCTTCCAGACTATAACCTGATGGGCATTGGAAAGAAACCGGCTGAATCAAATTCAGGCGTATGATTCAAAACATCTTACGAAAGGAACGATCATGTATAAACCGAACTTAGGCACCGTTTTTTCAGTTGCCAACCAAGCTGTTGTCTCCACAACGGCTGGCCTTGCAACAACTTTCACTGGACTGGCAATCGCTAACCCTGCCGCATCTGGCGTCAATCTCGTAATGAAGCGGTTTTGCTGCACTCAAACCGCAGTTGGTGTCGCAGGTTCAATCGGCCTCATGGGTGGCGTTGGCGTTGCCGCAGGTGCTTTGACCCCAATTAATCGCAGCTTGGGTTCTGGACTAAAATCAAAAGCAACCGCATCTGCCGGGGCTACCATTTCGACGCCGATATTGATTGAAACTTATGGAACGCTTGGATCGGTAGCAACTACCGCTTACGGGATAATGCCAGGAATCGTTATTGAGTTGAATGGATCAATCATTGTTCCCCCCGGATCGTTTTTGGCGACCTACACGACTGCGGCTACAACAAGCGCATTGGTGTTCTCGATGACGTGGGAAGAAGTACCATACATGTAAAAGGATAAAGATATGTTGATGTACTCAGAACTCGGTGGGTTTGCCGACTTTCCAGAAGGAGGCGCTCCTGCTGGATGGGTTGATGGCGAACCTGTCCGTAAGGCGCTACTTGACGCCAAGCGTGGAAGTGCTATCATTCCCGAAGTAACATTGCAACACCCACAAGTCGAGAAGCCTCGCCTTGGTCGCCCTCCGAAAAACGTAGTGGAGAACGATCATCGCAACCGCCCAAACAATCGTTGACCGCGCAGCAAGGCTCGTAAGCGGTATCAGTTCCGGCGAGTCCTGCACCGCCGATGAATCAGCAGACGGGCTGATTGCCCTCAATGCCATGCTTGAAGCGTGGCAGATCGACAAGCTGGATGTTTACGCCTTTGTCGATACCGCGTACTCCCTTGTAGCCGGCACAAGCTCATACACTGTCGGGCCTTCAGGAAACTTCAACCTTACCCCGCGTCCTCACAAGATCGAGGAATGCTTCGTCAGGTACGCTAATATAGATTCCGCTGTTGAGATTGTGACCGCTGAACAGTGGTTCGCCATTTCAGACAAAACAACTGCAAGCACATATCCTAATCGGGCGTACTACGAACCGAGTCTTTCAACAGGAACGCTGAAGGTCTTTCCCGTTCCAAACGCCGTCAGTTCGCTCCATATCGTGACGTGGCAGGTTGTTTCGACTCTGGCAGCACTCAGTACCTCGATTACCCTTCCGCCCGGCTACGAGCGTGCTATGGCCTATAACTTAGCTGTTGAGTGGGCTGGCCCTGAGTTTGGCATTCCAGTACCGGAATCAGTGAGCCGGATAGCTATGGAATCTCACGGAGCAATCAAGCGTGCAAACCATCGTCCGATAGAGAATCACTCCCCGATGGGAGCGGTATGGGCTGGATCACGCTCACGGATTCTTACGGGGCCGTAAGTGCGACTTCCGTGCGTCCCTGACATAGATTCTCGGGATGGAACGTCCTCGAAGGACGAACGCCTAACGAACATGCTATCTGAGGACAACAACGGGCAGCAGATGGCGGTGTTGCGTCCCGGCCTTGCGACAATCGCCACGGCTTCCGGTGCGGGCGGTGGTGAAGTGAATTTCAACGATGTTCTGATTACCGTCTATGGAACGACGCTAGGACATGGAACGACGCCTTCGACCATCGGGACGGTTGTCGCTGGAATGTACGACTTTGCTGCGAGTCCTCTGTAATGCGTTTACCATTGACTCCGCCACTGGATACGAGGGATGGCGTTTCTGCCAAAAACGCTCGCCTCACGAACTGCCTAAAAGAAGTCAAGAAGTCTGGTGAGAAGGCTGTTGTCAGGCCCGGTCTTGTGCTGGACGCACAGGCTTCAGGTGTCGGGAATGGGTTGGTGGTGTTCAACAGTCAACTAGTGAGTGTGTATGGGGCTACGTTGGGGTTTGGCGTGGTTGAAGGAACTGATGGGTGGGCTTCTGATGCAAATGTTTTTACAAATGTCGGGTTCAATACCTGTTATGGGAATGGACTGTTTTATTTTGTTGACTTCAGTGGAAATTTTTACAAGGCGACTGGCCTGACGGATTTGACAGAGATGACCGCAGTCGACACGGCTACATACATCACATCGAAAAACCTTGCTGCTGGTGGTGGGCTTGTTTGCTACATATCGGGTAGTTCAGATAGTGGGAATAGCGCAGATGTCAAATGGTCGGATGACGATGGCGCAACGTGGAATTTCGAGCCGGATGCCATTGGTCCTATTGATTCTTATGCTGATGAGGTAGCATTGTTTTACACAGGAACATTGTTTTATGCGTCGGTGTTGGATAACGGGTCTGGAGAGGCTAGCACATGGAGTTCAACGGATTGCGTGACATGGACGAAGCGCGGCGACATTATTGACATCGACCATTACGCTGTGTCGTTTTGCGTCGGGCTTGGGTATTTGTACGCACTTGGACCATCAGGCGAATGTGCATATTCGACTAACAACGGGACTTCTTGGACGGCGCATCCAACTCTTGATGCAACAAGGGATGTTGGTTCAATGGTGCTATCAAATTCTACCCTAGTAGCTGTTGGTGACATTGGCGGAACCCCATACGTTTATCGCTCAACTGACGGAATTACGTTCAGCGAAACAAACATATTCTCTGTTGTTGGGGTGATAGGAACAGGAATCTTATCTCTTGCTTCTGGAAATTTGATTCTGATTACAGATTCAAATTATTATGCTTCTACTGATGATGGGGTTACATGGGCGTTGCAAGCAGACACCATAGGGGGTAACACGCTTAAATCTGCTTACGGTGGCGGATACACTATGGCAAGTGACGCAACAAATATGAATGTTTATATTCTCGGCGCAGAAACTTCTGGCTCAATCCCCGCACTCGCCACAATAACCGGCGACTACTACGACTTCGCGCAAAGCCCAATATGAGCCAACTATTCCTCAAGACCAAGACTATCGGTTACTACATGGTGCAGAACGCGAACCAGTTGTTGTACTCGCAACTGTTCTCAAATGCCGCATGGACAAAGACCAACATCACCCTGACGGCATCGCAGACCGATCCTAGTTCGGGAACGGAAGCCTTCACCCTGACAGCAGGCGCGGCGAATGCGACCATACTGCAAAGCATCGCATTGACCGGAACCCTGAACCGCACGTTCTCTATCTACCTCAAGCGCAAGACCGGAACCGGCAATATCAGCCTGACGGTCGATGGATCAACCTATGTTGTCACGGCGATTACCGGCGCATGGGTGCGGTACTCGACCACTCTTTCGGCTTCCGGTACGGTAACAGCGGGGATAAAGATTGCAACCTCTGGCGATGAGGTCTATGCAGCATGGGCGCAACTTGAGGATACGGACGCGGCTTCGCCAGGATATACGACTTACGCCACCAACACCGCGAACCGCTACACGGTGACGCAGATCACGGACGCAGACTACCCGAGCAATACGACTCGCGGCTGTGCCTTCCTTGATGGCCGATTCTTTGTCATGGCATTGAACGGGGATATTTACCAATCCGCTCTTGAGAATGCCGCATCGTGGGCCGCGCTGGAATTCATCGGGACTCAGATCGAGCCGGATCAGGGGGTCTATCTTGCCAAGCACAATAACTACCTTGCCGCCTTCAAGCAGTACAGCACCGAGTTTTTCTACGACGCTGCGGAGTCGTCAGGTTCAATCCTCGCCCCTGTCCAAAATGCCGCCTTCAAGATCGGATGCGCCTCGGATGCTTCTGTCAAGGAAATGGCCGGAACTGTCGTATGGATGGGGCAGACAAAAGACGGATTCGGGCGTGGAATCTTCCGGCTGAGTGGCAATTCCCCTGAAAAACTCTCGACTCCGCAGATCGACAAGATAATCAATGCTGACTCACTGGCGACCGTTTATTCTTGGTCGTGTAATGTCGGCTCTCATCTGCTCTACGGACTGACGCTTGTAACCACGGGAGTAACGTTGGTCTATGACTTCACCACTCAACTCTGGGTGTTCTTCACCTACCTGACTTCAAGCGGAGTCAATAAGACCATCACAGCGGTCACGGCGCTTGGTGTGGTGACTTCTGCTGCTCATGGATACTCGGATGGCGACATCATCCTTGTAGCCGCTACAAACTCGTCCTTCAACGGCTGGCATGTAGCTACCGATGTCACTACGGACACTTTCCAGATTCAAGCGACTGGAACGGTATTCAGTGGGTCAGGGACGGCGACAAAGCACACGGAGACTTACTTCCCTGTGATTGCCTCGACATCGGCCAATGGGAAACAGTACATGCAGCACGCGACAAGCGGGGCGCTGTACGAGTTCAGCCAATCCACCTACATTGATCCAATCGGAGCGATTGCCGCTCGAATCAGAACTCCGAAGATGGATAAAGGCAATACTGATTACAAGACAATGCCATCGGCTGAATTGATCGGAGACAAGATTTCCTCGGTAGCGGTAATGCGTATGTCAGATGATGACTACGTTACGAGTTCAAAATTCCGTCCGGTTGATCTGATTGCTGACCAGTCAGAGATTCGCCGGCTTGGGAAATACAGGCGCAGAAGTTTTGAAGTGTTACATCTCAAGAACGCACTGTTGCGTCTTGAGGCTTTGGAAATCGAAGGGGTTTAATCATGGCGGTTACACGGCAACAAATACTTGATGACATCTACAATTCCACTCAGGCATACAACAGTGCGCTTGTAGCGAATTCAGGCAAGCAATACGACGGTGCTGCCGGCAGGGAAGTCGAACGCCAAAACCAACTGAAATACCTGCTTAACTCAGGCTTCAATACGGGCGGGTGGGGTGCTGACGGTGGCGGTGCTAGTGATGGAGCCTCGAACCCATTTGCAACGGGTGGATCAGGTGCGCCGACGGTCAATACATCAAACCGCTTCGAGGCCGGTCTATC